>Ga0208957_1000919_pt1 | contig 17634 bp, 19 predicted proteins | sample RifOxyA1_FD_184029 | JGI IMG/M metagenome (GOLD analysis project Ga0208957, IMG submission 184029) | Groundwater microbial communities from Rifle, Colorado - Rifle Oxygen_injection A1 (SPAdes) | ecosystem: Environmental > Aquatic > Deep subsurface > Groundwater | place: Rifle, Colorado, United... | reverse complement strand
AGCATTTTTACAATGCGGGAGTGGGGAGAGGTTATTCAAATAAAGAAGTAATTGAAATGGTTGAAAAAGTTACGGGATTAACCATTAATTTGGAATATGGTCCAAGACGGGAAGGGGATGCGGACAGTTTATACGCTTCGACAGATAAAATTAAGAAAGATTTTGACTGGACTCCTAAATATTCTCTGGAAGATATAATTAATGCAGCATTTGAGTGGCACAAGAAACATCCAAAGGGATATAATTAACGGGATGAAATATATTCAGAAAATTGCCCATCTTTTTATTCCCAGAGAGAGTAATAATCAGAAAGCTAAGCTTCTACATAATTCAAGTCTGACACTAATTACTTTTGTTTTTATTTTATATCAGCTTCTTATATCTTTTGTCCCACGCTTTGCACCGAAGATTTTAGGTTTTGCCGCCAATATTTCTCCCGATGAAGTGGTAGCCCTTACCAATAATAAAAGGTCTGAAGCCGGACTTCTTCCGTTGAGTTTAAATTCCACACTGTCCCAAGCCGCTCAAGCTAAGGGAGCGGATATGTTAAACAAAGGTTATTGGGCCCATGTTGCCCCCGATGGAACTCAGCCTTGGGCTTTTTTTACCATCTTTGGTTATAAATATAAATATGCCGGGGAAAATCTGGCAAGAGACTTTTCTTCGGCTTCATCTGCCGTTGAGGCTTGGATGAACTCACCTTCCCATAAAGAAAATCTGCTCTCCTCAAAATATAAAGAAATTGGTATTGGTGTGGTTGAGGGAAACTTGGTTGGAGTTGATACAACCATTATAGTTCAATTCTTCGGCACGAAGTATGCAGATACATTCCCTATTGCCCCAATTGCTGAAGTTAAAGCCGCCAATCAACCGCCCTCCGTGGAGGAAACAAAGACCTTAGTTTCACCCTTTAATATGACACGTTTTGTTTCTTTGGTTGTTGTGGGACTTTTGCTTTTTGTCTTGATTATCGACGGAGTCTTGGTTACCAAAAGAAAAACGGCCAGAATTTCAGGAAGAACATTTGCTCATATCGCATTTTTGGGGATGATACTAGTTATTGTATTAATATTAAAAGCAGGGAAGATTATTTAAGATGAAACATATAGCCAAACACTTACCGCATTATTTTGTCCTTTTTGGCCTTCTTTTAGCCGGAATTTTAGCATTTGTTCTTTTTTCATATGATCGGATTTTTCAGATGGTTGTTGCCGTCGCTGTTGCTGTTTCCTACGTTATCTGGGGACTGGTACATCATTATATTCATCGGGACCTTTATTTTTCAGTTGTTTTAGAATATCTTGCAGTTGCGGTTTTGGGACTTGTGATGGTCTTTTCATTGATCTTAAGAACTTAAGTTTGCTATACTTGTAGGTCGTGAGATGAAAAAAGTAACAAAAGCAGTCATTCCCGCCGCCGGTTTTGGCACCCGTTTTTTACCGCAAACTAAGGCTATGCCTAAAGAGATGCTTCCGATTGTCGATAAACCGATTATTCAATATGTGGTGGAGGAATGTGTAGCCAGCGGAATTGAGGATATTATTATAGTTACGGGATATCACAAAAGGGGGATTGAGGATCATTTCGATACTCCCAGCCGAGAACTTGTCCAGCTTTTGGAGTCGAGCGGGGAGGCCAAAAAACCGCTTTTGGAAGAGATTAAAAGAATCTCTGATTTGGCTAATTTTATTTATATCAGGCAAAAAGGAGGTTACGGCAACGCGACCCCTGTTAAAAATGCCAGAAGCATTATTGGCGACGAACCGTTTGTGGTTATATGGGGAGACGAGTTTATTTATGCAGACCCTCCACGGCTTAAACAGTGCCTTGATGTTTTTTATAAGTACGGTAATCCCGTAATTTCGGGGGTTGAAATCGAGAAAAAAGAAGATCTTTCAAGGTACGGCATAGCTGAGCTAGAGATTGTCAAAGACAATGTTTATAAAATTAAAAAAATCGTTGAAAAACCGCAACCGGAAAAGGCACCTAGCAATATTGCAACCCACGGTTGTTATGTTTTGACCCCTGATATCTTTGACATCTTGGATAAACAGAAACCGGGAACGGGAGGGGAATACTATCTTCCCGAGGCAATTGATGAATTAAGAAGATCGGGAAGAGATATTTATACTTGTGTGATTAAGAACGGAAAATATTATGATACAGGCAATAAACTGGATTACTTAAAAACTGTGGTTGAATTTGCTCTCAGGCATCCTGATCTGAATGGTGAGTTTAGGAAATATTTAGCCTCGCTTCATGTTTAATAGTCCCACCAGAGGAGAGTTGACTGTCGAGGAGGTAATTTACGATGTCTCGACTTTTGTAAAAGATGAACCGGGAAGCTACTACCGCTTAGTTATCGGAACGGATTCACAAATAAAGTCGGTCGAGGGAAAGCTTCAGATTGATTATGTGACGGCAATTGTCGTGCACAGAAAGGGAAGAGGAGCCAGATATTTCTGGAAGAAAGAAAAGAAGGATAAAGCACCGGTTTTAAGAGATAAGATTTATACAGAAACTTTAATGTCTCTTTCCTGTGCACAGGAGCTGGTACCCCTTTTTAGAAAAGCCATAACTCCGGCAAAGTATGATTTTGAGATTCATATTGATGTGGGCCCAATTGGACCGACAAGAGATATGATTAAAGAAGTGGTGGGTATGGTTCAGGGGAACGGGTTCGTAGCAAAAACAAAGCCCGATAGCTGGGGAGCATCTTCGGTCGCCGACAAGCATACTTAGTGCCTTATGGTTCTTGACTTCTTCTTCTTCTTGTATTCTATCGGCTAATGGTAGAAAAAAGCACCAAAATCGAGAGGCTTGATGAAGGAATCAGGCACGGATGGAAGCTTCTCGTTGACGGTCAACCTGTTGAGGTTAATGAAATGGCCGTGTTGGTTAATGATAGATTAGGCACTCTGATTTATGGAAAATCTCCCTCGGGTGAATATGATCAGTGGGCATTTCATGAAGTTGGAGGCGGCGGGTCGGTTATTATCCCGTATAGTATGATCGATAACCAGCTTTTTATAGGAGTTGTTACTCAAACTAGGCCGCTGCAATCAGGTGAACCCGTTGCAAACGTTCCCCGCGGTTTTATGGATCCTGATAAATCGCATTTTCAGGCTGCGTCTTCCGAGCTTGCTGAAGAGATGGGTCTTGATATTCCCGTCATTGATTTAGGCGGTGAAGGAGGTAACCCTAATAATGCCTTTTTTGAAACTTGGGGTGAAAACGAAGGAGTCAATTTTTGGGCCGTGAAGGTGCCGGCCGATAAACTTGTTGGCGGTGAAGGAGAGTATGGCTTTAAGCCTGGAGTGGTGAAACCGGTAGAGGGAGACAAGATGGCCGAGCGGATTTTAGGGAGTAAGTTTATTCCTTTGGCAGAGGCCGGTAAACTTGGGGATATGATGACCACTTCGGCGGTTACCCGGCTTTTGAATCACTTGGTTGATAAAGGTGAAATAACCATATTTTTTGGCTCCCCTTCTGGCAAGTAAGTTTTCTCCAAAGTTACTAATATTATGTAGGGATTGAGATTGGGAAAAAATGCTATGGGTTAGAGAATTTCTTCTCTGGAAATTCCAGCTTCCTTTAATAGTGAATTGAGAGTTCCCTTTGGAATTTCATCATTGTGTTTATCTAAAGAGAAAAGGTAACTTTCGATAGCATCCCTGACCATTCTTTGAGCTTCCTCAATGGTTTTGCCATAGGTTACACAACCAGGAAGAGAGGGAACAATGGCTGTATAACCCCCTTCAGGTTCAGATTTAAGAACAACTGAGTAGTTTTTCACTTTCATGGCTTAAAGTATAGCACAAAAAGTAAAGGGGGTTGAGATTGATAAAAGAGGCTGTATAATTAAAGATACGTTTTTTATATATGAAGGCGATTATTCCTACAGGTGGGATGGGTTCAAGAATGCAGCCGATGAGCTTCTATGTGAATAAGCATTTTCTTCCCGTTGCCAATAAACCTCTTATTTTTTACCCCGTTGAGTCAATTGCTGCATCCGGAATTAAAGAAGTATTAATTACCTATAATCCTGGAGGACTTGATCTGGCTAAGAAGTTTTTGGGGGATGGTAGTAACTGGGGATTAAAATTTACATATGTCGTACAGGAAAACCCTCGTGGAGGCCTTGCCGATATCGTCAGGGTTTGTGAGAAAGAACTTAAAGGAGATTTATTTTTACTTCATTTGGGAGACAATATTTTTACTGAAGGCATAAAAACCCAGGTTGATTATTTTATGAATAATAAACCAAACGGTATGGTAACGATGCTTAAATTCAAAGATAATTCCAGACTTGGAGTTCCGGTATTTAATAAAAAAGGAGAACTTGTTGATTATCTTGAAAAACCCCAAAAACCTCCTAATGAATATGCCATTCCCGGTCTTTACTTTTTTGATAACAATGTTTTTAAGTGCTTTTCCGGAAAGGATAAAATCACTCCTTCGGAAAGGGGAGAACTTGAAATAAGAGCTCCTTATATGTGGCTTATTAAACATGGGTATAAGGTTGATGTTCAGGAATACAAGGGTAAATGGCTTGATCCCGGAAAATTTGATGACTGGATTGATTCAAATCAGTATTTATTAGACAGGACATTGGAGCCTAAAATCGGAAGTAAGATTGAAGAAGGATCTGATATCACCGGCAGGGTATATGTCGGAGAAGGTTGTACCATCAGAAATTCGGAAATTAGAGGACCGGTTTCAATTAAAAATAATGTTTCCATAATTGATTCATATATCGGTCCTTATACTTCAATTGATGAAGGCTGTTTGATTGAGGGTTCAAGAGTCGAAAACTGTGTTTTGATGAATAATGTCAAAATTTATAAAGTTAAACAGCAAATAGATAATAGTTTGATAGGCCCCGAAGCTTCTATTTCTTCCACCGACGGAAAGCATTCTTGTTTGGAATTTTTCATTGGAGAGAAGGCTAATATTAAACTTTAAATTATTAGATTATGAAACTTTTGGTTTGCGGAGGAGCGGGATTTATCGGGTCAAACTTCATTCGGTATATGCTGGCAAAATATCCTGACTATAAATTAGTTAATTATGATAAATTAACCTATGCCGGAAATTTAGACAACCTTAAGGGTATAGAAAATCCTCAGAATTACAAGTTTGTTAAAGGAGATATTACCGATTTAGATAAAGTTAACCAGGTTATTAAAAAAAACGAGATAACACATTTGATTAACTTTGCTGCAGAGACACATGTGGATAGATCAATTCATGGAGGATGCAGGGATTTTGTATTGACAAATACTTTGGGAGTACAGATGCTTCTTGATGCAGCAAGAGCAAGTGGTATTCAGAAAATGGTTAACGTTTCCACAGACGAAGTTTATGGAGCGTTGGGACTTGATGAAGATAGAAAATTTAACGAAAAAACTCCTATTCTCCCCAATATGCCTTATGCTGCAGCCAAAGCCGGAGGGGACTTGATGTGTAATGCTTATTGGGCAACACATAAAGTTCCCGTAATTGTTACTCACTGCTCCAATAATTACGGACCATATCAATATCCTGAAAAATTGATCCCATTTTTTATTTTTAAGGCAATGGCGGGAGAGAAAGTACCTGTTTATGGTGATGGACTGAATGTTCGTGATTGGATTCATGCTCGAGATCATGCCAAAGCGCTTGATCTACTTTTACATAAAGGTGAACCTGGAGGGGTTTATAACATAGGCTGTGATAATGAAAGAAATAATCTTGAGATAACAAAGCTGATACTTAAGTTTTTAGGAAAATCGGAAAAACAATTTGAGTTTGTTGAAGACAGGCCGGGCCATGACAGAAGGTATGCAATTGATGCAACAAAAATACTAAAACTTGGTTGGAAATCGGATTACCCAAGAGAAAAATTTGAGCAGGGGCTTAAAGAAACCATTGACTGGTATTTGAAAAATAAGGAATGGGTTGGAAAATTAAGAGAAAAAGCAAGTAAGGCCAATCCGCATATAAAGAAAAATTGATATGGGAAATGATAACAAAAAATATATAGTTGGGAAAATAGCTTCGATTGATGCCCCGAATTTTACAATGAATGTTTTGGAGTTTTATAAGCACCTTCCCCATTTTCCCTGTTTTTGTCCCAAAAGAGTTTATTGGATAACAAATATTAAAGGAGAAAAAAAGTCTGGTCAGCACGCGCACTCAGACGATGAGAATGAACTGTTTGTAGTTATTCAGGGAAAAACAAAAATGATTTTAGACGACGGCTCAGGAAAAGAAGTTATTGATTTAAATATCAACAATACAGTTTGGGTACCAAAGTATATTTGGCACGGTTTTATAGAATTAAGTAATGATTGTATTATTTTGGCTTTAACGTCAACAATTTACGATCCCGAAAGAAAAGGCTATGTTAACGATGAAGTAGGATTTAAAAAATTGCTTGTCTCCAATAAATGAAAATCTACATTACAGGGTCTCGAGGGATGGTTGGTTCCAGGTTTTTAGAGCTTCTCCCGAGAGATTTAATCGCGCTTACTCCGGAAATAGATAAATTAGACATAACGAATAATTCCTCCGTTTTTCCCTTTTTTGAATCAGAAAAACCTGATATAACTCTGCACTTTGCGGCTTTTACCGATGTCGGCGGAGGGGAAAGTCAAAAGGGGGACAGGGAAGGATCTTGTTGGAAAATTAATGTTGAAGGTTCCAAGAATCTTGCGGAAGCTTGTAAAAAATATAATTCCCATATGATTCATATTTCTACAGATTACTGCTTTTCCGGGTCAAGTGATGACCCCGGTCCTTATTCTGAGGATCATCCGGTAGAAAAGGATGAAAAGAAATTAACTTGGTACGGCTTTACCAAGGCAGAAGCCGAAAGGGAGGTAATAAAGGTATTGAGTGATAATTTATCAATCGTAAGGCTTATTTATCCCGTAAGGGGAAAGTTTGATGCAAAATTAGATTATATTAGAAAACCACTTTCCTTATTTGATCAGGGAAAACTTTATCCTCTTTTTGGCGATCAGCAGGTTTCGATAACATACATAGACGAAGCGTGTCTTGCGTTAAATAAAATAATCGAAGGGAAAATTTACGGTATATTCCACGCAAGTACACCTGATACAACAACACCTTACGATTTAATCAGTTACGCAATAGAAAAAATAAGAGGGGCAAAAGATGTGGTTAAAAAATCTTCTTTGGACGATTTTCTCAAAACTGTTGATAATCCTGTTAGATATCCAAAATTTGGGGGTCTAAAAGTTGAGAAAACTCAAAAAGCTTTGGGAATTAAATTCAGTCCTTGGAAGAAGGTTATCGACCAGCTTGTCGCCAATTTTTAATCTTTTTGTGGTTTCCGGAAAGAAGAACTTCTGGAACATTCCATTTCTTATATTTTTCAGGCCTTGTATATTGAGGATACTCTAAGTAGCCTGGTTGGGAATGAGATTCTTCTACAATTGATGCTTCTTTTCCCACAACTCCCGGAATTAATCTGACAATAGAATCAATAATAACCATTGCCGGAATTTCCCCTCCGGTTAAAACATAATCTCCGATTGAAATAACTTCATCTACTAAGTGTTCATGAACTCTGTGGTCAACCCCCTCATAGTGGCCGGCAATTAAAATCAGATGCTCCAGTTTACTTAACTCTACTGTTTTTTGCTGCGTGAATTTTTCTCCTGTTGCGTCTAATAAAATAACTTTAGAATTTTTTGTTTTTAATTCTTTTAATGCGGAGTCAACTACATCAACCCTCATAATCATTCCCGGACCTCCGCCATAGGGCCTATCGTCAACCGTACGCCTATCATCAAGTCCCCATTTTCTTAGGTCGTGAATCATTATTTCAATCAAAGATTTGTCTTGAGCCCTTTTGATAATTGATTCATTGAAAGGTCCCTCAAACATTTTTGGAAATAGTGTGAGTATGTCAATTTTCATAACCATATTGTAACATTAAGTAATGGATAAAGTCGTAATTGTTATGCCTGCCTATAATGAGGCAGAGAATATCGGCCCCATGATTACGGAACTTTTCGAGAAAGTTTTTCCCAAAATCACCGGAATTGAAATGAATCTTTTGATTGTTGATGATTTTTCTCCGGATAAAACCGGGGATATTGTTAAAAAGTATCAGGAAAAATATTCAAAATTGTTTTTATTGCAAAAACAAAAAGAAGGACTTGGCTGGGCATATGTTAAAGGTTTTAGATATGCGGTCGAAAAGCTTCATGCCGATGCCGTAATGGAGATGGATGCGGATTTTCAGCATCCTCCCAAGTTTGTTATTCCCATGGTTGAGGCTTATATAAACGGGGCTGATTATGTAATAGGAAGTAGATATATAAAAGGAGGTTCAATACCAAAAGAATGGGCATTCTCTCGAAAAATTGTGAGCTATTTTGGAAACCTATTTATTCAGATATGTCTTCTTAATTTCAAAATACATGATTATACAACCGGTTTTAGATTGACGCGGGTTAAAGATGTTTTGGACAAAATTAATCTAGAGAAGCTTATGGCTTTAAAAAGATTTGCTCATAAAACAGATTTGCTTTATCAAACATTGAGGTTGTCAAAAAAGACTATTGAAGTTCCCCTGGAATTTGCATCACGGGAGAAAGAAAAATCGAAATTTAATTGGATAGAATTTATAGAATCTCTTAAAACTGCAATTATTTTAGGAATTAAAGATAAAATAAGGTTTATTAAATTCGGGATTGTCGGTTTTACCGGGTTTTTGGTTAATTATTTAGGACTTGAAGCTTTAAAGAGGTTTGGTCTTTCAACTTATTTTGCCACTCTTTTGGCCACCGAAGCGGCCATTGTCTCTAATTTTATTTTTAATAACGTTTGGACTTTTAAGGATAAAACCATCACTAAGGTTGGCGACATCATTCCTCAATTTTTAAAATTTAATCTCTCATCTCTTTTTGCTGTTATTGTTCAACCTTTAATAGTAACCGCCGCAACAAGAATATTTTCGGATAGTTCGCTTGTCAGGCTTTTTGCTCTTATTTTCGCCCTAATAGTTGTAGTGATTCCCTACAACTACGTTGTCTATAACCTCTTTATCTGGAAGACGTGGAAGTTGCCTTGGAAAAAAAATTAATTCTGGCGTGATCTTCGGCCACCTTTTTCCTGGTGGAAAGTGCGGTTTCTCATCTTCCCCAATTTCACCAATTAAGCTATGTCGTACTTTTTGCAATCTCCAGTGGCGTGCTATTTCCATTTGTACACTATTAGTCGGAAAGTTTAGGTTTACCCCACGTTTTTAGAGGAATGGAGCCCAGTTGGAGATGGGCATGGTGTTTTGGGAAATATAAGCGAGTGAAAAAAGGAAGATTGGAATAATTATTATGGCAAAAGCAATCTTAAACTCCTTAGTGATTAGTGTATTTGAGTAAGCCTTGATAATAAAAGGAACTGCGGGGAGAGCGTACCGCACAATATCTCTATGGGCTACAAAAAGGATTGAAAGAATAAATATGCCCGCAAACCACGAAACGACATGATCCTTTTCTTTAATCAATTTTAATACTCCTAAAATTCCCAGAAGGTAAATAAACACAACTTCCTCGAGCCAAAAAGTGCCTACCCAGGGAGCAGAGTAGTTAAATATTGAAAATGGGGGAAACATCAGATGGATATTATCCCCCGAATTAAAATAGGCCCAGAAATTTTTAAACTGTAAACCAAAAAGCGAAAAGACAAGAACTAGAGCGAGGGGAATGAAAAGTATCGGCCAATATTTTTTGATTTCTGTGAGTTTTAGTATATTTTTATTTGTTGTAATGGCGTTTTTTATCACAGGTGCGAAGATGGCAAGGATATAGGCTACAAAAAGAAGAATTCCGGGTGGTTTTGCAAGTTGTGCCAAAGCTCCCCAAATGCCAGCCAACAGGTATTTTTTGTTTTGGAAATAGTAGATCGATGCGAGCAGTCCAGCCATAAATAAAGGCTCTGCAGAGCCAACAGATTTAACAATCAACCAGCGGGCGGGGAATAATGAGAAGACAAGCGCTAAGAATAACGAATTTCCTTCATTCTGATACTGCCTTATAAACTTATAAAAGAAATATGTTGCGAGACATGATGCAGCAACAGTTATAAAAAGCATTGAATAAGGAAAACCTAAGAAAATTGAAAAGAGTCTAATAAGGAAAGGGAACAGAGGAAAGTGGGCTGCATAATACTCTAGTGGAAGTGGGAACTGAAAGCTTGCCCCGATTATATCGGGGTTATACAAACTTTTGGCAATAACCAAGTAGATTGGTCCGTCATAGTTGGAAACAATTGTGGCCATTCCGACTTGAGGCAAGGGAATCCCCCAAAGGCTTTTTAATCTGGCAAAAAAAGGGAGCCAGACAAAAAATGTGGGAATTAGGGATATAGCTACGAGCAAAAGAAGTCTTTGAATCTTTTTCATCATACTCATTATATGCTAGACTTTGCCTGTATGCCAAAAGCTTATTCACTTTCAGTTTTTTTACCTGCATTTAATGAAGAAAAGGATATTGAAAGAACCGTTTTGCAGGTTCGGGATACTTTGTTAAAAATTGCCGATGAATGGGAGTTAACAGTTGTTAATGATGGATCAAAAGACAAAACCAAAAAGATCGTTGAAGATTTGGTAAATCGCGATCCTCGTATAAAAATAATTAATCATGAATTTAATCGCGGCTACGGAGCGTCCTTAAGAAGCGGTTTTTATTCAGCCAAATATCCGTGGATTGCTTTTATGGATTCTGATGGGCAGTTTGATTTTACCGAAATTATGACATTTATTGAAAAACAAAAAGAAACAGGTGCAGACATTGTTGCCGGCTACTATAAAAAAAGGAAAGTTTCTTATTTGAAAATCATTACAAGCAGAATTTGGGAGCTATTCGTTTTTACCCTCTTTGGTTTAAAAACAAGAGATATCGACTGCGGTTTTAAAATGGTTTCAAAAAAAGTGATTGAGAAAATCCCGAAGTTGGAATCAGAAAGAGGAGCGTTTATCAGCAGTGAATTTTTAATTAAAGCTAAAAAAGCCGGTTTTAAGATAGTTGAAATTCCGGTAACACACTTTCCTGCAGGAAGGGTAGGAACCGGAAGAAAATTAAATGTAATCATTCAAAGTTTTGTTGATTTAATAAAGCTATGGAAAAACTTAAAAATTGGGTAAAAAATAATAAAATTGAATTTATAATTCTTGTCACAATTCTTGCGACTGGAGCTTTTTTACGGCTTTATAAAATTGGAGATTATATGACATTTTTGGGGGATGAAGGAAGGGATGCAATTGTAGTTAGCCGTTTTCTTAAATATTTTGACATTATGCTGATAGGTCCAGGAACTTCAATAGGAAATATGTATTTAGGGCCGTTTTATTACTACATGATGGCTATACCCCTTCTTGTTTCTAATTTTTCACCAGTAGGGCCTGCTGTAATGGTTGCTTTATTGGGAGTAGCAACAATTGCTTTAGTTTGGTGGGTGGGGCGAGAATGGTTTTTGCCTAAAGCAGCTTTACTTGCAGCGACACTTTATGCAATTTCTCCGACTATAATTGTTTACTCTCGTTCTTCATGGAACCCAAATGTGATGCCATTTTTTGCTCTTTTGTGTATTTATTCAATTTGGAAAGTTTATAAAGAGAATAATTTTCAATGGTTAATTATTTTAGGGATTTCTTTCGCTTTTGTTTTGCAATCACATTATTTAGGGTTGTTACTTTTACCTACACTGGGACTTTTTTGGTATCTTACCAAAAATAAAAATCGGGAATTTAAGAAGAAATTTTTAATTACCTCAATCATTTTTATCTTACTGATGTCACCCTTGGTTATTTTTGATGCCCGTCACGGTTGGCGAAATTTTGCCGCCATGGGCCAATTTTTTTCTGTAAAGAAAGACGCAGTTACTTTCAAACCCTGGTTTTTTGTTTCAAAAATTTGGCCAATATATAAAATGTCGATAACCAGCTTGGTAACAGCCAAAATTAATCCTCTTGGAGTAACAACTTCGATTGGATTAGCATCATATATGATTTGGTCAGTTATTAAAAAGAAAAATTTACTTTTGGTAAGTTGGTTAGGTTTTGGAATTTTAGGATTAAGCGTTTATAAGGGCCAAATATATGATCATTATTTTGGATTCGTTTTTCCTGCAATCTTTTTATTAATTGGAGCTTTAATTTATGAATTATCTCAAATCAAAAAACAGCAAATTTTTTTCCCTATTTGTTTGTATGTTTATTTAAGTGTCTTAGTGGCGGTTAACTTATGGAATACACCAATTAGAAAAGCTCCTAATATGCAATTACCCCGAAGTATTATGATTTCTAGATTTATTGAAGAAAAAGCTGGTGGAGAGAGATTTAACATTGCTACAATTTCTAAAAACAGCAACCGCGATGTCTATCAATATTTTCTTTCTCTTTGGGATGCTAAGGTGGTTGATACTGACCCAAGTGCGGTTGCCTATACGGTTACGAATCAATTGTTTGTTGTTTGTGAAATGCCTAAAGAAAAATGCGATCCGACCCATGACCCGTCGGCCTGGATTACCAACTTCGGTTGGACTAAAATTATCGATCAGTGGGAGGTTTGGGGGACAAATATTTACAAGCTGGGTCACACTAAATAATTATGAATTATCAAGAATCCTTAAAGATATTAGAACTCATCAATAAAACAAAAAGGGTACTTATTAACTGTCACTATAAACCTGATCCTGATGGAATAGGTAGTGCCTTGGCAATTTATCTTGCTTTAAAAAAAATTAGAGATTTTGAAATAGAATTAATTTGTCCAAGTAAACTCCCTGAATCTTTAAGTTATCTTCCCAATTTTGAAAAGATTAAACAGGTCAATTATTCTGAATTTGATTTTTCCAAATATGATTTGTGGGTTATTCCCGATGCTGCTAATTGGTGGCAAATATCGGGGATTTTGGATTTTAATCCTCCCAAAATAGATGTTATTAATATTGATCACCATGAAACAAATGAAATAGGTTTTGAAAATTCTATAATCTCAAAAGGATTAAGCTCGGCGTCAGAACTAATATTTAATGTTTTTGAAGATTGGAATTTAGAAATTAACAAAGATATTGCCATGTGTATTCTTTCCGGAATAATCGGAGATACAGGGGTTTTCAGATACACAAATGTTACTTCAAGAACTCTTGAAATAGGTAGCAGACTAATGAATTTGGGAGCCGATAAAAATATGATTGTGGCAAAAACTTACGGGTCAATTCCTTTTAATGAAATGAAGTTTTGGGGGAGAATTTTAGACTTAATGCAATTGGAAAAAGATTACAATTTTGTTTGGGTAGCAATCTCTTTAGAAGAATATGAAAAATACGGAAGACCAGTAGAAGCAAAGTCTGCAAGTGCCAGTAATTTTGCGTCAATAGTTGATAGAACCAATTTTGGAATCATAATAGTTGAAGAGAAGAAAGATTTTGTCACCTGTAGTTTTAGATCAAGGGGAAGTTTTGATATTTCACAAATTGCCCAGGAATTAGGAGGAGGAGGACATAAAGAAGCCGCTGGGGCAAGAATTGTGGGTTTGCCTTTTGAAAAGGCAGTAGACAAAGTTTTGGAAGTTGCCAGAAAGTATGCTAAAAAAACTAACTAAAGAGGTATTAGGACATAAGATTATTTATCTTCTTTTGTTGGTAATTCTTGGTTTCGGTCTTTTTCTTAGAGTCTATAACCTAAATAATCTTCTTGGTTTCTATTTTGATCAAGGTAGAGATGCTTTGGTTATTTGGGACCTCTGGCATTTTGGAAACATTCCTTTTATTGGTCCCACCACGGGAATTGCCGGAATATTTAGAGGACCTTTTTATTACTATCTTATTGCCCCTTTTTATCTTTTTGGAAAAGGTAATCCAATTTGGCCATCAGTGTTTTTATCGGTAACATCGATAATTGCATCGGCAGTTATGTATTATCTTGGAACGAAAATTCAGGATAGAACAACAGGTTTAATTGCAACCATCTTGTCTTCATTTTCGTTTAATATAGTTCTTGCTTCCCGTTGGCTTTCAAATCCGACGCCAATGCTTCTTTTAAGTGTACTTTTTGTTTGGATGCTGGTATTAATTGTCGAAGGGAAAAAATGGGCTTGGGTTTCGGCTGTTTTTATTGCCACAGTTTCTCTTTTTCATTTTGGTTCTGCAGGAGAGGTTTTTTACTTCCTACCCCTTCTTACTCTTTTTATTTGGAAAAGAAAACAATTACTAAATAGAAAAATAATTATTTGGTCGGGAATATTTGTTTTATTAGCAATTTTTCCGCTGGTTGCATTTGATATTAAAAATCACGGAATATTGATTAGCAATATAAAAAAGTTTTTAATAACTGATGAAAGTTTCAAGCTTCCAACTTGGAATTTCATTGCCGTTAAAATCGGATTATATTATAACGTTTTTACCAATAAAATTTTTAATGCCAGATACGCTGTTGAAAAATTTCTTTTAAGCGGAGTTTTGCTTTTTTTCGTTTATCATCTTAGGGATCTTATTAAAAAAGACGGAGTTAAAGTGCTCGTTCTTCTTCTATTGTCGGTTACTTTTGGTTTGATATTTTTTCAGGGGAATTTTGGCAATATCTATGATTATTATTTAACAGGCTACTACTTGCCTTTTCTTCTTCTTTTTTCGATTGTATTGGGATATATGTGGAAATTTAAATTGGGAATTATTTTTGTAGTTTATTTTGTGTATATATTCTTAACCAATAATTATAATGTATTGCATTTTAAATTCTGGGATAAGTCGGAAGGACTAAATAGTATTGGTTTTGTTAATCAAAAACAGGCTATTGGTTGGATTTATGAAAACGCAGGAAACAAAAACTTTAACGTAGATGTTTATGTTCCACCGGTTATTCCTTATGCCTATGACTATCTTTTTAAATGGCTGGGAACTACAAAATATAACAAAGAACCCAATAATGAAAACGTAGAATTATTATATCTTTTATATGAACATGATCCGGATCATCAGGAAAGATTAGATTCCTGGATGGCGAGACAAAAGGGAATTGGAAAGATGTTCGAACAGAAAAAATTTGGAGCAATTACCGTCGAAAGGAGGTTAAGGATATGATAAGCGAAGCTTGAAACGATTACGTTATGAAAAAATATTGGTTGCTAATAACAATTTTATTAATTGGGCTATTTCTTAGAGTTTATAAACCGCTTGAGCTTTATATGTACGGCCATGACCAGGATTTGGCGGGTTGGATTATAAAAGATATTTTAGTAAATGGTCATTTAAGATTAATCGGTCAGGAAACTTCTTCTCAGGGAGTATTTATTGGTCCGCTTTTTTATTATTTACAAATACCCTTTTATTTATTAACCAAAATGGATTCTTCAGGAACTATTATTTTGGTAACAATTTTAGGTTTGTTTTCGATATTTTCTTTTTACTTTTGTTTTTCAAAGATATTCGGAAAAAGAGTTGGTCTAATCTCCGCTTTTATCTATTCAATCGGAGTATATTTTATTTTTACAGATAGAGAAATTGTTCCTACCATGCCGGTTTATCTTTGGACCGTTTGGTTTTTTTATGGCCTTTGGCTCATTTTGAATGGGAAAAGTAAAGCCTATATCCTGTTGGGAACCCTTTTGGGAACTGCCTGGAATTTTAATATGGCCTTGGTAATTTTAACTCCTTTAATTTTGTTTGCCCAAATTTTTTCAAAAAAGAAGATCAATTTAAAGCATGTCGTTTTGGGAGTTGTTGTTTTTTTGATTGCCTTTTCTCCTTTCATTGTTTTTGAATTAAGGCATTCTTTTAGACAAACCAAAGCAATAGTAGCCTCACTAACTTCCGGCAAAGATTATGTTTCTGGAACCAGTAAGGGGTTTGCCAAGATGAACAGAGTCTATCAGCTGGTCAGAAAAAACACTTCAGCAATGGTTTGGGGTCAAAATAGCCAATTGGGTTATACGGTAACTTTTTTTGTTTTGATACTAGTTTTTATATATCTTCTTAAAAAGAACTTGATCAAAAGGAGCCTTGGCATAATTATGATTATGTGGTTGGTCTTATATATTATATTTTTTACGATTAACTCAATTAATATATCCGAATACTACTTAAACGGGATGAATATTGTTTGGATAGCTATAATTTCGATTTTTCTAGATCATCTTTTATTACAAAAATATTTAGGCTATGCGGTTCTTACTATCATTGTGGGAGTTAATTTAAAAGAGTTTGTTGTAAGACCCATCAACAGAAGCGGTTATTTGAATAGAAAAGCAATTGTCGATTTTATTAAGACGGATTCTCAAAATCATAACTACCCTTGTGTTTCAATTTCATATATTACATCCCCGGGAAATAATTTAGGGTATAGGTATTTTTATTGGCTTAATGACATGCATGTTAATCAGCCGATATCGGGAAGTCCCGTCTATACAATTGTCTTTCCGCACAGTTTGGTTGATAGAATAGATAAAAGTTTCGGGGCCTTAGGTTTGATTTTGCCAGATTACAAAAAGTATACTGAAAGTCAAGTAGAAGATAGTTGTCAGGGAGCAAATTCAAATTTGGTCGATCCGATGGGTGGTTATACCGAGTAATATGCAAACATTATCTATCGTAATTCCGGCTTACAATGAAGAAAAGACAATTAAAAACGGTTCGTTGGAAGACGTTTGGAATTACTTGAATAAACAAAAATATAATTGGGAGGTGATTATTGTTGATGATGCCTCAACCGATAAAACATTATTACTTTCCCAAAGTTTTGCAAAGACGCATAGTGGTATAAAAGTTTTAGCAGAACCACACCGCGGAAAAGGGGGTTCGGTCATTGCAGGAATGCTAAGTGCATCGGGAGATATTATTCTTTTCGCCGATATGGATCAGGCGACTCCGATAAACCAAATAGAGAAACTACTCCCCAAGTTTAATAAGGGTTTTAATATAGCAATAGGTTCCAGATCGGGTAGAAAAGGAGCTCCACTTATTAGAAAAGCCATGGCTTACGGTTTTGTTGTTTTGAGAAACGTTGTTTTAAGGCTTCCCTATAAAGATACTCAGTGTGGATTTAAAGCTTTTAAAAAAGATGCGGCAAAAAATATTTTTAATAGAATGCGGGTTGTTAATGAGAAAACCCGAAAGGGAGGAGCATCGGTTTCGGCTGGGTTTGATTTGGAAGTTTTATACGTTGCCAGGAAGTTGGGATATAAAGTTGCTGAAGTTCCTGTGGAGTGGCATCACAAAGAAACAGAAAGAATTAATCCCATTAAAGATTCATGGGAAGGTTTAAGGGATTTATTAAAGGTAAGACTTAATGCTTTACTGGGAAAATACAGAGTATAGTAAAAGTATGAGTATAAAAAAAACAGGGTTATTGCAAGCATTGGGGGTAACTATCTATTGTTCATTAGTAGGACTTCTTTTCTGGCAAGGAAACCATCTTTTTCCGAAGGTTAATCAATACTTTGCCCCTGTGATGATGCTTCTTCTTTTAAGTGTTTCGGTTTTGGTCTGCGGTTTACTTGTTTTTTACAAACCCTATAAATTATTTTTTGAAGGTAGGAAAAAAGATGCTATTAACATTGTTCTTTCAACCTCTCTTTGGCTTTTTGCTTTTCTATTTTTTTTCTTTCTTCTAATGATTATTTT
>Ga0208957_1000918_pt1 | contig 17664 bp, 17 predicted proteins | sample RifOxyA1_FD_184029 | JGI IMG/M metagenome (GOLD analysis project Ga0208957, IMG submission 184029) | Groundwater microbial communities from Rifle, Colorado - Rifle Oxygen_injection A1 (SPAdes) | ecosystem: Environmental > Aquatic > Deep subsurface > Groundwater | place: Rifle, Colorado, United... | reverse complement strand
GCGATCAGGCGCGCGACCGTCAGGTTGTCGAGCACGGCGCTCACCTCGAACACGAACAGCAGCACCAGCGCGAACACCGCCAGCGTGCCGACGAAGCCCCAGCGCGGATGCAGGAAAAGATCGTCGGCCCACACCTGCCAGCGCGGCGGCGCGCCTTCCTGGCCGGGGCGGGTCGCCGCCTCGGTCAGCAGGGCGGCGCGGTGATGGCGGTCGGCATGCAGTTCCTCCGCCAGCCGGCGCGGCAAGGCGGCGTCGGCGATGGCGCGCGCGGCGAGCAAGGCCGCGTAGCGATCGGGGAAATGCGCCTGCAATTCCTGCGCGAAATAACCGTCGTTTTCCGCGAGCTGCAGCGTCAGCAAAATCTCGGGGACTGCGAAGGCCGCCGCCACGTCCGGCTGGCGGGCGATCTCGGCAATGGCCCGCAATTGCGCTTCGATGTACGCACTGTAGGGCGGAGCCGCCGGATGCGGCTGCAGGAATCTTGCCTCGCGGGCGACGTGCACCACGGTGGTATACAGATCGGCCAGGCCGATGCCCATGTGCGCCACGGTCGGCACCACCGGCGCGCCCAGCTGGGCCGACAGGGCGCGCACATTGATGAAACGCCGTCTGGCACGCGCCTCGTCCATGCGGTTGAGCGCAAACACCATCGGCCGGCCCAGCTGCATCAGTTCCAGCGCGAGCTCGAGATCGCGTTCCAGCGCCGTGGCATCCATCACCACCAGCAGCACGTCGGGGGCGGCAAACGTGTTGTCGGGCTGATGTGCTTCGTGCTGCGCGATGGCCGGCCAGCGGTCGCCCCACAGCAGATACTTCAGCGTCACACAGGCATCCGCATCCAGGTGGTGCAGGCCGCCGATGGCGGGCAGGGCGACCAGGGAAATCTGGTCGATCCCCACTTCGACCAGGCATTCCTCATAGGCGGGCCCGATACCGGCCAGACGCTCGTGATGGATGGACGTGCTGGCGGCCGCACGAAAAATGCTGTGCTTGCCGCTGCCGGTGCGGCCGACGATGGCCACGCGAGGGCGCCTGGCACCGCGCAGCCCGGGGCCGTGAAGGGGAAAGCTATGCGCGGACGAAACCATGAATTGAAAACGCTCAGCTTTCCCTGAACAAACGGATCGCCTCGTCCAGCCGCTGTGCGGCATGCACTGTCATGCCGGCGATCTTCTGCTTGGGCTGGTTGGCAGCCGGCACGATGGCCTGGGTAAAGCCGAGCTTGGCGGCTTCCTTGAGGCGTTCCTGGCCGCGCTGCACCGGGCGGATTTCGCCGGCCAGCCCGACTTCGCCGAACATCACCAGCTTGTCGGGCAGGGGCTGGCTTCTCAGTGACGAGACTATTGCAGCGAGGACAGCCAAGTCGGCGGCGGGTTCGCTGATCTTCACCCCACCGACCGCGTTGACGAACACGTCCTGGTCAAAGCAGGCGATGCCGGCATGGCGGTGCAGCACGGCCAGCAGCATGGCGAGCCGGTTCTGTTCCAGGCCGACGGACAGGCGGCGCGGGCTGGGCGCATGGCTGGAATCGACCAGCGCCTGAATCTCAACCAATAGCGGCCGCGTGCCTTCCTGCGTCACCAGCACGCAGGAACCGGGCACCGGTTCGCCGTGGCGCGACAGGAAGATCGCCGAGGGATTGGAGACGCCCTTCAAGCCCTTCTCGGTCATCGCGAACACGCCGATCTCGTTGACCGCACCGAAGCGGTTCTTGAACGCGCGCACGAGCCTGAATGACGAGCCGGTGTCGCCCTCGAAATACAGCACGGTGTCGACGATGTGTTCGAGCACGCGCGGACCGGCGATGGCGCCTTCCTTGGTGACATGGCCGACGAGGATGATCGCGGTGCCGGTCTGCTTGGCGTGGCGCGTGAGCTGCGCCGCGCATTCGCGCACCTGTGCCACCGAGCCGGGGGCCGAGGTCAGCGCCTCGGAATAGACGGTCTGGATCGAGTCGATCACCGCGACCTCGGGCTTCATCTCGGCCAGCTGCGCGAGGATGGCTTCGAGCCGGATCTCGGGCAGCACCGGCAGGTTGGTCTCGGGCAGGGAAAGCCGCCGCGCGCGCAGCGCGACCTGGCGCGCCGATTCCTCGCCGCTGACGTAGAGCGTTTTCAGATTGCCGGACAGACCGGCCAGGGCTTGTAAAAGCAGCGTCGACTTGCCGATGCCGGGGTCGCCGCCGATCAGCACCACCCCGCCCGGCACCAGCCCGCCGCCGAGGACGCGGTCGAGCTCGCCGATTTCGGTGGCGATGCGGCTTTCCTCGGAGGCCTCGACGTCATGCAGGAATTGCGCGGTGCTGGTCGCCGCCAGCCCGGCGAAGCGCGGCTTGGCCGACTCGGCGATGGTTTCGACCAGCGTGTTCCAGGCATTGCAGGACGGGCACTGGCCTTGCCACTTGGGTGACTGCCCACCGCATTCGGTACAGGTGTAGATCGTCTTGGTTTTGGCCATCAGGCGTTATGTTGCTTCGTTGGTGTGTCGTTCACAGGCCGACCTCGCGCTGATGACGAATCGCCAGCACGCGTGCGACATCGCGAATTTCGTCATAGCGATACAACGCAATGTACCCGGTTTTTCCGCGCGAGATGACCAGTTCGCGCACTTGGCTCCCGCGACGCCTGCCAATGTTAGGGTGCAGGCGCAGTGTCTCGACCGCCGAAATGATAAGGGGGATGGTTTTTCTGGCGGCTGGCGCATCCAGTTCGAGCAGAAAATCTTGCAGCCGGTCCAGATCGTCGAGTGCTTGCGGGGTATAGACAACCGCCGTCATCGATCAGATCTTGATCGCTTTGGGACGTTTGACGGGTTTGCCTTCGAGCTTGGCCAACAGATATTGATGCACATCGTCCGCCGCATAGCCAAGCCCCGTTTCCGTCATTTCACGGTCGGCTTCGAGCGCCTCGGCCATGAACGCGGCGTAGGCCTCGGATTGAGCGACGCGCTCTTCCAGCGCTTCGATCATCCAGGCGTGGGGCGATTTACCTGCCGCCTCGGCCAGTGGAGCAATCCGCGCCTTGAGCGGCTCGGGCAGTTTGAGCGTGGTGGTCGCAGCCATGGCGATCCCCCGATTGTTGAGGTGCCACCAAAGTAGCACCTCGATGGCTGCCCGTCAATTCAGGCCGGGAATACACCCGTCGACAGATACCGGTCGCCGCGGTCGCAGACGATGGAGACGATGACGGCGTTCTGAACGTCTTTGGACAGCTGCAGGGCTGCCCACAGCGCACCGCCGGACGAGACGCCGGCGAAGATGCCTTCCTCGCGCGCCATCCGTCGAGTGGTTTCCTCTGCGTTCAACTGGCTCACATAGATCATGTGGTCGACGCGGTCGTAGTCGCAGATCTTCGGCACATAGTCATCCGGCCATTTGCGGATGCCGGGGATTTGCGACCCTTCGGTCGGCTGCACGCCAACGATCTGGATCGCCGGATTCTGTTCCTTGAGGTAACGCGAACAGCCCATGATGGTGCCGGTCGTGCCCATGCTGGAAACGAAGTGGGTGATCCTGCCCTGCGTGTCGCGCCAGATTTCGGGGCCGGTCGTGCGGTAGTGCGCCTCGGGATTGTCGGGGTTGGCGAACTGGTCGAGGATCTTGCCGATGCCCTGTTTCTCCATCGCGATCGCCAGGTCGCGCGCGCCTTCCATGCCGGCCTCCTTGCTCACCAGTTGCAATTCGGCACCGAACGCACGCATGGTCTGCTGGCGCTCGATCGAGGCATTCTCGGGCATGAGCAGGATGAGCTTGTAGCCGCGCATGGCTGCCGCCATCGCCAGCGCGATGCCGGTATTGCCGCTGGTCGCTTCGATCAGGGTATCGCCGGGCTTGATCTCGCCGCGCGCCTGCGCGGCGTCGATCATCGAGAGTGCCGGGCGATCCTTCACCGAGCCGGCCGGATTGTTGCCTTCGAGCTTGACGAGAATCGTGTTGCTGGTCGTGCCGGGCATGCGCTTCAGGCGCACCAGCGGCGTGTTGCCAACCGTATCCTCGATGGTCTTGTAGGTACTCATGTCTTCAACAGGTGCTCGATGTAGCGGGAAGTGCCTTCTTCCACGCTGTAGAAGGCCGCATCATACCCCGCCCCGCGCAACGCGGAGATATCGGCCTCGGTATAGCTCTGGTACTTGCCCTTGAGCGCGTCGGGAAACGCGATGTAGCTGACGAGGCCCTGGGCCTGCATCTGCTCCAGCGTCAGCGCCGGCTGACCCTCCGCCGCGCGGCACGCGTTGACCGCCGCCACCGCGACGTCATTGAAGCTCTGGCAGCGCCCGGTGCCGACGTTGAAGATGCCCGACACGTCCGGGTGGTCGAGGAACCACAGGTTGACGCGCACCACGTCCTCGATCGAGACGAAATCGCGCCGCTGCTCGCCGTTGGGATAGCCGTCGCAGCCCTCGAACAGCTTCACCCGGCCCTCGGCGCGGTACTGGTTGAAGAAGTGGAAGGCCACCGAAGCCATGCGCCCCTTGTGCTGCTCGCGCGGGCCGTAGACGTTGAAATAGCGGAAGCCGGCAATCTGCGCCGTGCGCTCGTTCCACAGGCGGCGCACGCTCTGGTCGAACAGGAACTTGGAATAGCCGTAGACGTTGAGCGGCGACTCGAACTCGCGCGATTCGGAAAACACCCGCCCGGCGCCGTAGACGCTCGCCGACGAGGCATAGAGAAACTGTGCGCCTTCGTCCTGGCAGAACTTGAGCAGCGCGCTGGAGTAACGGTAGTTGTTCTCCATCATGTAGCGGCCGTCGGTTTCCATGGTGTCGGAGCACGCGCCTTCATGGAAGATCGCCGCCACGGCGCCGTCGAGCACGCCCTCCTCGACCAGGTCGAGGAATTCGGCCTTGTCGAAATAGTCGGCGATCTCGCAATCGGTCAGGTTCCTGAACTTGTCGGCTTTGGTCAAGTTGTCGACCGCGATGATGTTGGTCTCGCCGCGCGCGTTGAGCGCCTTGACGAGGTTGGCACCGATGAATCCGGCGGCGCCGGTGACGACAGTGTACTGGCTCATGCTTCTTCTCCAAAGACTTCGTCCGCAGTCGCGACCGCCGTACCGAACTTGCCGACCACGATGCCCGCCGCCCGGTTGGCCAGGCGCACCGCCTCGACCCCGCTCGCGCCGGCGGCCAGCGCCACGGCATAGGCTGCGATGACAGTGTCGCCGGCGCCGGAGACGTCGAACACTTCCTGCGCCCGGGTGGCCTCGTGGTGCGCGCCCGTGGCGTCGAACAGGCTCATACCTTCCTCGCTGCGCGTCACCAGCAGCGCATCCAGCTGGAAGCTCGCGCGCACCGCCGCGGCCTTGTCGGCGAGTTCGGCCTCGGTTTTCCAGCTGCCGGCCACGTCGCGAAATTCGCTGCGGTTGGGCGTGATCAGCGTGGCGCCGGTATAGCGCGCCCAGTCGTCGCCCTTGGGGTCGACCAGGATGGGCTTGTTCGCCGCGCGCGCCAGCTCGATCATGCGCGTGACGTGCGTCAGCCCGCCCTTGCCGTAGTCCGACAGGATCACCACGTCGCAGTCGGCCAGCAGCTGCGCATAGGCGTCCAGCTTGGCCGCCAGCACCTCATGACCCGGCTGGCTCTCGAAGTCGACGCGCAGCAATTGCTGCTGGCGTCCGATGACGCGCAGCTTGGTGATGGTGGAATACGCGGGGTCTTCATGCAATTGCACGGTGAACGACTCGGCCTCGAGCAGGGCCCGCAGGGCCTGCCCGGCCTCGTCGCGTCCCGCCACCGACAACAGCGTGACCTGCGCGCCGAGCGCGGCGGCGTTGCGTGCCACGTTGCCGGCGCCGCCGATGCGGTCCTCGTTGCGCGTGACGTGCACCACCGGCACCGGCGCCTCGGGCGAAATGCGCGAGACGTCGCCGAACCAGTAACGGTCCAGCATCACGTCGCCCACCACCAGGACGCGGGCGTGGCGGATGGCGTCACGCAAGGGCATGGGGTATTCCCATCACTGGCGTCCGATCGGCAGATAGTCGAATCCCATCTCGCGCATCGCCTGAGGCTCGTAGAGATTGCGGCCGTCGAACACCAGCGGCGTCTTCAGCAGCGACTTCATGGTGTCGAAATTGGGGCTGCGGAAGACCTTCCATTCGGTGACGATCAGCAGCGCGTCGGCGCCTTTCAGCGCATCCATCGGGCTGTCGACCAGCAGCAGGTCGGCGCGCTCGCCGTAGATGCGGCGCGTTTCCTCCATCGCCGCCGGATCGTAGGCCGACACGCTGGCGCCCATCGCCCACAGGGCTTCGAGCATGGTGCGGCTGGGCGCCTCGCGCATGTCGTCGGTATTCGGCTTGAACGCCAGTCCCCACATGGCGAAGCGCTTGCCCTTGAGGTCGGTGCCGAAGCGCGCGGTCAGCTTGTTGACCAGGATGTGCTTCTGCGCGTCGTTGGCCTCTTCCACGGCGTCGAGCACGCGCAAGGGAATGCCGTTTTCCTGGCCGGTGCGGCGCAAGGCCTGCACGTCCTTGGGAAAGCACGAGCCGCCGTAGCCGCAGCCGGCGTACAGGAAGTGATAGCCGATGCGCGGGTCGGAGCCGATGCCATGGCGTACCTGCTCGATGTCGGCGCCGAGCTTTTCAGCCAGCACGGCCAGTTCGTTCATGAAGGAAATGCGCGTCGCCAGCATGGCATTGGCGGCGTACTTGGTGAGTTCGGCACTGCGCACGTCCATCACCGTGAGGCGGTCGTGATTACGCTGGAACGGCGCGTAGAGCTGGCGCAGCAAGGCCGTGGCGCGTTCGCTGTCGGTGCCGATGACGATGCGGTCGGGCTTCATGAAATCGTCCACCGCCGCCCCTTCCTTCAGGAATTCGGGGTTCGATGCGACGTTGAATTCGATTGCCACGCCGCGCTTGGCCAGCTCCTCCGTGAGCGCAGCACGCACCTTGTCGGCGGTGCCGACCGGCACGGTGGACTTGTCGACCACCAGTTTGTAGTCGGTCATGTGGCGGCCGATGTTGCATGCCGCGGCCACCACATATTGCAGGTCGGCCGAACCATCTTCGTCCGGCGGGGTGCCGACGGCGATGAACTGGATCTGGCCGAAGGCCACCGATTCCTCGATGTCGGTGGTGAAATGCAGGCGGCCGGCGGCGACGTTGCGCTTCACCATGTCCTCCAGGCCTGGCTCGTAGATCGGAATGCCGCCTGATTTCAGAATCTCGATCTTGTTGGGGTCGACGTCGAGGCACAGCACTTCGTTGCCCACTTCGGCCAGACAGGTCCCGGTCACCAGGCCCACATAGCCGGTGCCGATCACGGTAATTTTCACAACGGTCTCCTAAGCATTTTGAATCTCGGTTTGAATTCGTTTCAGCGCAGCCAGCGGATCGGCTGCGGCGGTGATCGGGCGCCCGATCACCAGGTCGGTCGCGCCGGCACGCAGCGCCTCTTCCGGCGTCATCACGCGGCGCTGGTCGCCCGCTTCGGCACCGGCCGGCCGGATACCCGGCGTGACCAGACGGAAATCTGCGCCCAGATCGGCGCGCAGCATGGCGGCCTCCTGCGCCGAGCAGACCACGCCGTCGAGCTGGCAGGCCTGCGTCAGCCGCGCCAGCCGCAGCACCTGGTCTGCCGGCGCATCGGCCACGCCGACCTCGGCCAGATCCTCGGCGCTCATGCTGGTCAGTACCGTCACGGCAATCAGCAGCGGCCGCTGCGCGAGGCCTGCCAGCGCGTCCTGCGCCGCCGCCATCATGCGGCGTCCGCCCGAGGCATGGACGTTCAGCATCCACACACCCAGTCCCGCTGCCGCCTTGCAGGCCGCCGCCACGGTATTGGGGATATCGTGGAATTTCAGGTCGAGGAATATATCGAACCCGCGCGCCACCAGCGCACGCACCAGCTCCGGTCCCGCCACGGTGAACAGCTCCTTGCCCACCTTGAGCCGGCACAGTGTCGGATCGAGTTGGCCTACCAGCGCCAGCGCCGACGCCGCGTCGGCAAAATCCAGCGCCACGATGATCTTGGTCGAATTCACCCCGTCCCTTCCACTCACCACTGACTGCTCCCCACTCACGCTTCTCCTTCGCTCCGCTCGGGATCGAAGCTGTCCCAGCGCCCGCAGGCCGGGCAGCGCCAGAAGAACTGTTTCGCCTTGAAACCGCAACTGCCGCATTGGTAGCGCATCATGCGCTGGCTATGCGCAGCCACCAGGTTTTTTTCCACCTGCAGCAGTTCGCGCACCTCAGGCTCCGCATTGACGAGCTCGGCTTCGAGCAGGCGGTCCAGCGTGCGCAGGCTGGGATTGCGCCGCAATTCCTCGCGCGCAAGCTGGCTGGCTGCAGGGGCGCCTTCGATTTCGGCTACCGCCAGATACAGCGCGTTGAACACGTCCGGCGACGGTTGCCGGGCATACAGTGCACGCAGCCACTGCACGCCTTCTTCCAGCCGCCCCAACTGGCGATAACTGCCGAGCACGCGATCCACCACCAGCGCCATGTGCGCCGCGCTTTGTGTTTCGACCAGGCGCCAGTCTGCGATAGCGGCCTCGTGCCGTCCCGCCGCCGCATCGAGGTCGCCCGCCATCAGGTTAGCGCGCACCGACTGGCGGTTGCTGGACAGCGCCTGCTGCAACTGGGCGACGGCGGCTTCGGCATTGCCCCGGGCCGATTCGAGCAGCGCCAGTTCGCAATGGAAATGGGCGATGTCGGCGTTGAGCGGCTTGCTGGTGTCCTTTTCCAGTACATGGGCGGCGTCGATGGCCTTCTGCCAGTCCTTCTCCTGCACGTAGATTTCCAGCAGATAAGTGCGTGCCAGGCCGTGCTGTGGCGTTTTCAGCAGCCTCGTGAACACCTGCTCGGCGCGATCGAGCAGGCCCGCCTTGAGATAATCCTGGCCCAGTTCGCTCATCGCACGCAGACGCTGCTCCTCGGCCAGGCCTTCGCGCTCCAGCAGGTTCTCGTGCATGCGGATGGCGCGATCGAGTTCGCCGCGCCGGCGGAACAGACCGCCCAGCGCAAAGTGCAGATCGATGGTTTCAGGTTCGAGCTTGACGACTTCCAGGAAGGCTTCGATGGCCTTGTCAGGCTGCTCGTTGAGCAGAAAATTCAGACCGCGGAAATACGAGTTGGGCAGCGCGCGCGATTCGGTCACCACCTGCCGGATGTCCACTCGCGCGGCCAGCCAGCCCAGCACGAAAAACAGGGGAAACGCCAGCAGCCACCAGAACTCGAATTCCATGGGGTTTATACGACGGGCAGGTCGGTTTGCATGACCGTATCCAGTTCGACCGCCCGCGGCTTGCGGCCCAGCTCGCGCCGCAGGCGGAACAGCGTGGGCAGCAAGGCGAGCACCCCGATCAGGGCGCCGAGGATGAACGCCAGCCCCAGCATGACGATCAGCGGCGCCTGCCACACATAATCCAGATAGGAATAAAAAGTCACGCTATGGCTGTTTTTCAGGGCAAAGCCCAGCACCAGCAGAAAAACCAGCAGTTTTGCCAGCAGGCCCAGATAGTGCGTGAAATTTTTCATGTGTATACGCCAGGAAGTTCGCCCATTTTACCCGCGTGGCGCCAATCGCCAAAGAAAACGGCGCCTTGCGGCGCCGTCTTGTTGGTCTTGCTGTCCTGACCGGATCTACCGGCCGCGGGCCGGCCGTGAACGCGAAGGCGCCGAAGCACCTATAACATCGCACGCGCCCACCACCACGCCTAGAGCGGAAAATCCACCCGGTCGCGCAATTCCTTGCCGGCCTTGAAGTGCGGCACATACTTCGCCGGCACCTGCACACGCTCGCCAGACTTGGGATTGCGCCCGAGCCGGGCGGGACGAAAGCTCAAACTGAAGCTGCCGAAACCGCGGATTTCGATACGCTCCCCGCGCGACAGGTTTTTCGCCAGCGCGTCGAGGATCGTCTTCACCGCCATCTCGATATCCGCAACCGAAAATTGCGAATGCCGCGCCGCCAGTTGAGCAATCAGCTCGGACTTGGTCATGGATTACTCGGCGTTCTTGTTGTCGAGCTTGGCTTTCAGCAGAGCGCCGAGGTTGGTCGAGCCGCTGGCTGCCGCTGCGGATTCGGCCGAGAATTTCTTCATCGCCGCATCCTGCTCGGTCATGTCCTTGGCCTTGATCGACAGGTTGATCACGCGGTTCTTGCGATCCACGTTGATGATCATGGCCTCGATCTCGTCGCCTTCCTTGTAGTGGCTGCGCATGTCTTCGACACGGTCACGCGAGACTTCGGATGCACGCAGGTAGCCTTCCATGTCGCTGTCCAGTTGCACGGTGGCGCCCTTGGGTTCCACGGTCTTGATGGTACCCTTGACGATGCTGCCCTTCTCGTGGCCCGACGCGTAGCTGGTCAGCGGATCGCCTTCCAGCTGCTTGATGCCGAGCGAAATGCGCTCGCGCTCGAGGTCGATGCCGAGCACCACAGCTTCCACGTCCTGACCTTTGCGGAAGTTGCGCACGGCTTCTTCGCCGGGCACGTTCCACGACAGGTCGGACAGGTGCACCAGGCCGTCGATGCCGCCCGGCAGGCCGATGAACACGCCGAAGTCGGTGATCGACTTGATCGCGCCGCCGACCTTGTCGCCCTTCTTGTGGTTCATCGAGAAATCTTCCCACGGGTTCGACTTGCACTGCTTCATGCCCAGCGAAATGCGGCGCTTGTCTTCGTCGATGTCGAGCACCATGACTTCGACTTCGTCGCCCAGCTGCACGATCTTGGAGGGGCTGACGTTCTTGTTGGTCCAGTCCATTTCGGAGACGTGCACCAGGCCTTCGATGCCTTCTTCGATTTCGACGAACGCGCCGTAGTCGGTCAGGTTGGCGACCTTGCCGAACATGCGGGTGCCCTGCGGGTAGCGGCGTGCGATGCCGACCCACGGGTCATCGCCCAGCTGCTTGATGCCGAGCGACACGCGGTTCTTCTCGGTGTCGTAGCGCAGGATCTTGGCTTCCAGTTCCTGACCGACATGCACCACTTCGGACGGGTGCTTGACGCGGCGCCAGGCCATGTCGGTGATGTGCAGCAGGCCGTCGATGCCGCCCAGGTCCACGAACGCGCCGTAGTCGGTGATGTTCTTGACCACGCCCTTGACGATGGAGCCTTCCTTCAGGTTCTCCATCATCGCTTCGCGGTCGGCACCCATGGTCTCTTCCAGCACGGCACGACGCGACACCACGACGTTGTTGCGCTTGCGGTCGAGCTTGATGACCTTGAATTCCATTTCCTTGTATTCGAAGGGGGTGGTGTCCTTGACCGGACGCATGTCGACCAGCGAACCCGGCAGGAAGGCACGCAGGCCGCCCACCAGCACCGTCAGTCCGCCCTTGACCTTGCCCTGCACCATGCCGGTGACGATCCGGCCTTCGTTCATCGCGGCTTCCAGATCCAGCCACGCAGCCAGCTTCTTGGCGCGTTCGCGCGACAGCTTGGTGGCACCGAAGCCGTCTTCGATCGACTCGATGGCAACGGCAACGAAATCGCCGACCTTGGCTTCGATCTCGCCCTGGTCGTTCTTGAATTCTTCAAGCGGAATCAGGCTCTCGGACTTGAGGCCGGCATTCACCGTCACGAAGTTGTGGTCGATGCCGACGATTTCGGCGGTGATGACTTCACCCTGGCGCATTTCCTGGTGTTCGAGGGATTCCTCGAACAGGGCAGCAAAGCTTTCCATGGATTCGGGAACGGAAGCAGCGGTAGCAGTAGACATTAAAAACCTTCTTGTCCGTCGGTGAGGACGGGGTTAGTTGCACATCGCCAGCCTGCGGGCGCAGGTCTGACACGAGTAATCACTTCATTGCTTGCTGTGGTAGTGCGCCAGCACCGCCTGCACCGCCGATTCGATATCCATATGGGTCGTGTCGAGCAATAACGCATCCGGCGCGGGTTTCAGCGGTGCAACGGTGCGGGCGGAATCGCGCGCATCGCGGGCCTGCATATCCGCAACAAGGGCCGTTAGACTAGCAGAGTTCCCCTTTTCGATCAACTGCTTATAGCGCCGCTCGGCACGCGCCTCGGCGCTGGCGGTGAGGAAGACCTTGGCCGCCGCATCGGCAAATACCACGGTGCCCATATCGCGCCCATCCGCCACCAGCCCGGGGGCCTGGCGGTAGGCACGCTGGCGGTCGAGCAAGGCCGCGCGCACGCCCGGCAGGGCCGCCACTCTCGAGGCGCCCTCGCCCACCGCTTCGGCACGGATCGCGTCGGTCACGTTTTCGCCCGCCAGCCAGACCGAGCCGTCGCGGAACGTTGCCGGCAAATGGCCCGCCAGTTCCGCCACGCGCGCCTCGTCGTCCAGCGCCACGCCCTGCTTCATTGCCGACAGCGCGGTCAGCCGGTACAGCGCGCCGCTGTCGAGAAAGTGAAATCCCAGCGCGACTGCCACCCGTTCCGCTACGGTGCCCTTGCCCGAGGCCGAGGGGCCGTCGATGGTGATCACGGGTGAGGGGTGAGGGGTGAGGGGTGAGGCGGCGTTCATTGGGCGATCCCCGCAAATATCTTGAAATACGTCGGGAAGGTCTTGTTCACGCAGGCCGGATCGTTGATGCGCACCGGCACGTTGCCGAGCGTCACCAGCGACAGGCACATCGCCATGCGGTGGTCGTCGTAGGTGTTGATCACAGCGTGAGGCGTGAGGCGTGAGGCGTGAGGTGGGGTGATGCGGATGAAGTCCGCGCCCTCCTCCACCGTCGCGCCGACCTTGCGCAGCTCGGTTGCCATCGCGGCAATGCGGTCGGTCTCTTTCACCCGCCAGCTGGCGATGTTCCTGAGCGTGGTCGTGCCGTCGGCGAACAGCGCCGCCACTGCCAGCGTCATCGCGGCGTCGGGAATGGCGTTGCAGTCGAGGTCGATCGCTTCCAGGCGGCCCGACCGGGGCGCACACGCCTCGATCCAGTTCGGTCCCATGTCGATCTGCGCACCCATTTTTGCCAGCGCATCGGCAAAGCGCACATCGCCCTGCACGCTGTCGCGGCCCACGCCCTGCACCCGCACGGGACCACCGCCGATGGCGCCCGCGGCGAGGAAATACGACGCCGACGAAGCATCACCTTCAACCCAGATTTCGCCCGGGCTCTGATAGCGCGCCGCCGCTGGCACGCCGAAGCCTTGCCAGCCGTTGCGCGCGATATCCACGCCGAAGCGGCGCAGCATCGCCAGCGTGATCCCGATATAGGGCTTGGAAATCAGCTCGCCCACGACTTCGATCGTGGTATTGCGCTGGCGCAGCGGCAGCGCCATCAGGAGGCCGGTGAGGAACTGGCTCGATACATTGCCGCGCACCTCGGTGGTGTCGCCGGCGATCTCCGCCGGATGGATCTTCAGCGGCGGAAAACCCTCCTGGCCAAGATAGTCGATACGCGCGCCCAGCTTCCGCAAGGCGTCGACCAGATCGCCGATCGGCCGCTCGTGCATCCGCGCCACACCTTTCAGCACATACTCACCGCCCGAGAGCGCGCACGCGGCGGTCAGCGAGCGGAACGCCGTTCCGGCATTGCCCAGGAACAACTCGGCCTGCTTGACCGGAAACGCGCCGCCTACGCCGGTGATCTCATAGTCGTCGGAGTCGCTCACCCGCGCCACACCGACCCCCAGCGCGCGCAAGGCATCGAGCATCACCCGCGTGTCGTCGGAATCGAGCAGTGCCCGCACGATGGTCGTGCCTTTCGCCAGCGCCGCCAGCAGCAACACGCGATTGGAAATGCTTTTGGAGCCCGGCAGGCGCACCGTGCCGCGCGCCGCGGTGCTAGCAGGTAAATCGAGAAATTCCATCAAGTATCCTGGGTTTTCAACCAATGTTCGCGCGCCGCGCGGGCACGCGAAAAAATCTTCAACAAGGCATCGCCATCTTCCGCATCGACTGCCTGGCGCAGAATCTGTAATGCGTCCAGATAGGCATCCAGTTCGGCCACCACCGCATCCCGGTTCGCCAGCGCGATGTCGCGCCACATCTCCGGGCTACTGCCGGCAATGCGCGTGAAATCGCGGAAGCCGCTGGCGGCAAAGCGGAAGAACGTATCGCCGTCGGCACGCTGTGCGAGGTCATCCACCAAGGCAAATGCTGCGAGATGCGGCAAATGGCTCACTGCCGCGAAGATGCGGTCGTGCTGCGCGGCCTCCAGCGTTTCGACCTGGGCCCCGGCCGCTTCCCACAGCGCGCGCACCGTGGCGACCGCGTCGGCGCGGGTGTCGGCCTGCGGCGTCAGCACCACGCGCTTGCCCTGATAGAGATCGGCGCGCGCGGCGCCGGGGCCGCTCTGCTCGGAACCTGCGATGGGATGGCCCGGCACGAAATCGGCAAAACGCGTGCCGAGCGCGGCGCGCGCCGCCTCGACCACGTCGGACTTGGTACTGCCGGCATCGGTGACGATGGCGCCGGGCTTCAGGTGCGGCGCCAGGTTTTTCAATACGGCCTCGGTCTCGCCCACCGGCAGCGCCAGCAGGATGCAGTCGGCCTGCCCGGCTTCTGTCCAGTTCACGGCACGGTCGATCAGGCCGAGTTCGCGCGCAACGGTAAGCCGTGCGGGATTCCGCCCGACGCCCAGCACCTCACGCACCGCGCCGGCCTGTTTCAACGCCAGTGCGAACGAGCCGCCGATGAGGCCGGTGCCGACGATGGCGAGTTTGTCGACGATCACAGGCAGGCTTTCCGACCGCAAGGGTCAGGCCGTGGTTCTAAAGCCGCTGTCCCAGGGGATACACCTTCGGATAAAGCGGCAAGAACCACGCTCAGCGCGTCGAGGAAGCGGGTGTTCTGCCCGGCCAGCCCCACCGACACGCGCAAGAATTCCGGCAGGCCGTAATTGGCGACCGGCCGCACAATCACGCCGCGCTTGAGCAATTCGGCGTTGATGCGCGCGGCGTCGCCGACTTTCGCCAGCAGGAAATTGCCCTTTGACGGCACGATGGCGACCTTCATATCTGCCAGCCCTGCCGTCAGCTGCGCCATGCCGGCGCTGTTCAGCGCATAGCTGCGCAACAGGAACGCGATGTCGTCGAGCGCCGCTTCGGCGGCGGCGAGTGCGGGCGCATTGACGTTGAAGGGATGGCGCACCCGGTTCAGGAGGTCGATGACGTCGGGATGCCCGACGCCGTAGCCGACGCGCAGTCCGGCAAGACCATAGGCCTTGGAGAAGGTACGGCTGATCAGCAGATTCGGGAAACGCTCGATCCACGCGAGGGTGTCGCAGCGGTCGTCCGTCGGCAGGTATTCGCCGTAGGCTTCGTCGAGCACCACCAGCACCTGCGGCGGCACGGTTGCGAGGAAGGCCTCGATCTCCGCCCACGGCAGAAAGGTGCCGGTCGGATTGTTGGGGTTGGCGATCCACAGCACGCGGGTGTCGTCGCGGATGGCCGCACGCATCGCCGCGAGGTCGTGGCCATAGTCCTTCGCCGGCACCGCGATGCCCTGCGCACCCACGGTCTGCGTGGCGATCGGGTATACGGCGAAGGCATGCTGCGCGTAGATTGCCGACGTACCCGGCGCGAGGAAGGCGCGGGCCGCCATGTCCAGGATGTCGTTCGAGCCGTTGCCCAGCACAATCTGCCGTGCCGCAACGCCCAGCTTTGCCGACAATTTCGCCTTCAGCGCAAAACCGGCTCCATCGGGATACAGGGCCATGTCATGCAGCGCGTCCTGCGCCGCCGCCAGCGCCATGGGACTGGGGCCGAGCGGGTTCTCGTTCGATGCCAGCTTGACGATGTCGGCTTCGTCCAATCCCAACTCGCGCGCGAGTTCGGAAATGGGTTTGCCGGGCTGGTACGGGGCGATCGCACGCACGTACGGCGGCGCGAATTCACAACAATTCATCACGATGCGACGGGGTAGGAACCCAGAATCTTGAGGAAGGCGGCGCGCGTCTCGATTTCGGCAAGCGCTGCCGCCAGGTTCGCATCCTGGCGGTGGCCCTGGCAGACGACGAAGAAGAGGTATTCCCAGTTGCCCGAGCGCGCCGGGCGCGATTCGAGCTTGCTCATGGAAATACCTGCATCGGCGAGCGGCTGCAGCAGCTTGACCACCGCGCCCGGCTCGTTCTTCGTGCTCATCACCAGCGAGGTCTTGTCGCGACCCGAGGGCGGGGAATCGTTTTGCCCCAGCACCAGAAAGCGGGTGGTATTGCTGGCTTCGTCTTCGACGCGCGCTTCCACCACGTCCAGGCCATACAGTTCGGCGGCGGCTTCGCTGCCCAGCGTGGCGGCATCGGGTTCGGCCGCCGCGCGGCGCGCCCCTTCGCTATTGCTGACCACGCTGACGCGTTCGGCATTGGGGAGATGGCGAGCCAGCCACTGCTGGCACTGGGCAAGCGATTGCGCGTGGCCATACACGCGCTGGATGCCGCCCAGTCCGCCATGTTTTCTCATGAGCGTCTGATGGATCGGCAGCATGACCTCGCCGCAGATCTTGAGCGTGCTGGCGACGATGAGGTCGAGCGTGCGGCCGATCACACCTTCGGTCGAATTCTCCACCGGTACCACGGCAAAATCGGCACGCCCCGTCTCCACCGCCTGGAAGCAGGCGTCGATGTCGGCCTCGGCGAGTGCCTCGGCCTCATGGCCGAAATGCTTGTGGACCGCCTGCTGGCTGAACGTGCCGGCCGGACCGAGATAGGCGATGCGCGTGGTCTGTTCCAGCGCGCGGCAGGCGGAAATGATCTCGCGGATCAGGCGCTCGACCGCATCGCCCGACAACGGGCCGGGATTGGTCTCGCGCAGGCGCCGCACGATCTGCGCCTCGCGCTCGGGACGGTAGATCTTCTCGCCGTTCTTGGCGCGTCCGACCTGCTGGGCGATGCCCGCCCGCTCCGAGATCAGCTGCAGGATGGCGTCGTCGATGCCGTCGATGCGCGCACGCAGCGCGCCCAGCTCGGTCGGCGCGCCCGGCGCGCTGTGTGCGTCGTCCGTCATGCCGGCAGATAGCGTACGGCCAGCACCCCGGCAATCGCAGCAAGCTGCTGCATGACTGCAGCGGTGGCGGCGCTGTCGATGTCGACCAAGGTATATGCCATGTCGCCCTTCGACTTGTTGACCATGTTGTGGATGTTGAGTCCGGCGGCGGCGAGCACCGACGAAATCTGTCCCACCATGTTGGGCACGTTGGCGTTGGCAATCGCGATGCGGTACGCGGATTCGCGCGGCATGCTGACGTTGGGGAAGTTGACCGAATTGAGGATGTTGCCGTTTTCCAGGTAGTCGGCGAGCTGTTCGGCCACCATCACCGCGCAGTTCTCCTCGGCCTCCTCGGTCGAGGCGCCGAGATGCGGCAGCGCCACCGCCTTGGCGTGGCCCTTCAGCGCGTTGGCCGGAAAGTCGCAGATGTAGGCATGCAGCTTGTTGGCATCCAGCGCCTCGATCACCGCCGCATTGTCGACCACGCCTTCGCGCGCGAAGTTGAGCAGCACCGCGCCGGGACGCATCATCCCCAGCCGTTGGGCGTTGACGAGGTTGCGGGTGGCGTCCAGCAGCGGCACGTGCAGGGTGACGAAGTCGGCCATGCGCAGCACGTCCTCGACGCTCTCCGCGCGCCTGACCTGCGACGGCAATCGCCATGCCGCGTCGACCGTGATGGCCGGGTCGAAACCGACGACGTTCATGCCGAGCTTGATCGCCGCCTCGGCAATATAAGAACCGATCGCACCCAAGCCGATCACGCCCAGCGTGCGGCCCGGCAGCTCCATGCCGGCGAACTGCTTCTTGCCCGCCTCGGTCGCC
>Ga0208957_1000908_pt1 | contig 17877 bp, 23 predicted proteins | sample RifOxyA1_FD_184029 | JGI IMG/M metagenome (GOLD analysis project Ga0208957, IMG submission 184029) | Groundwater microbial communities from Rifle, Colorado - Rifle Oxygen_injection A1 (SPAdes) | ecosystem: Environmental > Aquatic > Deep subsurface > Groundwater | place: Rifle, Colorado, United... | reverse complement strand
GGTTCTAGCGTACTGCTTTGCAGTTTGGTTATACGTCAGGTTAAACTGACGAGAGGTCTCCTCCAAACTCGCTACCTGAAGCTCGTATCCAGCTAAAGAGGACAGAGCAGATACGGCGCTAGCTAGATTCTGCTGCTTGACTGTATCCATCTTACCTGCTATCTCTGCGTCAAGAGCACTATACGCCCTCATGCGCTCTCTCTCCAGAGTCTCCGTGCTTCTTTGGGCGCCGCCACCTAATGCCCCCTCTGGATCTATGGCGAACTGTCGAGAGATCCTCTCCCGCGCCTCATCGAAATCCGCGTCAAGGACAGCTCTTCTAGAACGCTTCTCCTCGGCAGGATCGAACCCCAGAGCATTCACCATACCCGATACAGTGTTGCTTATTGTTGTCGCCAAGGAGTTATCGTCCCCTAAGAAGCCCTCAGCCCAACCCACTGCATCCTCTGCTGCCTGAAGAGCCCGCATGCCTGTCTTCAGTCCTTCATACCCTCCATCTGGAGATGGAGCCTGCGGATTCAATCTATCCGTCTGTTCCTTCACCCATGATATGTATGCTTCAATGCCCTTCGTTTGTAGAAGAGATGTGGCGTCGTTACTCTCCACAATCGCTTTTATAGATCTATTTCTAAGAAGAGCTAGCTCCTCCTCGTCTACGATTGGTCGTCCATCCTTGTATCTGTACTCCACGCCTCCCAATGGAGTCTCGTACACTACACTACCGCCGTCATCCTCGTAGATAGGATACTTGTAGTTCTTGTAGTAGAGTGTGGGATCGTCTGGAGCGCCCTCACCAGAGGGAGACACATTCGCAGAGTAACGCAGCTTCTCCTCTGCTACTCTCCGAGCCGAGTCTACACCCCTCTCCTGATACACGGCTAGAACATCTAGCGCTTCCTCCTCGCTAAGACGGTAGCCTGGGTCTACCTGGCTAATCCACGCGTCGAAATCGTCCGTCCACCCAGAAGGTGGCTCTGCTTCCTCTCCTACTTCCTCTCCTACTTCCTCTCCGAAGCCAAAAGACTCCTCCTCAACATACTCTCCAGTACCCGGATCGTATACGTATCTACCTCCTGCTACATCCGCCGCCGGGGGTTGGTACCCCTGATCTATGAGCCACTGCTGGAGTCTCGGATCGAGCCTCACCCAGTCTGCGTCGGAGATAGTCTCTCCCCGCTTGAGGGCGTCTACGAGCCGACGCTGTGCTTCTGGAAGCTTGTCCCACCAATCTTCTACAGGAGGCAGCTCCTCTGGAGGAGGCTCTCCAGTTCTAGGAATCCCCCTCATGTATCGGATAGCGGCATCGAGTCCGTATTTCTCGAATACCTTTCTAGCGTTTTCTACCTGGTCCGGCAACAGCCATGGAAAGCCCGCGGCGGTAGAGCCGAAGTCAGGAGACTCTTCCGTGGGAAGAGGCTCCTCTACAGGAGGAGGTTCTTTCTTACCTCCTCCAAGCGCCGCGGTAGCCGCTTGACTTAACACCTGTTGTTTATACGCTAGATATGCTTGCAGATCATTCCCGAATCCGGCGACGATGTCCTCCTGTGACGGCTCCTCTCCAGCAGCAAGGACCTCTCCAATACGAAGCCGTGCGTTGTACATATCCTGACTGGACGACGGGCCGGGCTCTTCTGAAGGAGATACAACAGGCGGCTGCCCAGCCCTCGGAGGCTCCGGTGTGTACGGCGGAACGACTACGTTTACGGTGTCCTGCTCATCTCCTGTAGTTCCATGCGGAGCATCTTGGAACGTAGCCCCTGATCTATCAGACTCCGAGGACTCAACTCCCTGCACCCACCTACCCTGCTGAACGCTCCAAACGTACCCAGCCCCAGGAGACTTAGCCTTGTCTATCATCGGGTCCGCTCGATATTGCTGAGGCAATACCCAGGATGAAGTAGCATCGTCCCACACATGTGCAGCGGAGGGCGGATTCCCTCGATTCACCGCAGCATACACATCCTGTCCAGTATCTCCAACACGTCGAGGCTTGCCTCCAGGTCCATACTCCCATCCTGGAGGTAGTGGCGGAAGATTCTCAGTTACATCAGAAGGAGGAGGACCGGACGATACCGTCGGCACAGTTAGAGCCGCCGGAGCGACCGTCTGCCCTCCCTGCTGATTCGCCGGAGCGTTTACCACTGTTGCAGAAGGATTCTGCGGAGTGGGTAGAGCCCCCGTACGGAGGTATGTGTTTACTTCCACATCCGTCGGCTCTCTCCTGGTAGCCTCGAAAATGGCGTCTCTAGCCTCCATCCTCCGGACTGGATCAGTGGTAGGATCTATCGCAGCTGGGGGAGGCCTCACTCCTAAATCCGGACCTGTATAGCCGCTTGCTGCCCGAGCGTCTGCATCAGACATCCCGGCCAGAACGTAGCCGGTATACTTCTTCGCGGCGTTGCCTAGAGGATCCATAGGATTAACTCTAGGCCGACCCCCCAAAGGTCGGGGAGCCGGAGTGGCCTCCGGAGGCGGTGCAGACGCAGGCGCGGGTGTATGCGTAGGCGCGGGTGTATGCGTAGGCGCTACATACGCAGGAATCCCGGCAAGATACCTCTTAGCTGCCTCCGCTCCTTGCGAGTTGTACGCTCCCTGGGCGTTCGCATACTGATCAGGAAGACGGCCTGGATAAGCGGCCTTGATAGAATCGAATGACTGTTGCGTCGTTGTGGGAGTAGGAGCATAGGTCAAAAGCGCGTTGTACGCCGGAGCTGTCTCTGTCGAAGGAGGAGCAACCGCCGAGGCCGGCGCAGGCTTCCAGGACCACGACACATCGTCCCACACATAATCCCCCACCGGTTTCGGGGGTTTCACTCTAAGAGCAGAGTATGTCTTATTCGGAACAACCGCAACACTTCCCGACAACGTAAGAGCCATCTCTATACACCCTTCTCAGGATAGTCCTCGGGCAGGCCTCGAGCCAATCGTCGAGTTCTGGTTTCCTCCAGCATCCTGGCGATCTCCCCGGTCCGGGTCGCCATCTCCTCCTGCAGTCGCACCATCTGCTCGCTTAGCCCCCGGCGATCCGTCCGTGACTCGGTCATCCACATCTCAACGCGACGCGCGTTCGCGTCAGCAGCCTTTTGAATAATGGAGAAGGTGTCTTGATACACCACTCCCTCTTCTAATCTACCGATACGCCCATTTTGCGCCCGCATTTGCTCCTCTACCCGCCCCACCTTGTTTGAAAGGTGGTTCCAGGCAACTAGACCAGTTGCCATCAGCGGAGCAACGATAGCGCCGACTTGGAGAAGGGCCCCGTGGTCGATTAGCATAGAGTTACCCCATCGGCCAACGCCGGTCCACGTAGTACTGCCACCCATCAAGCGCCCCCTGCACTATCACGTAGACGATGAGGGCGGCCCCCGCCAGCTGCGGATCCTGTGCGCCGACAACGCTCGCACCAACGACAGTAGCTGCCACCTTCTTCGAGATCAGAGACTTCACCTTGCTGCCCAGAAAACTTACGGCGCTCATGTCTTCTTCTCCTCTGCCGGCTCTGCCGGCTTCTCGTTCACGATCTCCTTTAGCACGTCCAGGCGGCCCAGCAGCCTTCCGCAGGTGGGGTCGGCCTGGGCCAGTTGATCCATGCGCTGCCGGATCTGCTGCTGAATCTCGTTGATCTGCTGCTCCGCCTGTTCCTTGGTCATGCCACTTTCTCCAGTGTCGCAACGCGGGCATCAAGCTCCTGCCATGCTGACACGATATAGGCCATAATAGCGTGAGTGTTCAACCCCCAGCGCTCGTTGCCTTCTTCATCCAGGTTGGCCCCTCCGGGCGAGCCTTCAGGGAGTACTTCGTAGACCTCCTGTGCGAAGAAGCCAGCAAGCCGGGGACGACGCGCAAACTTCTCAGGCGACCTCTCCTGATTGTCGCCCGTCATATCGCGCTTCCAGGTGAAATAGTGGGGCTTCAGGGCGCGCAGCACTTTGCTGGCCTTTTCGATCGGGCCCAAATCGTTCTTCCAGCGCATGTCGGATACCGTGGTGAGGTTCTTGCTCCCGTCCGTCTGCACATCCGCCGAAGCGCCAAGACTCTGAATGTTGACGGCGCCGCCGGCCGAGTAGATAGAGTAGTTCGTGCCGCCGGACGTCTGATTCTCAAGGTAGATACCGTAGTTGTTCGTCAGGGTTCCAGAGACCGTGGGGTTGGCTATGTAAGCTCCGTAATATGTAGCTAACGTGACCCCCGCATTTATCAACCCGAATGTCCGCAACCCTTGCATAGACCCCGAGTTATTCACACTGGCAATGCTGTAGGCGTAGACCGTGCGGTCCTCGCCGTTACCCCCGCTGTATGTAGGATACACCCATAGAGGAATGGCGTTTGGTGCGGCAGTGGTGGGGTAAATCTTGGCTCCTACTCCGTCGGTAGCGTGGGAGCCGATCAGCATGGCGTTGTTCACAGCTCCATTGAATTGGTAACCGAGAGTTGCCCCGGCGAAGGTCAGCGTGTTAGCCGCGTGGGTGACCGTTACGTCACCGTTATTGAAGTTCAGCACCGCGCCGCTGGCAAAGAAGGCGTCGCTGAAGCCCACCGTTGCACTGCCGAGCGCGCAACCGTCGTTCGCCCCGGCCGAGAGCAAGCCCTGCACTAGCAGGGCATCGGCGCTCTCATCCCACTGCATGTACTTGCCCGCCGTAGCCCCGAAGAACTTGGCGTCGTAGCCGGTATCATCCACCCCCAGCGTCAGGCCGGTGGTCGGAGCCAGCGTCAGCAACTCCGTTATCGTGCCGGCTTTGACCAGTCGGAATGACAACTCCCCCTCCTCAGCCCCAGCCACGTCCGACACGCACAGCATCGCAATTCGAGCGAATACGTCCTGCGTGTCATCGTCCCCTGGCAGCTTGAAGGCCAGCGCCGCCCCAGTAGAGTTGTCCGTCGCGTTGCCCCCGCCGTCCGGATCCCACTCCAAAGTAAGAACGTCTCGAACAGCGGCTGCTATAGCCTCCCTCGTCCGAATCGTGTTGACTGCATTTCCTGAGCTATCATACCCAAGCTCCAACACAGTCCCCATCGTTCCCGCGACAATAGCGGATATATCAACTTTGGCATCTTCCGATCCATTAGACGCGTCCGTGAGAACCCAATCCATATGGACGAGGTCGGTTTCGGTACCTCCATCATCATCCGCATACATTACAACACGGCCGCCATCTCCATCCGCCGCCGTCCCGGACGCGGGATCTATCCCGAGCTGCACAACCTCCCTCACACCACCAGCGGCGGCCGAGGTGCACTCGAACGTTTTCAGCCCGGTCAGAGTTTGCGACGTGGACTTCCCTACAATCCCATCCGATCCACTGAGGTCTACATTCGCCTCGTCAATGCTTGTACTCTCCAAGAACGACAGGATGTTCGTGATCCAGTCCGTCACCTGAGCGGACTTGATCCTTGCTCCTGCGGTTGGAAGCGCTTCACTCGGTCTCGTGACAGTAGCCATGCTTCACCCTTACGAGAAATGCTCCCCTGAGGTCAGGCCTCGAGAGGGATGAACTCAACTATGTACCCCTCAATCCCAGCCGGGTTGCTGCCCGTCCACTCTGGAGAGACGGTCTCGCAGATTCGATTCACGAATGTGTCGAATCTCTGCGCGCCGCTGCCCTCCCATTTCAGCCCGGAGTCCCATGTAGACGCGTCGTCATCCCAAGTCGCGCCGTCCGAGACCCCGATACTTCCTTGTACAGTGCCTTGCCTCCCCTCGTCCACGTAAACATTCACCGCAACCGTTTGATACCCTACCTTCTCTCTATACAGAGTGCGTATGTTCAGCACATGTTTCTGTTTTCCAGGCATCCCTAGATCATTCGGGCTCATCTTTATCCGCCAGTCGAACGACGTTCCAGCATCGTTCTCATACGTGCTATCGTTACCCTTATACACATACCCTCCAACGGAAGCCAACCAGTCCAGCTCCTGACCGCTGATCCTTAGAGAAGCACCGAAGCTCATCACGTGCTTCGGCCTATCTATCCACAAATCCCCCATTTCCCAGTCGTAAACCATGACGTAGTCGTGTCCATCCGTGTTCGCGCTAGATGAAACAAGTACCCGAATCTGGTGATCGCTCTCCCTTACAAACGCCTGTGCGTACTGCAAGCGCGTCTTACTCAAACCGAGCCACTCCTCCGAATCGTCCAGCGTGACTATCTTCACGCTCATATCTGGAAGGACGATAAACGCGCCTTCCCTCGATGCACCGAAGACAAACTCTGGACGAGCTACAAGACTCATCTTCGACACGGGAGAGAAGCCTCTTCTAGGCTCTCCAAGGTTAAAGTCGTATGCGCCAGTCTGTCCGTACACGATCTCCCCCGGATAAAGACCATCCTCCTTGAAAACCAACGCCTTTCCCCAATTGTCAACAGCTCCAACGATGGCAGGGCCGCCGTCGTAGACCTCGTACCTATTTGCGTCTAACCACTTCGTGATGTCCACAACGTATGTCTGCCTGTTAATATCGCACCAACGGAGTCTCGTTGGATAGTACACACCTCCTTCAGTCGTCCCCCACGCGAATAGGAGGTTCTTATGCACCATCAGGCCTTTGGCTTTAGTCCAAGGCATCCCCGTGAGATTCGCAGTATTCCCTGCACCGCTATACATACGAATCTGGTTCACTCCATTATTGATGAGGATGTTGTCCTTCAGAAAAGCGAACTCCACCCTATCATCGCTTCCACCGCTAAGAGCCGTCCCTGTCACATCCGTACGCGTCGTCCCGTCGTCCGTATACACCTTCGTCGGAGTAACGACAAGACTCGCTGTAGTCCCACTAGAGAAAGTTGCCTGGTACAGCCCTGTAGCTCTCTCCCCTCCATCTATTTGAGCAGTATTATAATACGTGTATCCATTCCGACTCTCCACCACCCCTCGCTCCGAGATATTCACATCTCTGAGCACCTCACAATGCTCCGCGGTCAGACGCTCGTCGGGATACCTCCACCTTGATCTCTGTCCCTTGATGCGATATATCGGGCTTGTGGCTACCTCGGCGTCTGTAACCCGCGGCTCAGCCATCATTACCATCCATTGTGCTCGCGGCCTGTTGGAGGACTTGCGCTATAGTCTTCCACCCACTAGGCATCCCCTTGCAATGGCAAGTGAAGGTGCCTCCCCACTCGAAGCCATCCCCATGCTCCTTCCCTTTTAATACAATGAGAACGAGGTGCTTCTCATTCTGTACTACCGTACGCAGCACAGAATCGGTCACACTACCATCGGACGTATTCATCTCGCGAGCCCTACATCTACCCCCTCAATGAGGGGTCTATGCGGTCTGTTCTGGACTCCAACGGCGTTCTGCACGTTGGAAAACACCCAGAGGGCGTTCGAGTCGTACCGAGATGTCCCGAGAAAGTCCTTCATCCGATCTCGGAAGGTCAGACGGTGGCGGTCTGCGGTAGATCCTTTTCCGACTGTCGGGAGAAGATCCTGAGACGTGCCCCAGATCAGCAGATCGTGATACTCTTGATCGAACTCGGGCCAGTCCGAGTCGTTTACAAGCGGCGGCTTCCGCATTGCACAGCGCACGTTGTACGACACTATTGCATCCGGTATCGGGTAGAACTGAACCCACTCGTAGTCCGGAGAGTCCCACCAAACCGGGATTACCGCGAGGGTGTTACTGTCGTCGTCTGTCACCGTTACATTCCCACTAAACGCTAAGCTAGCGGCCGGGTGCTTCGTCACGCGCTCCACACCAAGTGTGGAGTCGTAGCTATTTGCTGTAGCTACCCCGGTCACCCCGCTCATTGTAACAAGCTCCGACACAAGCACGCCGGCGGTGTTGAAGCCTGTCACCCGCACCTTGTAATTACTTCCCGCGTCGTTCGCACTATCGCTCACCAACGTCAGCGTCCCATCGCTAGCAGGTAGCGTCTGCACACCTCTCGCCCCAAGAGGGAAAGATTGAGTCGGTGTCCCGCTGGCATCGTCTCCAGGAAGCGAGCGGTCAAAAGCCCTCGCCGTCGTGCTCCAGACGAAACGGTCGTTCGTAGGATCCTCAATGTTGAACACCTTCCGCACGTACAAGGGCATCCCGTATTGTGACGTGCCGACGGCGGTCGTCAATGTGAATACTCGCTGCTCCAACGAGACATCCGCTACATCCAGCACGCGTCGATAGACGCCATTGCACACGACTCCTACAAGAGTCTCGAAGTCCCCGCCTGCTTCCTGTCCGCAGAACGATATGATTGCGTCCTTGATGTCGCGGTATGTCACGCTTTCCTCACTCCGAGCACCTTCGCCCCCGCATCAACTACAGCCTGCGCATTCGGCGCGACAGTCCCCTGCTTCTGCATCGCTTCCATTCCTGCCTGGAACATGGCCAGAATACGGCTGAACACCTCCTCCTGCTTTTGGAAGAGATCCGTCTGTGCAGATAGGCGCCTTTGATCTTCTCCCTTCAAAAGGTTCCTACGTCCCTCCGGCCCATTCGTCTTGAGAACCTCTCGCACTCGAAAGTCCCACTGTTGATATAGAGGGATAGACACTCGAGGATTCGCCTCCTTATATCTATCAATATCCTCCTCACTCATCGGCGGCAGCCCTGGCACCATGCCCACGATACGAGCCAACGTACCTCGTATCTTGATGATGAGACCGTCGTCATCCGACACACGCCGAGTTGCTCCTGTGTCGTCCACAAACTGTATTCGAGGACGCGCCCCAGGAGCTGCAATGTCCGCTGTAACCTCCTCGTCCCAAATGTCCAAGGGCTGCCAATCTGCGTGGAGGGGATCGTTGGAGACATACTTCGTCATCACAACCTCCCTCGTAATATCTCCCAAATCCAGCGGAACTCCATCCTCCAACACGCGCTTCGGAACCTGCTGCTCCTTACTCACATCAAGAACGACCGGCATCTTGATCCTCCCCTCAGGAGAAATTATCCCGCGAGTGTTACAACGTATACCCGCTGATGTTCACTTGACAATCCGCCAAGCTTCCGGCTAACGTCCCGGCGGCGGTGGCGCTCAAAGAGCAGACGACGTTCAGACCCGGGAAGTTGAAACTGAAGCCTTCCAGACTAATATCTATGCTGCTCTCCCAAACGACGCTGGATCCGTCCAGGATCTGGATGATGGAGTCCTCGTCCGCGTGTCCACTAATCGACGTCACCACATGGTAATGCCCATCACGAGCGGCCTTCGTCGCCGTCGCTCCATCAGTCGTCCCGGCGGCGGTTTCGCTAAACGGTGCCTGGTACATTCGGAATCTTCACTCCTGCCGCCTCGAAAATGCGGCTCATTCGGTGGACGTACGTGTGCGACGCACGGACCTTCTCATGGCCGCGCTTTGCTATAACCTCTCGCTCCTCCGGATGGTGGAGACACCACTTCGTCTTCTCAATCATCTCCTCAATTCCCTGATACCCTACAAAGTCCTCCCCCTCTACAAAGCCCAGTTCCTTCCACCCGACTACATCTCTGTTCGTCAAAAGGCATGTACCAGTGGAGAGGACCTCGAAGAACCTCATGTTGAGATCCTGCTTGATGCTCAAGTTCGCACCAACGCGGCCGCGCACGTAGCGTAGAGCCATTTCCTCAAAGAAGCAACTTACCGAACACCAGAAGTTCGGAACCGCCTTGAACAAGGCATCAAGATACTCCACTCTATCATTCGTCCCAAGCCCCATTCCAGTGTTCATAAACCCCACGAACACCACATCCCAACACTTGTCCAAACCCAGAGCCGCCAACCTCTCCCGCTCTGGATGCACCATTAGCTCCTGCAAGTTCGGATGCGCTGTCGGATGACACGCGAGCGGCAGCCACTCCACCTTCTCCACCCCATCCGCCCTCATCCGCTCCGCCCCTTCCTTCTGTGCACAGTACACCCAATCGAACTGCTTCGCCTTATGCAGTCTCCAGTCATACCCCAGATGCGTATCAACGGCCCAATACACACAGGGATGGGGGCACTCCCATTCTAATCCGTCTCTCCCATCGTCTATATACACGTACAACTCATGCTCAGGTACTTCCCCCAAAGGGGTGTATCGCCGAACGTTTTCCCCAAAGCCCAACCCACGCTTCGTCGCGTCCAAACACAGGATCGGCGTTCCGTTGTTCCGAATCTCCGCGGAATACACCAACGCGACGGACATCATGCTACCCATACGGGATACTGAGGAAAGTACGAAAGAGCTATATGCATAGCCGTTCTCCTGCTTGGGTCTACTCGAGTCATTGGAGCCGGCTCACCACTCGGCAATCGAGGGAAACCCGAGAGAGATGAGGGATTGAAGAATACATCCTCTCCGTGCTTCGCAATCACCTGCTCTCCTGCCCTCAATCCTCGAGCTTGGTACTCCTCATGGTTGTAAAGCTTCCTCATAGTAGCCGCCCCCTCGTGATAGATATACACCTGCCTATTTATGATGACCTTGTACCCCCTCGCCATACAAGAGAGACAAAGATCCGCCTCCTCTGTTCCCTCCAGTGTCTCATCACAAGGAGTGATCTGATCCCATACGCCCTTCCGAGCGAAGAGAAGCATCCCCATGATGTAGTTCGTCTGAAGAAACTCCGAGGGGATGACGGTAGCAGCGAGTTGAAGAGGGCTGCTGCCTCTATCTATCGTCGGTCCCACAAGCCCTACTTCTGAAACGGACGCGATCATCTTCATGCTAGGCCAAAAGGGATTCCCAGGCACGAACATCACATCGTCGCTTACAGCGCAGAAGTAATCCGCTCCGATAGAGGCCTCCAACCCTGCATTGATCCCACCGGACGCGCGGCGGTTGTACTTCTGATGAAGTACCTCCACCGGCCACGGAATCTTTGCAACTTCCAAGTCCACTGCCCTCCTATCCACCTCCCCAGGATTGTTGTTCACGACGAGGATTCTATCAACGCCCCTCGTGTAACACACGAGAGAGGACAAACACCGATAGAGCAGCCCAGAGTTCATATACGTAATCACGGCAACGCTCAGGCCGGGCATTTCAGACTCCTCGCCTTCACTCCAAAGCTGCCCACCGCGAACGTCCTGAAGTCTTCCGCCTCGAAGCCGACGACGCTCAAGAGATTCAGCAAACTCGGCAGCGTATATGCGTGTAGGTGTGTATAGTCTATCAACATCGTGTCTATCCCATCATAATCAGGGCAAGACACGAGTAGAAGCCCTCCAGGCTTCAGAACACGCTGCCATTCCCGCAACGCCGCCACCGGATCTACCAAGTGCTCGAATACGTGCCGGGCCGCCAAGAAATCTAGGCTCGCATCCTGAAGAGGTAGAGTAGACGCATCACCCGTCACATCCGGCTCTGCTCCGGTGAACTTCCGCCCGCCCGCGGCACGTTCACCTTGTTTGGACAAGTCAAGACCCGGCACGCCTTCCAGCACCCAGTCCCCACATCCGACGTTGAAGCCCCTTTGTTCCCTTGGAAGAGATACCTTCCACCAATCGTCCTCCTCGGAGAGAGCGGCCTGCAGCCCTGGAGATGCATTCGATCTAGAAAAGGGCTGGTAGTCCAGAGTGTCGTACCACACCCTCAATCCATGCTTCCGAATCAAGGCATTATTCGTGTCGTCCTGATGTTGCGCGCTATCCCAGTGCTGGCCCCAAACCTGCTTCCCCGTCACACTCCCAATATGATGCACGTACGCGTTCTTCTCCGCCACAAGCGTGTATCCGAGACTGCGAAGTCGGATGCTCAAGTCGAAGTCGTCCCCTCCAGGCAGTGTCTCGTCCAGCAGCCCTACCTGACGAAATAGGTCCGTTCGCAGCATCATACAGAAACCTATAAGGAACTTTACAGGGAAAGCAGGAGGAGTCTCCAAATGGAAGAGGGATTGAGGTCCCGTGACAAAGTTGCTAGAGGGGCCAACGGCTGCTACCTCCCCTCCAAGATGCCGAGCAAGTACTCGCCAGAACGCCTTCTGCCCCGGCACGAAAAGCAGATCATCGTTCATAAGGCAGACTTGCGGTGTGTCTACCCTTTTCATCCCGGCGTTAATCGCTCCCATCCAACCGACATTTGCTCCTAGATGCAGAACCTCGATGTCGTTGAAGTCGGTCTCCGCCACGAGCGCGTCGTACAATGCCTTCCCCCCAGGCGTGGGATCGTTATTCAACACGAGCACCTTATACGGGTACTCTGTGTGCTTAATCAACGACACAAAACATTGGAAGAACGTTTGATAGTTACGGAACGTAGGAATCAGAAGGGTCACAAGAGGCGTCATACGTTCTCTTCCTTCTCCTTCTTCATCCACCGCTCGTACTCCTCTGGATGCTCCTCCCTAGCCTTCCTATACGACTCCTTGTCCGCCCATCTTGCCTCATTCCGTTTATGTTGTATATCGAAGCTCGTATCCACATACCGAGGGATGCCAAACTGCGCCGCTCTGACACAGAACATCCAATCCTCACCGCACCCCGTGCTGTGATACCAAGGCTTCGAGATCTGCCGAAACACGTTCGTGTTTATCAACACCACTCCAGCCCCGAAAGCGAGCTGGCCTCCAATCTCCTCATCTCCAACAAGCGTATCGTCAGGGAAGTCCAAAGCTGTCTCGGACGTGTACTTCTCTCTATTCCCTCTAGAGTCCCATCCACACCGAATTCGATACACACATGGAAGTATAGGCTCCCGAGAGGTGAACGCAAGCGCGTTCACTATAGGCTTCTGATGCCGCCAAAGACGGAGGAATGTTGAGAGCGGAAAGCGCATATCAGCATCCCACGTGAACAACCAGTCAGCGCCGACAGATAAGGCCATGTCCGCAAGGCGTTCTCGAGCGAGCCCAGGCAGGCTGCAACGAGTCTCCACAGCCTGAGAAAACTCGAACACTCCATCCTCCGGAAGAACCTCGGCTCGTGGATCCCCCTCCCACGTATCCAGAGCGGGCAGCTCCACCTTACTCGCATCCACTCCCTTCTCCGCAATCTGCTGGTACCACAAACTACGCTCTCTCAACCTTCCGAAGTAGAACAGCATCCCTTGGTACGACGAGAAACAGTCTACATCCGGTCCAACGTACCAAGGATACCCCAACGCAACTCTTGTTACCTTCACTCTACCCTCCCTGCCAGAAGGCGGATATGCTCTCGAAGACCGTACTCTCTGCAAACGGAGTATTTATGCCCTCGATGCGATGTGAACTCCTTCTCCCCTCCAAAAAAGAACAGTCCTCCACACGTGGTACAGCGCATCAGCTTCCTTCTCTCCAGTACAGGATCCCACGGAGCGAAGAACCACCTTATCCACCACTTCTTATACAACCTCTCGTACACAGGCAACACGCTTTCCAGCCGCCCGCGAGCCTCTCGCAAAGCGTCTCCCAAGGAAAGGGCGGTCCGCTGGGCGTCCAAAAGCGCGCTAGAAAGATGCTCCACTCTCTGCTCCGCACTCATGTCTTCCCACTCCAGGGAAATATTCTCCTGAGTGCTCATCATACCCTCCTCAGTGCCATCGCTCCTGCCGAGCCGACGGACTCTTTCACCAACGCGAAGCCGCGCACAGCGGCCTCAACAGCCGCGTGTTATCCCCTCGGCCCGCCCCCAGCTCAAGCACGAACCGGGGGCGGGCGCTCCTCACCAGCGCCTCGACATGGAGGAACTTGTCGAAGTGCTGATACATCCTACATCGCCCTCACAAAGCCGCGGACGTACCCACCCGCGCTGCGGACGAGACCGGACAGAGACTCCATAAGGATGATGGGACCGAACAAGACCGTCAGCCCAGTATATCCCACACCGAGACTCGTTGCTACCCCAGGCCCTGCGGCATGATTCGCCGCAGTCACACTCACACTTGTCGCCTCACCGAAGTAGAAGATACTCGCGCAGTACCCGTAAGCGATGTAGCGACCGACAGCATTGTCCGCCACATCCTCGTCCGCGACTCCTAGAAAGAGTCGCGTATTGGTGGAGGCAGGGCTGACACCCAGATTCCCCCAACTCGCCGCGCTAGCCACGGTGACCGTAAGAGCCACCGCGTGTCCCAGCGTAATCGTCGCACCCTCTCCATTGGTGAAGTTCCCATACATCACCTCAGGATCGGACTTATTGACCGTCTGTGTAAACATCCTCGTTTCTCCTACGCGTAGTACGCTAGAAAGCGGTACGTCTGCACAGTCTTGCTGTTTCCGTACACTGCGATCGTACCAAGAGTTTCTGTCCCAGCAGCGTTCACGTTCAACGCAACCCGAGCACTCCCAACTCCGTCCTCGTCCACCACCTGACAGCTGATGAGGCGAGAACCGGTGCTCGTAAGTGCGAACGCCCTGGTTGCATCGTCAACCTCTATCGTACCAGAGAGCACTCTCATGTTCCCTGTCACGCGAGGGAAGCCGGTGTCCCGGGTGATGTCTCCCGCAGCCATCTCGTCTCCTCTATCGAGCTATGCAGAAGAACCGCACGGTATCGGTACTCGCGTTAGCGTTATCCATCCAGAGAGAACCTTCCAACGTATCTGCTGTGCCGTCGTCGGAATTGAGGGTGCACCGAATCGCGTTCGCCCCATCCTCATTCGTCACAGCCGCGAACAAAATATGCGTGCGGCTGTCGAAGATAGCAAACGCCTGCGCCGTATCACTCACCTCCGCTGACCCACAACAAATGGTCCAATCCCCGAATCTGCTAACGATCCGTCCACTAATATCCCCGGCGGCCATCTAAGCTCCTCCCCTTACGCGATCCCCGTGAGCTTGCCCAAGGCCGCCCGCAGATTCGTGCCCATGTTCCCCTGGAACAGGATCTGCTCGACGTAAGCGTCCTGATTCACGGGCCGCTGGAACCCCTCGTTCACCTGCGTCAGATTCGCATCCTTGTGCACGAACCAGAAGACGTGGTTCGAGTTCAGGAGGTAAAGCACCCCGGAGGAGCACTTAGCCTCCCAGTTGATCTCCGAGCTACGGAACATAGGCGTGATGGACAACTCCCCTTTGTCCTTCGCCCCATACCGCACCGCGGGCACAACGAGAGCCTCGAGTGCCTCCGCTACAGTCTGCGTAGTGAAGATCCCGTCGGACTGACCTAACACACCTGCGAGCTCGCCGCAGTCGTTGTGCAAAGTACGAAGAGCGGGCAGCAGATTCACAGCCGCGTTGCCAACAGATGTCGCGACTTGATTCCGCCACTTGTCGTTCGTACCGAAGTTGATACTCGCATACGTGCCACTCGTCACTGTCGTCGCGATCATGGACGTGAGGCCAGTGATCTGCTTAGACCCATCGGCTGTACCGTCGGAGTATGCATCCGTGGCCAGATTATCCGCCAGCGTAGCCTCCGCCTGGAAGAGCTTGTCCTTGGTGAGGTCGCGAATACGAGTCTCGCCTTGGTTCGATCTCTTGTCGAGTCCCGAAATCACGGCGGCTGTAGCCGCCTGCTTCCAATCGAAGAACGCGTTGGTGATGCCGTCGTACCCGGAGACATCCAGCAGCTGCAAACCGCTGTATCGTTTGTAATTCCCACTGCCGTCGAACATCACCGGAACCTTGATGCGCTCGCCCCCAGTAAGCGTACGAATACGCTTCCCAGTGCGAAGCCACTTGAGCAGGACGGAACGGTTATGCACCTGATCCAACAGCTTCCCGCTCTCCAGATACTTCATGATTGTAGCACTGATGAGAGGCCCCCAGGTTATCGAGGGGCTTGCTTCGCCGGCCATTTCTCTACCTCTTTCGGTTTACACCCTCGAGGGATGTTTTCCCCCAAGGCTAGCTTGAGAGCTCCTGCTTTGCCAATGCCCAGGCCCGAGCGAAAACGTCATCCGCAGAGTCGTTCCGCGCCGGCTCGTAAATCCTTGAACGTCGACCGCCTCCAGTTGATCGCCGTGCCACATTGGCCTTCGGCGAAGGCGGCTTCCTCGCAGGCTTCCCTCCCCCCTGCTTTCTCCCACCAAACTCCAACGTGAACAGATCCAAAGGTGTGATTCCCCTCTTAGGATCCGTCAACGTACTCAATCTACGAGCCAGTCGCTCTTGCACCTGCGGATTCAAAACCACCTGTCCAGTCTCATCAACGGAGCCGAAGGCGTCCCCGTACAACTCCACTCCACGCCGGAGATCCGCCTCCGCACTCTCATCGGCGGCTCTAGATACCTCGACCTTCTGCCGCTCTTCACGCCTCTCGAACCCCAACCGCTTCGCAATAGCAGCAAAACGATCGAGATGCTCCTGCGTGACTCCATCCGGGAGCTCCTCTTCAGGCGCATCCTGCTCAGACTCCCCCTGAGCGCCCCTCATACCCTGAAGCTCCATGACGAGGTCCAACATCTGACCTTTCAGCTGGTTAAACTCGTTCTGGTTCCGGCCCATCTGTTGCTGCATAGAGCGAACAGCCTTAGCACCAGCAGGCCACTCTGTGTCAAGACGACGCAGCACATCCGTCGTGCCTACGCCAGGACCTTCCTCCTCCACCTCAGGCTCCCCTCCCTCGGCCTCGTCTCCCTCCAGAAGCCCCTCCAATTCCCCCAGAACATCCTCCGTATCATCGACGGAGCCAAACTGCTCCGCCTGTTCGTCCAGGAAGGACGCGAACGAAGGATCATCCTGCTCAACTACGCCAGTTCCCGCCACTTCACTCATCTCTCACCCTCCGCATTGCTGTAGAAGACACGGCTACTCAGAGTTCCCCTCTCCCTGATGCCATCTTACACCCTCCAAAGAGCCCAGATCACCGAAACGCTCTCTAGACACCGTCTTTCCGCTCTTATCCACAGTTTCGATAGGTATATTCGCCTGAATATCCTCCAACTGCGCTCTCGTATGCCTCGGCTTAATGCCTCTCGGAGCACTCTTCCCAATATGAGACGGCGCTTTCGCATCGAAGTTCCTTGCTCCATGTACCGGATCACCCACCTCCTGCACCCCTCGGTCCTCCATCCACGCACGCCGCTCACGCGCGGAATAAAAGTCGCGTCCAGCACCCTCGTCGTAGTGCGGCGTGAACGTCACGGCACGGAAACGCTCTGGAACGCGCGCTGCGCGTCCGCCACAGAGGCAGGCTAGCTCCCCGCCCCTATCCACCACTCTCCGCACGACATCTTCCCGCCTTCCACAGGAACCACACTCGAATGTATAGACCGGCATATCTATGCCCCCACAGCCTTCCGAGTTCGATCAGACACACGCATGGGCAACTTTCCTCCTGTATCCTCCGCTAGCATCCGCATGACCTCCCTCATGCTGATCCCATACTTCTCCCGCAGCTCTGGATCAACCTTCATCGCGTGAAACAGAGCCCGTTGCTTTGCGCTCTTGAAGGGCATCTCTACTTCTCCTCGACACAGGCACGGCTCTTCGGCGACGCCGACCACGCCGATCGACGGCTGACATCTCTGTGCTACTCTGCAAAGCGCCCCAGAATGTCACAGGGCCGGCGCCACCGAAGGAGTCCATTACTCAGTACGGGCTGTAAGTACCCTGCTTCGTCGTCCTCTTTGACCGAAGCTGCTGCACTCCAGGCTGTACTCCGGGTGTTCCTTGCACAGCCCTCAACGTCGCCTGCGGCACCGGAATCCCTTGAGAGGGAGGCGTCGGCCTAGCCTGAGGCCCGGTCGGAGGCGCCTGCGCCTGCGCCTGCGCCTGCGCCTGCGCCTGCGCCTGCGGCACCGGCTGCGTCTTCAGCATCTTTCCTTCTCGGGCTAGTTGCCCTGTAGGAGTAGCCGCAAATCCCGGCCCCGCCTTTTTCGTCCCAGACGCCCCGGAAGGATTCTTGACCTTTGTGTAGTACTTGCCCATCTCTCTCTCCTTTCCTCGAGCTCCCTAAAGCCCGAGCTCTCTAAAGCCCGAGCTCACGTTCGGGCAGCCTCACCTTGTTGCCTACCCTCATCCGGCGTCTCTCTATTAAAGCTATCACGCTGCAGAGGACCAATCCCCCGATCAACCATCCTCCCATCCCGGACAGCCATCTGTGCGG
>Ga0208957_1000906_pt1 | contig 17949 bp, 33 predicted proteins | sample RifOxyA1_FD_184029 | JGI IMG/M metagenome (GOLD analysis project Ga0208957, IMG submission 184029) | Groundwater microbial communities from Rifle, Colorado - Rifle Oxygen_injection A1 (SPAdes) | ecosystem: Environmental > Aquatic > Deep subsurface > Groundwater | place: Rifle, Colorado, United... | reverse complement strand
GCGTCGTCTTCAAGCTGCTGGCGGAGCACTTCGGCGATTCTGTCCAGGGCGTGAAGCATGATCTGATGGGCGAGTGCTGGGGCTGGACCGCGTCGAAGGTCACAGGGAACCCGATCCCGATCCGGCTCCAGACGTCAGAGATGAGCACGAAGGACTGCGCGTATTTCATCGACTGGGTGATCCCCTGGGCGGCGACGGAACACGGGGTCATGATTCCGTTGCCGAACGAAGAGCTGGAGTGTCTGCGCCATGCCGGCTATCCCGAAGCCTCCACCGAGACCGCGTAAGCGGCGCATAGCCTGGGACCGCGCGGAAAGCGCGCGTGTGAAGGCGCGGAGTGATGGGCGTTGTGAATGTGTCGTGATCTTCGAAGGGCGCTGTCCACGGCGGGCAACTGAAGTCCACCATTTGCTCGGTGGACATGGACGGCGCGGGCGCGGCGCATCAGCGCTGGCGGAGAATAAATTGCACTTGTGCGCACGGCACCATCGGGACATCACAGAACACCGGCTTGGACTCGTCGAGGGATTGCTGGCGGCGTCTGAGGATGGCGCGCCGGTCTACGTGCGGGTGCGGTAAAAACGGGGCCGGAAGGAGGTGAGGACTCCCAGCCCCCGCGGCAGGCCGCCTGTGGAGGGCAGGCCGCGCGCGACTTGGGAGAGTCTCACACACACAGCCGGTGCAGTCAACAATGAATCCAGGAGGATGACATGTCAATACCGACACGCGACGACGGAGGGCCGGCATTCCCGAGGCCGCGAACGGCTTTCGGCTACAGCGAAAGCATTCAGTACGAGCAGGACGGTATGACCCTGCGCGACTGGTTCGCGGGGCAGGCGCTGGAGACGGTCTGTTTACTCCAGGATGTGGACCCCTCAGCGCGTCTCACACCAGCGTACTGCGCGCAGCGCGCGTACGACGTGGCCGACGCCATGATCGCGGAGCGCGCCAAATGACGGCGATCTGGACGCTCGCGGTGGTGCTGCTGATGCTCGGGGTGGTGGCGATCTTGGTGTGCCTCAACGCGAACAGGAGGGACGATGAGTAAACACAGCGACGCCTGGACGGGCGTGAAGTTCAGTGGCTTGCCTGTAGAGTATCACTGGCACGCTTGGCGCATCAGGCGCGTGGGGTTCAGGATGCCGTCGGGCGCAGAACACCCAATGTACGCCGTGAGCCATTATCATGCTGGGCGCTGGCAGATCCTCGCGTGGCGGTCTCTCCTACGCGACGCGAAAGCGTGGGCGCGAACGCATGAGGCGGGCGATGTTTGACGCCAACCGGCAGCGGCACGTGTGCGCGTGCGGGGCGCCGTGGTTCTGCGTCTCGCTCGACGCGAGGGCGACGATCTTCCGGTGCGTGCGGTGTTGGGTTGAGCGGTGGCGACAACGTCATCAAGAAACAGACTTGACGTGCGCGTGTGAATCGCTAGAATGAGGGAGTGAAAGTGCCGGCCTGCGAGGTGTAAGCCCCGCCGGTCCATGCAAGTTGTGTAAGGGCACAACCCGCGCACGGCCATTTTCAGGCCGGCGCGCCTATTGTATCCCCCCCACAATCTGCACGTCAACACTCACCACGCCAGGGCTCACGAACGGTGTGAGCGCCTGCATGTGACGCCGACGACTAGACCATCAACTGTCGGCCGCGTGGCGCGATAGCGAAACCGCGCCGCTTTCGAAGGGGAGCCAGGATTCAACGCCGGGACTTTTTCCTCCCCGACCTGACCTTCGTCGTGTAGGGGTCTGGTATCACTGGCCCGCGCTGGTCGATTCCGCTAAAAGGAACGGCTGGTCAGGGAAAGAAGTCCCGGCGCGGGCGAACGCAGAAGCGGAGGTGACATGGAGCGGAGCACGGGCTACACAAACGATGTCGTGGCCGAGGCGGCGGGGCGACTGCTCGATCGCTACCCGGAGATTTACGCGGAAGTTCACCGAGGCGCGCGCTACCTCGTGCGTCCCGTCCGGGACTACGCGGCGGCGTGCGCGCTCGTGACGGGCTGGCCCGACGCGGCGTACCTCGAGCGGATGCTGCGGGCGTTTCTCGTCCACCCGCAGCGGCTCAAACCGGGCACGCCGGCGCAATTCCTCGCGCTGGCGCCGGAGATTGACGCCGAGCTCCGGGCACCGTCGAAAGAAGAGGCGGACGCGGCGTTACGGACGAAGCAGATCGCGGACGCGAAAGCCTACACCGATCGGATGGCGCGGATTGGGAGGGATGGCGCATGACTGAGGAGGATTACCCGACATTCCGCGAGATGTTTGATGGTCTCGCGGCGTCTAAGCAACATCGGGCGTACCGGCAGGACGAACGGGACCGAGAGATCCAAGCCTATTGGGATCACCTCAAGGCCTACCCCCTCGCCGGCGTACGGATCGGGTGGGAACGTCTCCGAGACCAGGATGGCAAATTCCCCACGTCCTCGCAGTGGGCTTGCGCGATCCCCCGCACGGCCCGCCCCGATGCGCCGGTGATGAGCTGGTCTGAGGCGGCCGAGCACGACCGCGCGGCGGCCGTGGGCTATGAGCGGGAGCCGTGCCAGTGCCGGGCGTGCGTCGAGGCGGGCGCGGACACGCTGCCGCAGCGGTATCTCCCCGAGGAAGACCCACAGACGGGCGACGCGCGCAAGGCGCAACACCCGCGCACCCTGCTCGTCGTCTACCCTGGCCAGTGGGCGCACGGGCCAGCCCTCGCCGGCTGGCACCTCGCGCGGGAACACTTCTACGCGACCGCGCACAGGCTGTTCAGGATCACGCGGCGCGACGTCGCCGCGATAGGACGCCTGGCGGCGACCCCATGAGACGCCAGCCAGAAAAGCAGGCGCAGAGGGCCGTCTGCGCGCTGATTAAATTACTAGGCGGGCAGGTGTGGGTGCTCGGCACGCGTCGGCGCCGGACGGACTACCAAGGGACCATGATGAGCCCAGGGCTGCCAGATTGTTGGTTCATGTTCCCGCCGCGCCGCGACCTTGGCGCGATCGCCGGGTGGATTGAGGTGAAAGCCCCTCGGGGCCGGCTCAGTGCGGCGCAGATCGCCTTCCGCGCCGCGTGCGTCGAGTCCGGCGTGGTGCATCTCGTCGGCGGCCTGGATTCGTTCGTCGCCTGGTGCGTCGCGCAGGGGCGGGTGAAGGCCGACCAGGTCGCGCCCGATCGGGCGGGGCGGAGGGTCCGATGAGCCTGGTCGTCTGCCCAGCCTGCGGCGCCCAAAAACAGGTAAAAATAGATGTTGACACCATGCCTGCGCCGCGGTACACTCTCTGTATGGAGGGCAGAGACATGAGCGGTTATCATTCTGCGACCCCGACTTGCGCGTGGTGCGGCGATCCGGACGTCGGCGCGCGGTATGCCTACCTCGCAGACCCGAGGCACCCGGATATTTGCAGCTGCTGTATGGAGACAGCCGAGCGCAAGGCACAGGAGCTGCGGGAGCTGCTTGACGAGGGCGCCCCCGGGCTGCTCGAGGTGGTCGAGCCGGACACGGTGGGGTACTGGATCGGGGAGGGCTGGAGCGTGCCGGCGATCGCGCGGATCCTGCTCGGCCTGCCGGACGCGGACAGTGTGGAGGGGTGATGACTGATACGCTCACGGACGCGCTCGGCGCGCTACAGTCACTGCGCGCACGACGCGGGACACTTACGCCGCCGAAAGAAATCCGCGCGCTCGACCACTTCAAGGGCCGGGCGACGGAATTCCGTAACGCGGGGCGTCGGTTGCGGGCCGCTGGTGCCGTCATCTCGACGGGTATAAAGAGTAACGGCCTCTGGAGTCTTCCGCCAGCACCGGACGTGGAGGAGGGGGACCATGCGGAGCGATGACATGTCGCGGGTGGAGGCGGTCAAGCGGATCATCCAGGCGCCCACGGAGGCGATGCGGGACGACCTCTGGCCGCTGACCGAGACCGAGAGCTGGTGCGCGGCGCTGCTGCTGGCGTTCTGGCTCGGGGTCTTTGCGGGGCTGGTGCTGGCGCGCTAGGAAACAGACACATGAATAAACAACTCGTCTGCGAGGGTCGGTGCGGCGGGCCGCACACGGGGGCGTACGATGCGGCGGTGCGGGCGCTGCGCGCGTGCCAGATCGGCGACGGTGATATGCGGACACTCTCACGCCGGCTGGTCCACACGCCACACGAGGACATCTCGGGCGTGGGTCTGGGTGGTCGCGCGCTCTGCCGGTGTCTGGACTGCGGGGCGGTGCGCACCTACGGCTGGCCGTGGACGGGGGCGAGCGAGTCGGCGGCTTAAATGATTCGACGGCGCGGCTCGGCACGGCGCGGCTCGGCAGGGCTAGGCCGGGCTTGGCTGGGCTCGGCAGGGGCTAATAGCATAGGCGACGGGCACGCGAGTCACGAGGGCCAGGGGCAATTCTGCCCCATCGCGCCCACCACGACACCGCGAAGGCCAAAACGTCAAGGAGTGTAAGCGATGGACATCACAATTACCCTCACCGGCGCGAGTCCGCTGTTGATGCATAATCCGCGGATGGTGGACCCGGAATTTGAATTGAATCGCCAAATCAAAGCGCTGACCTCGAAGCGCAAGAAGACCGACGACGACCTCCAGAGCATCGAGCGGATGGAGTGGTACGGCGGGCTCTATACCGCCGAGCGCGATGGCCACCCCGTCATTACGCAACCGACGTCCAAAGTACGTAAGTGTTTGATCAACACCGGGCGGATCTCCAAGATGGGCAAGATGGTCGAGCGTGCCGTTAGTTTCGGCGCGTTGGACGTGCCGCTGATCTACGACGGGCCCAAAGACGTGGATCTCGTGTTCGCGGACGCGCGATTCCATTCGCGACTCTCGGTGAGCGTCGGGCAAAAGCGCATTATGCGCGTGCGTCCGAAATTCATGCCGTGGTCGATCGTGGTCAGCGGCCTGTTCATTGAAGACGCGGGTTTGAATTTTGACGACTTGGCGCGCATCGTTGAGCTGGCCGGGATCGTGGAAGGCATCGGAGACGGGCGGACCATCGGGTACGGACGGTTCGCGGGCAAGGTGGTGCCGCGATGAGGTTCCAGATCACGCGCGCTGACGGCCGGAGCAATAGCCAAGTCCTGATCGACCTCATGAAGGATGCCGTGCCGGGCCGATTGTTCGGCTACGAGGAATTATCGGCCGCGTTGAGTGCGGGCGCCGACCACACCTATACGGTGGCCGACATCTGTGGTGTCGTGACAGGGGCCGGCTCGCGACTCCTCCGCGCTGATGCGATTGAGGCGGGCATTCGTCGGTTCGCTGGTCGGTGTAAATCCGTGAATGCAGGATCGCAGTGTGTCAGGCCGAAGTGGCATCCTGGTTCGCATCTGAACCAGAATGTACGCCGGTGGAGAGGAGTGTGAGATGGCGAGAATGAAGGCTAAGAAGAAGCGGAACCCGCAGGATACGACGCTGCGGAATCTGCGCGCGACCAGGCGGGACGTCGCGAATCTCCGCGTGTTCATGCAGTCAGTCGTCGAGCGAGTTAAGAAGCTCGAAAAGCGGGTCTACGAAGGACTGTAGATGGGCAAAGAAACATCGATCGGCTGGACGCACCACACGTTCAACCCCTGGTGGGGCTGCGTTCGTGTGTCGCCAGGCTGCGAGCACTGCTATGCCGAGACGTTCTCGCATCGGTTGGGTTTGAAAGTCTGGGGTACGCAGGCCGATCGGCGGTTCTTCGGCGACAAGCATTGGAACGAGCCGCTGCGCTGGAACGTGGCCGCCCAGAAGGCCGGCGAACGACGCCGTGTGTTCTGCGCGTCGATGTCGGATTGGCTCGAGGATCGGCCCGATCTCATCGCACCGCGGCTTCGGCTGTTGCGTTTGATTCGCGCGACGCCGGCGCTCGATTGGTTACTGCTTACGAAGCGACCTGAGAATTTCGAACGGTGTCTGAAGCAGGCGATGGCGTTCGGTGAAGGCGATATCGTGCAATGGATTCTGCGCTGGCTCGATGGGATTGAACCGCCGCTCAACGTCTGGGTTGGGACGACCACGGAGGATCAGGAGTACGCGGAGAAGCGCATTCCGTTCTTGTTGACGATTCCAGCGGTCGTCCGCTTCGCCAGCTACGAGCCTGCGTTGGGGCCCGTGAATTTCCTTCCGTGGTTGAAGATGTTCAGGAACGATCACATCGTCGATCCGACAGGCATCGCCTACCAGACGCTCGATTGGGTGATCGTCGGAGGAGAAAGCGGCTCTAGTGCTCGTCCTTTTGAGATCGCATGGGGTGAGCAGGTCGTGGAGGCAGGCCGTGTGTCGGGCGCGTCGATCTTTGTGAAACAGCTCGGATCGTTCGGTCGTGTCGGCAAAGCTGACGGACTGAAGGATCTGCCGCTCCAATTGCAAGTGCGTCAGTTCCCGGAGGTTCGTCATGCCTAAAGTGTCCGTTGAGCACGTCCGAGCGTTGAACGATGCCCACCATGTGCGGTTGACCGGCTATCGACTCGCTCTCGCTGCGGAGCATCTCAGTCTGGCGCGGATCGATAAGCGGCGGGCGGATGTGCAGCTACGTCGCGGCGTGCAGACCTTGCGCAATGTGCGCTGGGGGGAGCTGGACCCGAACGCGAGGCTGGCGCACGAAGGCGCGCTCATGCTGGTCGAGGCGGTGTATCTCTATCAAGTGTCACTCGATCGCCGGGTGCGTAAGATGGAAGACGCGATTCGGGCGGCGAAGGCCCACGCGCAGACGCCGTAAACACGGCACGGCGCGGCGCGGCGTGGCAGGGCGCGGCAGGCAAGGCGCGGCTCGGCCGGGCGCGGCGCGGCTTGGCGCGGCCGGGCAGGGCAGGGACGTATAGTTTGTGAGAGATGAGGGCCGCATGAGAATTACACTGACGGTGGCGGCGTGCGCGTTCTTGGGGGCGTCTTGCACGAGCCGCGGCCCGACGTCGCCATCCGCGCAGACGGTCGAGGCGACCACGCCAACACCCGCGCCTCGAGTCACGCCGGGCCCCCCGTTCGCGCTCGTGGTCTCAACACACGCGACCGGATCAGACTTCGACCGTCTCCCGATTCCGATGATCACAGAAGTCGACGAGTCTGGGCACATCATCGGGATGGCGGCTATTGCCGCAACCGTCCTCGATCACCACGGCTTCGCGCTCGTGGGAGAGCCGCTGGCGTGGACGGCCACCCGCGGCACATTCCGCATCGCCACGCCTAACGCGGGACGCGGGGGGCGGGGGTACGCAGAATTCCTTCTCGAGGGCGGGACCGCCGTCGTCACGATTCAGGCGGGCACCCTCACGCGATCGCTCCTGTTCCACGCGCCTTGAGCGTGCTACACTCAGCCTGTACCAGCAATGCCGTGGGCAAAAGGGCAGTCGGGGAATCCGCACGGCCGGCGGAAACTTCCGAAGCCGCAGACGAAGAAAGACTGGTTCTGCAGTCTCGGCGGGGAAGAAGGCGAAGCCTACGCGCGCGAGCTTGACCGGCTGGCCCGGCGCGGGAAAGATCCCCTCGTGCGACTGAAAGCGATCGCGATCATCGCGCCGTACGTCTGGCAAAAACTCCCTGAACGCCACAGCCTCGAAGGGCCGGATGGCGGGCCCATCCAGACGCGCGTGATCTTCGGCGGACGCTACCACCCTGATGGCCAGCCGTGATCTCGTGATCCGGTGGGCGCCGATTCCCGAGACGCCGCAAGAGGCGTTCTTCGACGACGACACGCCCGACGCGAATCTGCTCTTCCGCGGCGGGTGGGGGTCCGGCAAGACGATGACGGTGACGGCGAAGGCGCTGAAGCTCTCGGCCATCAACGCGCCGCTTCCTGGCATTTGGACGGTCCCAGACTACGCGCATATCCGCGACACCATTCTGCCGATGCTCGAGGAGCCTGACAGCGACACGGTCGATCCCACGACCGGCGGCGGCGAGCCGTGGTTCCTTCGCCCTGGCGACTTTCATTACCACCAGACCGATCACGTGCTGCGGTGGGCGGGCGGCGGCCCCATCCACTTCGTGTCGGGCGAGAATCCCGAGAGCATCGCTGGCCCGAACATGGCCTTTGCGGTGGTCGACGAGCCTGGGGCGATCCCGTACCAGGCGTGGAGAAATACCGTCGCGCGCGTGCGGCATGTCGCCGCGAAGCTGCGCCAGAAGGTGGCGGCAGGGACCAACGAGGACCTCGGCTGGCTCGCGGAGATGTTCGGCCCCGATCGGGCTGAGCATTGCCACGTCTACCAGATGTCCACGCGGCAGAATAGCGAGCTGCTGCGGCGGAATCCGGCCTACCTGCGCGAAGTGCTGGCTAACGCGACCGACAACGAAATCGCGGCGTATATTGAGGGTGGCGTCGCGAATCTCACGGGCGCGCTAGCCTATCCCACGTTCGACGCAGATCTCCACTGGACGTCCGATGTGCGGCCAGTGGAGCCCAACGACCCGCTCCGCCTGGCCTTTGACTTTAACGTCGATCCGATGGTGGTCGTCATCGGCCAACATCGGACCGGCCCGCACGGGATCGAGCCACACATTCTCGACGGCGTCACGATCTACGGGAGCACAGTCGACCAAGCGACGGCCGCCGTGATCGAAAAGTACCCCACGTGGAAGGCTGGATTCATTGTCTACGGCGACTCCAGCGGGAAAGATCGGCACGTGAAGAGCCTGCGGTCGAACTACGATATGATTCGCGACGTGCTCCAGACAGCCGGCCCCGTGACGCTGAAGGTGCCGACGAGCAACCCTCCCGTCCAGCGGCGGATCAACTCCGTGAATCGGCTGTTCAAGAACGCGCTCGGGCAGACACGGTGCTGGATCCGGAAGACTCCGCCGGCGAAGTCGTGCGCGACCCGCCCGCTCGTCCTCTCGCTCCAGCGCACGCAGAAGAAGAGCGGTACCGACGAACTGCTGAAGAAATCCGGCGAGACGGTCACGCATTGGTCTGACGCGCTCGGGTACTGGCTGGACTACGAGTGGCCGGCGCAGCGGCCGGTCGCGTTGGTGCAGATGATCATGCCACGCGCCAGCCAGACCGAGGGGTCGCGCACTGTGCAGGCATGGCGCGAGGCAAAACGAAAAGCACGGGAGGCGGAGATCAATGGGGCTCATTGACGGTCTCGTGGTGGCGTCCAATCAGAGCGGAGAGCGGAAGCGCTTGCTGCAACACACGCATCCCACGTATGACCTCTACCGCGATCTCTGGCAGGTCGGCTTGGACGCGTACGACGGCACGGGCGGATTTCTCACTGGCGCCCATCTCTGGGCGTTCCCGCGCGAGACAGGCGACGACTACGCCAAACGGAAACATCACGCGCGGTATCACAACTACGCCGAGACCTTAATCGACATCTACCTGCGGCACCTGACCACTGATGTGGAGCGCGAGACGTCCGACAGCGCGCTGAAGGACTGGTGGATGGACGTAGACGGGCGCGGGACGCCGATTCTGTCCTTCCTGCAAGGCGCGCTCGGACAGGCGCTCGCGGCCGGCCATGCGGGCGTGCTCGTCGACAAAGCGCCGACGGCGCCGACTGGTCCGTCGCAGGCGGAAGACCCCGAACGGCCCTTCCTCGTCGTCTTGCCGCCAACCTCGATTCTCGATTGGCGCGTCGACCGTCGAGGCCTGGCCGCTGTGAAGGTGACCGAGGCGACGCCCGCGCGCGGGTTAGATGAGGTGGACGATCCGGAGAAGACCGGCTGGCTCTTATGGGATCGTCAGCAATGGGCTCGATTCGACGACAGCGGTAGCCTCAGCGCTCGAGGGGTGCATAAATTAGGGGTGGTGCCAGTCGAGATCTTGCGTCCGAAGCCGTCACGGCAGCATCCGTTTATCGGCAAGGCGTTGATTACACCCTCGGTGATCCAGGCGCTCTACAACCGCGCGTCGGAGGAAGACGTCGTCCTTCGCGATCAGGCGTTCTCGCTGTTCGTGGTGCAGGTGCCAACGGAGGCGACAGCCGACGACATTGAGCTCGTGCGCCGGTCGCTCGCGGAGGGGGTGGGCACAAGCACGGTCACGATCATCAAGGGCACCGCGGACTTCAAGACGGCCAATATGGAAACAGCCGCCGCGATCCGCGCGAATCAGCAATACTTGATTGCCGAGATCTACCGGATGGCTCACTTGCGGTTCCAGCGCGAGAGCCTCGAAGCGGAGTCAGCAGAAGCCGTGCGTCTCCAGCGGCAGGATCTCGACCAGACATTGCGGAGTCTCGCTGAACTCCTCCACGACTTCGAGCTCGCGATCGCGCGTCGGTACTACGATTGGCAGACGCCTGGCGGACAAGGCCAAGCGGCGTTTGATCGGGCGAAGGTTGAAGTGCGCTACCCCACCGAGTTCACGATGCCAGATCTCGAGGCGGAATTGGCTAATTGGGCCTCGGCGATTGCGCTCCAACTCGGGGAGACGGCGACAAAGGAAATCCGCAAGCGTGCGGTATTCGTCCTACTGCCCGATCTGGCGCCAGAGACGATGGGGGCGATCACGCGCGAGATTGATAGCGCGAAAGCCGGGGATGGGCTCGCCTCCAACGCCAACGATCTGCGGCAGCAGGCCGTGCAACGACTGCAAGCGCGTGGAATTCAAGTCGCTGGGGCGGAAGCGGCGTAGGAGGCAAGATGGCACTGACCGTAAATCCCATCGTGCAGCTGCGGGCGCTCACCACGCTCGGGCTCACGCTGCATCTCTCGGTCCATCCCAGCCAGACCATCGAGGCGTCTGGCGCCGGCTATCGCGCGGTGCCGCTGACGGCGTGGACAGTGGAGGGGAAGCGCGCGCTGCACCGCGAGATCGTCTTCACGTTCTCGGGCGCGCTCGGCACGGTCTACGGGTATTACGTGACCGGCCCGGACGGGGCGGTGTTGCTGCGGGACGACATCCGCACGCCGGAGGGCGATCCGCCAGTGATCCGGGTGGCGGGGGACGAAATTGCGATTACGCCCGTGTTGCGGGTGCTCTAAGGAGGCGGAATGCGTCAGGCGTGGATGGGTGTGATGGTCCTACTCAGTGCGGTGTCGTTGTCAGCGCAGGGGCCGCCGAAGAACCCCTCGCAGATCGCGTTCTTCTGTCCCGACCACGACCGGGACGACCAGCACGAGATTGACGTCGTGCGGGTGAGCGACGGTGTGGTTATTGCCACGCTGCTCGGCGGCGACCCGCCGCTCACGGGCACGGAGGTCGTGGTGGATCTCAACGTGCAGCCGGTGGCCTTCGGCTCGTACCGGTTCGTGGTGCGGGCGGTGGCCGGGCCGCTGCGGTCGGCGAACTCGGACCCCTCCGAAGTGTGGGAGCGGGTCCCGGGCCGGCCGAGCGGGATTGTCGTCAGGTAGGACGCATGGACATCATCCAGGCCGGCCCGCGCACCGCCCAGTACGTCGTGTTGACCGCCAACGGCGTGCTCACCGAGGAGCGCGTCTTGACGGGCACGGCGAATCAGGTCGTGCTGACGGACAACGGCGCGGGCGGGACGGTGGTGCTCTCGCTCCCCCAGGACATCCACACGGCGGCGGCGCCGACGTTCGAGAGTCTGACACTCTCGGGCGCGTCGGCCGCTCAATTGACTCTTCGGAACATCGGAGTCCCCAAATGGGCGATCACCAGCACCGCCGGGAATTTGAATTTCTATGATTATTCTGGGACACCTGGGACCAGGGTCACATTCGACCATACCACTGGCAATGTCGGCATCGCCGGCAGCCTCACGCTCTCGGGCCTGACGCAAGGATCGGTACTGTTCGCGGGCGCGGGCGGGCTCGTCTCGCAAGACAACGCCAGCCTGTACTTCGACGACAACACGAACCGCCTCGGTGTGGGGATTACAGCACCGGTCGGCGTCTTCCACGTCTCGACCGACATCAACACCGAAAACGTCCACCTCGACAAGTGGTATACCGGGACATCGGGCAGTTCGCTGCTACTGCGGAAGGGGCGGGGGACACAGGCCTCGCCGCTGCGCGCGAAGTCCGGGGACGTGCTGGGCGGCTTGGTCGCGTACGGCGCGGAGGCGGCGGACGATGTCAGCGCGGCGTCGTTCAACTCGGCCCGGCCGAGCGGAACTATCCGGATACTGGCGGCCGAGGACACCACCTCGACCGCGCACGGCGGGTATGCCCAGATCCAAACCGCCGCGATAGGGGCCACGTCGGCGACCGAGCGGCTGCGCGTCTCGGCGGCCGGCAACCTTAGCATCGGGGCGGGGGCGCTGGAGCCCTCGACGGGCACGCTCGGGCTGTTCTTTTCGGACGGCACCGCGCCATCCTCGCTGGCGAGCAACACCGCCGGGCTCTACGCCAACGATGATGTCGGCACCGTGAAAATGTACGCGATTGACGAAGCGGGATCGGCGGCGCTCCTCAACTACCGATCGATCGCGCTCGGCGGGGGGGCGGCGCCAACATTTGGCACCATCGGCGGGAGCGGGCCGACCACTGCCGCACAGAATTCGTGGATCGAACTCAACATCGGCGGGACCGCATATTGGGTGCCCGCGTGGATCTAGGCTGATGGCACAACGATTGACCCTGGCGACCCCGGCGACGTTCCCGTCCATCACGACCTGGGAGATCGTCTCGCTCGCTCTCGACCGCGAGGCGCCCTCGCTCAAGGCGATGGTGCGCTCGAACACCGGGGAGCGTCGCGCGATCCGGTACGGCCCGAACGACGATGATCCGTCCGTCGAGGTGGCGATCCGCGCCGGCCTGAAATTCATCAACGACGGCACCTTTCGCCCGCAGGGCAAGACGCTCCAGCAATGGCTGCTGGAGAAGTTCGCGCAGGACGGGCACCTCGGCCCAGGCAGCGTCACCGGGACGCCGGACTAGGAGACGATATGGAGCAACTGAGTCGGCCGACGCGCGAGTGGCTCTGGCAACTCTTCGGGCCAGACAGCAAGATCCAAGTCGACATGACGGCGGTCGATCGCGTGGTCGAGATCCGCGCGTGGTTGGTGGCGTCTGGCCTCGGGGAACTGCCGCAGCCGGTCGGTCGCGAGAACGGCAGGCGCGCGAAGGACCTCCCGCGTCCGGCCGCGTGAGGATGTGATGGATATCACGCTTGGTGAGACGCACGATCTGAAATTCGAGACGACGGTGAACGGCGTCCCGACCACGCTCGCGGGCACGCCGACGGTCGCGGCATATATTGACAACGGGACCACGGAACTCACGGCCGGGTTGACGTTGACAGCCGACTTCGACGGTCGGGCTGGCCTGCACAATGTCCGGATCGCGGCAACCTCTGCGAACGGGTACGCGGCCGGAACGAACGTGCAGATTGTCCTGACGGCCGGGACGGTCGGGGGAGATTCGGTGGTCGGCCGCATCGTGGGCGCGATCAACATCGAACGCGAGCTCGCCGATTCGATTCCAGCCGACGGCACGCGCCCGACTATGCGTCAGGCGCTCTACATGCTCACGCAGTTTATGCTCGAGCGCAGCGTCTCAAGCACGACCGTGACGGTCCGAAAAACAGACGGAAGCACGGCACTCTTCACGCTCACGCTCGACAACGCGACGACCCCCACGAGTATCACGCGAGCGTCGTAAATGGCCTCGCAGATCATCACGCTCGGCGTCGGCACGCCTGGCGCGATTCCGGAATTCATCCTTCTTGGACTCTCTCCTGGCGTGGCGGTGCCAGAACCGCCCGTCGAGCCGACCTCGAAGCGGCGTGGCGCGGCGATTCAGTTCTTCCTGCGGCTGCGACTTCCGATCCGGCCGGCACGGCTCGCTGCTATCGAGTGGGCGGCGACGGTTCGTCTCTCGGTCCAGCGTGGCCCAATTGCGCCGCTGTTTCCAGTGTGGGGTGTTGCTGGGGTCGTTGGGTCGGCCTCCTGGTCGATCGTGGCCCATCCGATGCGGGTGGCCAGCCAGACGCCACTCTGGCAGGTGCGCGCCGGAGAGGGCGAGGCGGGCACCCAGACGCGGCTGATGCTCACGGCTGAGGCTGGCGCGACGCTCCGCAGGGACCGCGACGCGGCGCGAGCGGAGGTGGCGAAGCTGTCAGACCTGTTGCGGTCGCTGGTGGACGATGAGTGAGGCCGATCGGCTCGCTGGGCGCACGCTGCTCGCGAGGCTCGAGCGGCAGGCTCGCAAAGAAGCGCGCCTCGTCGAGACGCTCACGGCGGACTTCGCGCGACAACTGGAACCCGTACTGTCTGGACTCAATCGGCGTACGCGGGCGTTGCTCGCTGAGTTGCAGACAAAGTCGGGGCGACTCGTGGCGACGCGGGCAGCGCTTGGGCGGGCACTCTCGCTGCGGGCGCAATTACATGCAGCGGTGAAGGAGGCGGGATACGCGGATCTGATTCGTGCAGCGACGGATGCGCCACTGGACGATCTCGCGGCTGTCGTGCTCAGAGGGCGTGGGATTATCGCGTCGGCGACGCGGAAGACGCCGATCGATATCGACGTGCTTGCGGCGCTTAAAGACATCCGCCTTGCGGATCTTCTCCAACTCGGAGACGGCACAGCCGATGCACTGTGGAAATCAACCGTCGATGGCGTGCTCGGGCTGCGTCGGGTCGAGGCGCTCTCGGATGAACTTGCCGAAGTGGTCGAGGTGACGCGCCGGCAGGCCCGCACGCTGCACGATACGGCCGTCTCGACGTTCTCTCGGCAGGTGGATCAGCTCGGGCATCCAGCGCAGCCGGAGGATCGCTTCGTGTATGTTGGGCCGCTTGATACGGAAACGCGGCCGTTCTGCCGGGATTGGCTCGGCCAGGTGCAGACCCGCAAACAACTCGACGAGATCAGTAACGGGCAGCTTCCTAACACGCTCCTGACTGCAGGGGGGTATAATTGCCGGCATAAATGGCAGTGGATTGGGAGCCTCGACGCGAAGGATTTAGGGCTCTCGCGAGATGGCTAGCCGGCTAACGCTGAGGGCGACAGGGAAGGCCCTCGACACGGTGGAACTCGTCAACGCGAAGGTCATGCGCGAAATTGGCGCGGGGCTCGTCAGCCGGATTCGCGCCCGGACGCAGCGCGGGATTGACAGTGCGGGTCGTCCGTTTCGGCCGCTGTCGCCTAGGTACGCGTCGGCGAAGCGTGAGGCGCTCGGCCACGCGCGCGCGGATTTGACCGTCTCTGGCCGGATGCTGAACGACATGATCGTGTCGCCGCGCCGAAACGAAGTGGCGATCAGCTTCAGTTCTGGCGGGAGCATGCGGGCGTCAGGCCGGACCCTGATTCAGCGATCGCGCTCAGTCGGGGCGGCCGACAAAGCCTACTGGCACAACGTGAGTGGGGCCGGCAAGCGGCGGGTGGTGCGGGCATTCTTCGACTTCGATAATTCGGATGAAGAATTTGCCCAATCTGTGTTAGATTCATGGATACGCGAGCAATTATGAGCCTGAAAGACCTAATCAAGAAAGCCGCCGATGGGGACGCCGAGGCGCTGTCTGAGCTGGAAAAGCTTGGGGAGCGGACGTCATACCTTGAGGGCGAGCTGGAGAAGGCGATCAAGGCGCGCGATAAAGCCAAGGGCTCAGCCGGACTGAGCGCGCAGGAGCGCGACGAGTTGGAGGCGCTGAAGGCCAAGGCGGCAGAGGCGGACGAGGCCAAGCTGAAGGCCGAGGGCGACTGGCGCGCGCTCGAAGGGAAACTCACCGACAAAATCGCCAAGGCGGAGGCCAAGGCGTCCGAGGCGGCCCAGCGATATGCGGACCAGGCGGTCGAGATGGCGTTTCATGGCGCACCCGAGCTGTTCGGGGGGCCGCAGGCGCGCACGATCTTGACGCCAGATTTTGCGCTGGCTGGATTTCGGCAGCACGTGCAGTACACCCCTGGAGACGGGCAGCGCCACGGGAGCGTGGTGGTGCGCGATCTGAAGGGCGACCCCATCCTCGCGGCTGATGGGACACCCGCACCGTTCGCGGAGGCGATGGCGCGGTTAATTGACACCTGGCCCACGAAGCAGCACATCCTGCGGAATGGGGGCAAGGCCGGGAGCGGCAGCCCTGGGGCCGGCACATCAACTGACCACGGAACGCTCACGCGATCGGCGCTGGTGGCGAAAGCCCAAAGCGGCGACCGGGAAGCCATCGCGACGCTCAAGGCCTCGCCCGTCCCTGGGCAGGTGCAGAGCGGCCCCGGCTTCGCCCGGCTGCAGCCGTCAGGCAAGTAGGCGCTCCGCCGCGCGTGACGCTCACACAGGAGCGCCACGATGGCCGACGAAACCACGACAACGACACTGGTCGAAGCGATCCGCACCGAGGCGATCGGGGCGGCCGTATTGGGCTACGAAGCGAATCCCGGCGTCGTGGGATTCACGACGGTGGCCGACATCTCCGGCCAGCCCACACTGAAGCATGTCTTTCCGATTCTCGACAACATCTCGGCCGCAGCGATTGCCGAGGGGACCGACTACACCACCAACTCGGCGCTGGACTCGACCGGGTCGGCGTCTGCGACGGTGTCCGAGCATGCGGTCAAGGCGACAATCACGAGCCTCACGATGGGCGCGACCCAGGAGGACTTCGTCGGCGCGCCGCGTCCTGGCGTGCTGGCGGCGGCGTCTGCTCGGGCGGCCACCATCGGCACGATGTTCGCGCGAGCGTTGGTGAAGCGCCAGGATCAGGACGTCACGGCCTTGTTCTCGGCGTTCAACAGCTCGACTGGGACCAACACGGGGGCAGTCACATCGACGCTGTTCATTGACGCCACGTCCACGCTCGATCAGAACAACATCCCGGATTCGCCGCGCATCGCGGTCCTACACCCGACGCAGGTCAAGCCGCTTGTAGCGGTGTTCGACGACGCCTCAACGATCGGCGCGGCGGGCGCGGCGATCATCGGACGCGGGCAGGCCGGCTTCGGAATGCTCTACGGCGCGAACATCTTCCGGACGACCTCTGTCGGGACGGCCACCGTCTCCTCGTCCACGGTGTACGCCGGAGCGATCATGCACCCAGATGCCGTGGGCGTGGTCAACAAGAACCCGTCTGGCGGGGGCGGCGGGTTCCCGATGTCTGTGGAAGTCGAAACCGACATCTCGCTGCGCGCAGTCGAGGTGGTCGGGGTCGGCGTCTGGGGCGAGGTCGAGTATCGCGGCGGCGCGACGACCAACGGCCGCGGCGGCGCCGGCGTCTACTTCTACTCGAACACGACCAACCAGTAAGCGTCACAGGCGGGGGCGTGCGTCAGGCACGCATGCCCCCGCGCTGGAGGATCTATGCCATTGAAGCTCGTGCCGTTCGATCCGCAGTGGCCAGTCGCGGTGGGGCAGTCTGGGGCGATGCTGTTGGACATCCACGCGATCTATCGTCGCCCGCATGTCGTGGCACCGCAGGATGCGGCGGCGTACGTCTCCACCGACGAGGCGGGATTTCCAATGTGGGATCTCACGGGTGGGCTGCCAGTGCGCGACCACGCGAAGTGGACCGCGCGGGGGTTCCAGTACGTGACGCTCGCCGGCCGAGAAGACCTGATTGCGGTGGGCAAAGAGGATCTCGCCGAGCAGGGATTTCGCCCGCTGGCTGATTGGCAGAGCTACCAACAGCACCCGGTGACACGCGACCCGTGGCATGCGGCCGTCTATCTCGCCGACCTACGGGCTGAACGCGTCGACGAACTCGCGCAGCTGCGGCAACTCATTGCCACGATTGGTCCGGAGATGGCCGGACGGATGATGCAGGGGAAGTACCCGGGTTACCAGCTTCCTGAGGCGTTTTCGGAGTCCGTCCTCGCCGAGCACGAGTCGGGCGACGAGGCGGCCACGCCAGCGAAGCGCGGCCCAGGCCGTCCGCGTAAAGAGGCGGTGCCAGCATGAAGCTCTTGGTTGGCGTCATCGTCTCGGGATTCCCCGTGAAGGTGGTGCCGGTCGAGTTCTGGAAGGCGTACGAGCAGCTCGCCTCGCGCATTCGCGAGGGCCCATGCGGGCTCACCTACTATGAGATGAAATTGTCGGAGAGTTTCCCGACAGATGTGGCGCGAAATCAGATCGTCCGCTACATGCTCTCGAAGGACTTCGACGCGTTGTTGTTTCTGGACGCCGATCACGTGTTCGACCCCACGTTGTTTGAGCGGCTCGC
>Ga0208957_1000900_pt1 | contig 18069 bp, 27 predicted proteins | sample RifOxyA1_FD_184029 | JGI IMG/M metagenome (GOLD analysis project Ga0208957, IMG submission 184029) | Groundwater microbial communities from Rifle, Colorado - Rifle Oxygen_injection A1 (SPAdes) | ecosystem: Environmental > Aquatic > Deep subsurface > Groundwater | place: Rifle, Colorado, United... | reverse complement strand
TATCTCAAAGGTCAATTGCATCGGACGGACGGCCCAGCAATTGAATATTCAGATGGAACAAAAGAATGGTATCTTAAAGATCAAAGGCACCGGACGGACGGCCCAGCAATTGAATGGAATGATGGAACAGAATTCTGGTATCTCAATGGTAAAAGGCACCGGACGGACGGCCCAGCAATTGAATATTCAGATGGGACAAAATCATGGTACGTCAAAGGGCAAAGGGTTACAAATGTCAAAGAACAGCATAGTATTTAACAAAATAAGCTCAAATCTAGAGCGTAAACTTAAAACTTATGAATTTATACAGCTGGCAAAATTTTGCAAACAATACGGGGTTGACTTTGTATATGACGTATGTAACTCAATTGAAATAGGTGAAGATTTTATTAGAAAGTTAAAAGAAAAACTATCTAACTATCAGGAAACTCAACAAATTGAAACACATCAAGACCCTGTTGGAGATTTAATTGCAAAACGTAAGCGACTCGATTAGGTGGGAGGTTCTTCTTCTTTTATCCTCTAATGAAGAATGCCTTTTAAAGATTGATAAATTAAGGTCAGAGTATTTTTATGGAGATACTGGGAAAATCTTTGAGGTAATTAAACAATTATTTCTAGATGGTAAAAATTTTAATTGGAAAATAGTTTGCACCATTGCTGGAGTTGATTCTCCACCAATAGAATCAGACCCTAAAGTATTTGATCAATATGTTGAACTTTTGAAAGAATCTTATAATAGATATATAACTAAAGAGACCCTTTCTACACTGGATGTTTATGGGTCCCCAATAACAGATATTAAATCCACACTTTATAATTTACTAGAGAGCCTTTCTATCACCGAAGAATCTGAATTAAGTTCTACTAAAAACATTTCTAAAGTTGTAGAAAGAATTTCCACCCCGCAAGAAAAAGCTCTATTGAGATTTGGGATTGAAGAACTAGACGATCTTTTATATGGTTTGATGCCAGGGGAATTTTTTGTACTTGCTGCTCGCCCTAGTCAAGGGAAATCGAGTTGTTCCCAACAGCTTACATTAAAAAACTCCTATAATAATAATAATACAACATTATTTTTTTCGATGGAAGATTCAGAAGAATTAATTTTAAAAAGATTTATTTCCAATTTAACTGGTATATCGTTTACTAAAATATTCAGGAATGATATAGATTCTAGTGACAAACAAATGATATCTGGGATAGTGCCAGGATTACAAGACGCTCAAATATTCATTAAAGATTCCACTTCTGACCTATTTGAAATTATATCTACGTCTAGAAAAGCTAAAATTAAGTTCCCAAATTTAAATTTAATAGTTGTAGATTATATTCAGCTTATAAACTCTGGCCAAGACACTGAGTATAGAGAGATTAGTATAGCTAGCAAGGCTCTTAAGGTACTAGCAAAAGAACTTAAGGTAGCTGTGGTATGCGTAAGTCAACTGAGTAGAAGTTGTGAGGCTAGAGAAGATAAACATCCTATTCCATCTGACTTAAGAGGGTCGGGGTGTTTAGAGCAAGATGCTGATCGTATACTTTTTCTCTATCGCCCCTATAAATATGATGGTATCGAAGAACATAAGAATATTATTGAATATAATCTATCTAAGAATAGGCATGGAGAAACTAAAACTATAATAGGACAAGCTTTTTTTCATTGTTTTCAGTTTAGCTGAGGCATTATGACTCCAAATATATCCGAAATGACATTTGATGAGTGGTGGGCATATTGGGGGCCAAGGATAGAAGAGCTTATTAGATTAAACTATGGGGTTCCTAAGCCTCCAGATAAATCCCACCCATACGGTTATAGACCGACATTACCAAAAAATAGTTATTCATCTGCTATCAGTTATATAAGCCCAGGAAAGTAGCAAAATGATAGATATAGATAAAATACAAAATGAAGTTGGGGTTTGGGCAAGAAAAAACTTTGGCCCTGGATCTGAAGGGGCTTATCATTCTCTTTTAGGGATGGTCGAGGAATTAGGTGAATTAACTCATGGGCACTTAAAACAATGCCAAAACATAAGAGGAGAACTTCATGAAACAGAAATTAAAGACGCCATTGGAGATCTAGTTATTTATTTATGTGATTATTGTTCTCAAAGGGGTTACGATCTAGAAGAAATAATTACTATAACCTGGGCACAGGTAAAACAAAGAGACTGGGCTAAAAATAAAAAGGATGGAATAAATGGTTAAAAAATACGTAGAGGAGGATGAGAAAAAATTACCTATATGGGTGCAAAACAGGCTTAACACCTTGAGAATGAGGGTTATAGAAGTTGAGGAAAAATATGGAGTATGCGATGATAGTTCACCCCTTTGTAAGGATGCAAAGATTAGATTAGCAGTTGGGCTAGAAAAATGTATTCCCCTCCCAAATAATAGGGTTGAATTTTGCGTTAACGGAGATGAAATTTATTCTGCAAAGTTCTGTGAAGATTTTAACGGTAGAGAGTTTTTACATATTGTATCTACTGGAGGAAGCTTATTTTGTATGCCTGTAGCAGGCAATGTTGTGCATATTTATGCAAGGAATATGTTTGGGGGCTAAAATGAATAGTAGAAAATCTCTAATATTCCCACAATTTATAGTGTTCATTGTATTTTTGATTCTTAAATTAACATCCGTTATAACATGGTCATGGTTATGGGTCACTTCACCTTTATGGGCACCATTTGCGTTAGTTATTGGGATTCTTGCTCTTATTAGTGTGCCAATAGGAGTATTATTATTGGTACTAATTATAGTAGAGTGGAACAACTAGGAGGTATTATGCATAGTGTAAACACGATTGTTTTTGATCTAGAAATTCAAAAGAGTATAGCGGCAAAAGGAGAATATGTTGATCCAGAAACTCAAGTAGACGGATGGGGCAACTCTAAACATAGCAAAATGTCTTATGGGGTAATTTTTGATTATCAAGATTTGCGTTATAAAATTTTTGATCAACATAATATTAAAGAACTAGATGCGCGAATTCAAAGTGCAGACCGGGTTGTTGGATATAATCACATGGATTTTGATTACCCAATTTTGAAAGAAGATGGGTGCAAATTCCAACCATCACCACTTAGAGATTACGATATATTAAAGCTTTTATGGAAAGCTAATGGGGGACGAGCTAAAGGGTTTAAATTAGATGAAGTTGCATCTCTTAATCTAGGTACGGGAAAATCAGATGATGGAGCAGAGGCCCCTATAATGTATCAAAAAGGAGAACATGCACGGCTCATAACATATTGTATCGAAGATGTCAATTTGACCCGGCAGCTTTATGATCTTATTTGTTTCCAAGGATTTTTACTTGCCAATGGTGGAAAGAAATATAATATAGCAATATAGATTTTCATTAATTTAAATGGAGGTAGACAATGGAAATAACAAATATTAAAGTATTCCCAATCCAAAACCCAAAAGGTAAGGTTTTAGCAATGGCTTCTTTTTCCTTACAAGGTAAAATTTCATTTAATGGATTTACAATTGTTAAAGGAGACAAGGGATTGTTTTTATCCTCACCTAGCAGACAAAATCCTAAGACTAAAAAATATAGCCCGTTTGTTTTCTTTAATGATAAGAAAATTCAAGATGAAATTTCTAAAACTGTGATTGCTGAATATAAAAATATGGCAAAAAATGAACCAAAACAAGAACCAAAAAAAGAGGGGTTTCTAGATGACGAAGAAGATATTACATTCCCATAGTAGAAAGGCTTAAATGATTTATGATATTTATAATCCGCCAAAACTTGACCAATTTAGTTTTAATAAAGTGATTAAGGAGAAACTTCACGAACTAGTGGCTTTCAATCTTGATAAAATGGAAAATTGGCAAATTTGTCAAATTATAGATCTGGCTTCACAAGATAATACCTTAAAGAGATTGACATTATGTTCTAGATATCAAGGTAAACTTACAGGAATTGGAATGATGTTTGTTCGGGCTAGGCTTTGGTATGCTGATGCTAATGACACAGTAGATGATATAAATTTTCTCACGATAAGCAGATATTAAAATAAATGAGTTAATGGGCGTGAAGGATTTCGACATTCGCTGGGGTTTGACGTGAACCGCCGCTCAAGTACATTTGAAGGATCTGGCGGCATCCTCGTCCTTACGTCCCAGACACGTCCATAAGGAGATGTGAATGTTTAATAAAAAATTACCTATAAATTGTAAATGTGAAATAAATAGTGGATTGGTGGATTATAGCTCATCCTTTTGATGAAATTCCACCTATTTATGACTGTTATCAGGATCAGTGCGGGGAAACAACAGTTTGTCAATGTCAACACGATAAAAACGATCATAAAAAACTCTCATGAAATTTACACATCTTCATTTACATTCAGATTATAGTTCTCTGGATTCTCTTTGCCAGATAGAAGCATTAATAAAAAAAGTAAAGGAATGTGGGCACGATTCATGCGTTATAAGTGACCATGGGACTTTATCTGGATGTTTTAAATTTAATGAACTCTGTAAAAAAGAAGGTATAAAACCCATACTAGGGATGGAAGCTTATTATTGCAATGATATAGCAGAAAAGGTTTTTCCTTCTCATATTACTATTTTAGCACAGAATAAAATAGGATGGAAAAATTTACTTAAACTATCTTTTTTTGGTAATTCTATTGGGTTTTATTACAAACCTAGAATATCATGGGATAAACTTGTAGAATGTTCAGAAGGTCTTATTGTACTTTCGGGGTGTTTGTCAAGTCATTTTTCTAAAATTATTCTCTCTGGCGAAGATTGTTCGGAAGAAATTAGAAAATTCCAAAACGTGTTTGGCAAAAAGTTTTTTATAGAAATTAATAAACATGGGATTGAGCAAGAAAAAATAGTGAACGCGCAATTGCTTTTAATAAGTAAAAAATTCGGAATTAAGTGTGTTGCGACTAATGATGTCCACTATCTTGAAAAACAGCACTTTAGGGCGCATGAAATAATAATGTGCGTTTCCAGTAAGACAGAATTAAGTAATCCAGATAGAATGAAACTCCCAGTTAATGAGTTTTATTATAAATCTACAGATGAGATGCTAATCTTTCACGATCCAGAACACATTAATAATTCATCATTAATAGCGGATATGGTTGAATCAGATTTAATTGAGAAACAAACTTCAGTGTTACCAGTTTATCCAAAACAAGAAATTGAACGTAGGATTAACTCATTTGCAGGTAAACACCAGTTATCTATAAATGAAATTGAAAGAGTTAAAAATGAAATGGAAGTTATTAATTCAGCTAATTTGCAGTCTTATTTTTTAATGGTTGCCGACTATGTTAATTATGCAAACTCTAATGGCATGTATGTAGGCCCTGGGAGAGGTAGCGTATCTGGATCATTAGTTGCGTATTTACTTGGTATTCATTCTATTAACCCGTTAAAATATGGGCTTCTATTTTCTAGATTTTACAATAAAGGCAGAAGCGGCAGTCTTCCAGATATTGACATTGATTTTTCGTTGCAAGATATAGCTAACATGCGGCATCATATGGAAGATGAATATGGTAAAGACCATGTGGCAGTAATAGGTACATTAAATACTATGTCCGCTAAGGCCGCAATTAAAGCCGTTGCTCGCATATTGGGAATTCCATTTACTGAAAGCAATCTCTTTACTAAATCTTTGGAAGATGAATCTATAGAAGATTGTTTAAATAACCCAAAATTAAGAGAGATTTATGAAAAAGATAAAAAATGGAAAGGGGTTATAGATCTAGCTTTAACACTAGAGAATAATATTTATTCAGAATCTATTCATGCCGCTGGGATTGTTGTAAGCCAGATTCCACTTACTGATATTGTTCCATGCAGAATTGATAAAAAAACTGGGATGTTAATAACTTGTTGGGATATGAAAGATTTAGAAAGTTTTGGGCTTCTTAAGTTTGACTTCCTATCTTTATCGACCCTAGATATTATACAAGAAACTTTAAATGAAGTTGGGATAGAATCTTATCATAAATTACCTCTGAACGATAAAAAAGCATATCAAGAATTATGTAAAGGTAATACTGTTGGGGTTTTCCAATTAGGATCAGATGGAATTACTAAATTAACTAAACAAGTTAAACCTAAATCAATTGAGGACCTGGGAGTAATTGTTGCTCTTTACCGCCCAGGGCCACTTGGATCTGGATTAGACCAAAAATATGTAGCAAGAAAATTTGGAAAACAAAAGATAAAATATAAACACCCAAATTTAGAGGGGGCGTTAAAAGAAACACATGGGGTTTTTTGCATAGAGGAAAATTCACTTATATCAATGGCTGATGGAACGCTGAAAAAAATAAAAGATATTTCTATAGGTGATAGGGTAATTTCCGTTAACTTAAAAAATAAAAAAACTGAAATAAAAAAATGTATAGAGCATGGTAAAACTAGAAGTGGGGTTGGATTTAACATAAAACTATCTAATGGATTAGAAATAATATTAACAGGTGATCATAAAATATTTACATATTATGGAATGAAAGAGGTTAAATATTTAGACATAAAAAAAGACTGTATTGCAATACCAAACGGAATAGAAGTAGAGTGTAATAAAGAGCCAATAGCAGATTGGCTTGGAGAAAATATTAAAGTTGCTTATCTTCTAGGGCAATTGACTGGCGATGGCGATCTTACTGGTTCCAGTATTATACTATGCTCTGGGACAGAAAAAAATACAGATCAATTAAAAAGTTGGATAGAAAAAAATATCCCAAAAATAATCCCAACAAAGTATTTTAACTGTAGATCGTGGTATCTTACATTTAAAACCAGAGAGTTAGTAAATGACCATCAAAACTATAGCCACACTAAGAAAAAATTTATTAAACTATTAGAAGATATTAACATGAGGTATAGAACTTGTTACAATAAAGAAATACCCAATATAATATTCCTATCTGATGCAGAGACAAAACTATCCTATATAGCGGGTCTATTTGATTCAGATGGGCATATCGGAATGGGGAGTCGTGGAACTTGCGTTTGTAGTTATTGTTCAGTTAGTGGTAAGTTAATTAAAGATCTCTCCTATTTATTACAAGGATTCGGAATAGAAAATTCTATAAAAAAAAATAGATGTCACGTCTATGACTCAGAAAAATTGCAAAAATTAATTAGCCCCTATTTAATTTTAAGGAAATTTAACGGCAAACATTCTAATGGAAAGTTGAGTAGCGTGGTTCCGAAGGAAGAGATTACAAATTATTGCAAAATGCATATAGGAAATATTGGGCAAAGAATTTTTTCAAATAAAATTGGGGTCTCTAGAAGTACATTATTTAGAGAACAGCACGGGAAATTTGTTAGCGTAGGCGTCGCCGAGAAATGCTGCATAAAAAATGATTTATTAAAATTTTATAAAATCATTTCTATCGAAAAAATAGACAACCAAAACTTTTATGGAATAACGGTCCAAGATAATCATAATTTAATTGCAAACGGAATAATAATAAAAAATTGTTATCAAGAACAAATAACAAAAACTTTAGTTGGCTTGGCTGGATTTAATGAACATGAAGCAGATGGTGTTAGAAAAATCATGGGTAAAAAACTTGGTGATGACGCCATGGCTAAAGTTGGAAAAGATTTTATAGACAGATGTGTTAAGAGAAATATTTCTATTGATATTGCTAAATCTATTTGGAAGGAAATGCAACATTTTTCAGGATATGCTTTTAATAAGTGTATATCAGGGGAAACAATAATATATCGCGGTAATAATGACAACGGTAACGATAAACCATCAATATCCCATTTATTTAAAATAAAGAATAATAAAGAATATGCTATAAAATGTAATCAAAAAAATTTATATAAAAAACTCAGACGTTGGGGTTATGGCGAAATACTTGCTCTTGATTCTGATAATAGAATAAGACCAAAAAAAATAAAAGATATAATATTTTCTGGCGTTAAAAAAACCTATACAATAACATTGTCAAATGGGTTATCGGTTAGAGCAACGGAAGATCATAAATTTTTTACTACTAACGGGTTTGTAAAAGTTAAAGATATAAAAATTTCTTCTACGTATCTTATTCTAGATTGGGGATATGAAAAAACAGATTTTAACACTTCTAATAAATTTTCTAAAAAAACTAATTCTTGGAAGGTTAAAGAATATAATAACCCACAAATGGGTTTTGATTTTGGCAAAAATAATCCAGCATATACAAATGGGGCCTATACTGAATTTGAAAAATCTAAAACTAGATTATCAAATATTAATCGTTGTCAAAAATGTGGAATGGATGATGTAAAATTAGGTCACCACCACATAGATGGCAACAGGGAAAATAGTATATTAAAAAATATAGAAAAATTGTGCAAGTCGTGTCATGCAAAATCTGACTACAATCTTGGGAAAAGAAAAAAAAGATGGTCAAAAGGGCATAAGACATCTGTTGCAACTGTTATATCTATTGAATATTTTGGAGAAGAAGAAACATATGATATAGAGATGGATTTTGATGGCCATAATTTTATTGCAAATGGCATAGTAAGTTCAAATTCACATGCTATTAGTTATGCACATCTTACTTACTATACATCCTATTTAAAAAATAAATTTCCAGCTCAATTTATGTGTGCATGTTTAAATTCTGCATTAGGAGATAAAGAAAAAATTTCCAAGTTCCTGAGAGAAGCTAATAGACTGGGGGTAGAAGTTAAACCAATTAACATTAACATCTCAAGAGATTTATTTACCAGTGATGGCGAGTCAATTTACTGCGGTTTCTCAGTTATTAAGCAAGTAGGATTTGGAACTGAAGATAAAATCTACCGAAGAAATTTACTAGATTTTTTCACTAAATCTAGCATCAGTAGTAGAGCTATAATCAATATTATATTATGTGGAGGACTTGATCATGTAAATTCTAACAGAAATGCAATGTTAAAATACTATGAAAAAATAAAACTAGTGAAAATAAAAGATGAAAGGTTTACATTATTTTCCCCATATGAACATATTAAAATTCCAGATGTTCCAGAAATGACTGTTAAAGAAAAAATAAAAATTGAGTTTGAATTAATAGGTCATATTATTTCAGTTGATATATTCAAATTGTCATGGTTTACTAATAACTTAGTTGACTATAGTTATATAGAACACTGTGCTAGGACTGGAGGCAAAATAAAACTAGGTGGCATAGCGACAGATTTTAATAAGTTTGTGACTAAAAAGACCCAAAGAACAATGGCTGTCTTTAACCTTTATGCAAAAGACTACACTATTAAAACAGTATGTTTCCCGGACCAGTTTCAGCAATATTCTGATAGATTATATGACGGGAATCTGGTGAGCGTTGTTGGAAACATTAAAGAAGAAGATGAGTCATTAACAGTTTTTATTGAGTATGTTAACAATATTTTTTAGGAGAAATAAATGTTTATACTAGGAATATTATTATTTGCGGTGACAATTTTCTTATTTATTATGCGCAAAAATTTGGGGGTAAACCGCTCTAGCATCTTTCAAATAGAACTTATATTAATCACGGTTTCCGTTGCTATTTTATTTTCCGCATTTTTCACAATAGTTCCAACCGGTCATGTTGGTATTCCAGTTATATTTAGTGATGTTCAGCCAGTATATTTAGACCAAGGTTTAAATTTTATTAACCCAATAGCTGATGTTAAAAAGATTTCTATTCAAACTCAAGAATACACAATGAGTCATGTATCAGATGAAGGTAAATATCATGGTGATGATGCCGTTTCAGCACTGAGTAAAGACAACTTAATGCTGACTATTGAAATTACTGTGGTATATTCCCTTAATAAATCTGACGTTTGGTGGCTTTATCAACAAGTCGGAATGGGATATGAAGATAAAATCATTCGTCCTTCCATTAGATCATCGGTAAGATCAGTAGTGTCAAGGTTTCTAGCTAGCGAAGCTTATAGTACCAAAAGAGATGAACTCTCCCCTTTAATTCAGATAAAAATACTAGAAGATATTTCACAGAGTTTAGGCGGTAAAACTCCAATAATGGTATCTTCAGTTTTATTGAGAGATATTAATCCACCTGAACAAATTAAAAAAGCTATTGAAGAAAAATTAGCGGCTGAACAAGCTGCACAAAAAATGGTATTTGTTTTGCAAAAGGAGGAGCAAGAGGCCAAAAGAAAGTCTATTGAGGCACAAGGTATTGCAGATTTTCAAAAGATTGTAACCTCTGGCATTAGTCAACCATTATTAGAATGGAAAGGAATTGAGGCAACTGAAAAACTTGCGGCATCACCAAATGCTAAAATCATAATCATTGGCAATTCTAAAAATGGTCTCCCAATTATTCTAGGGGGAAGTAAAATGAAAACAATTGTTAAATTCGCAATGAAAACTCTTGTTTTTCTGTTTGTTTTATCTATTTGATGTTTAAGTCTAAGAAATAATAGTAAATATTAATATGGAAGCTATGACTTGTGTAAATCATAATAGTATGGGGAAATATCTCATAGGATTCCATACTATTTATCAAGCACGGTGGGTACGTTTTTATGGTATCGTCTTCCCCTATTGAATATGGTGCAGCAGTACAATAGGCAACCCGCCCCATATTAATATAACTGGATGGAAGGGGAAGTAAAATGACTAAAAAACATATAATGAGTGGTGAATATTCTATAGATATGTGGAAAAAGATTGAAAACGCTAAAACAGTAAAAGATTTAAGAGATGCTTTATATCTAGTGTGTTGTAAAATCCAAGAACTAGAAGGATATATTAATAGGGGGAAAAATGAAAAAAGAACATATACTAAATAAAGTTTTTAATCGGGTTAAACCTAGGAAAATATCTATACATATTTACCAATCAGATTTAGATGAGGATTTACTAATTGGAGATTTTAATATTGATAATAATTTTGATGTGCAAACTGTCCCATCGACATTTAGGTTAAATAACTCTAAAAGAATTGACAAATTAAGCAAAATCCTAGAAGATATTGGGTTAGAGATAGTAAAACTAGATCACTCAGAAATAGATAGAAATACTTACTTGATTTATTGTCACCCTATGTCCAATGAAAGTAAATTAAGGGGATTGAGATATGCTAAAAAAAGAAAAAAGATTTAGAAATATTTCAATCATAAGTGGCTTTATTGCTTGCCTTCTATTGTGGGGAACCATAGACCAGACAGGAATTATTTGGGATTTTTTGTTTGGGTTTGGAGTTTTCTGTTTAGCTACTTGTGTTATTTCAGGTATTATTAATGTTCATAGAATCACAGACAAATTAAGATGAAAATTCTGGGCGTTACAATATCTAAACGTAAAGTTACTTTAGCCCTCATAGAACATGGGTTAGAAGATATTTCTCTTGAACCAAAGTCTAAACAATTTAAACTTTTAAGATTACAATACCTCTATATCCCAAGGAATGTATTTGAAAAAATTACAGACCTATTTTATAGATTCGATAAACTAGATATAGTAGAACAATGCGACTTTGTTAGGATAGTCTACGAAGAAGATCCTGAAACTTCTAGCGATACAAATGCAGTAAAAAAAATTCTCTACCTTTTACTTAAAGATCAGTTAAAGAAAATAAAAAAGAAATATTATGTTGAGAGCCAAATAACAATGCAATATAGGATGGGCAAAACAACATTTATGGGGCATAAAAAAGTTTTAGACTGGATTCTTAAAAATGTTTCTGGAATTAATAGACAACAATTAATGGGGCGCAAAGGGATTTTAATCCAATCTGTACTGGCAATTGCTAGCGGGTGTTCGCAAAAATCATCTAAATATAATTGGTAAAACATATAAATGAGGAAAAACAATGTGTGAATTCCCAAGCTGGACTGAAAAAAACGGAGAGGTCTATTTCTTAACTGATAAAGATGTGGCCGAAAGAGAGTCCGATCTCTCCCGTCAAAAAGAACCCGCCGATTATGTCGGCCATTCCGCAATTGAAATTGTTTTCAAAGTTCAAGGAAAAAATAAAGAAGGATTCCCTTGCCATCCTGGGGTTGCTAGAGCAATTAGGGATGGGAAAATGAACCGGCTAATGGACCTAGGGGGATATAAAAAGATATCAATTAATAAAAACGGACAATTACATTGTACGGACGGGCCAGCAATTGAACGTTTAAATGGAACAAAAGAATGGTATCTTAAAGATCAAAGGCATCGGACGGACGGACCAGCAATTGAACGTTTAAATGGAACAAAAGAATGGTATCTTAAAGGTCAAAAGCATCGGATGGACGGGCCAGCAATTGAATATTCAGATGGAGCAAAATACTGGTATCTTAATGGTCAATTACATCGGACGGACGGACCAGCAGTTGAACGTTTAAATGGAACAAAATTCTGGTATCTCAAAGGTCAATTGCATCGGACGGACGGCCCAGCAATTGAATGGTCTGATGGAACAAAAGAATGGTATCTTAATGGCCAAAGGCATCGGACAGATGGGCCAGCAATTGAATGGAATGATGGAACAAAAAAATGGTATCTCAAAGGTAAATTTATAAAATATGAGAGTTCATAACATTTGATAAATTTGTAAAACAAGTTAATTGGAGGGCTTATGACTAAAAAGTTTTGCGACGCATGTAAAAAAGAAATGACTCCTAATAATTGTGATGTAAAATTTAAACTTTATTATTATAAATATGAAGAAACTTATGAGTATGACAATTAAAATCCTATCGGGCGAATAGGGTAAAAAGGGGCATGACACATGGATTTAATAGAAAAGGTAAAACACACCATTGCTGTAAATACTGAAATAAAATTAATAGAATGTGGAATGACAGTCAAAGAAATAATTGAAAAAATTGATATATCTGGGTTGCCTAGTTTGTCGTCAATGGTTTTCCACTGTATGAGAACTGGAGAAAAACTCCCAAGAGTTGACAAGTTATACATCATAGCGGAGGTGTTAGGTTTAGATGCTAGAGAATTCATGGAACCAAGATACTCTGAAATCCTTAATGGATTTTTATCACTCAATACTTATGAAAAACGAACTTGCCTTAGAATACTTAAAGATCAGGGGGGTCACAAAAAAAAGCATTAAGAAATTTAACCTGGGATTCACTTATGGTAATCTGGGATGGAATTTTTTAAAATTACCTTTGCCATTTTTTAGCAAAAAAAGTGGAAAATATTTTGACATTCTTTCAAATAGAATTATCATTCCAATCGTATTTAATGAGGTAACTTATGGGGCCACATCTAGAAGTATTTTTAATGATAATCCCGTTCCACATTTACATGTTTTTGGTGGCCCAATGAAAGTATTTTTTAACCACGATTCATTGCAATATGATATGCCTATAATAGTTGTAGAATCTCCATTTGATTCTATTCAACTAGACCAAAGAGGTTTTTATTCAGTGGCAACTATGGGAACCAATACTGACTATGGAATAGAATCTTTATTAGGCCGCGATGTGTTTATTTGTTTTGATAACGATGAAAATGAGGCTGGAAAAACTGGGGCTAGGATATTATTCGATAAGTTATTTAATTATGGAGGTATTGGTAAAATAATTGATTTACCAAAGAAAGGGAAAAAGAATGATATTTCTGAATTTTTCAAGACTCATTCCAAAAAAGACTTTGGAATTTTAATGAATAAAGCACACTCATTAGAAGCCCCAATAATTAAAACAAAAATTAAAAAACACTATAAACCTTTTGGAGAAAGAGATAAGAAGGTAATTTGCTGCCCATTTCACGATGATAGTTCGCCATCATGCGTTATTTATAACGATACGGATAGTTTTTATTGTTTTGGTTGTGGAAAGTCTGGAACGTTAAAAATTTTGGAGGAAAAGTTAAATGATAACATGTGAAAATTGTAAAACTAATTGGGATTGCCTTAATAATAATATAGTTATTCTATACAGTATGGATGGTAATAATAATTTATGGTGCCCAACGATATCAAATGAACTTTTTTTTCAAAAAAAGAGATTTAAAATGTTAAATTGCCCAGCCTGCGCCTCTATCGGGTGAGCGTTATAAAGGTTAAAACAAATTTTTCATATGATGAACCATAAAGGAGGCATATGTTTCCAATCGGAAGTTATGTGCAAACATCTAAACACCCACATATTAAGGGGATTGTTGATAAAGTAATTGAGGACAAAAGAGTAGTTAGAGTGTTATACTATAAGTCAAATGGACTGTGGATGGTTAGTAAATTTTCACTTCCACAGAAATATTCTGTGTCAGAATTATATAGTGGGAATATTGATGAAGATGAAACAACAATAAATTAACTTATGAAATAAAGGGAGAGGCTGATATAAATAGTATTGCAGATTTAAAACAATTTCTAGAAATTCTAGAAGAATCAATTGAAAATAGAATTGAAAAATTACGCGAATATAGCAGCGCTAATATTACATGTAATTTTAAGAACTCTAAATTTACATTGGGAGACATATGAGCAAAAGAACAATAATGGAAATTAACTCGGATGTGTTAAACTCAAGTGTGTTTTTTTTGATTGAAAATGGATTTATATGGGTGCCTTGTCCTATAACTGTTCCAGCTAGTGGAGCTTGCGAATCTGTATCGACCTTATTTCATGTTAAACCACCAGAAAAACACTGGTGGCGCAAGAAACAAGCTTTTCTTGCTCAAACTTCTCAACTGCATCTAGAGAGGGCGTTACTGCACCATGAAAAGGTATTCACTGTGGGGGCATCTTCTAGGGCAGAAGGCAGGATTGATGGAAGACACCTAACAGAATTTACTCTTTTAGAAATAGAAATGTGCGGAAATTTTGAAACATTAAAGGATATAATTAAGAATTTATTTAAATATATAAGCTTCAACAATCCCCAATGCCATCAGGGTATGTTATTTGACAAGTCCTTTAAGAATAGACTGAAAGTACTAGGGGAAATTAATGAACTCACATATTCAAACTCTTTAGAAACATATTTAGTTGATAAAATAATTACTAATGGCACGGGGATAGAATATGGAGACGATTTGCACTCAAATGCTGAGCAAATTTTAACATCTATAAATAACCAACCTGTACTGGTAACTAAATTTCCCAACAATCAACATCCTATGAATGCGGGAATTGAAATAGAAAAATTTTTCAACATGAAACCCAATCCAGAAGACGGGGGTAAAACCGTACTATCTTGTGATCTTATTCTTCCTAAAGCTGGAGAATGTCTAGGTGGAGCAGAAAGAATTTACGATAGTGATCTTCTAGAAGAGAGACTTGTGAAATCTAAAATGTATGAAACAATGAAAGCATTAGGGATAGATAAATCTGGGTTTGATACTTACTTAAATGATATGAAAAATTTTGGTAAAGATATTGGACCTCATTGTGGGTTTGGACTTGGGGTGCCTAGACTAGTACAATTTCTATGTAACTTAGATACTATAGAGGAAGCCGTGTGTTTTCCATCTACCAGAGAAAAACTACTATAAATATATGGGAGAAAAATGAATATTATTTGGAGGCCGTCACTAAATTTTAAAACAGGTAACTCGGTCCAGTTTATTGTCTTACACTTTACAGCCGGGGGAATTGAAGGTAGTCTAGAAACCTTAACTAAACCAGGAGGGCTTTCTAGCCATTATGTTATTTCTAAAAAAGGGGAAATCTATAAACTAGTCCAAGAAACTAACATAGCCTACCATGCCGGGAAATCTTCTTATGGGGATCTTGTTAGTTTAAATAATTATAGCATAGGAATTGAAATAGAGAACTGGGGGGATCTTCATAAAGATAGTTCTGGAAAAATTTGTAGATGGACGGGAGCAGAGCACACTGATAAATTTAAACTAGTAAATATGATTTATTGGGATTATTATCCATTTATCCAATTACATAGTGTTGTAGAACTAGTAAAAAATATAAAAACTCGTTACCCTAATATTAAGATAGTTGGACATGACCAAATAGCTTTCGGTAGAAAGTCAGACCCAGGGGCAGCTTTTCCATGGGATTCTTTATTAACAGAGGTTTAACAGCTATTATAGAAAAAATTAAAAAACTAGAAAGCGATGGGGATAAATATGGCCTTATTACATCAATGCGATACCTGTTCCGAAATAATTCCTAGCCTAAGATTTCATTTCCAAGGTTTGGTTGGAATGCACGGGTCAGTGCCAGGTGGAGGCAAAATCCCATATAAAATAGCAAGGGATTTCTGTTCAAGTAAATGTTTAAATGATTGGATTAATAAAAACCATATTCCAGATTGTTGGGAAACAGGTTCCACATATATTTGTGGCACAGCAAACATTGCCATTCTTTCTCAAGAAATCTCAGATGAAGCTAATGAATAAATTTCCTAAATTTTTCCCAATTTATTTAATAGTGATAACCTCTCTGTATTTCTGTGTTTTTACTGGAGTTTTTATTTATAGGACTGTCTTTATAAGAGATAAAAGTCTAGACGACTTCTATAAAGTAAACAAAAAAGGAGCCATAGTATTAAAAGTTATTAATGAAGAATTAGCAGTGGTAAAATCAGATTCTAATTGGGCATATGCTTTTTATGATCGTAGAATTAAATGTGGAGACTCGGTCCTGATTAGATTAAATGGGAGTCAATGGTATATAGATGGAAAGATAAAAAAATAATAATAAATACAGGAACAATAAGTGAGGAAAAGCCAAATTGGGGAATAATAGTAGTCCTTGCTCTGGTCGTCGCGGCATTCTGTATGATCGCAGAGGAGTGCCGATTTGGAGGGGTGCACGACGTATGGGTTTTTGGGGCTATCTGTTTTATTTTCATGTTGGCTATTGCAGTAATAATGACAATAAATACCTTCCTTGATCGGCGACTGGGAGGATAGGCAAGGGACGAGACAGCAATGGAAAATAGAAAGGTTGAACAATATAATAGAAAATGGAAAAAATATTAATGTAATAAAATGCGAAATTGACCCTTTAGATTCCAAGTATACATTCGATTTAGATAGAAATAAAAGGGTTGATAAAAAACTTTAACTCAAACTGGCAAAAACTTTGGAGGAAAAATGAATATATGGGTTGATTCAGAAATGGAACCAAAAGAAACAGGATGGAAATGGGTTAAAACTCCCAAGAAATTATTGACTATGCTTACAAATGAAAAAATAGATTCTATTTCGATAGGGGATAAGCTAAGTATTTTAAATCAAGAAGATATGGTTGACGTGTTAATATCAAATAATATAGTCGTAAACAAAATTTATTTTCATGGAGAGGGAAATTACACCAACCTAGTCAGCAAGTTAAAAAAATCTGGATGTAATGCTAAAATTAAAACTATGTCTTATGGAAAGTTATTTTCAGAGAGGAAAATAGAAGATGAAAATTCCTAAATTTATCTATATTGATAAGTGTGATTTAAAAAGTGTTCCACATTCCACAGAAGAAGCTTGTGACGAACGTTATGATTCTAAAGTTATTTATGAATATAAATTAGTTACAACTTACAATGTTAAACTTAACAAAGAAACTCAAGAAACTTATTTGTCTAAAATTTCTATTAAAAAAGACTCATAATTCAGCCGGACGTTCAAATAATGCGCGTGTAACTCAGCGGTAGAGTGCCGATCTTATAAGTCGGGAGCCATAAGTTCAAATCTTATCACGCGCACTTTTATGAACTATATAGAAAAAGAGCACCAGTTAGTTTTCTTTATTTATGAACAACAATAAATTAAGTCACAGGGAATATAGAGAATATTTGAATTCAAACAAGACGTAATAATGGGGCAAATATGTGTGAATTCCCAAGCTGGATCGAAAAAGACGGTGAGGTCTATTTCTTAACTGATAAGGACGTGGCCGAAAGAGAGTCCGATCTCTCCCGTCAAAAAGAACCCGCCGATTATGTCGGCCATTCCGCAATTGGAATTGTTTTCAAAGTTCAAGGAGAAGATAAAGAAGGATTCCCCTGTCATCCGGAGGTTGCTAGAGCAATTAGGGATGGGAAAATGAACCGACTCATGAATCTAGGAGGATATAAAAAGGTATCAATTAATAAAAATGGGAAATTACATTGTACGGACGGACCAGCAATTGAACGTTTAAATGGAACAAAAGAATGGTATCTTA
>Ga0208957_1000897_pt1 | contig 18140 bp, 34 predicted proteins | sample RifOxyA1_FD_184029 | JGI IMG/M metagenome (GOLD analysis project Ga0208957, IMG submission 184029) | Groundwater microbial communities from Rifle, Colorado - Rifle Oxygen_injection A1 (SPAdes) | ecosystem: Environmental > Aquatic > Deep subsurface > Groundwater | place: Rifle, Colorado, United... | reverse complement strand
CAGGGGGGGCTATGCAAATAAAAATTCTACGGCATGGACTTGATTTAATCGATACGGTCGAAGACCCCGAACCCCCGCTAAGGAATTTACCGGAAGATGACAGGAGGGAAGAGAGATGACAATCCTGGCACTGGAAAGTATTCAGCATTATGATTCAATCTGGCAACGCAAAGGCGACGTGTACTACCGCCTGTTTTGCCAGATTTGTGGATGCCTGTTACCTGAAGGGGCGACGGGAGAAACTGAATTGTGTAAATCTTGCGAAAATGAACCCATAGCTAACCAATCCCTCGTTTAAACGTAAGACCGCTCTAACACACGCGTGGGGCGATGCCGAAGCCAACCGGCGGGATTGACTTTAAAGGAGAAAGACGATGAATGAAATAGCGGCAACACCAGAACAAGCTCAAACAGTACCGCAAATCAACGAATTAGCAGAGGCATTAGCCAAAGCGCAGGGGGAAATGGAGTTTGCTAAGAAGGGCTCACAAAATCCATTCTTTAAAAGCCATTACGCCGATTTGGCCAGTGTGGTGCAAGCGATCAAAGAACCGTTAAGCCGGAATAGTTTGGCTTACACACAAATTATCACCAGCAATGGGACTGGAACGTATGTCCGAACAATTCTTATGCACAAAAGTGGGCAAACTCTTGAAAGCGTTATGCTGGCTAAACCATCAAAAGATGATATGCAAGGTTTAGGTTCGGCAATCACCTATGCCCGCAGATACGCCTTACAGGCGATTTGTGGTTTATCAGCGGATGATGATGACGGTGAGAACGCCGTAGGACGCTCTGCGGGAGGTAAGGCGGTAGTTAGTATGCCACAAAGCAAAAAAGCGCCGGAAACAACCGTTTCTGCCCAAAGAAGCGGCATCACAGAGGCGCAAGGCAAGGCACTCTTAGAAACCGCGTCCAAGAATGGCTGGACAAAGTTGGATCTTCAGAACTACGGCGACACGCTTGGGTATATGAGATTAAGCAATATGAGTGCGGAGGATTACGAGGATACACTCAAGTATTTTTCTAAAAATAAGAAGGCCGATGTGAAGAAATTACAAAAAGATGTTTAGAGTCACGGGAATACTGTCTGACGTTCTCGGCAACAAGTTCGACATGGTAAATCCCATCGTATTGGACAGGTCTTCCAAGTTTGGGCAAGCCGTCCATGCCACGCTTACCTTGCATGATAAGGACAATCTCGGCGAATATGATGAGGCAATCCTCGGCCCATATTTGTCGGCATGGGTAGACTTCAAAAAAATGTATAAGCCGGAGTTTTTGGCGATCGAAGAGCGGTTCACCGATGAAACTCTTGGTTTTACCGGACAACCTGACCGCATTGCTAAAATGCAGGGGAGGACATGGGTTTTGGATTTTAAGACTGGCCAAAAATCCCCGGAGCAGGCATTACAGACCGCCGCCTATGAATACCTTTACAATATAAACAATAAAGGTCTTTATCAACTGCGGCGTATGTGTATCTTTCTCGACGGCAAAGGCTTTAACGTCGTGGAGTATTCAGACCCGGCGGACAGGGGAGTTTTTTTGAGTATGCTGACAGTCGCCAAATGGAAAAAAAATAATAACCTCGGAGGTAATTAAATGTCAGAGATCGCCGTAATCGAAAAAGAAACAAACGACGTTATCACCCAAGCCAATGCTTTGGTCGTAACCTCGAACGAGCAGGAAACTAAGGCGGTTGACTTTTTAAAAATCGTCAAAAATATGCAGAACGAGGTCAACGACACCTTCGGGCCGATTGTAGAAAAAGCCCATGCGGCCCACAAGGAAGTCACAACCCAGCGCAATAAATTCTTAAATCCATTGCTCGAAGCCGAAAAACGTATCAAGAAAATGGTCGGAGATTTCCGTTTAGAAATGGAACGCAAACGCCAAGAGCAAGAACGGAAGATCCGAGAGGAAGCCGAAAAAAAAGCCGAAGCGGAACGGCAAAGATTGGCGAAACAGGCCGAAAAGGCCGCCGCCAAAGGCAACGAAGCAAAAGCCTCGGAGTTGCAAGCCAAAAGCGAGGCGGTGCAGGCCCCGACGGTTATCGTGGAGAAGCAAACCGTCAAACAGGGGGGCATGGGGGTAAGGTCGGTGTGGAAAGCAAGGATAGTCAACGGCGTCCTTGTGCCTCGTGAATACTGCTGTCCGAACATAGATTTAATCAGTAATATCGCCAAGTCAACAAAAGGAACGCTTAAAATCGCCGGAGTCGAATTTTACGAAGAATCCGTCGTGAGTATGAGGGTTTAATGAAAGCGATTTGTCCACAATGCCATTTCAATTACGAAATCAAAGCGCCAGAACGTACGCCGAGGACGAACCTTCAAAACCGATATTATTGGGTTTCAGTCGTTGGCATCCCGGCGGAACATTTTGGTTACTTACCAGAAGAAATGCACGATGCCTTCAAGTTCATGTATCTAAAAATGCAAGCTGAAGGTAAACCGGACACCTTGAGAAGCACAACCACATTGACCACAAAGGAATTTTCGGATTATGTTGAAAAGTGCGCCCAATGGTGCGCGGAACAAGGCATTTTGATCCCCGAACCGGAGCCAACCCCATGAGCCAAGAAGCGAATATACTTTCTTATTTACAAGAAGGCAACCGCCTGACCCCGATGGAGGCGCTTCGACTTTTTAATTGTTTTGCACTTTCCAGCCGCGTTTCTGATTTGAATAAAAAAGGCGCAGGGATAAAAACAAAGCTGATAACGGCTAATCACAAAACTTTCGCTCAATATTATATCGAGTTTTCAACCGATCAAAACGGCCAGTTTTCGTTCGCATGACAAACTCCGAACTCACCAGAATTGACAACATCAAGCGTTCGCTCAAAGCATTATTGCTGGGAGCTGGGGAAGCGCGTATCGAACAGGGGTTTTTGATCGAATATGACGAATACTTTTCTGCTTGGTGGCTCTATATCGAAAATCCACAAACCTCCAAAAGTTTCTGGTCTTTAGACGCCCTTGAGAATTATGTCCTCTGCAAGATACACGCCCTATCTTTGCTACAAGTGTCAATCCCGACACCGGAACAAAGACGGCAGAAGATAGCCCTAAAAAGAATGTATGGGAATTTTGAAGATTCGGAAAGGAATTGATATGAAAAATTCTTACCGTTCATTCTGGTATGACTTATGGGATTCTTGGCGCGGGAAAAGATTGATACTTGGGATATTTTATGAAAATTTAGAAAACGCGCAAAAACATTGCCGCAGGGGCCAAGCGGTTTATAAAGTCAATGATGGATATATGGTGGCTAGGGATGTGACGGCATGAAAAAACGAATAAGCGTCTTTGAAGAAACGGTTTTTAACCGCATCCGATGGTCAGGATTAAAACTTCCCGAACGGGAGTATTTGTTTATTCCAAACCGGCGTTTTCGTTTTGATTTTGCCTGGCCTAGCGAAAAAGTCGCCTTGGAGTGCGAAGGCGGATCATGGGTCGCGGGACGTCATACTCGCGGGCTTGGATTCCAAAATGATTGTCGTAAATACAATCTGGCGGTCTTGTTTGGTTGGCGTGTTTTGCGTTATACGCCGCAGATGATTGATGAGATTGTTGATGATTTGAAAAACGCGTTTGATTATAAGGTTGGAGTTTTAATTAAAAATATCTAACGGCACGCCGGCCTCTGGTGGGGGGATTCTCACTGGGGGAAAGCCAGTCCGCCTGTATCCGGTGTAAGGGCGGGTAAAATTTCCGGGGCCGTAGCTCAGCGGTAGAGGGCAGTTGCCGGTCGCGGGTTCAATCCCCGCCGGCCCCAAACGGTGCTGTCGCAATGGCGGGACGGTTAAATGACGGCCAGACAGTCAGCCGATTTTGAAAGGACGGAGAGATGAGTAATATTTTTAGAGGCAAGCCTTGGGAAAAAGTCGCAGAACAAAGAGCAAAAAAAATTTGCAGGAGACTAGGACAGCCAGAATCTTTATGGGAAATGATGTTAATACAAGCAAATGAGTCAATGTTAAAAGATATTATAGATGACGAAGAATAAGTTGAACTCGAAGTAGAAATCGCCAAACTAAAGGAGGCGGAGGAATAATGGGATTAGGCAAATACATCTGGTGCTGGGTAGATAATAAAGGAACAATTTGGCCTACAGGCAGAGGTAAAGACTGGGATTATGCCATGTCATGCATGGAGAAAAATTATCCAAAGAAGTACAAACTTTATGAATTGACTGAAGTAGTTATGGAAGGAGCCGAAAAAGATGAGTGAGGAATTATGGAAGGGTTGTAAGGTTAGAATTAAAGAAGATTGGGAAGGTGCTTATCGTATTGGTCAAGCGTTAGGCGAACCGGTGTTTGTTGAGCAGGACTGGCTTCCTGTCCTGTGGGCTGACGGAGAACTCGATTGGCATAAATTAGCAGGAATAGAAAGATTTGTTGAACCTTCCCCCCCGAGCCAAGGGATGAGTGAGGAACCAGACTACGACTGCGAGCTTTGTCATGATGGAACATTTGATATACGGGAATGCCCGTCATGTTGCAGGAAAATCGTTGAATCCCGCCCCGGAACGAGGAAGGTGGAGATTAGATGGCCGGAGAACATGAAAAATGCTATTGAACAAGTTTTGCGGGACAAAATAATGATTATCCAAGAGCATCATCATTCATATTATGGGAATCCGCAAGAATTAACCGACTTACTTGTTAACGCCTGCTTCGACGAATTCAAACGTCTAAACCCAGATGTGGGGGAAATATGAAAGGACGGATAGCCAACCTTTGGCTCGTTTTGGCCGTGATATCTTTCGTTATCTGGTGTTGGCGCGGCTGGGATAACGCGGGAGGGTTTTTGGCTTGCTGGTGTTTGATCATTTATTATGGAGAAAATATTATAGTGGCTATCCAAGCCTGCAATGAGGCGGTAAAGAAATGAAAAAATCCTACATCGAATCGGCGCATGATGCTGAACACGGAATAAAAGAAAGGAACCCCATGAGCTGGAACCACGCCCAATGTTATAACTGCTGGCGACAGGAGAAGAAAGAACAGATACCCGTCAGGGCGATGCACCATGACCCCGTACAATGCTGTTTCTGCGATCGCTGGACGGTTGAAGGTATCTTCGTCCGCAAAAACCCGGAGGAGATGAGGTGTAAACATGCTTAAAAAAGAATGGGTGATAGTAAGAACATTATCTACCAAAATTTCTGTATACACATTTTCGAGATTACATTCAACGCTCGACGAAGCCCGTGCTGAAGCTGAACGGCTGTGCCTGAAAGAAGGTGTGGAGTTCTTGATACTGGAAGTCGTCGGGAAATGCGGGCCGGGGGCGGTAAGGTGGGAGGAATAATGGAAGAATTTTTAAGCCCTCGGTTCACACCGTTATTCGTCCTATTGACCTGTCTGGTATTCGCATGGATAGGGTATACCAGGCATGATGACGGTGATCCGCCGCCATTTAAATGACAAATCCCGGCATCTGCGCTTGCGGTTGCGGGGAGAAAACAAAAGTCCACGCAAACGGTACTCATAGAAAATTCGTTAAAGGCCACGTTAAAATGGCCAACTGGGTCAAGCCGGCGGAATGTATGAAGGCAACGATGGACGAGAAGGAAGATAAACGAAAGTTAAAAATTTAGAAGGGGAATTATAATGGAAAAACTAAAAGCGATCGCTGATTGGGTTGGAGGTATTTTACTCTTTATAATTATATGGAGTTTCCTTATCCTTTTTATTTCTTTGCTTTCCGGATGTGCGAGCGCACCATTACTAAAAGATACAATTTGTCTAGACGATAATATGATGGTTTGGAGTCATTATTCTTGTACCCCGCAGAAAAATGATAAAAATATATTAGAAGACGCGAAGATTATTGAAATAGAAATAAAATTATGTGAAGACGAAAATGTAATACCGATGGATTGCTGCGGTAGAGATGATCCTGTGGATTGTTTTACTAAATATCCTTCTAAAGTATATAACGGTTGTAACTGGATTTGCCCATGACCTCCCCTTTCAAATCCAACTGGCAATCAATCCACGGCAAAATGATCGTCATTATCGGCTTTGCCGTCGGCCTGTTATGGGCGGCAAGTGTTTGGGGATGGAATGAATACTTAAAGCCACGAAAGGAAAACTATACGCAACTGTATAAGGACATCGCGGAACTTAAACAGAGGGTTGGAAAATTGGAGGGAAGCAAATGAAATTTATTTGGTTAATGTTAGCAATTATTGCTTTAGTCTTTTTAAGTTTATCAATCCTTCCGATAAAATTACCGTCAATATCTTTGCCTAAGGGAGCGCAACATAATACAATCGGTGAACTCCCTTTTGTCGAAGTTATGGATGATGGAGATTTTTATGAAAATGATGGGGATGAAAATTTAACTGTTAACAACTGCAATAAAAAAATGATGGAAAGCTGTAAAGGTAATGCAGGATGTTATTTGCAAAAAGTAAAGATATGCGAAAATTTACAACGTCAACAAACCTTTTCTGCCATCGCTAGGGGAGATTTTACGGCTTCATGGCTGGTTTTTATGGAAGAAAATTGCGGAAGTTGGACTTGTAATAAAGATAAAAATTTGATGGAAGAAACTTCTCAAAAGTTTAAAAAAATTAAAAACAAGGAATGGAAAGATAAAATAAAGTGGTTAGGCAATCAAGGTAAATTTGAAAAGGGCTACATGGAGTACCCAAGACCATGATATTCTTTGCCTATCTCAAGATATTTCTCATCAGCCTCGCCACCGGCTTCGGTCTGGGGTTTGGTTTTTGGTCGGCTCATCTCTTTTGCAAATGGCTAAATAGAAAACTGGAGGCGCGCAAATGAGCTACCATGAATCATCCGGAGAACAAGAACGTCAGGAAACGATCAAATGCTTCATCGGAGCCTTTGTCCTCGTTGTCGGAGCGATCTGCGCCATGCTGTTTGGTTTTGCCTGGCTGTCAACGGCGGAGAAGGTCAGCGCGGATATTTATGGGGCAAAGCATTTAGAAATTGAATGGGCCCAAAAACAGGTTGAATACGATAACCATGTCCACCCGGAAACGAATAAAGGGTTTACGGGAAAACCAATAGGGACAAGGTGATTATCTGTGTGAACCCGCGTCCGCCTTCTTCTAAATCATCCCATCCGATAAGTTCACTCCAAGCAACGGTAAATCCCGTCACGATCAACGTCCGCCATAAGAACCCCATCCAATGTCCTGTTGCCCAAGCGTAAGGGAGCAAGGCGAAGCTATAAGCCAGGCCGGTCACAAACCACCCTATCCACATCACATCATTGGTTTTGACTCCAACTAACCGTTGCGCCCATTTGTTGTATGTAGTCTGGGTTCCGTAGCAAAGGCCAAAACAGAGAAGCAGTATCCAGTGGAAATGTCCGATGATAAGAAAATACGCCAGCATACAGCAAGGTATTCCCAGGTCGCGCCAAAGAGTGCCACGGGAAGTTCCGCCGAGTCTGTAGCATACTGACCCAATGATAGACAAAATAAACGCCGCTACCATAATTCAACCCTCATTTGCAATTTGGATCGTCGATACATCTGAAAAACGGCCAAGTGATTTTTGCTATCAAACCGCACCCGGATAAACTGATACTTAGAATCAAGACAAGAATGATTGATTTAATCATGGACATCTCACTGCCTCTTGAAGCAAACTGGTAAAATCAGACTTCTCCAAACACCAGTATTCAAGGTTGTTGAAATATTCGATCCTAACCGGCGTCGTTTCGATTTTTTCGCTTGGCCTTAACAGAGCGCACGATTGCATCGACAGACTTAGTATCATGGCTGTCAACAGCATTACGCACCCCTCTGGCATGAAGCTGGCGGATTTTTTCTCCGATGAATTTTTTAACGCTTTCATAGGCCTTTATCGCCTTGTCGATAATGTTGATTATTTGCCCGACGCTCATTTGATGACCGTATTACTGACAGTCCTGCCATAAATCCCGAACGCCCCCAAGAGAGAAAACACCCATGTCGGAACCATCGGCAGATGATAGCACAATGCCTCTGCTGTCCCACAGCCCGCAGAAAGCCCTGCTGAAGCGGCGTCATAAATACCCAAAACGACCGCGATGACTCCCGCTATGATCGTCTTGCTTTGAAACCATTTCTTTTCGCCCATGCTATCCTCCTGTTTTGACCTCATACCACGTTTGACTTTTTTTATCAAAGCAGTAAAAAATTCCCTCATACCATTGACAAGGTGTTGGTTGTCGCTGGTATTGTTGTTGCTGTTGGAACATATCCTTCATCAAATCATTCGCGATACGTTGTTCCTTAATGTAATCCTGCACATCTTCAATCTTTTCTTCGGCGGCCTCCACCCGTTCGGGGATCGTTAAAACTTTGTACCCATAACGGTACATAATCCCTAACGCTATAAAGCACCCGACGATGATGGCCGGATATTTTCCGTATTCAATGATGAGAGATTTAAAAGTTTTCTTTTTCATTTCCATGGTAACGGTATCATCTTGGACAGGATGATTAACAACGCCAGAATCCCTGTCATCTTCCAGTATGCCTGCTCCAGCGGGATAAACCGTTTGTTTATACCGGTTAAATCCTTTTCCCGTGTTTCATATATTTTTTGAAACCTTTCCTCATACGAGTCCCTATGCGCGGTACAATCCAGCAGGTGCTGGCAATGATTTTCTTTTAACGTTTTCACATTCTCGTCAATTCTGGCCAATAAATCATGGTCAAACATAGCATTTTTGCGTCTATTTACACCATTCCAATTTTCCATAGTAACTTTTTAATTTAGGTTGTTAAATATAATTTTTTATGTATAATATCCCTGCTTAGAAAAGACGGATTCTTTATGCCAATAATATGGCCCAGAGTAGTCCTTAAAGACTTTACCGTCTTTTCTAAGCAGGATGAAATGGGCCTTTTTATTCGGAGGTAAATATGTGGATAGTTAAAAAATGTTTGAAATGTTGCAAGGAATTCAAAATTCATACATGTATAATAAAAAATAGCCGTGGAAAATATTGCTCTAAGGAATGTTATTGGAATTCCGGCAATCATCCAAATGGTATAGGTAGTTCTCGATGGAAAGGAGATAATGTTGGATACGTCAGTCTTCATGATTGGGTTGTGAGAAAACTTGGTAAACCGTCTTTTTGTGTTGACTGTGGGACAAAAACGGCAAAACGCTTTGAATGGGCGAATATCTCTGGCGAATATAGAAGAGATGTGAAAGATTATAAAAGATTGTGTGTTAAATGTCATAGGTCGTTTGATTATCATCTTACCTTAAAAGGTGAAAAACACCCTCAATCTAAACTGACCGAAAAAAATATTATTAAAATAAGAAAAATGTACATTCCAGGGAAATACACTATGGAAAAGTTGGCCAAAAAATTTCATGTTGATTATACAACTATCGGGCAAATTATAAGAAAGAGAACTTGGAAACATGTCTAAATCATGAATCCCCGCGCTAATGTCGTTTGTTCTTCTTTTTTGTCCGTCCCAAACCATACCATCTCCTACATAAAATTGCCGTCATTAGATTTATGCGAATTCTTATTCATCGGCGCGAACATTGCCGCGTCCCTGACTTTAATTTCATATCTCAACATCGCCGTCACCGTTTCCATGACCTTGATAAGCGCCTTCGCCAGTCCCAGGTTGATACCGATTACATCGTGGTATTCGACCTTCACGAAGGCCGCCAATAGATTATCAAAATGATCGCTTGGTGTTCTATCCATATCGTTTCATTTCTTCATTGCCACAATATGAAAAACAATTTTCGCCTTCATTGAAAATCGATAAGGTTTTGTGACACCGTTTACACTTGCGCCCCGCCGCATATTGCTTCGGACATTCAATCAATGCCGCTTGGCCGAATAATCTTTTGTTTCTAATCTTAGCTCTCATAACCATACTACCACTAAACCCACCACATAAAATCAGGAGCCATCCTGATTTTATTTACTGATTGCGTTTTGATTGCCCCTGGAAATATCCCCTTCAGTAACTTCGTTCATTGTTCCTTCAATTCCTTGTCGTATTCTTCGCTGGGTACGATATTTCAACCACATAATCGCTTCTTCTAACTTTGTTATTGCGAGTGCGTTTTCTCGACAGCGAAAATTACTTGCCTGGAAACCTTGCAAGCGTTCAATCAACAAGCCCATAACATTTTCTATGCTTGTCCCATTAACCCCAAATTCCGGGATAGGCCCGCATTGAAATTTAATGTTGACATATCCAGCGACATCTTTTATCAAAGCCGGACTTCCATCCATTGTTTCTTGCTGTCCTGTGTTTAGCTCTCTTAATTCATCGTTCATAACATCCTCCTGTTTTGTCTGTAGGATTGGCTCCTGATATATCTATGTCCCCGGCCCCTCGCTCTTTGTGTTAAGCGTTGCCTTGTTCACCCGACCATGTGCGAGCTTTCAGTGGACAAGCCGGGGACAAAATCAATTTATTCTCCATCCTCTGACATAAGCCCTGTCAAACCTGCCGACTTCCTTGCCGCCTTTTTTGAATATGATGTACGTCAATGAAATAACAATCATATCGGCGTCAATGGTTTCATAGTAAGAATTCCCTTCCTTGCCGTGGATAATACGCCAACCCGTTGTGCTTCCCATTTTTATACATGGCTGTCCGCCGTTATCTTTGCCTGTAGTAATATCATGCCCTGCCGACGGCGGCCATGGCGCGCCGCAGTATTCAGGAATGTATTGGGCGAAGGCGGTAGAGCTTATTAAGGCGAAGCAGAGTATTGTAAGGTAAAATTTTTTCATAGTGTCTCTTATTGAATTGAAATTATCCTTCTGGCCGCTTCGCCTGTTGGGGTAATAAATCCTGTCAACGCCCATCGGTTATCGGTTGTAGCTGGTGTTGTCCCGTCATCAGTAACGGCAACGCTTAATTCATTTCCTGAAGATACCGCGATATTAGACGAAGCATTGCACCGCCACGGCCCGGCCCCCGTTCCGGTCAGTTGACAGGTAAGCGCGGAGTTTGTTCCATCGACTCGGAAATAAATATTATAAAGGTCGGTATCGGGGCCTGGATCGGTTTCCACCTCAAAGTAAATATTTTTTATCGTGAAAGCGACTCCGGAAAGATTTTCGCGGATATCCGTCGTTCCACTCCAATCTCCGCCTGTGCTCATGGCTCCAGTCATCCAGTTAAATTCATTATTATTCGATAAATCATCATAACTCGAACCATGAAATGTAAATTCCCCGCTTGTCGTTGGAACAAAAACAACACCGTAGCTTATAATAGATGCGGCTGGAATCCCCGAAACGGTCGAAGTCAAAGTATAAGTATCGTTGGCGGAAACGGCTTGAGTGTCTGAACCGCTATTGCAAGTTTTGTTGGTTCCTCCCGCGCTTCCGGTCACTGTGCAATCGACTGTCCCAAAAGCGAATGTCCTCGAAGTCCCGTCGCCCGGGTCTGTGCCAAGCTCAATATACAAATCCCTTAATATTCCTCCTGTCGGAAAAAAAGTCGAAACATCAAACGAAGCGCTCACCGGAGTACCCATCCCGTGCATTGGCAAATACTGCGTCCCAGAAGTCGCGAGGGTATTCGCCATCGAACTACCAACAATAACCGTATAATCCGCTGTCGTTGGATTCCATGATATTGACCAGCTGGGGTCAGATGTGGTTGGGGTAGATATTGGCACGTGCATTATTGATACTTCGTCACCAACCGTTATCGCTGTCGCATTAGTTGTATCATTACAAGCAGTCGCGTTCGCGCAACTGGCTTGTGTCGGTGTTCCCGGTGTTGCTTTGTTGACCCTGATAGTCCATTGTGACGTATTCCCCGCTCCAGGGCTTGCATCCAACTCAACAAACAGGTCTTCAATCGTACCGGACGCGGGCCAAACAACGGTATACTCCGTGCCTGACCATAACTCTGTCCCAACCGAACCCAACGGAAAATACTCAGTTGCCGTCGTGTCAATATTATCGTCTGTGCCTGTTGCGATGACCTGTTGCGTGGCGGCGAAAGAAGGAACGGAAAAAAGTAAAAATAAAATTGTAAAGAAGTTTTTAATCATCTTTTGTAAATGTAAAACACGCCGTTACATGTCCTACCGTCCCCGTCACCGTTCCTATATCAAGCCGTATCCAGTCTGTTGCGTCAATAGCGGCATTACTCAATGCCCCATCGTCCGCTTGACCATCCACATCGCAAGTTATGGTAGTAGCCCCATCAATATTGGAGCAATTATCACCCGCCGTGTCACATTCCTGAAAAAGAATAACGGCACTCGTCGCGGCCTCGACGATACAATTCAAACTCGTTACCGTTGAAGTAACAGGCACGCGGTACATTAAAAAGTTATCGGCATCGGCAGGAGTTTCGATAGTCATACATTTTGTATCCGTAAAAATCTCTATATCTATATCAACAACATCCGCCGTTACCGTGAGGCTTCTTCCGCCAACGGTAGAGGCTACGGTAGTGGCGTTCCCGACAGAGGTGATCGGGCCCGTCAAATTGGCATTGGTCGTTACCGTTGTGGCCAGGTCAACCGTAATTGTATCCGGAACATCGGCATCAGCGATCGCTTCACAGGTCGCCACGCCAGCGGCCGTCACGCCAACGGCGAAATGCGTGGAAGTGGTGCAGTCAGCAGGATCTGCCGCTAAAGCCACCGCTGTGTCAGCGTCAATAACATTCGCCGCCGCGGTCATGGTCTTGTTAGTCAACGTGTCGGTGGTATCCCGCCCGACAATCGTATCTGTGGCGTCCTGAAAAGTTATCACCTTGTCCGAAGTCGCCCAGTCAGGAAAAGCAAATCTGCCTTCGATGGTGTCTGCGGTCAAGCCTTCCGAAACAAAACCATTGAGAGCAAAAGCTACTTCGTTGGTCAGTAAAGCAATATCCCCCGAAGCGGCATTAAAATTGAATTTCCACGTAACATCATCCGGCGTCGCGGCGGCGTCCAGGGCAATGTCCATGTAAAGGTTATCGAGGAAATTGGCGTTTGTAGCGGCGGTAGTATTGACGGTGATACTATCTCCAGAACCCCCTCCGTCAACCGTGAGTGTCCCTGTCACTCCTGATTGCGTACAAGCTATCCCTGCTCCAACACAATCAAATTTGAAGGCGACGCCCTGGTCTGTTCCTTCATCAAGGATTCGTGTCGGAGGAAGGCCTGCATCGGCAGATGTAGATAATAAAATAAATAATAAGACTTTAAACCACATAAGCGTATTGAATCCCATCACCATTAGAACTGCTATCGATATAAATCTTACTCAAATCATTAATCGGGAACCAGTCTGTACTTCGTGCCTGCTCCAGGACCATCCCCCTTGCAGAACTGACCGTTGAACCTCCGACAAAGATATTGCCCGTATTTCCTGCCTTAGCAAAGATATTGACCAACCGGCAAGGCGTTGCGGTAGCCGTCAACTGAACCCTTGTCCCTGCAGTCGTTACCGTCTGCGATCCATCGCCTATCGTATCGGCAACTATCTCCTGCGTTTCAAAGGAATTTCTTTGTTTTGATAGAGTCATCAAATCTCCTTATGGACAATATATTCTTCCCGTTGAATCCGTCCCTAACACGGCGCAACTGGTAACATTGATTAAAAATGGGACAGTTACTTTAACTCCCGATGTGTTTCCCGTCATCGTCGTGATTGCTACTAAATCCCCATCACTGTTCCATACGGCAAATTCGGTATTGCTTCCTTCCGTTCCCGTAATCAATGTCTGGTCGGAACCGCTTTTCAAAGCCGCCGTTATCTCGGTAATCGCGTCAACGGCCCCTGCTCGCAATGTGTCCGTTCCTGTTTGAAGGTAGCCATAGAGGTTGTTAAAATCCTCGTTGACTTCCGCAGATCTTGCCGTTGTACTTGCAGAAAAGTTATTGACCCTCGTGGGGGCGGCTCCGATCAGAAACGGTAAAAGTAGAAAGAGTAGGTATTTTTTCATTTTTGCCTTTTGCTTTCTTCTAAAATAGTTTCCATCCTATCTTCAATTTCTTGTATTTTTACATCAAAATCAAGAACTTGTTTCCTTTTTTGTTCATTTGTTAAACGCTTAGTTTTCAAAACATCGTCTTTTTTTCTTTCAATTTTTGTTAAAGAATTATACAATCCTGACAATTTTGATGCCGAATTAATAAGGTCTTTATTGTTTTCTATCAAATTCCTACCACCTTCTTCATCTCCAATTTTTATCAATCTTCTTGCTTCTTTAGCCGCAGACCTTGCAGAAATAACAACTTCTCTTGGTGTTGATGAATATGTTTGAACGCCTACGCCAAAAATTGCCGGTATTGACATGGCCATACCGCCAATTCCTTTTTCTTTACTTAATTCATACATATCTTGAGCTACCATAGGTATAAATCTAACGGCAATTTCTTTCGGAATATCTAAATCTTGTCCGGCGAATCCTTGTCCTTCCAACATCTTTGAAGCAAAAGACAAAAGAGGGGCTTCTTTAGTTTCTATGAATCTCTCTAATATTTGTTTTCTTGTCAAGGGCTTATAACCTTCGCCAACGACTGTTTTAACACCAGTCGTCGAACTTATATGTTCTCCGGTAATTAACTGGGTAGCTAACCTCATATATTGTTGAAACCCTCCGAGAACATCGTAACGGGTATCACCAACTTTTATTTTTCCGAAATCAGCGCTTCTGGGATTATTACCAACTTCAGCGCCAGACAAACTTGCAAGAGTCATAATACTTCCGGCAAATCCAGAAAAAGTAAATAATGAGCGTAAGGCTTCTTTTCTAACCATTGGGTCTAATCTTATATAATAAGCTGGATTAATCAAAGTCAATCTTGAGGACATCAATCGTGGTGAGAAGAATAAACCATTAAGCGTATTTGAAACTCTTTCAAGGGCTGGCCCTAACGGGCCTCTACCTGTAGCGGAATTGATAAATGTTCCCATATCATTAATAAGTTTATTGCTAAGAGGGATACCTTGACTTTGTGCTGTTTTAATAAAATCATCGAATGTGTCTGCTCTCAACTTATTTAAAAATCCTGAAAAAGCCCTATTAGAAGCACGGACACCTTTACCTAATATAGGTATTTTCTCGGCCATATTAGACATAAATGATTCTTCCCGATTACTAAGAATCCTATCTAAATTTGTTATAGATAATTTAGCTCTTTTCATCAATGGAAAATTTTGTCTTTTGCTGATATTATTCAATAAATCATCATAAGAATTCTCATTGAAAAAATATTTAAACATATTCCCAAATGCGGGCATCCATTGTTGTGGACGACCAATCAGAAAAACGCCTTGCCTCAATGGAGCGGACATATCAAATGCTGTCATTAAAGACCTCGGAATATTTATAACATCAGCTATAAATTCACCTGCCCTAGTCAATGCTGGCCTCTTATCTAATATAGTTTTTATGGTTTCTTGAGGAAAGATTTTACTTAAAAGATTAATCTCACTATTTGTTGGAACCCTTCCACCGACTTCACCAAATAATTTAGTTAATCCATTCTTAGCCGCAATCTTTTCAAACTCATCAATCATGGAGCTTCTGGTTATCATATCGTACATACCATCAATATCAGATTGTGAAACAGTATTCCTGATACCCTGAAATTCTATCTTCGGAAGTGAACCTTTTAATTCTCCTAATTGTTTAAAAAATCCGGCTTCTCCTGGAAATCTACTTCCAACAGATTTTACTCTTTCAATTCTTTTGGCTCTTTCAGCAGTAAATAAGTTCTCTTGTGCTAACCTGATAGGGCCTGCGTCTTTTATGGCTTTTGTAACCTTTGCGACAGGATTACTTAAATTTCTAATTATATTAATAGGTGACTGAGATTCAGAAACTCTTTGTGAAAGATTCTTCAAAGCATTTTGATAACTTACGACTGCGGCAACATCTTCATTGAATATTTGTTTAAAGGGAACTTTAGAAGCTATTTCCCCGACAGTTGTTCCTTTAAAAGGAATCTTGCTTATCAACTTACCCGCTTTTCCAAGCACTGGCCCTGCTATCAGATTAAATGGTGTCGTCGCAATATCGGCAACTTCGCCAGCCATACCTCCTAAAGCACTTTTAGTAAAAGCCGACCAATAACTTATCGGGTCATTAGGTTTAATTTCAGAAGGTTCTGTTGCCCTGATAGCTCTATCATGGAGAGATTCTCCGGTAAGTGTTTTTGCCAAAGGGTTAAAAAATATTTCCCCAGTTTTTTTGACAATTGGTTTCAACTGTTCATCAAGAACTGCTATCGACTGTGATTCATCCGGGATAAATGAACTTGGTCTATCTGGAACAAAAGAACTTATTTTATCTGGAACAAATGGCATTAAAGTTTCTCATATAAAGAAGAATCAAATTCATTAGAATCAATAGTCCCCGTCTGCCCTGACTTTAAATCTCGAACTCTTATCTTCCCTGATTTTAAAGATTCCCCAGTTTTTGTTCTTGGTATATCCAACTTATCTTCTAACATCTCAATTTCTTTTAAAACTTCTTCAGGATTCTTAAAAGTTTCACTAGCAACTTCAACAATTTTTTCTGCCCGCCTTTTTATTTCCTTCTTTTTTTCTTCAATATCTTTTTCCTCTTTTTCTTTAAATTTTATTTCTTCTTCCCTCTGTTGTTCCCTCTGCTTCTCCCTCGCCCCCGTATACCCCGTTGACAACCCCGCCGCACCAGCCAATGTCCCCGGGGCCGCTGTCCCGATGATAGCAGATAACGCGGGGATACCAATGTCCATGAGCATTTGCCAGTTGATACCGTTGCCTTGAGGTTTTTCTTGCTGACCTGCTAACCCGACGTTCTCTATAGGTGAGGCGATGTTCATGGGAGGCATCGGAGGTTGCGACATCATTGGTGCTTGAGGTTGCTGAATACCGCCTTGTCCGCCTGGCCCGCCCATCAAAGACTTAATAATTCGGATAGGGTCAAGATTCACTTCCGGCCGATTATACATTGGAGGAGGAGCAACTCCCTGTCCAAGATTACGTTCATTCTGACCCATGTTCATAAGAGTTTGTTGGATAGCATCTACTATCGGGTTGTTTGGCATATGATTTTCCTTTATCTATATTGTGCTGTATTAAATCCAAGTATCTGACTTTGAGTTTTCCCTGTACCTGGAACAGTGCCCGCTAAACTTAATCCACCAGTAGCCATCGCTCCACCAACCTGTCCCACCGCATTTCCTATACTCTGATACAAAGCAGTCCTTAACGCCGTCTGATTCGCCTCCTGTTGCGCCGCATACGTCAAGTCCTGTCCCCTGCCTGTTGTATAGGCCGATAATTGCGATTCAGGGGAAGCGACGGGGTTGATATAACTTGGTTGGACTAAGCCAATGTCGGGGAATAAGAGCTGTAGGACTGGCAAGGCGGCACTTAAAGCGTTCATCCTCGCCCGTTCTTGCCTATCAATATCCTCAATAGCAAAGTTCTGGCTTTGTTCACCGACCGACCTTGCCTCGGAAGCCGCGGAACGACCGCCATAAAGCCCACCGCCAAGATTCGCCCTTGTCCGCATGGATTGTTCCAATTCACCCCTTGCTTGTCCACGCCTTGCTGTTAATGCTGTCTGTTGTTCAGGACTTATCCCTGTTGGACTGATAAGATTAGCCAAAATATTCTGAACCAACTGTTGCCGAACGGCTTGTTCGTTGGGGAAGACGTTTTGTCTTGTCTGTTCAGCAAGTCTTGTTTTTGCTTCAATACCATAAATCGGACTTGTTTCAACCTGATGTTGAAGTTCAGCAGCTCTTGGTATAGATTCAATCATTGCTCTTGTCTGTTCAGCCGCTATTTCTTCAGCACTCTTAACTGGCGCGGTTGGCGGAGAAGATTTCGGCGTCTTTCCACATTTGCACCCAAAAATATTGTTAATACATTTTGGTTCATTAAAATGACATTTAAATATTAAACCAAACAATCTTTTAGACATTTATGTCCTCCTATAAATTTTTCTTTTTTGTATATTTTTGATTTCCTATAATTATATTTTTCTCTATTCCAATAAATCCATTTCAAGTTTTTGCTGAATTTGTGTTCCGCAATCTGTTGAGATAATTCAGCTAAGATATATTTTTCACTTCGCCATAACGGATGTATCCAGTAATCTTGGATATAACAATATTCCCCATCATCCTCAAACTGTCCTTGCACATTGACGATTTGCCAT
>Ga0208957_1000895_pt1 | contig 18161 bp, 29 predicted proteins | sample RifOxyA1_FD_184029 | JGI IMG/M metagenome (GOLD analysis project Ga0208957, IMG submission 184029) | Groundwater microbial communities from Rifle, Colorado - Rifle Oxygen_injection A1 (SPAdes) | ecosystem: Environmental > Aquatic > Deep subsurface > Groundwater | place: Rifle, Colorado, United... | reverse complement strand
GTCGTCTTTTTCCTTTACAAAATAGCTCTTTGAATTTGCGCTCCAAACAGGTACTCCCATATTAGTTTTCTAAAAATTTAAATAATTGCTCAAAATCGTTATTGTACAATCCATATAACAAAGTATGAAGTTTCCTTACCAGTCCCGAAGGTGTTAGGAAGAATAAACTACTTAATCTAGTTTACACCATTCTATTTAAGGTTTAAACTCTGTCTCTTTTAGGTTCTTAATATCCTCATCAGACCACCCCGGTACTGGATAGAATTTATCTATCAACCAAGAAACAGGTCTTATTTGTTTAGGATGACCCTTAACCCAGAACAAATCTCTGACGTTCTTCTTAACTCTTTGTTGATCCCTACCGGAAGCTGACCAAGGAAAACCGAATTTGGCTTTTGTTCTAAATAAATGAGCGTACCAAGTATTATGATTAACTAACACTTCTCCACCTGACAACCATGTTGCACAAGCAATTTGAATCCCTTGCCCACCCCAATTTCCCAACTTTTCACCACCCAAATCAAGTTCCCAATATTTTTCTCTAGTTGTCATAAAACAGGATCCCTGTATAGACATTGACTGTGTTAATCCTTTCTCCTTTTTGTCTTTTTCGTATTCCGGTCTATGTTTATAATCCTCAAAGTATCCGAATTTCGGCTCTGAATCAAAACAATAAGAGGTACTCCGGGGGTTAGGCTTGGCAAACCAAAGCATCTTCCTTCTGATTTTATCTGCCTTTCCGCAACTGTCACATTTATCGGGTTTATTGTCCTGATACCACCTCTTACCACAGTGATAGCACTTCCAGTCAAATATCCACAAGTTCCGCATAATGGGTAACATTGTTACATTATCCCCGGTCTTTTCAAAGGCTTCTATCATCTTCCTGTCAAATCCCTTATCAAAGGCACAATGAGCATCAACTTTCATAACATATTTGGCTTTGCTTAGTTTACAGGCAAGATCTGTGGCGGCTCTCTGGCCCACACTCTGAGAAACATAAATGAGATTTACCCTGTCATTATCAACAACAGGAGGATCTGCCCACTGACCATCAAGAGTAACAATAACTTCAGTATCAACTTCTATGTTAGATAGAATATCCTCAATAGTCCGGGCTAAAAATTCTTCGTTACGGGCCGGGATTAATATGCTTAGTTCTGCCATGGTGGTTTTTCTGGTAATAACCTTTCTTTATTCTCATAACCACCCCTCCACTGAGTAGCATTTTTCTTGATCTGATGTTCAAGTGTAGTCAATGGCCTTCCATTACTTCTCATAGCAAAGGCAAGTGCAGGCATATCCTTACTTAAACACTTCCCCGACCATCCCCTGTTATTCGGATATACGTTTGAATGAGTCCTGCTAAATCTCGGATCCAGTACCAGCCCTTCTCTTACCCGGTCAAATGTTCCCCCCAGCGTTTGGCAAATATCATATACATCATTCCAGTAATCAACTCTCTGCATGATCCAATAATTCTCACAATACTTAATTATTTCCGCTTCCACTGCCCTGCAAACCAATATAGGAGCATTTGCATGTAGAACAGTCCTCCAAAATCCTGCAATTGCTGAAGTTACCTCATCCTCTCCACCTATTATCTGAAAGGCATCTCTGCGTGGCTCTGTAAGTGGATGACCCAAAGTCTCTCCGACATACTCTGGACTCATGGCAATTTTTACATCATATTTTTCTTTTAGCCTATCCGTAGTTCCTATCTCAACAGTAGACTTGATTAGAAAGTAATCCACATGGTATCTAAATTTACCCACTACATCCTCAACAATTGACGTATCGCATTGGCCGGTTTCTTCATTCATTGGAGTAGGAACAGATATTATTGCCAGATCATAATGCTTATAATCCTCTTTTTTCCAACCTTCACTTGTATATATATCTGCACTCTTAAAATACTTACCACAATACTGACCAACCCACCCGTATCCTATTAAAAGGACTTTCGGTTCTTTATTTACTACATCATCATCTGGTTGCGGTTTACCCAATTTTTTCATTTTTTCTTGGAATTAATCATAAATCTTTTCTTTAAGCCAATCCAACCCGGAATATTATCAAGATTTGTTTCCATCCAACTATTCTCATCTGGAGGATGTGTAAAATCCGCCACTTCTACTTTACGCCGACTAAATGTCTTGTCATGCCTTATATCAATGTTAGGAAAGAGAGAATCCCATGTTTCGCTTTTCTCATTTGAAAATCCTCCACGTTTTGTCCTCTTTCTACCGGGTTCGTACCCCCACTTCCTCGCCCAAAGAGGCTCTTTTCCAGGAGACTCCTCAAGATTGTGAGAAACAATTGTTTTCAACCTTTTTCTGTAATGATCAACCGCCAGTTTACGGTAGCAACAAAGCATGGAAAGGGAAGTAAGTCCCTTATAAGTTATAAGTCTGTCTTTTGGATAATCCCATCTCCAATTATTTGTGTTGTAATAAAAAGTATTTTCATCTTCTGGAATAAACTCAAAATGCGAAGGATGATATAAAACGTCACATTCAGTAAAAAAGACAATATCCGATTTTAGATCCTCAAGTCCTGTAAGAATCTGTTTGACCATAGTCGGATAACTTCGCTCCAACCCATCCAAAACAATATTTCTGCCAAAGGAAATGGGCTTGAGTGATACTGAGACAATATCACCACTAAAAGCTCTGTTTAGTTGCATCTGGCAATTAAGCATTAAAAGCAAATCCAACCTGTTATCTGTGTAATATATACAACCTTTCGTCATAGTCTAGTATAAAGCGATATCAACTAATCTTTTTCTAATCGGAACTGTTCTTTCTTTACCATCATCTCCGATATATGTTTCATACCCGATTATCCTAAGTGGACTCTTAATTACTCCTGGCAATTTTCCAAATAAAGTCATTAAAAAAGCGTGGCGAAGCTTAACTCCCCTCCACCACAACTTATCTTTCCAATCCCAATAGAAAAGAAAAGTACGCCAAAACGCTTTAAAATAATGTTTTCTTACATTCATGGTTTAAACCACATAAAGCTTCTCCACTTATCCCTTTTCTCTCCTTCAATTTCATCCTTTCTTCCCAAGACAAACCATTTCTTAATTCCAAATGCTTGTGTATAAGCATCCACAATATGCTTAACATACGAATCTGTTGACTCCGGGAAGTAAACATAGTCATGGCCGGAGACAATTCCACCCTTTTTTACTTTCTTTGACCACTCAACGAGATCCTCAGCTATATACCTGAAACCATGATTACCATCAATATAAACATAGTCCAAAGATCCATCCTCAAAGTCACTTAATGCATCCATTGAAGTCTTTTTAATTATCGTACAGTTGACATAAGGTTCTAAAAGCTTCTTGGCCCTCTCATATTGAGTGTTTAGAGTATTACCCCCAGCAACAGAATAACCCCGATAGGGGAGCCAGGGATCAATAGCATAGTGTTTGAATCCCAACTTACAGAATAATTCCGAATATTCACCTTTCCATACACCAATTTCTGCCCCAACTTTAAAGCCTAAATCCATAAATAACTTAGGCAGACCGTCTCTTGTGCTATCCGGAATTTCTACAGGCCTTCCTTTTAATTTAATTTCTTCAATTAATTCCATAATTTTCCTTTACATCTTGTATTTTTCCCCAATAAGGCAACTCATAGACAGGAATTTCACTTGACGGGCTGTGTTTTCTCATACCTTTTCCGGTTTTAAAAGAAATGCAAGCGTACTTTGTTTGGAAATATTCGTACTTGTCAAAGTAAAGTTTGTGTATCTCTTTCGGAAAGTTCTTGTATTCCGTACTCCACTGAGGCATCCCCTTAAACAAATATTCAAGCCTATCAAGGTAAAACTTCCTTCCGACAACACTTGAGAATGTTGACCCGTCTTTTTTACAGACAAAATTCTGATGGTATTTCTGGACATAAACATTGGAATTGCGGTAGCAAACATCTAGTCTTGGGGGTCTAAAATCAAAATAATCGGGGGAATAAATAGAATCTGCTTCTGCATGGATTACATAATCCGAATCCGAATTTTGACATGCTATCTGTACTTGCCTTATAAAGTTAAAGCCGGAGACACCATTTTGTCCCACTACTATGTTTGTACCTAATCTGACCGGTTTCTGAGTAACACTAACAATAGGGATATTTTTGCACTTACTCAGTAAGTCCTCCTGGATCTTCTTTTCAAATTCAGGATCTTCTCTATTACTTGATAAATAAATTATTGTTGCCTTCATGTTTTCCTAATAAATACCTCTTTATATCCCAAAGTTTTCATCATGGCATAGCGGTGGTTGCCATCAAGAATCAAATTAGAATGATTTACTATAATCGGTCTTAATAACCCATTCTTTTTCAAATTCTCATATACCCGGATTCTTTCTTCTACCCATCTGTTTAATTTCTCAGTACCCCATTTTTTGCGGTATTTTATTAAAATCCGATAGTATCTAGTGTTCTCGTACTTCGTTCCCTTGTCTAACTCCTCATAGAAACGATCCTGCACATGGTTTCCACAGTCCAAGCTATCTATAGGCACTTTCTCTACGAAAGGGCTTTTAAACATTAAGCCCCAAAGCTTACGGGGCATGGGATCATCACTAATAGGCAATTCGTCTATAAATCTGACTTCTTCCCAATTCTTAAAGTAAGTCCTGATATCTTTTACATCTGCCGAAGCCCAACACCTGTTTAAGTGGTGCTTTTCAGCCGTAACAATTATACAATACCTGGTTTTATACTGAAGCTTATCCAAGTAATCAAGCCAGTCATTAATAGTGAAGTAATAATGGGCGTTTGCCAGAACCGTATAATCTGCTACAGGTAGCGTGTCAATGCACTCCTCCATTCTCATGTTTAGAATATTATATTTTCCTTTATATTCATCTCTCCATTTCAAACCTCTCTCAACAGCTTCTTTATCTGAATCTACGCCAACAACCCTGTCAAATCCCATATCCTCTGCAAATTTAAGGAAAAGCCCGGCGTTACATCCCATGTCAACAAAAACAGACTCTTTCGGATCTACTTTCAGAAAAGGCTTGACAAAGTTATTCCACTTACCCTCATTCCAGAACTTACTTCCTATCTCACGCTTGTCACGTTCAGTCATTATGGTATTTTCTAAATACTGGTAGCTTGAAAACGGCTTAGTCATAATTTAATTCTATAAAGTCATCGGCATAACACCACTCAACGTCTTTTGGTAGCCTTGTAAGGTTATTAAAACACAAACCTATATCATTGTTTGTTCCGTATATGTGACCATGAAGTTTTAAGACATCAGCGTCAATAGGAAAATTCTGATCCAGACAATGAGAATACTCATAGAAACGGTGGGTCTTGTTCATATACCTATCCTGTCTTTCATCTACCGCACCCCACCAACCCTCATCATCTAACACATTAACAATGTTCTGGTTCCATTTCCAATGAGGAGCTTTAAATCCATAAACAAAAGGTAGATTATCATAACCAAAAGCTTTTTTAATTTCTGGTATAATTTCATATCTAAAACTCCGATAACTTACTCCTTTAAACTCTGAAGATGAACTATGAGTTAAACCGTGTGGAATAATTTGTATCCAATCCAGATGTTTCTTTATTTCCTCTAATAATTGTTTACGGATAATATACCTTCCCCAATCTGTTTTAATATCCCTAGGAACAGTAAAAAGAGATACTTTAAAGTCGGGATACATTTCCTTTAACTTTAAAAGTATGTCCAACCTACTATTAACTACGCTAAAATCGTCTAACCCCAATACAACTTTCATATTATTTCCAATTTTTGACTAGATCTTCAGCCTTTCTCCAAAACGGAATATCATAAGCTTGAACTACACCCGGCTTTTTACTCTTGTGCTGTTCTGTCGGATCAAGAGAATTTTTATGACTGAAGTAAACTACACCTATTTCAGACCAAAAGATAACCGTCTTTTTTCTGTCTAACGGAGTACCCTTCTCCTTACCCAGCTCACCTATGTTACTCTCCGGATATAATTTAAACCTTTCTTCCAAAGACTCTATGACTAACTCTCTTGGAGCTATCATACACGCATTGGAAATCCTGTCTTTGTGATAGTAAACTGGTTTGCCCCAAGTAAATAATCCCCAACGGTGACCATTATAAGCAAAAGTATCCATTGGAGGCCGAAAATTAAAATGGCTTTCATGGTATAAAGTATCATCCTCGGCTATCGCTATATATGGAGTAGTTGCCAGTTTAGCTCCTCTTAATACCTGTCTGTAGATATTGCTTACACTCGGCTCAGCATCCTGAATCAAGTTTGTTCCCCAACTCATTAGTTTTTTTGAAATAGTAATAATAGGACTATACCTAGCTGCTTCAAGGAGGACTGATTTGTGATATTCGGCCCATTGTTCGGGTACTTTATTAACAGTTAAGAAAAGAATTGTAATATCGCTCATTTTATTGCTTCAAAATATAGTGTTCCCCTGTTTGGTCTATTATCTACATCAGCAAGTCTTGGAATACTTGAACTTCCAAACTCTTTATCTAAAAGAACTTTAAAACCAATTCTATTAACTAAAACTTCACTTAACAAATTATAACTAAATAGGTTAATATTATTCCATCCTAATAAGTAGTCTAGTGATTTATCTTCTATCTCAACCATAGGACAACCTATTCTCAGAACTCCACCTTTTTTAAGCACCCTAAAAGCTTCTCTGAAAGCCACAATAAGATCCCTCCAATATAATTGCTGAAAGACATGCATACCCACTACGCCATCAACACTCTCATTTTCATAAGGCCAAGGTTTACCTAAATCCATTACTTGATCCAACTTAAATGGTTTACCCTTCCATTCAGTCCGGAAATCACTGTTAATAAAACCCTTATAATAACGATTAGCACAACCTACATGTAATAATACCTTATCTTCTATATCCACTTTGCCCCTCCTGCCCCTGTTAACATTATTTTCTTTATATCTGCCATTTTGGTTTTATTTCCTTCTCGTAGTATTTCCTCCATGTATCAAGAGCATATTTCCAACTTTGTTCTCTTACCCACGGATTTTCTTTAGTTCCCTCTTGGTGTGTTCTTGAAAAAGAACGGTGTTTATGAGCAAACCATGTATTTTTATTAAGCATCATCTTACCCCCAGCTTGCCATGTTTTAAAAATCATCTCATGCGAGTCCTGATAAGCAGGGCCATACCCCTCATTTTGAAGTTCTCCAATAACATCATCCCACCATTTGTGAGGCATCATCCACATACTTCCCTGCATAGCCATTGTCTCATCTATCATTACATCCTTACGTTCTACATCTCTACTTCTCCACTTTTGACCAGAAAACTTAATTCCGCCTTGGATTACTAACTTTTCGTAACCAACTGGAGGGATGTCCATAACCTTCCAACTTATCGGGTCAAGAAAATACCTCATGGCTGTTACAATCCAATTAGGCTGACATGTATTAGTTAATATTCTGTCAAAACCCTTACCAAAACAGCAATGTGCATCAGCCCTCATTATAAATCTACCCCTTGCTACAGAAACCCCGGCATTAATAGCTCTTCTCATACCACTATTTTTCCCCAAATGAAGATATCTAACCCTTGGATCATTTACTATTGTCTCTAAATCCGGCCAATAAGAATCAAGCACAACAACAACCTCTAAATTGTTTTCCAATTCAGAATTATCCAGTATGTCGTTAATCATCTTTTGAAGGTAAGGTTCCTTATATGAAGGAATTACAATAGATAATCTCATATTAATTACTCCTCGGTAAAACTATCCAATCATTTCCAACAATATCCCCTTCACTTACCATCCAAACAAAAACTTTACCATCCGGTTTATGAATTGTAAGAACAGCATTATCAAGGAATCCATAATATTCTTTATCTTCCCACTCAAGTTTATGGATTCTTCCACCATCAAGAACTTCCATTATTGCCTTACCAAAGGTCATTGTCTCAGACAATCTAAAAGGAACTGGACTCGTAGCATTTATATCTATCATTCTAAATCACCTTCTTTGATTTAGATAAAGAAACAGTCGTCTGTCCCTTTATCAACTTCTGGATATATTGATCTACAGCCCTCCTGATATGTTCGGAAAGAACTAATGTCTTGAAGCTTTTAATAGCAGCCACTTGTTCTTCAGTAAGATATAAGTTTACACGGATCATACTCAATTATGAGTACATTATAAACTGTAAGTCAAGAAGTAATCCTATACTGAAGGACTTACGCTAGGGCTAATTGAAGGACTTAAACTGACGCTAGGTGAGATTGATGGACTTAGTGATGGGCTAAATGATGGGCTCAAGCTAGGACTCAAAGACTGACTAGCTGTTGGGCTTGCTGATGGCGACAAACTAGGACTCAAGGATGGACTGAGAGAAACAGATGGGCTGACTGATGGACTGACTGATGGACTAAGAGAAACAGATGGGCTGACTGATGGACTGACTGATGGACTAAGGCTTGGCGACAGGCTAGGGCTCAAAGAAACTGATGGACTGACTGATGGACTGACTGATGGACTAAGGCTTGGCGACAGGCTAGGCGACAAACTAGGACTCAAGGATGGGCTCAAAGAAACTGATGGACTGACTGATGGAGAAAGGGATGGACTTAACGATTCCGAAAGGCTGGGACTTATAGACGGACTCAAACTTGGCGATAGGGATGGTGAGAGGGATGGGCTCAAAGAAACTGATGGACTGACTGATGGACTGCCACTAGGCGAAATAGATGGACTAAGAGATGGAGATAGACTTTCAGATGGTGAAACTGACGGACTTAAAGAAGGACTAAGGGATACTGATGGACTTGTAGATTCAGATGGACTTGTAGATGGACTAGGTGATGGCGACAAGCTCGGACTAGCACTAGGACTCAAAGAAGGACTCAAAGATGGGCTAAAGCTTGGACTAAGGGATACTGATGGACTAACTGAAGGTGATGCACTTGGACTAAGGGATACTGATGGACTAACTGAAGGTGAAACTGATGGACTCAGAGATGGTGAAAGGCTAGGTGATGGTGAAACAACCGTCCCTACAGGTTCAAATCTTGCAACAGTATTACTACCCAAATTAACATAAAATCCGGTTGTTGCAGGATCGTCTAAATTATTAAAAATACATCCAAATTTGAAACCAGCTTCACCAGATGGATCATAAACTGCTTCGCATTTAGTTATTAATCCGGAATCCTCATCAGTTTCAAATATCCTATTAAAAAGATAACTTTCCCTTCCCAGAAGAAATGTAGACTCTGCATCTGTGATAACACCTTGTGTGGCCTGGGTTGATGGATCATAAATACTCTGCCAAGTAGAACGGTCAGTAGTATCCACAGGAGAAGTAACACTGATAGATGTCAGATAACTCTCATTAGCCGCAATTTTAGCAAAGATCCTATAAATCTCATCCTGTTCAAACTGCGGTAAATTCTCTAATTGTTCATTTACAAAATCAGCCATATTTTCTTTCTTATTTATCCCGGCCTTCGGGGGTGACCTAAGACCGGGATTATAAGAAACTTAAAGCTATTTAAAGCTTTAAGAATCCTTCCGCCAAAGCTTTTCGTCTTTCATCTACGATTTTTGCACCGTAAACAGAAAGTCCTTTATATGCTTTACCGAAATTTCCTATAAGATCTTCCACTCCTGATTCAACCATACCCAGGGCAAATGTTATTGCGGACTTGTGTCCAGCCAATACATGCCATCCATTCGTTGAATCACCTGCAATCTGCTGATTCTCAAATACCTCAAAACCAGCAAACATACCAATAAGACCTCTTTTAACGACTTCGTTATAAGCTGTCTCAACAGCAGGAATGTACTCCGGAGCTTGCCTTATAAGGTTAGAAATACCAGCAGGAACAACTAACCATCTATTACTCTTTGGAACTTTATCTTCATTAAGATATGTTGCCAAAGTGTTTACATGAGCATTGATCAAAGCAGATGTTGTTTGAAGTGCTGTGTTCGCCTGAATATCATAGGTCGCACCAGCAGTTATCGCACCGCCTGTGTAGGCAGACGTTTCATCATCTGAATCATCCTCAATTGTTATTGAAGTTGTAGATGAGAATGTCTTTACCCTGTACCAGACAGTATGACCGGTAGCTTTGAATCCTTTGCCCACCATTCCGGAGGTAAAGGTAGTCCCCGAACCCGTTACTACACCAGTGGTTGCGGCAACCGCCACAGTACCAGTCGTGTAGGAGGTTCCGAGTCTATTACCAGCAGCAACATCTCCCCACAAACCAAGAACATAACTGTCAATTGTTTCCTTCATTAAGGAAGCAGCTTGTTCAATTATTGTTCCTTCCGGATTCTTGATATAACTCTTGAAAGTATCAAGATCTCTGACTTTGAAGTACCAAGCTTTTTGCTGATCAGTGTTTAACTGTGCATTAGACTCGGTTACATCTTCAGCAGTCAAATTAGATCCAGTATATGTCTGTAAGGACAATGCTCCGAATGTTAGTATGTTCAACCTGGAAGCTTTATCACGCACTTCACCCTCATAGTCTTGGTTGGTGATTCTTTCTGCGACTGCTGACTCGTAGTATCTTTCAATAACACGACCAGCAAAAGCTTCTGCTAACTTCGTTGCGTAAGCTGACATAATCGGTTCTCCTTTCTAAGATATTTTGAAGCTTTATACCAGACCGATTATGGTGTTAGGAGTGACTTACAATATATCTATTTAAGAATAGGCAATAATAATCCTATTGTCAAGTAAGTGCTATATTTCAAATTTAATCTTGCCTTCTTTAATCAATTGTTTATATTTCTTTTGATCGTTTGTCCTGATGAACGCTACTTCTTCCGAAGTAAGTCCCTTAGGTTTAGTAACCTGTCCTCCACCCTTAGTTTCAAATAGATTCTTCCTTTGTGGCCTGACCGGGGGAACGTCAAATAAAAACGCTTTAACAAGATCTCCGAAGTCTACTCCAACCCTTGAAGGAATTGCACAGAATTGGCTAAACTCAACTTCTTTGCCTTTAAGCCCCGGGAACTTCTCTAATGTTTTGGCATCATCCGTAAATTCTCTGACCTTGCCCACCCATTCTTCAGACTTCTTGGTTTTCTGGACTGCCTGATCTACCATCTCAAACCTGCGTTTGTTTAAGAAGTTATCCTTGGCAAGTTTTCTCTGAACATTATCCATTATTTCCCATTCACCCCCATATTCTTTAATTAAATCTTCATCAGTTGGTTCGGCAAGTTTAGCAGCCTCATCAACAGCAGTAACCAAGTTCTTATTCTGTGAAGCCAATACTTGTGCTTCCTGGGTAGATCCTCTGTAACGGGCTCTCCAGTCTGTATCATCCTGAGTATCTTCATCAGGTTCGGAAAGTTCTTCTTCTTTATCCTCAACTTCCGGGACTTCAGGAGCTATTTCAGCCCCTTCTATGCTAAACCTTGTCTTTTCCTCATCCGTAAGCTGATCGGAGTTTTCTTCAAGAAGTTCCTGTTCTTCATCTTTTAGCTCAGACGGATCCTTAGAACGGACTTCATCTAAATTAAGTTCGGGTGTAGTCTCAGGAGTTACTTGAGGTTCATCTATTGCAGCAACCTTTTCTTTTATTTCATCAGGCTTCGTTTGATTAGTTATCGCTTTTTTAAGTTTTGGCATATCAGTTCCCTATGGGAAGTTAGATATTATTACTTTATTGTACTACTTTTTCTTTCCTATTACCTCTTTTGGCTCTTTAGCCTCAGTTGGTTTAACCTTTAACAAAGACTCAAGTCTTTGCACCTGCTCGCCAGTAAGGTATGACAACCTTGCTTTTAAAAACCCGAGATTATCAGAGATTATCTGATCGTCACCTAAAGAAAAAATCCTCTTAATTTCCTCAAAGATGCCCGGATCTAAGTCGGCCATAATCTATCTTACCTCTTTTTCTTTTTTCTTGTCAACTTCTTCTTTTTATACACTGCGATATCTCTCTTTCTAGCTTCTCCCTTAACTGAACTATATCTTGCACGAACTGAAGCTTCAGCCTTTATCCTACTGGTTGAAGAACCAACAACCTCCCCCGTATCGGTTTTTACTATCTTCCAAGGTCTAGGGCCGGATCTTTTGACAACATTCCAGGGCATAATTTATTTCTTCTCCAAAGTACCCAAATAAGCCTCAAGTGCTTTCTTTGCTTTCTCCGGGCCTTGCAGGAAACCTTCTATCGCCAGCAAGTTCTTTAGTCTTGCCTTTAAGAACATATCTTTCTTTTGACTCAACTCATCATTAGCCAACTGGTTTTCAACAGTAACCTTCCAATTAGCAACAAATTCCCGAAGGCTATCTATTGTCGGATCTTTCTGGGATATAGCACTCATCCATCCCCGAACAACATCACGTTCTTCGTAATTTAGATCTTCAAACTTTCTGCCTGTTATTTCTTCTATCTTGTCAATTATGTTCATATTAGACCATAGCCGGTTGGATTGGCTGTGGAGTGCCGGGATTCAACGATAGGGGTTGGCCTGTTTCCATTGGATTCATGGGGTTTACCGGATTAAGGGGCTTTTTCTCTGCTTCCATGACATCTTTAACTTCATTGGCATTAAGATCGGCAAACTCCAAAGCCCTTTGTTTAATTATCTCATTAAGAGGTTCATTCATGGGCATTAGTGTCTTGGCATAATTAAGCTTCTGTAAGGTATCTGAGCTTTGTGCGGCTTGGTTGGATAAGTCTTTAACTTCACAACTGTACCCGGCAGCACTCTCCCAACTTTTGGGATTTACTTCCTCACTATATGTATGTCCCGTTTTCGCTCCCTTCTTATAGATCTTAACCGGATCTATCATATCTCCGGCTGCTTCCAAAAGTTTCGTATATTTTGTTCCAAACTCAAGCCACGAGTCGGTATAAAGTATAGCCAGACTTTTCACCCTCTCCTTAGCGTTTGCAAGGGCCAATTGAATCTCCCCCAAAGTAACCTTTTGTGATTCAATTGCTCCCTGTTGTGTAGAAGTTGCCGCTGTTGCCTTCTCAGCTAAATTCATAATAAACTCCATCTCGTCAAGTGACTCTGAAAGATCGGGAATATCTACCCTTTTTAATCCTTCATTGGGATTACCCGGGAACGGATAGAAACCAAATGCAACTGGTTCAAATGTTTGCGGTACAAAGGCTTCAACGGTAGAATCATAGAAAGTCATACCGAAGTTTCTTAAAGTCCTATTCTCAACCAATTGGCTAATCCAACTATTTAGAATCTTATTCGGAGTCCTTATGATATCCGCTATCCCATCACTCCAGAAATCGGTTCTTTCTACATCACTTCCCCAAGTTGTATAAGGCAAATGATCCATCCAATAATCTCCTTCAGTTTTCCCTATAAACTCATGCAGGGGTTGTTTAAATAAAATCTCTTTGCCTTCTGCTATAACCGAAAAGATGTAGATATCTCTCTTGAGCTTTTCATCAAACACCTGCAAATAATCCTCATTCAGTTCAACATATGTCTCTCCCAATTCCGGGTTGGAGAAATCAATTAATCCTAATTGTGCCATCCTTTCATTCTTTTCTTCCAAGCTTCTTGCATTATCCTCGGCTTTAATCAGACCGGCTTCTGTTGCATAGAAGTCTTTTAGTCTATTAATAGCTTCTTTGTCATACATTGGATTATTCACAAGTGAAGAAAGTGGCCTGAAGATATGTTCTTGGCAGACGTGCCTTGCTGTATCTATACTTGACGGATCTACATACCTATTCACTAACATATCCTGAAAATCAATAACCTCAAAGTAAAAGTGGCCGTTTGTAATATTCAGCTTCTTGAAAGACCTACCGCCGAGAAAGACCTGCTTTTTATCTATAAGATCTTTAATAACCAACTTATTCTCAATTCCCCTCCACTTCCAATATTCATTGTAAAATACTTCCTTCTGAGTATCATTGTCCCGATTATTAAAGTAAAGCATGGGTGGATCATCTACGTCTTTAAGAAGTGTCTGAATGGAGTATTTCATCAAGGGAACATTAACAGACTGCCTTTGCGTTAGTCTATTAACTAAAACCTTATCCCGGTAAAGAGTATAATTGTCAGTCCAATCCTCATGCCTTCTTTCTCTGAAGTTATAGTCAGACTCTTTATTCTTTAAGACTGCAAGTAAAAACTGTTCATCATCCATATCTTTACCCCGGAAGGCCTGGGAAAAACGGCTTGACACCTCCTGCAAGTATGGCAGCAGGGTCTACTCCATGATATAACTTAATTTTATTCCTTGCAAATGTTAAAGCAAGTGCATCCGCCACATCAGGACTTTCAACACCCCTTTTTCTCATATCTTCCTTCGGTTCTATCCTAACCTTGCCACTACTGTCTTTTTTATAACGGATCTGTGTCAATTGGATCCAATCACGATCTTCAATTAACATCCCTGTTGACTTTATCCATGTAAGCATGCCATCCGGCCCGGCGTATACTTCAGCCCGGACATTGGCAAACTCTGATACTTTCTTCTGTGTATCTTTGTCTAATTCTTTTTCTGCCGCTTCCCCGAAGTTTACGGCATTAATTTTAGCCCCCTTACTTCTCATATAATCAGTCACACCTCCACCCACCCCGCCATCATCAACAAATACATCAGAATCCTTAATCGCGTTGTCACGCATGAAGTTTAATGTTTTGTCCCCTGTAGAAATGAGATCCGCTTCGGAATCTTTGTCCAGCTTTTGTGCTGTTGAATCAGTCCGAAGTACCCAGCAATTGTAATTCCTGCCCCCCCTGGCTACGTCTAAGCCCAGTCTGCGAGTCCCGGTAGGCTGGTTAGTCCTCTTTTCCGCTATGTCTATGTCTGTATCCGTAAACAAATACATCCATCCGGACTCGTCAACCTCGGATGCTTCCGGAAACTTGCACTCATACAAAACCTTAAAGAACGAATAGTTTTTATTCTCATCAATTACAGACCGGCTTATCCTTACCCCTTCTTCTAAACTCCTGTAACAGTCCCAAACAACTTTCTGGTATGCCGGATCCTTGAAACTTGCCAGAAAGTGATTGCGGTTGAATGGATTACCTATCTTGCAAAGAAAATTCTCACTCGGATTATCACCCAACATCCTCATTACAAAAGAATGATCATTATCATCTATTAGTGCGGCCTCATCCTCAACAATATTAGGAGCCCCAAAACCCATAGCCTCTTTAGCTGAACCGATAAATACTTCACTGTACTGATTATCCGCTATCTTAAAAGTAACGCGGCTTTTGTTTCTGTATCGCCTTAATTCTTCCAGACTCTCACCTTTGTCCGGCATGTAACGGCTTTTGACATAATCGTTGTCAAAGATATGGGCATTAACAACCGCCATGATTATATGGGCCTTTTCCTTTGTCCCAGCTACTATTGCCCATTTCTCGGGAAAACTTGCGGCCCTAGTTAATACAGCAAGTCCGGCACTCATTGATTTACCGTACCGGGTATGACACATGATATGAAGTCTCGGGGAAACCTTCCTGGCTATTGCAGCAAAGATCTCATCCTCGCCACCAGAAAGAAGAATGGGCTTGCCCGTATCATCTTTGTAGAATTTATAACAAAGTTCTTGAGTATCACTAAGCATCTATTTCTTGTTTAAAATCTCCCGAACATCATTTGCAAGCTGAACTAATTGAGGAAGGTTTATGTCACCGGAGATTTCCTGTTTTGCTTTTCCTATTATTGTTTCAATTATGTCCTGAAGCATTTTGGGATCCGGAGCTTTTGTGTAAATTTTCATAAACTTACCTTTGTTGTCTAAGACCTGAAGTTCACCTAATCCCAATTGAAGTGCTGTCCTAGCAAGTTCTTCCCACCTCTCTAAATATATTCTTGTTAAAACCTCTCTGGCTACTGCTGCCTCTATAGTCTTTTTATGTTTTGACCCTTTCTTTGCACCAGATCCGGGTCTTGCTCCGCCTTTTGCCATAATCAGAAGTTAGATAGTATCCTATTGAAAAAAAAATCAATATACCAAAACTATCAGTTCTGAAATAATCTTACTACTCCAAGTCTTTTATTTCAAATGCTGGTTTAATTTTAGCTTTTATCTTACTCGGTCTGAAAGTCTTTGTCTTACCCGTAAGCTTGTCATACACCTTAATGACTGGATCATTAAAGGGAGCATTTTCCATCTCTTTTTTGAATTGCTTTTGTTCTTCCGGAGAAGCCTTTAAGTAAACCAACTTGCAAGTTTCATATCTTAATCTCCGGAGTTCTGCATATCTTCTAATCAGTTTAAAAATCTTAGCACTCATTTAAATCTTTAGTTTCGGACATAAGTTATTTATTCAATTATATTTTTAAGAGCTGTAACCCAGAACACAAACCCCCAAATGACTACAAGAAACGTATTCGGTCGCCATTCCAAGAAAATATACCCGAATACAAGTATCGGGGTTATTATTAAGTTCATTAAGTAAAATATTTTCATTTGTTTAAAATGCGTTCTATAGCATCTTCCACTATTTCATCATCTATAGACTTAAACCATTTCCTAAATTCTTTCAGATATTCCTTACGTTGTTCTTTTAAGAGTTGAGAGATTTTTACAATTGCTTCCCAAAAATCCGCTTCCTCAAGGTGTAACCTTCCAAATTCATCTTCAAAAGACAACTTTATCAATATTTTTTCTATTTTCTCTTCTATTGTGTTTGGTTTAGTCATAATCTGTATATTTAGACCTGCATATTTGGGATCGTATTTTGGGATTTTCATATTCTTTTATTTTTGAGAGTTAGGTAAACTTTCCTTTCTCTCCTTTTTCCACCTTTCAATTATTTGGTCTTTTTGCATTTTAGTTAACCTGCCACCTTCTCTGGGCAAATCTAGCCTCTTATGAAGAGGTACTATTTTATGGTTTGAGTAAAACTCCAACCTCAATCTATTAATTGCTTCCCAATCCTCGTCGGTTATAACTAATTCACCCTTATCATTAAAAGTTATCATATTCTCCTCTTTGGTAATAAGTTATTTTTTAGAGTTCCAATATTCATCTTTTTTTAATGCCTTATAAATATCTGTAACTAAATCTCTTGCCATGCTTCTTGCTCTTATCGTATCTGCTGTGGGTGGTGTATATTTTCTTAGCCATTTCAAAGCACCGCCAATTAAATCTAACTCCTCGGCTTTTAAACCTACAATAAAATGGCGTATTTCTCTTTTGATTATTTTCATATTCTCTTTGGTAAGTTATTTAAAATAATTTCTGACCTTTTCTACCGCTTTTTTACTTATGTAAGCAAATGGTAAAAGGCTTTTTAACATAAAGGTCTTTGTTTCGTCTTTTCCGAAGCAGATAACCTTAATATCTCTCTCTACAAGCGGAAGAAACTCCACCAGATATTGCAAACAAGCACCGCAGGGTATAATCGGTTCCTTGTCTGAATAAGTAACAAGCGCCTGATATTTGTATTCTCCATGGACGATAGCGTGATTAATCGCAAGTCTTTCAGCGCAAGTTCCAAGTCCCGATATATTCGCCTCTATATTGCAACCTTCATATACTTCTCCGCCAGTTGTTACAACCGCTGCGCCAATTTTTCTCTCGCTTTTAAGGGCAAAGGCGTTAAGTCTTGCACACATAGATTTATGTTCTGCCAATTTGTAGATTTTATTCATATCTCTTTGGTAAAAGTTAATGATTAACTCTTTTCCCATTTCAAACTATCTATTCCCGAAAAATATACATAGCCCGATTTCCATTTAAACCCACAAGGCTCACACTTATTGGTTTTACTTCTAGTTCCACATAACGGACAATGTTTCCAAAGTTCTTTTAAGCTTTCTTTTTCCAACTCGGCTTGGCTTATTATTATTTTCATATTCTCTTTAGTAATAAGTTATTTAATCACCGCTACTTTAGGTATTGATAACTGTCCTCTCCATTCATCTCCTATTTTCTCTCTGGCTATGGTTATATATTCGTCAGTTTCCCTTACTTTAAAACCAGTTGCCTCAATTGTCATAGGTTTAGCTACCTCACTTGTCTGTGTGTCTATTGTGCAACTATCAATATAAGTTACTTTCATTTAATTGCTTCTAATAACTTTATCTATCAGGGGAACTTATGGCTCAAATTCTTGAATGAATTGGGCTTACCTTATTCACTAATATTCGGTAAATTCCCCCGATAGATAAAATTATCAAGTATTACTTCTAATCC
>Ga0208957_1000894_pt1 | contig 18179 bp, 19 predicted proteins | sample RifOxyA1_FD_184029 | JGI IMG/M metagenome (GOLD analysis project Ga0208957, IMG submission 184029) | Groundwater microbial communities from Rifle, Colorado - Rifle Oxygen_injection A1 (SPAdes) | ecosystem: Environmental > Aquatic > Deep subsurface > Groundwater | place: Rifle, Colorado, United... | reverse complement strand
GTTAGCCTCGTCTGGCGAATATGCTCAGTTAGCCTCGTCTGGCGAATATGCTCAGTTAGCCTCGTCTGGCTCTAGTTCCAAGTTAGCCTCGTCTGGCGAATATGCCAAGTTAGCCTCGTCTGGCGAATATGCTCAGTTAGCCTCGTCTGGCTCTAGTTCCAAGTTAGCCTCGTCTGGCGAATATGCTCAGTTAGCCTCGTCTGGCTCTAGTTCCAAGTTAGCCTCGTCTGGCTATTATGCCAAGTTAGCCTCGTCTGGCTTTAGTTCCAAGTTAGAAATGAAAGGGGCAAATAGTGTTGGTGCCTGTATTGGTATAAACTCACAAATAAAAGGCATAATTGGTAATTGGATAACCCTTGCTGAATATGATAATAATAAAAAACCTTTATGTGTTAAATCAGTAAAGATTGATGGTAAAAAAGTCAAAGCAGACACCTGGTATATGCTTAAAAACGGAAAAATAACAGAAGTTAAATAATATGTTAGTCCTAACTGGTCGTATACCAAGCAAAAAAAACTCAAAGATGATGGTGTGTTGGAACGGCAAGCCTAGGCTATTATCCAGTCAGGCCTATAAAGTCTGGCACGAAGAAGCAAGTTGGGAATTAAAAAATCAAAAACCCAAAAAGATAAAAGGCGAATGTAAAATTGAGATAGAGATTACAGCTCCAGATAAACGCCGTGCCGACCTGTCAAACAAGGCGGAAAGTATACTCGATCTACTGGTAGATAATAGAATTATAGAGGATGATAATTGGTTTATAGTAAAAGAATTAAATTTAAAACTCACGGAGATTGGGGATGCAAAGGCCATAATCAAAATAACCCAATTAAAATAATTAAACACACTACAGGTCTTCCTTTCTCGGTAGAGAGGTTGGTGAGAAAGCTGATTAGCAGTCCAGTTTTCTCCCCCTCTATTGGAAAAGGAGGCCAAAATGTTTGCTCTTTGCAAAAATTGTGGTCTGTCTGGGCACAAGCAAGTTAGTCAGATTGATGACGGCTGGCGAGTGCAGATTGCCTGTGAAACTTGCGGAGAAGTCCGCACTATTCATCTGGAGGATGACAATGTTGAACTGGTGTTCAAAGTGCCGAGAAGAGACGGAACACACGAGAGTAAGTGAGTGGGAACACCACCGCACCAAGTCCTTCCGCGCTGACTTTGTCTGCTCGGGATGCCAGGATGTTGTGGCACTGGTAATTTCGGCCGAGGAATACCGCCAGCAGTTGCTGGCCGACTTCCCCACCGACTGGCCCGAGGAATAGGCCAACGACCTGGGCAAGTCAAAAAACTGCCCAAGGGATTTAATAAAATGATATAAGTATTAAGAAAATGCCTAAAAAAATTAAAATAATAGTTAAAAATTACCTTAAAAAAAGAGGATATATTAAATGTAGCGAATTTCATAAATTTTCACTTTTAAATCTTATCTTATTGCACACACTGGCAATAAAAGGAACCGCAAACATAATCCAAATCGGGTCCAATGATGGTAAAAATAATGATCCGCTCTTTGACTTTTTGATGCAGTATGGAAATAAAACCAGAGCCATCTTGTTTGAACCTCAGATACAGGCGTTTGAAAAATTAAAACAAAATTATAAAGATTTTGCTCATTTTAAATTTATCAATAAAGCAATAGGGACTCCAGGAGTAAGCCCGTTTTTCATGGTAAACCAAGCTTTTCAAGACATTTTTTTAAAGAAAACTGGGAGAGAATTTGGAACTAGACTTAACTCATTCGTCAAAGATCATGTTATTAAAAGAATCAAAACCATTGGACTGCAAAATGCAGAACAATATATTGATATTCAAAACATTGAATGTGTATCTCTATATTCTGAGCTAAACAAAATGGACGAACTCAAAAAAGAATTTGATTTATTACAAATAGATTGCGAAAGTTATGATGATGAAGTTATTTACAATTCTTCAATAGAAAAAATCAATCCTCTTGTTATAAACTTTGAACACAAAAATCTAACCCCATTAAAAATTGAACAATTACATGCCTTTCTTAATCTCCACGGATATGCTATGACTCAATGGAGTAAATCAGATACAATAGCAATAAAAACTAAATAATATGAAAGAAAAGGCAAACGAATTAATCATTGTCCGTCCGTCCACTCTGACCTTAGAACAGTACGATCTAGCTAGAGCTAATTTCATCCAGGGGAGACAATTTCAAGTCCAGATAGATCAAAAGAAATGCAATATCCTAATAGAAAAAAACAAGACCGAAAAGGTAGAAACGGCAGAATAAGTTAGTTATCCACATAGTTCTTTACAATATCAGTATTAGGTGTAATATAGTTATATATTCTAGGCAGAATTTAACTATAGAACTAAGTGCATTTTGCACAAAGTCAATAAAGTACACCCTTCTGCCTAGATAAGGTGTATTTTTTTTGACTTGTGCAGTATGCACTGAGTCACCTAATACTGATAGAGTGGTAAGGCTGAAACCTAGCAAACCATCTATTGGATGCCAATCAAATTGCTAGGATAAAGTGGGATTGCGTGAGATGACGCTAAATAATCATCTTCTTTATACGACAGAACACTTTACGGTGTGTGCTACATTATGCTGAATATTCTTTGTGTAGTACAACGAACCCCAGCCCTCTATTGCAGGTAGCTGTGGAGAGAAAGAATTAAAAGAGAGTCAGCCTTTAAAATGACACCAATCTCTTTGAAGAGTGTTTTAGAAACATAATGTTGAAAGACAAGGCTTTAGGGGAACTTATCTATACCGACAGGTCAGGAGTGTTAAAGATTCTCTTGTGTATTAACTAGGGGACTAGGGGAGAATTACAAATTAAAAAACGCTCATAAAGATTACAAGCGTTCGATAAAAAGCGATTCAGGTCTAATAAGTGATTAACAGTATGTTAGAAAATTTAACTTACACACAATTATTACACCTTTGCATACTTTCCATTATTTTAAACATAACTTTAGTAATAATAGCTTATGATTTTTATAAAGGAGATGATAGCTAATTTAGATAAATCTAATAAGCCTGTACTCCGACTCCAAGAAGTTCAGCTAGTATTGAATATGGTAGTAAATCTTTATCAATAGCCATTTGTTCAATAGAATTATCAATAATCATAGGCACAAACAGGTTTTTAGCCTGTTCTTTTAATGATGCGTCTTCTTTGCTAAAAGACCAGCCCAGAGCAGTGGCAACAGCCGAGGCCACAGGAGAAAATTTATTTCTAGTAAAATCTAATAATAAATCTTTTCTTTTAGTTGGTTTATAACCTTCTCCTAATTTATATATCTTTCCAGTGGTAGTGCTTTTAGTTTGTCCTTTTAAAAGTCTGGCCAATAAGACAGAATAAGTTCCGTTTCCACCGGTCATATCAAATCTAGTATTACCAATTTTAATTTTACCAAAATCAGCACTTGTTGGTTCCGTCTCTACATCAGCTCCGAATGCACTTGCCAAAGCAAGCAAGGTTGTAGTCATTCCTATCATACCAACTAATTGTCTAAAAGCAGCTACCCTAGCCGTTTTACTAATTTTAGGGTCAAGATATCTACGGGGATTCATCATATTTAATGTAGCGGCAATCTTTCTGGGAGAAAAAAATACTGCATTTAACCAAGGGACTTCCCCGATATATCTATCGTTTTTTCCTATATTTCCTGAACCGGTAAAATCATTAACCACAGCGGCAATATCCTTAACTACTTGGCTATTTTTAGATACATCCTCTCCGGCCATTTGGGCTCTACCAATTAAATCATCAAAAACATCAGCTCTTAATTTATTTAAAAAACCGACATATGCTCTTTCAGAAAATCCTACCCCTGGAATTTTACCAACCAAAGAGGACATAAACGCCTCTTCTCTTTCCCCTAGTTTTTGTGCTAACGAAGAAATACGAAGACCGCCAGATTTCATTAAGTCGTAAGTAGGGCGTGAGATAATATCAGCTTGTAATTCTCTAAAAGCTTTTTTGTTTACAGCGTATCTGAACATATTGCCAAAAGCTGTTCCCCATTCTTTTGGGCGTGATACCATTCCCCATCCTTGTCTTAGAGGAGCTGATAAATCCAAGGTGCTTTTCAAAGTTCTTGGTATGTTCAAAAGGTTAGGTATAATTCGTTTTTCTTTTGGATTTAGCTCGTTCAAATAATCGTAAAAATCAAGAACAGCATTACCGTATTCTAATCTTTTATCTTCAATTCCTCTTAACATTTCTGCTCTGCTTGATAACTCATATATTTTTTGTGCTTCTTCTTCACTTACTCCAATACCCAATTTTTTTTCTACTAAATCAGTATAAAAAGCATCTCCTGGTTCTAAAATTTTGTCCATTCTATTTACTCTGGATAATAGGTCTTTTTTAGCAGTCTCCTTAAGACCACCAGTCTGTTGTATCCAATTTTTAATACCAGTTTTTTGATATTTTAATAAAAGTTTACTCTCAAACAAAGCGTTTACTTCCTTTGCGGTTGCTTCATCCAAGCCAATGACTTTCATCAACTCAAATCTGCGTTCAGCAGAAGTCATCTCTGATAATTCGTTTATATCAAGTTTTCTTTTCTTAATAGCTTGTAAAAACTTCTTCTGCTGTTCTTTTAATAAACAAAAGGCCATATTAACAAACAATAGAGTTAATAAAATCTTCAAGATCCTGCTCGGTTTTTCTCACTCTTTTTATTTCTGCCTGTATTTTCCTTTCTTCCTCTGACAATTCCCTCTTAGTGATTTTAGCTTTCTTAGCTCTCGCTTCACCTATTTCGCGTATAATTTTTACAGGGTCATTGGGGTCTGTTTCCCCTAATGCTCTTATTCTTTGCCCCATAAAAGTAGTCTGTTCTACTGTATGTGATTTGGCAAGTTGTCTAATAAGGGCAACATCTTTATTCTGTTTAGCCCAGTTCTTCATTGCTATAAATATACTTTCAGGCAAGAGTTTTCCCTCTAGTATTTCTTGCCCCATTGCCACTCGTTTTGCTTTTTCAAAATCAGAATTTATAAGATTAGAAGCTAATTGTGCCTGCTCTTTCATATTCATTGTCTCATATTCAGGCAATCCACGCATTTGTTTAACAAGACCTTCTTTTACTGCTTCTTCTTTGACACGAAGTCCGAGTTTTGATTTTTTGATTTCAGTTTCTTTTTTTGGTAATACATTAGTCTCCTGTGCTTTATTCCAGATGTCAGTTAGTTGGGATTTGGTTTTGACGCTTTCGGAAGCCCAAGAACCGTCTGCTTGTTTTATTAACTTTTTAGGAGTAAAAACTTCACTACCAGCGGCGGCACTTTCTAAATCTCTTGCATCAACTTTTACCTCAATTACTTCTGCATCTTTTCCAAATTTTCTTTTAGCTACATCTAACGGACTATCTCCGTATTCAGTTCCTCCTTTTTTAACACTAAAATAAGTTCCTTCGTTAAATTGTCCGCTTTTTAATATATTATTAGCATTTTGTTTAGAAGTTCCGTGATAAAGCGTTATTGTTCCATCTGGATTAACCTTTTTGCCTATTTCACTACCTAAATCTTGACCAGCAATAACTTTTTCTTGAAAATCTTTTATCCCCTGTGCCTTCACAAACTCCTCTGCACTCTTATACTTCTTAGCTTCTTTGATAAGAGGGTCTTCTTTTGTCGTTTGAGTAAGTTGTTTTTCTAATATAAGTTGTTTAAACTTTTTTTCACCTACATTACTAATTTCAAATTTGGCTTTCGCAATTGCCCCGTCCTTTGTTCTACTATCAGCTAAATATCTACCAGTAGTTGCTTCACTCACAACCCAACCACCTGTTCCTTCGTGTATGAAAGTATCAACACCATCAACAATTTTAACTGGAGTGCCCTTAACTTCTTTAATACCTTCTTCTTTAATAATTTTATACATTCTTTCACCAGCTTTTACAACAGGTTGAATAGTTTTAATAATTGGAGTAGTTGGCTTCATTACCAAATCATCACCGATAAACTTGGCTTGTAATTCCATTCCAGTAGCTTCACGAGTGTTTACAACCAAATCCTGTGTTTCTTTTGCCATTTGATTATCAGGCAGGGCTTTTTGGGTTGGAAAACGTCTTTTATATCCTTCAAAAACAACCTCTTTTTCTGTAGGCTTAACTTTTATCTTTAAATCTTCTGTAATTTTAATTTCTCTAGGTATGCCAGTCCCTTTTAAAATATTAACCCCCTCTGGTAATTCTTTCGCTACTTCGCCAACCTTTTTAAAAGTGGCAAATTCTTTAAGAGCTTTTGCACCTTTTAAACCAGCTCCGTATTCAAAAGCTGGATCACCAAATAAATTAAAGAAACCCAATACTCCAAGTGCCGCCACATCTGCAATGTCGGGGTCTTTACCTCCATATTTTCCCACTCCCCTATTCTTTAACCACATTTTAGCAGCGTCCTCTACCCCTTTATCTATAGATACTTTTTTATTTATTAAAGTATTTTTAGCCATTTTAAGACTTTCCCTCATTGCCTCTTTGGGAGTAGCACCACCTGGGACAAGAGCAATAGCGCCTGCAAGCGGAGTAGCCAAAAGCTGAGAGCTAGCTCTTATATCTCTTAACATCTGCCCGCCAAATTCTTTTAGAGTCGCACCAGTTTCTTTTCCAAATGTTTTCAAATAACTTACTTTTTCAGGTTCTAATTTGCTAATTTCACTCGTGCCAATTCCTTTTTCTTTTAATTTAGCAAATAAAGCTTTATCTATTCCGCTAGTTTGTGACTCTTGCTGTATCGCCTGTTTTTTCATTTGAGCATTAAAATCATTCCAACTCTTAGTGGTTTTTTGTGTGGAGAGATTTGTTCCATTATATTGTTTGTTCAACTCTTCCCAGGTAGCCATATTTACTTTGCAGCTCGCCCCCAAGCTTTTTTAGTATCAAAACCGGTCTCGGGACTCCAAGGAATGCCACCACCCAAGGCTGCATTTATAGTACCCATATCAGCTAGGGGGTATTTAATTTTCAGTTGGTCAAAAGCTGTTCCCCATCCTATTGCACCTGTATCAAGTTTAGCTATCAAGTCCGCAGCTTCAGCCCTAAACTTGGCTATCTCTTTTTCGTCGTCTCCTGTTCCTCCTCCTGTCCCCTTATATTTCGGGCCCAAATCAATCTTAAATAGTTCTTTGGGATTCATCGGGTCAGACAGATCGTATCTTATCTTATATTCATTTCCGCCAATCGTCTTGGTCACATCCAACATTTCTGGCTCATCTTTGGCAACTCCTTCTATGGTGATATCAGTCCCAGGCACTGTGTAAGCCTGCCCCTCAGGAATTTGTTTAGCAATATTGTAATAGGTGGTTCCTAATTTTAAACCAAATTCTTGTTCCTCTTTAGAGTATTGTTGTAAAGCATTATAAATTAAATTGGGATTTTCTATTCCGTATTCCTGTGCGGCCTGTACAATTAAGTCAGCATTTTGTTTTGGATCACCTGTCAAATTGGCAAAAATACCTTGTGCTGCCTGCGAGGCTAAATCTTGCTGTTCTGAAATGGCTCCAGATTTTACCTTTTGCTGACCTAACTGAATATTTATTAAATCCATTTGTTCTTGTCTTTGTCGCTCGGATGCTGACTGCTCTTCTTTTAACAGTGTTTTATAATCCTCTCTAGCCTGCTGGGCTAACCTAAAGTCCTCATCAGCAATAGCTTGTTCAATCTTGTTGATAGCATCCTGTTTTTGTCTTTGTAATTGATTAAGTTCATAAGCGTGTTCATCCGCAAGGTTTTTTAATTCTGCTGCTGCATAAGGAGTACCAGAAGTGCCAAGTTTAAACTCAAGGGCTTGTCTGGTTTTCTTTTCTTCCTCTTGTTGAGTGGATAATCTTTTTGTTTCAACACCAAATAAATTTTCTATTTCTGCCAATCTCTGTTGCCTTAAAACATCCAAATTTTTCTGTCTGGCCTCTATATCAGATTGAAATTTTTCATAGTCCGCCTTTAAAGCATTAATGTACGCATTAGCGGGAGCGGCCGTAATGCTACCGGATACAGTGCCCCCCTCTGGTAAAACTCCATAAGACGTTGGAGCAGTAGGGGTTGCGACAAGACTAGCATCAGGTTTCACTGCGTTGTTTTGTCCTGGAAATAGGGCTAAATAATCACTCGCTTTTGCCTTTGCTACACCCATATCCCCTATCATTGTTGTCGGATCAAGAGGATTAACAAACTGTCCGGCGGGAGTCTTAAAAACACCACCTTCAAAAACCGCCCCAGGCACTTGTTTTTGTAATTCTTGCAAAGCATTATAAGCCATATTATTCTACTATTTTTTTATATTTCCTTTCAAATTCGGTCTTTACCTCTATTAGTCTATAACCGAATCTAATTAACTCAAAATCTTGATTCTCATCAGCAACACTTAACTGGAGGGCCACATTGAAAAACTCTATATTTGGGTTCAATTCAAGGTCAAATCTGTATTTTGGTTTATCATCTGCTTCTGGATTTGAACCTATTCTCTTGCTCCCAAACGCTGAGGCTCCAAACGGATTATATTCTATATTAGTAAACTTATTATTAGTATCTGTGCCTTTTAAAACAAACTCTGTCTGTTGAGTAACACCATCTTCGTCATATAACAAAGTGGCTGTAACTTCAGTATTTTCATTCATTTTTATTTCCACAAAAGCCTCATCCATTTTTTTAGTATGTTGGGGATAGCCAAAATCTTCCGACCAAGTGCGTATAGTGGAGGTGAAAGACCCATTATTATCTGTTTTGGTACTTATTACTTTATAAGTATTAGAATTAAGAGAAGAGTGCCAATGAAGTTCGTTTTTACCTGTAGAAGAGTTATAAACTATTGTCCAATCATTCACATTCCAACCGATATACGGAGTATCCCATAATACGGGTATGACTTCGCCATCTGACATTAAGCTAGCCAAATCAATATTTCCTTTTATCACCACATCATTATAAGTGCTGTCGCTTGTTTCTTTAAAGGAATACCAAATTTCATTTTCAAAACAAATACCGCACGCTTTGTCATGTACCCCCTGATCAAAAACAGTTTGAATCGGTTTAGATAATATCACATACTTCGGCTCGGTATTATCTGTAATGCCAGTTAGCAATACTAGTTTTTTGTCGGGGGTAACAAATACTAATCCTTTCGGAGTTGAAAATGTTGACTTTTGATTAGTGGCCCCTAGAGTAGTACCCTTATCGTCAGCCGGAAGAAGAGTGTTATATTTAGGACTATCTAAACGAGTCCCAACTTGAATAAAATCTAAAATCTTTATCAACCTATTTTTGAAACAAAGAGCAGTTTTATTTAGTTTAGCAAAAGCTGTTATTGGGCCACCAAACTCCACCTCTTTTGCACCTCCGGCAGCATCAGAAGCCCCTGTCGTAAAATCATTAGGATCATCCAACTTGGAATAAAACCAAACGCTTTTTTTAGCCTCGTTTCTAGTGTGCAAGCGGCCATCATGGGCCATCGCCACTGAACCTTTCTGTGAAGTAATAGCCGTTACATTCTCAGGCCCCTGGACTATCAAATCCCCAACAGAAGGACTAGCAGGAACGGCTGAACAACCGGTGAAAGTTTGAGAGGAAAGACCGGTATAGGTAATCTCGGCCCCGTCTATGACTAAGGTTCCAGTAGCACTAAATCCCAAATTAGCCAAAGTGGTGGAACCCTGAACAGTAATTTGATTTACCCCATCGTCAGAGGCATATTTAGCCCATGCCCCTGAAAATCTTTGCCATTCGTCTGTGCCATTACAAAAATACGAGAAAGCGGTAGCGTCTGCCGACTCACCAATGTTACCATAACCAAACTCCAAACCTGTCGTAAACCCACTTTTTAATAACTGATATTCGGTGCTTTCTCCTTGTAACCAATAATATATATACGTCCCGTAGGCTTTTAATTCAAATATATCTCCACCCCTTGTTTCATAAATCCAGGCTCTATTAACAGGGGTAGCGTTAGAAGCCTCCGTGCCTATTACCTCATAACCATTGCGAAGAGTAGGAATATTATTATTACCGAATGATACATTTTGCCCGATGGGAAATGCCCCACGATTTTGAGTTTCATCATCTGTTGTTTCATAACCAGCAAAACGACCGTTATTAAGTCGGTCTGGAAAAATAATCCACTGCTTCACATTCTTGCTTGGGTCAATATTGATGGAGGATTTTACCATATTAAAACTTCCCGGCGTTTTTGTACCACTGCATTTGAGGTACACTTCTTAGACTGGGGTAATGTGTGGCCAGTGTATTCTCACATTCGGTTAATTCTCGCACAAAATAACTGGCTAACGCCTGGTCTTTCAAAGAATAAACGGCCGCTTGTTCTAGTGTTTTATATTCAATCGCCTCTTCAATATCAAACGGAACTAATAAATCATCATCAGTAGCTGTTACTGTTTCTTTATAAGTGGAACCATTTTTTACCAAGTATTTAGAGTAATAAGGAAGCTGGAAGTAAACACCTTCCGATAAGAAAATATTATCCAACCGGTATGTCCCATCTACTGTCGCACTAACGCCATTATTTAAGATAATAGCTATATAATCAATAGCATCATCATCTGGTGTTCCTGTGGTTGTTTTAGAGGACATATTAAAGCTCACAAGCCCCCAACCGCCCAAAATAGTGTCTCCCCTGTGTCTAGTGCTTACAGACGCTATTTCATAGTAATTAGAAGCGTCAGAGCCTATTCTAAGCGTTATAGACGGCATTGCGACAGTGTTGGGATTATAAAGATCAAGAAATATATAACCAGAGGTTAAATAACTGGATAAATCTAAAGTGCTAAATCCAGTATTGGTCAAAGTGGTAGTACCCCCAGAGGCCGCGATAGTAAACTTCAATGAACCTTCTCCTTCCGAATAATACTGGTCATCAACAGCAACCGCAGCACTATCTCCGGCTATAGACCAAGTGCCATCATCAGTCAAACTGTCGCAGTTATGTATTCTTATCCAATCACCTTCTTGATAATTAACTAATAATACCTGTCTGTCTTGGATAAACTTTATAGCCGTACGCCCATTTTCAGGGTGAAGATAAAAATCATTAGATTTTGTTTGTTCAAACCTGGGGGAATAAAGCGAAAAAGGTCTTCTGGGGTCTATTAACCCAGCAAAATCAGACGGCACAGGATATTCATCAACACCAGTAAACAGCAATAAATCCGACATCTTTTCCGCCATTGGCATTTGGTAATTCTTATAAAAATACTTAATTGCTTTATTGATATATACTAACATATCAACCTGCGAAACCCGCTGGCCGTTTATTTGCAATTCGGTATTGGCGTTAGAAATAATCTTTGAAACAGCTATGGACATATTTTTAATTTACTTATCCCCGTCCCCAGAAGAGACGGAGTAAATAAACTAGTGGGAATACTGTATTTTTTCTACAACAATTGCTTCAACTGTAACCGCATTTTGAGTGGCATTAGAAGCAAATTGAAATTGGACCAACATTGTTTGATCAGAGGTGGAATCAACCGTACCAGAACCAGTATAAATGTAATTAGCGTGAGCCGCAGAGGATGAATAAGTCGGGTCAGAAATGTTAATTTTTAACACTCCTTTTTGTACAGAAGTTCCACCTGCACCTAATAACATAAACTCTATAACACCAGCGTCATTAGACAAAGCGCCACCACCAGCACTTTTAATCGCACCTTGAGCAACAGTTTGGCCACCATATTTCAAAGTAGAAGTAGTCCATTCATTATTCTGTTGATCAAAATCAGAAATATAAGCTGTTATCCGAATTGCATTTCCAGATTCAAGCGTATTACCTGGAAGTGTAAAAGATAACCAGGTCTGCAATCCACTGCTAGTAGTAGATGTATATTGAGCGGCGGTAGTCGTTACTAAATCCAAAGTGTGGATATGCAGTGTATCAGCATTAGAACCATTAACTAGATTATTAGCTGGCTTACTCCCGATATTAAGAGTATTTATAGTGCTAGTTGTTATGGTGGAAGTTACGAAACTATGTGTCCCTGTCCAAGTATAATTCTCACTCAAATCCAACCAAGACTGGCTTATCTTCCCGTCGTTTTCAGAAACGACAGCCCATAAACCGGCTGAACCTGGAGTAGAGGTAGAATATTGTGTATACAGAACAGTAGGAGCTAAAGCGTTAAATGTAGATGAAGCCATCTCAACCTGTGTACCCAACTGAGTAATACCAGTAACACTTTCCGTGGAAGTGGGCGCCCCGGATACGACAATATTCTGTAATGTCTCCCAGGAAACAACCTCTCTGCCATCGGTTGGAGTGCCAACTGGAACATAGGGAAGGGTGGAAAAAGTCTTTAGTCCATTTACTAACTGTGCTCCATCAATACTAACATATTGGTTAAAAAACTGAGCGATGTTGGTAATTATAATCGGTGCTCCAGCATTATGAGCTACCGCAATAGTAGTGGATGAAGTCTCGGAAGTCCCTTGAAAAGAAAGGCCTCTTGTGCATCCTGTCCATGTGGTAGCAGTTAAACCAGTACAAACCACTGGTTCTTCCCTCGTTGTCCCTGGCTCTAAGTTCATATAAACTCTAACTGTGCCGGAAGCGGAAATATTAGTTAAATCAATTTGATTTCCTGCTTTATCTTTAGTAGAAACAACCGGAATTGTGGCGGCCGAGGAAGAAATATAAGATGTAGTACGAGACTGATAACCGGTTACGGGAAGATACCCAGCTCCAATAAGTTCACCCTCTGGAGCCTCCAACAAAAATTCGTTTGACAATCTGTTATCCTCATCTTTCAAACAATTTAATAAATCAACATTTTGCTGATAGTTAGCCGAATAATTAGAAATACCGCATTGTTCAGCCAACCAAGTTCTTTTTTCTATGGAAGGCAATCTTCCATTAAAATACTCCCAGAGAGTATTAGGAGAATAAGCAAACACCGAAGAGGCCATTGTTAATGAAGCCACTACCCCGAATAAAATCTTCTTTACCATAATATTTATATTATTATTTCCACCCCCTATTGCCTATGTCTTACAATAGGGAGCAGAGTAATACCCAGACCGAAATCCGGATAACCCTTTTCATTTCTAGCCCATATCTCGCTCCGCTTTGGCTCTGTTGAGTTTAGGACAGAAGCGAAAAACCAGCCGAAACTAAGAGTCTTATTTACGAGTCGTACCTAATCGTTTCATTGTCATCACATCAGCTCCACCACCCAATAGGGTAAGTATAGCTTGCAAAGCCATAGCCAGATTTTCATCAATCAAACTCTCCTTCATCAAATAAACTATTACCACACCGCAAATACCAATTATGATTGCTTTCTTGCCGTGTAGCCATTCTAGGACTTGTCCCATATTTTTATAATTTATATACCTCTCCGTCAGGCAGAGAGTTTAATATATCTTGTTTTACTGTCCAATGGCCATTAGGCCTTTGTAAAACCATTCTGTTATTTTCTTTTTCTGCTTTGTTACGCTCTTTTTGAGCTAATTCCCAATATATTTCCATTGAAGGTACATGTCTCTTCATACCTTTCTCTATAACATAACAAGCTGGATTTTCTAAACTTCTCACCATTTTCCCATCATAAGTACGCAAAAAGTGATCACGTCTTACCTCAAATGGTATATTCTCAATGGCATATATGGCGTACTTGTCCCAAGCAAAAGCATCCTCAACCCAACCGCAACCATCATCACCATATTTTTGTCCAAAGGTTTGTGGGGCCCGCAGACTTTCACCCCATTTTCTAAATCCTCCGTAGCGGAAACAATGACCTCCCACCAAAGAACCGGCTTGCTTGAGAAAATAATTTGGTGGCATTGGATTATTCATTCCTGTATACCATTTACCAGCGGTATAAAGAGCAATTTTATTTTGTAGAGCGTGTAATAAATCCCCTTTACTTTTTATTTGACTATAACCTGTTGACTTATATTTCGGGGCGATAGATTGCAACAATTCTTCACTTAAATCATCCCATTGACTATAACTACCCCAACCAGTGTAAACATCATCAGGCATTAGTTCATAAGGCACTAAACCATATTTGGATACTATATCCAGAAAAGCACGAAGATAGCTCCATCCGTTTCCTTGAATAAAACCAAGTTTTTTTGCTAATTTTACAGTAAACTTTACACTAAATCGTATTCCTGTCATCTCACTCATTAACATTGTTCCAGTAGCAAAAACACAAATATTATCCTGTTGTTCAAAATACCATCCGTTAGCCTGCATAAAATCATATGAGGTAGAGGTTTCTATATCTGCTTTTGTTCCCAACAAACCACCAAGATACGGATAATCACGTTCATCCTCACGATGATCCAAACAGCCACCGATTGAACCAGTGCCACGCAACCATTGATAAAACTGTCCTCGTTTTGCTTGGAGCTTATTACGGATTAACCAGGCTAATTTTTCAGACTTTCGCATAATCCCAGGGTAATAATTTAGTCTTAGAATAATTTTTCCATTCTGCCCATTCTGGTAAACGTCCATTTTTAAGTTTAAACATATGGGCGAAAATCCAAGGAGATAAACTTTCTTTTAAGGTAATGTTATATTGAAGGGCTGAACCTATGTAAAAATCGTGCCCCAGAGCCCTAATTTGGCCTCCTACGCTGTCGTAAACATACTTACGCCACTTTGTACCTTCCTTCTCCATTTTAAACAGCATTACGGCGTGATTTGTGTCCTGTCTAACATATTCATAAACCCCATTTAAAGGCTGACTCCAAGCATATACTGATACTTGAATTGGCCCATAACGCAGATACTCATTCAAAACTTCATTCTTTACTCCATTCCACCCTATCCATCTTCTTTGTATTTCAAAGTTTTCTCTAAACTGTCGTCCTCTCTCACGCAAGGTCATATCTCTGAAAAGTCTACCGTATGACACTCCATACGAACCCACATAATCAACATTTAACTCATAAAAATCGTCAACTGTCTTATATAGATTAGGATTACTTGGACAAATGCTTTCTTCTATTATCCCATTGTCCATTATGCTCCCACCAACCCGGCTAAAAGTGTTCCCATTCGTCTTATGGGTATTAGACATCACCGAAGTAAACCTATCGCTAAAATTAAACTCCACATTATACTTGCGTTTTAAAATTGTTTCCAAGCAGTTCAAGGCTGAAAACGATACGCAAGAGGCTGTTTTAACCACATTGTTAGACTGTTTTTCAGAAATAGGTAGATATCCCTCAAAATCACAATCCTCTGAAAGGACATCGTTTGCCGTATATCCACATAATTGTTCGTCTAATGTTGGTATCTCATTTATAAATCCATAATTCATAGCTTCCATTTTAGGATTAGCTGATGATTTGGCCTGTTTTTGAAAGAGACAGGCAACTCTATTTGCAGGTTCGCAGAACGGAATCGTAGCATCTACGATATTTGGCAGTCTCACACCGAGAATAACCAAGTTCGCAAGAATAACATTGCACCTTAAGCGTGCAAATGCCGTTGTTGGAACAATGACAGTTCAGGATGAGATGCTTAGTGATGAGACCACAGCGCGGGCAGGCGAATCTCTCTATTACCTGGCGTCTTTTCATTTCTTCCACCTCTTCGGTTCTTCACCTTTCCAGTGAGGCGACAGGTCATAACGACCGCCGTTGGATGCACAGAGTTCACATTCTCCGGCGTACTCCACCTTGGTCATCCCCTTCTGACCATCGTCAATGTCAATAGTCTTAACTACGACACTACAACCGCAACGGATAATCACTCGTTTCATTTTTCTTTCCTCTTAGGTTTAGGACAGGGAATCCAGAAACGATCCTTGCAACAGGGAGTTTCTACCTCCTCTTCCCAGATAGGGAGATCATAGGGTTTGGACATTCTAGTCCCGATATGGACCGCATCAGCCCAATTACCGCACTTCGCACACCAAACAAGTCTTGTCTTCATTCCGCTACCTCCAAATTGTAAAGAGCAAAATTGCCCCCGACCCGACCGCAAAGGTCAGGCCAATCAATCAACCCATCTCTACCAAATTGTGATAGAGTCGGGGGCAACCTTATTCAATTTAAAAGAGCTTTAATCAACAAAGTGATACCCACGCCTAGACCAGCACCAATTACAATCCAGAATAAACGAACAATTATACTATCTTTGGCTATCTTTATATTTATCCTGGATATGTCTGACTGAATATGAGCTAAATGATTCTCTTTTATTGCTTTAATATCCCCACAAATTACATCAAGATTTTGTTCCATACCCTCAAATCTGCGGTTATCATTAGTGATATGGTCGTCCAACCTTTGTTGTAAGACGGCACATTCAGTCATATTAACTGGATAACAAGGCGAGGACAGCATTACTAATCGCCGTTTTAGTGGTAGCATCTAAAGTAACATCCACCACAATCTGTGTAGAACCCAAGGTGACAAATCTTGCCGCTACTGTGGCAAACATTTTCTGTTGATCTTGATCCCACCAAGTGTTTACAACACTATCTATGGTATAAGTATCAGTACCCATATTTATTTTATACTAACTGTTAAATTAGTTATTTTTTCTTGAGTTACCTGTTCCACAATTTCTTTGCCTTCTGCATCCAACTCCACCTTCTCTACCACTTCTGTCTTTGACATTTGAACGGGAATAGTTTTACCAGAGGCTTTTATCTTAGTATTGACTATCTTTTTAATAGCTTCAAAAACATCACCTTCCGCAGTGATACTCCCAACTACTTTTTGTGCAGCAAGTTGGTTATAAATATCAGTATAAATAGCCACTTCTTTCATAATTGGTAGCCAATCTTCATCTATACGAACTGGTTTCAGAACAAAATCTTTTTCATCTCCACCTAAACTTTCTTTTTCAATCGTTGACAATCCATCTTTGGCAGAAACACTTCCTTTTAGGAAATCTAAACCTGTCAGCACAACAACTACAATCCAGACAAGACAAGACGTACCAATAATAATTTTATTTATTTTATTCATAATTATTTTGTCCAAACTAAACTAGAACCCATCGAATCCTGCTGGTAATGCATACCCACAGTCGCCAAACAAGCATCATCGGGATAATCATCACCAGTAGCAGAAGGAACACGATAAAATCTTACCATCACCTGCGTCCCTATGTCATATCCAGATAAGGATGTAGTCGCAAAATCTGCTCTTTGCTCCTTCCAGGCTACTCCCAAAGATGTAGACGTAGAAAATAGAGTACCGGTTGAGGTTGCGCTCCCATCCTCTGTAACCCAATAATCCATATTCCAAATTACAGAACCAGGATTGGCGGTAGACGGCATCCAGTGAACGTGGGGGATAATATCTCCATCCTCTTTCCACTCATGCGAAAGTTCAAAACCCCAAAATAGTTGCTCTGTTGTTGCGTTTCCATCAAAACATCTGACATCTATTGTTCCTCCCGACACCAAGACAGGATCAGGAGCAGAAGCGGCTGTCCCTAAGGCAATCCCGCTAGCGTTCCAATCGTTCCAAGTAGGAGCAAATAATTCTTTGATTCCATCAAATTCAATAGTATGAGTCAAAATACCCAAGAAACCTCCACCACACAACATCGCAACAATCAAAGAAATTATTTTTTTCATAATTACTCACTCACCGGGGCATTAGCCTGTTGACCTAAGATACTTTGACAAGCCTCCTTGGTCATAAGGGGAAATTGCTCAGAAGCATTGCCTAAAACTATCGTCCCATTTTTCTTGATTTCATTTACGATAGAGTTAGCCAAATCTTCGGCGGTTTTTATAGAACCTGCCTCAAAACTTTTCTGCATTTCCCCAGCTTTAAAAGACCAAAGGTAACCACACACACCGGACAGGGCGATTATCAACACAATCAACCCTGTCATAACGCCATAAACTAGTTTATTCATAGACATAGATTAAGAATAATTAGTTACAAGGAATAGTTGAACAAGTCATCGTCCCGTCTTCCACCGTACAATAAGTAGTGCCAGTACCTGACGCGTCATCCAAAACTAGGCAAGAACCTTGAGAAGCAGATACAGTGGTCAAAGATAAGGTAGAAGTCGCCGCACTTACCTGGGCAACAGTACTTGATGAGAAATAACCCACTTCAGTACCGCCCATTCCCATTATATTATTTTTAACTGACAACATCCTTGCAGAAGCATCTGTTAAATTATTGAATGAACCAACAACCACACCAACTGGAGACGTACCATCAACATCAAACCCATAAAACGCTG
>Ga0208957_1000886_pt1 | contig 18331 bp, 23 predicted proteins | sample RifOxyA1_FD_184029 | JGI IMG/M metagenome (GOLD analysis project Ga0208957, IMG submission 184029) | Groundwater microbial communities from Rifle, Colorado - Rifle Oxygen_injection A1 (SPAdes) | ecosystem: Environmental > Aquatic > Deep subsurface > Groundwater | place: Rifle, Colorado, United... | reverse complement strand
AATGCCGCTGCAACACCGTATAGATTCAGTATTGAGAATATGGGTAAAAACCCTCCAGATACGCTAGAGAGAATAAGAATTGAAGAAACCTCTGGAAGATAGTTTTAAATAAATAATCTGTTTGAGAAACACATGGTAACGCGAATTAATTTGAGTCCTACAATCCCTGCATTGCCGAGAAATACTGACAAAAAAAAGGTGGATGTTCGATATATGCTGATTCCCCCGTATGCTTCTGCTCATATCTACTGGGACGACAAACTGAAAGAAGTTATTTATGATTTGGAAGAACCAATTTTAGACGACTATGAATGGATAACGCTTCAAAAGATTGAAGACGCGATGCTTGAATTGATAAATGTTAATGTTGCGATAGAAAAAACTTTAGAGGCGACTTCGGATTATATAGACAGAACTGCAAGATTATTAATTGACGAGCTGAATATCAAGATCAGCGCGGAAAGTTATGACAAGATATTTTATTTTTTGTTCAGAGATTTTATCGGATTGAATGAGATTGATCCTTTGCTCAGGGATTATTTTATAGAAGATATAGAATGCAATGGCGTCGAAACGCCGGTTTATCTCGTGCACAGAGTTTACAGAAATTTGAAAACGAATATTGTTTATCAAGACATGGACAAACTTGCAAGTTTTATTGAAAAGCTGGCCCAGAGAACTGGGAGATATGTTTCTTACGCGCAGCCGCTTCTTGACGGGACGCTGCCTGACGGATCGAGAGTCAATGCTACCTACACAAAAGATATTAGTTCGAGGGGGCCCACATTTACAATCAGAAAATTTACAAAAATTCCGTGGACGCCGGTTCAATTAATAGCTATGAATACTTTAAGTCCGGAGATGCTTGCTTACTTTTGGATACTTCTGGAAAACAAATCGAACATCCTGATTGCTGGCGGAACTGCTTCTGGAAAAACGACTTTGTTAAATGCTTTGGCTTTTTTTATTCCTCCGGAAGCAAGAGTTGTTTCTATCGAGGACACGAGAGAAATTAATTTGCCGAGGGAAAACTGGCTGCCTTCTGTTGCAAGAACTTCGATTGGAGTTGGAAAAGTTGGAGAGATTGACTTATTCGAAATTTTGAAAAGTTCTTTCAGACAGAATCCGGATTATTTGATAGTTGGAGAAGTAAGGGGAAAAGAAGCGTTTGTCTTGTTTCAGGGGATGGCTTCAGGACATAGCTCGATAAGCACGATACACGCTGATTCAGTAGACACATTGGTCAGAAGACTTGAAACTCCGCCGATTAGTCTGTCTCCTACATTAATTAATTCGCTGGATTGCGTTGCTGTAATTGCTCATGCTGTTGCAAAAAAACAGGAGACTAGAAAAGTCAGAGAAATTGTAGAAATTGTTAATGTTGACAAGAGCGGAACCACTTTGGTAAATACGCCATTTAAATGGGACCCGAGCAAAGATATTTTTTACTACAAAAGGCAAAGCAAGGTTTTTGAAAAAATTTCTATGAGGACTGGAAAAAGCATAGAGGAGCTGCAACAAGATATGATATCTCGGTCGAAATTGCTGTATTCTTTATATAAAAAGAAAATTTTTGATTTTGACGAGGTTGGAAGAATTGTAAATGAATATCACAAGAATCCTGCGGAGATTTTGCGGAAATACCTGCTATGATTAAGTTGAAAAGTATTTAAATCTGATTTTGTTTCTAACGAAATGATTAAAAAAGAGAACATAACGAATTTAGCCCAGCTTCTTACTGGAATGAAAGACGTTATTCTAAAAATGGAAAAAGCCGAGGCGAAAAAAGATACTGAACAATTAATTCTTGGAAAAAAACAAATATTGGATTTTCAAAGAGAAATTGACAAACTCCTATGATAGAAGAATTAAAAAAGAATGTTGAAACTGAAATTGAAATTCTCCGCGAGGTTTCGCTCAACCTGAACAAAATAGATTATTATTCGACGGCGGTTGAACAAAGACTTTTAATCGGCTCTGTCAATGCGTTGAGCAATGCTATTAAAATAATAAATGACTCTATTCCAAGCTTGACAAAAGAAATCGTTTCTGAGAAAAAATTGCCTGTTGCTTTTGAAAAATCAAGAGAAGAAAAAGTATTTGAAAATGTTAATTTCCGAGGAATTCGGTCTAATATTGATGTTGTAATAAGAAGAGCAGAAAGAGAAAAACTTTTCAAAGAACTAAGCATAAATGAAGAGTTTATCAGAAAACTGAAAAGAAGAAGAAAGGAATACGCTGGAGAAAAATACGCGGAATTCAAGGCGGCCCGAGGATATTTGAAATTATCGAACAGATTCTTTCTGGATACTTCGATTAGACTAATAAGGAGAGGATATTTCAAAAATTTATTAGTTCAGATAAAAAAATCAAATATTGACATTTTATTCGAGGCGTATATTGCAATGATTTTGTTTTCTGTTCTGCTGAGTGTTTTCCTCGGAATTTTCCTTACTGTTCTTCTTGTTTTGTTTAAAGTTAGTTTTGTTTTTCCGTTTATCAGTTTTTTTGACGGGAATTATCTGCTAAGGCTTGCTAAAGTAAGCTGGCTGATTTTTGCTGTTCCATTAGGAACGTTTTTGCTGCTGTACTTTTATCCGTCGAGCGAGCAAAAATCTTTGGAGAAAAAGATAAACCAGGAATTGCCTTTTGCAGTTATTCATATGAATGCGGTTTCAGGCTCTGGAATTGAACCGAGTGAAATTTTTAAGATAATTGCTCTCAATAAAGAGTATCCTTATCTGAGAAAAGAAATAAGAAAAGTTTTGAATCAGATTAACTTGTATGGCTATGATTTGGTAACTGCGCTGAATAATGCTTCAAAAAGCGCGCCAAGCAAGAAATTAGCTGAGTTGTTTTCAGGACTTTCCACCACGATTACTTCTGGCGCGAAATTATCTGAATTTTTTGAGAAAAGGGCGGAAAGTCTTTTGATTAGCTACAGACTGGAAAGAGAAAAATACACGCAACTTGCTGAAACATTTATGGATATTTATATCAGTGTTGTGATTGCAGCACCGATGATACTTTTGCTCCTTTTAATCATGCTTTCGATAACTGGGGCTGGAGCAACTTTTACGCCCTGGCAAATAAGTTTTTTGATTGTTGGAGGAGTAGCATTATTAAATGTTGTTTTCCTTTGGTTTTTACAGATAAAACAACCGACATATTAAAATGAAACTTCAAAAAATGCACTGGATTGGAATTGCGGCTGCGGCAGTAATCCTCGTGTTCGATATTATTTTTTTCCGCAGTGATGAAAGGATGCTGTTTTTTTTGGGAGGAATTGCGTTTAGCATTGCTGGCTTGCCTTTTATTATAGGACTTGTGATGGAAGGAAGAACAGAGCAGGGAGTTAATGAAATGTTCTTGGAGTTTGCGAGAAATTTGGCTGAAAGCGTCGGTGCAGGAACTCCTGTAAGCAAAAGTATTGTCAATATGAAAAACAAAAATTACGGGCTGCTGAGTTCGTATGTTGTAAAGCTATCCAATCAGATAGAGCTCGGAATACCTGTTAATTCTGCGTTCCGCACTTTTGCCGATGACATTGGAAGTCCTGTTATTCAAAGAGCTGTTTCTTTGATGGGCGAGGCTGAAAGAGCTGGCGGAGAGATTGATTATATTTTAGAGTCTACTGCAAAATCTATCGCTGAAGTTGAAAAGCTGAAGAAAGAAAGAAAGGCTGCGATTTACAATCTTGTTGTGCAAGGGTATATTGTCTTTTTTATTTTTCTAGGGATTATTCTAGTTATGGAATATAAAATAGTTCCAATGACTTCGTCTGTTGGCGGGCTTTCTACAGGAGGTGGTTTTGATATTAATAAAATTAGCGAGGGAGCAGGAGTTGCCGGGGAAGGATTAACACCAGAACAATTTACAAGGCCTTTTCTTTATTTGCTTTTGGCGCAGGGCTTGTTTGCTGGACTGACTATCGGCAAGCTGACAGAAGGTTCTATTAAGAAAGGAATTAAACATTCTTTTGTTCTGATGATTAGTTCGTTTTTGGTTTCAACGGGAGCGAGATTGTTTTTGGTTCCGGCTGCTGCTTAATTAAATAAAAAATTTCGTTTTCTGAATTTATAATTCTGTATTCTAAATTAATCCTCTTCAAAAGATGCTCAAACCAGTATCTTCTTGGCTGGTTCATTTTTTTATTGGAAAGAGTTTTTGTTGAAAAACTTGCCAAAATGTACTTTGACTTAATTGATTTTAAGATTCTTTCTGCGGCTCTTTTTTCTATTGTGTCGAGGATTTTAAACAAGAGGCAAATATCTGCTTTGGGGAAAGAAAGATTTATTTTGAGAAGATTGTATGGAAAAACTTTTCCCCTGATATCGTTCTTCCGGAAGAATTTTTTGATTAAATCAATTTCGTCTTGCTTTATATCTACGGCGTAATAAATTATTTTTTTATTTGCCAGCGCTATCGGATTGATACCGCAACCGATGTCTAGAACGGATTTTATTTTTAACTGAGTTAAAAGTTTTTTTAGTTCGGGATAGAAATTCAAGCGTTCTGCTGTAGAGGTGTGTGTTTTTAGCAATTCATTGAGCTTATCTCGTTCTAATAATTCCTGCCTATTTTTCTGTTTTTTTTGGAATTGCCCTGCGTAATTTCTTAACTTGGAGCGAATTTCTTTGATTATTATTTTGGCTTGCTTTGGAGAAAGATTTTCTGAAGAAATTTTATTTTTGTTCAGATAGGACTCAAGAATTTCTTTTACTATCTCTTTTGAGATGCCGGAGAGTTCTTTTTTTTTGAGAATCTGCAATATTAACTGATTGTTCATTTTATGTAGAGATTAGAATAATTTATAAAAACTACTAATCTTTTGATGTTATGAAAAAAGAAGCGGTAAGCCATATTGAAATGATTTTGGCTTTTGTTTTATTTGCAAGCGCGGTTGGATTCGGGCTGTATTTCCTGAATCCGGTTAATTCGGAAAGACTGACTGAAACGACGATGGATTATATTTACAGAGAAATTTCCAAGGAAGTTAGCGTTGGGGTGGAGAGTTTTTCTGTAAAGATAGAGGAAGATCATTCTGGACAAACTATTCTAATTGATGTTGGGAGCATTGGAGATAGAAATGTGAGAGTTGAAGATATGAATGGTAGGGAAATTGATTCTTTGATTTTTGATGCTATTCCTCCTAAAAGAATAATGATTAAGGGTAAAACGGGAGGAGATTATTTTGTTTTAGTAAAGTTAAGCGAGGATTTGCCTGTAAGAGCTTCTCCGATTGAACCGAAAGAAACAGGAGATTATGTTGTGGCTTCTTCGAATTATGAGGAGGTTTTTTCTGAGAATAAAATAAATGATTTAAGAGATTCTTATAATTCAGATTATCCTGCATTGAAACAAAAATTTAATATACCTGACAGAACAGATTTTGACTTTAAACTTGTCTTTCCTGAAACCTCTCCTCCAAAAGAAGATATAACGACGGAAGGAAAAATTCCTGAGAGCTTGGAAGTATTTTCTACTGTTCGGAGAGTAGAAGTTTTAACATCGGAAGGAGAAACAGTTTTCGCGGAGCTTACAATCAGACTATGGTAAATAAAAGAGAAAAACAAAAGTTTATTTCCGTCTTCCCGATAGTAGACGGGAAAAGAGGATTTTTGAGAATTGTAGAAGCGAGTATTGCAATTCTGGTTATTCTGGCGGCTGTGTTGTTGCTCTTGTCTCGCGGAGAAGAAAAAGTTGAAACTGATTTTAATGCCTTGCTTACGCCGATTTTAGAGGAGATGGCTCAAGATACTTCTTTGAGAGAGGATATATTGGAATATAAATTAGGGGAGCAGATAAGTAACAATGAAAAGGTAAATAATGAGAATATAATTGGGGATTTAAATGATTTTGTTGGAGACAGAATTACAAATCCTTCGCTGGATTATTATGTCGTGATTTGTGATTTGGAAGGAATTTGCCCGATTGATTATCCGGTGGATATAAGAGGAAATTTGTATGCGAATGAAAGAGTAATAAGCACAACTCTCGAAGAAGAAATTAAAATTTCTCCTATTACTGGAGAGGACATTAGTTTTTTTCCTAAAAAAGTCAAGATATTCCTGTGGGAAAAAGAATCTTGATTAATGTAAGTTTTATAAAGTTGCGGAATTTAATATGGAAATGAAAGAGGATGCGAGTACACAACCTGCGTTTTCCATTTTAAACATGGAAACTAAAATGAAAAAAAGAGCGTGTTTTTTGATTGTTGTTTTAGTGCTAGCGGGATTAGTTTTGGCAGAGGATTTTACGTTTTACGACGAGGGTTCTTATATTGAAAAAAGCTACAGCGGGGGACAATTTGTCAAGGGCGCTTTGAACATGAGTTTTGACGGGCAAGAAAACGCAAGATTTGAAAGTAATTTTGAAGGAGGGGTTGAATTGTTCACTCTTTTGACTAAGATGAATTATACCCAGAATGTTGATTTTACCTGCGAGCCTGCGAATTGCAAAGAGAGATATGCCTCGAGCGGAGAGGAAATAGGAGACCTAAAAACTCAAAGCTTTTTTCTTGACGGGGAAAAGATTTTTGGGTTTGTGGTTGGGGGCGGAACAATGGGCGGAGAATTAGAAGAAAATGGAATTACTTCATTTCAAATAAATATCACAAGCGACAGCAGTGAAACGAGCTGCAGCAACCAAATTTCTGTGGATTTATTTAATGACGGAGTAATTGATTTTTATAACACAAAATACGAAAACCAAGACTGCGGTTCAAAGGTGTACGGGGGAAGCAGCGGCTGCTATGATGACGGCAATGCTGAGAATTTAGATATAGAAAAAGGCGAACATTACTGCATAAAATTAAAATTGCCTGCGGCACCAGCTTACAAGCTGGGGGCTAGAATTAAGGCTGGGTGGGATGATCCTGAAGTAGCAATGAAACTTTACGACACTTCTGGCGGAGATAAAAGTTACAAGAAAGGGTGTTATGTTGTTTTGCCTGCTGCAGGCTCTACTGCTGATGCTGACTGCATTGTTAATTATTCTTCGACAGAAGAATTTGACGCATTTGTATGCATCTGGGACAAAGGGTACAGGAGTGATAAAACACAACATAAAATTCGAGAGGATGATTCTGGCAGCAAACACTGCGGGGGAGTTGGAATGCCTTCTGAAGAAGAAATAGAGATTAACACTGATTTTAACATTTACGCTCTTCCTTTAAAATATGCTGCTGTCGGGACGATTAAATTTGATGAAAGCTTGAACGAAAATTTATATGACGATATAGAGGGATATATTGACGAGGTTTATGGGAAAGATTGCGAGGAAGAATGCGTTGTTCCTTTTAAGATTGGAGGTTTAAGCGGACAACAAATAATTTTAGATGATGCAAAGATAACGTATGAAATTGACAGAGTTCGAACTAGCAGAAATATTTACGACGTAGAAACAGAACCTTTCACAATTTCTACTGAAAATGTTCTTGAATTGGACATAGAAAAAATGAAATTTGAGGTTCCGAACAAAGACAAAGAAGGAGAGACGTTCACGCTGAGTTTTGACGGCGAGGAATTAATCGATGACAAGATAAGCATTACGAAGGGATTTGATTTTACAATCGGACCGAGATTTGCTTTGATAGGGCAGAACACGCAGTTTATCGCTTATCCTTCGACGAGCATGAATATCAGCGGTTCTGTCTGGAAGTTTACAGACAGCGTTAGTTTGATGTCTGCTAACGAAAAGTCGTCGTACACTTATGTCGAAGAAGGAGAACAAGAGGTTGAAGTTACACTGACTAGTTCGGACGGAAGAACTGCCACAAAAACATTTGTGATTGTTGTAGGAGAACCTCAACTTTCTGCAAGCCTAACAATTAACAAATACAAACAGAGAGTGAAGGATATTGAAGGAGATATTGTTGGATTTGACGAATGGATAAAATCTAAAGTAAGTTCTTTGATAAATTTAGAACAAACTAAAAATTCGCTGATTGTGATAGAAAATGACTTCAAAAAATTAAAATCGACTGACGCTGACGAGAAATATGTGGAAATTATTAATCGCCTTGTTGCGCTGGAATTACCCAAATCTATTGACGTTGTGCAGCGCGGAACTCTTCCGGGGGAAATTGGATTTGGAAATATTAATGTGGACCATCTTGCTACAATTTCAAGAAGAACAGACATAAGCGATATAAGAGAAGAAATTCCTTCTGGAATTGTTTCTTGGTCTGAGTCAAATTATAATTTTGAAATAAGCTTTGAGAATATTGCTGCTCTGGAAGATTTTGGCATATCTCCCCTGCTGAACGCCTACAAGATTTCTTTAACTCCGAAAGCTGAAGCTGGGAGCGACGAGGCGTATTTGATTATAGATCAGTCATTCAGCAGTTTGGAATTCAAGCAGACTTATGGTCAAGAAAAAATTGGTGCTGGAGAAGGAGCTTATATTGCTTTAGGAAGGGACAGAACTCCAAAAACATTTGAATTCCTGATTGCCGGCGCGACAGCTCCGCAGATACCTGCTTTGGGTGTTTATATTTCTCCGAAAATAGATGACTTAAATGTTGTTAAGAAGCCGGGAGAAATAGAGATTGCAGGATTTCCGTGGAAGATTTTTGTTATCGCCATGACTATTCTGATTATAATTATCTTTGCAGTTTATATTGCCCTGCAAGAATGGTATAAAAAATACTATGAAAGAAACTTATTCAAAAACCCCGACAATCTTTACAACATTATCAACTTTATTTATAATTCAAGAGTTTCTGGATTGAAAGACAGAGAGATTAAGAACAAACTTTTAGAGAAAAACTGGAGCAGGGAAAGAGTAGTCTACGCATTTAGAAAAATTGACGGCAAGAGAACTGGAATGTGGGAAATACCTATCTTCAAGGGATTTGAAAACAGAAAGGTTAAAATGGAAATCCAGAACAAACACCCTAATAGCGCAATAGACGCAAGATTTATTAAAAGGCCTAATCTTTAAATTAACATGTTTCAGATAATCAAGAAATTTACCTCTAAAATTTGGAAAAGTATTTTCAGAAAGAGGGATAATTTAAAGATTGGTTTTTACGGGCCGCCGAATGCCGGGAAGACTTCTTTGGCGAATAAAATCTGCAAGGATTGGACAGGAGAAGACATCGGGCAAGTGAGCGCGATTCCGCACGAGACGAGAAATGTTCAGATAAAAGAACAAGTTAAAATTGAACATAATGGAAAAGAATTAACTTTCAAAATAATAGACACGCCGGGAATAGCGACGAAGATTGACTATGAGAATTTTTTGAAATTTGGCATGAAAAGGGGCTCGGCTAAAAAGCGGGCAAAGCAGGCAACGCAGGGAATTATTGAAGCGATTCAATGGCTTGATGATATGGACGCTGTTATTGTTGTTTTAGACGCGACGCAAAATCCATATTCGCAGGTTAATATCACGATTATAGGAAATTTAGTCGCGAGAAAAATTCCTGTTCTGATTGCGGCGAACAAAACAGATTTAAAGCATGCTGACATAAAGAAAGTAGAATCGGCTTTTCCAGAGTACAGCGTTGTGGGGATTTCAGCTAAAGAAGGACACAACATGGAAGAGTTTTACGAGTCTTTGTTTACGCTGGCGAAAAAAATTTAAAATGATAAAGAAGAAAAAACTAAAGGGGCTGAGTTTGCATGTTATTCCTTTTGCAGAAGTAGAGACTCTGGGAATTTCCGAGAGAGTTAAGAAATTATTGAATTTGGTTTTGGGGAATAAAATTGTTATCTTGCACGGGCGCCTTCGGGCTGAAGAAGAAGCGAGGCTGATTGAAGATACAATGGCGATGGTTGATCACATAAAAAATTTTAAAGGAATTGAGCTGGCAGTTATAGAACCGGATTTGAGAGACAGAGGAGTTTTTGTAAAGATGAAGTATGGGCTTTCTAAGAAATTGGTTGGAGATAATAGTGCGTTGACTGTGATAGGGCCTGCTGCGGTTATTAAAGACATTAAGAAAGATCCGAAGAAATTGGAATTGTGGCTTAGTTAGTTCTTTAGTATAACAATTATTTTAGAAAAATTTTTGCGAATTCGCTTCGGCGTTGGTAATCCAACGACGTATGGGGATGTATTCAGCACCTACGGCGATTAAGGGAATATCCCGAACGCATCGCCATTGCCGCTGCCGAAGACGTTGCTGCCGCAGAAGTCAAGTCCGCTGCCGGCGCCCTCGTAGAGCGCCGCCACTCTTTGCTCTTCGCCTTCGTTTCCAATACCATAAACAGATGGTTTCTTTAATCTGAATTTTGTTGATGCTTCTCCTAATTTTTCAGCGCCTTCGACTCCGCAATTTGCGACGATAACTCCATCTTTTGCGAAAGATTCTGGGGAGTGTTCTCCCAGCCTATAAGTTTCTTTTGGCGCGAATCTTACTAATTTGTCTTTGCTGAATCTTATTCCGTTAATTTCTTTTCCGCCTTTTAGTTTCTTTTCCAAATCTTCTGAGTTTAGTGGCTGGCTTCTTCCTACTGCTTTCAAATCTTGGATAACATAAACTCCTTTTCCTGTCCAAAGATTTCTGTTGAAAACCCAAAGCAATCTGTTTTTCATTATTTCTCTGACGTTTTGGAATTCTAGCTCGTTTTGGGCTTCTGAACAATATGCTGAATGAATTAGCGATGCTGTGTAATCTCCTGTTGGAACTTTTTGGTTTTGCGAGAGAATTTTATTGCCTATGTTTCTGTAATTATCTGGGCCTGCTGAAGGGAAAGCAAAAGATATTTCAGTGGATTCGTGGGGAACCCTTATTTTTGTTGCTGTTTCGATTCTTGGCAAGTTTTTATCAGCCATAATTTTTTTAGAAATGGTCTGTATATAAAGTTTTGTTTTGTTGTACTAATTTAAGAGATATAAATATTTATTAATTGCTAATTGCTTTGTTTGACATGCCATATAAGTGTATTCACTGCTCGAAGATGTATTCTGACGGGTCGCAGGAAATTCTGAGCGGATGCGGGGAGTGCGGGAAGAAGTTTTTCTTTTACATCCGAAAAGACCAGCTTGACAAGATAAAGATTAATGCTGAGGAAAATGTTGATTTGAGTTCTGAAGAAAAAATTCAGGTTGAGCAGGATGTAAGAGAAATTGCGGGAATAGCTGACGAGGAAATGCCTGTATTTCTTGATTTTGAAAGCGTTAAAGTGATTCAATCTGGGAAGTATTTATTGGATTTGGGAAAGTTGTTTGCGCAGAACAAGCCGAAAGTTTACAAGCTTGAAGACGGGAAATATATTGTTGATTTGAGCGCTATCCGGAAGGAAGGGCAAGTTTAAAAGTTCTTTTTGCTTTGTAAATTAATGAATTTGAAGAAATTATTAAGAGAGATGGATTTTTCTGTCAGTGCTGAAGAGATGAATTATTTGAAAAGCGAGACTGAAAAAATAGTTGGGTTGTTGAAAAAAGAATCTGGCAGAAATGCTGAAGTTTTTGTAGGGGGAAGTTTTGCCAAGGGAACTTTGACTAAGTCGGAGAATTACGACGTTGATATTTTTGTGAGGTTTTCTAAAAATAAAGATTTGTCGTCGGAGCTGGAGAAGATTATTAGAAAAGTTGCTAAGGCGATGAGATTGAATTATGAGAGATTGCATGGGAGCAGGGATTATTTTAGGGTTATGCCTTCTAAGAAATTGACGTTTGAAATTATTCCTGTTTTGAAAATACGAAAAGTTAAGGAAGCTGGGAATGTTACTGATTTGAGTTATTTCCATGTTAACTATATTCGGAAGAAACTGGCTGTTGGACGGCGCGAGGATGTTGGGCTGGCAAAGCAATTTTGCAAGGCGCTGGGAGTTTATGGAGCTGAATCTTATATCAATGGTTTTTCTGGATATGCTCTTGAATGCTTGATTGTTTATTATGGAAGTTTTGAGAAAATGGTTGGGGCGATGACTAAGATAAAAGAGAAAGAAATAATCGATATTGAAAGATTTTATCGGCAGAAATCAGATGTTTTGGTTGAGCTGAATGAAAGCAAGACATCTGGACCGATTGTTTTGATTGACCCGACGTGGAAGGAGAGAAATGTTTTGGCTGCTTTGAATTGGGATTCTTTTAAGAAATTTCAGGAAGGTGCTAGAAAAGTAATTAAGAAACCAACACGAGAAATGTTTTTAGTCAAGAAGATTGATGTTTCTTCTTTAGAAAAATTTGCCGGGAAAAAAGGCGCGGAGTTTGTTCATGTTCGACTTGAGACAGACAGGCAGGAAGGAGATATTGCGGGGACGAAACTAAAGAAATTTGCTGGTTTTCTTTCTCGTGAATTAGAGAAATATTTTATTATTATGGCTAACGAATTTTCGTATTCTGGCGGGAAGATCGCTGATGTTTATTTTGTTGTTAAAACGCGGGGAGAGATTATTCGCAACGGGCCGCCTGTTAAATTAATTCGCGAAGTGCGGGAGTTTAAAAAAAGAAATCGCAGGACGTTTGTTCGAAGCGGGAAGATTTTTGCGAGGGTTAAGGTTGGGTTTGGTGGGGCTGAATTGGTGGAGAAATTGGGGAGGAGTAATGGGGTGGAGATGGGGATTGTAAAAGTTTTATTGGCAGACTAAATTATTCTAAACAAATTTTGCGAATTCGCTTCGGCGTTGGTAATCCAACGACGTATGGGGATGTATTCAGCACCTTCGGCGATTAAGGGAATACTCCAAACGCGTGGCAACCGCCGTAGTCGCCGAAGTCGTCGCCATTGAAGCTGAGTCTGTTGCCGCCATACTCGCCGAGCGCAGCCACTCTTTGTTCTTCGCCTTCTGTTTCAACACCATCAATGTATGGTTTATTTAATCTGATTTTTTTTGATGCTTCTCCTAATTTTTCAGCGCCTTCAACTCCGCAATTTGCAATTACAAATCCGTCTTTTGCGAAAGTTTCTGGAGTATGTTTGCCTAATTTGTAAGTTTCTTTTGGCGCGAATCTTACTAATTTGTCTTTGCTGAATCTTATTCCATTAACTTCTTTTGCGCCTTTTAATTTTGTTTCTAAATCGTTTACATCTAATGGCTTGCTTCTTCCTACTGCTTTCAAATCTTGGACAACATAAACTCCTTTTCCTGTCCAGAGATTTTGGTTAAAGACCCAAAGCCATCTTCTGTTCATTATTTCTCGGACATTTTGAAATTCTAGCTCGTTTTGGGCTTCTGAACAATATGCTGAATGAATTAGCGATGCTGTGTAATCTCCTGTTGGAACTTTTTGGTTTTGTTTAAGGATTTCTGCGCCGACAGTTTGATAATTTGCTGGACCTATTGAAGGGAAAGCAAAGGCTATTTTACTGGATTCGTGGGGAACCCAAATTTTTGTTGCTCTTTCACTTCTTGGCGTTTTTGCGTTTGTCATTTTATCCTCTGCGAAGTTTTTCTACAAGTCCGCTAGTCAGAGATTCTGAAAGTGCTTTCTCTAATTCTGGTATGCTGCCTAAAATTTCATGAATGTTTTGTAAGTTCGCATTTTTAACGTCAGTTAAGCTGTATCCAAAATTTTGCGCGTGCGCTTCGCGCACTCCACGACGCACCCCGAAGGCCCCGTAGTGACCGTCCAAGTCCCTGTACCTGCAGAGGAAACCGGAGTCGTACTGAGGATGGTCGAACCACAGATAATTAACAATAGCTTGGTTTTTTGAATCTGTAGATAAATTCCAGAGAGGAATTGTTCCTTGCGTGAATTTTTCAAAATATGGTTTAGTGAATTTTCCGAGAGCAAATTTTGATTCATCCATTTCAGAAGTTAATTGAAAGTCTCCTGCTTGCGAAAGAATAATTGCTGTTCTGTCTTCTGGTTCTTTTGCTGTTTCTGATTTAGCTAAGTCTCTTGCTGATTCGTAAACTCCCGCGTTGGCTTCAAAATATTTTCCATTTCTATGCGCTCTTACTGCAGATGACGCCATAATTGGATTCATCAACGGAGAATTTTTAACTAAAACAGTTGGTTCGCCTTTTAGTGCGATCGGCGCTATAGATGTTCTTGAAAAATCATTTGAAAGTGTGGTATCCGAAAATTAGTTCTCAACGCTGATTTATATCAGCCTATGAAATTCACAAAAAAGAGTCTCTTGGAGACTCTACGGCTGAAAGCCGAAGGAAAAGGCAGTTATCAGTCGAGGAAAATAGCAAATGTTTCTGTAAGAAGAGTTGATGAGATATGGAAAGAATATTTAATGACTGGAGAGATTCCAATCATAGGAAAAGGAGTTGGAAGACCGATGATACCGATAGAAGAATGGGAAAAAGAAATTGTGAAAAAATCTTATGAAAAATACAGAGTGTCAGCTGACACTCTGGAAAGATTGATTAAGAGAGACGAAAAGAAACATTTAAGCCATTATAAAATTCATAAAATATTAATCGAGTTGGGATATGCAGAAAAGAAAGATAAAAAAGATGTTAGAAAAAAAGAGTGGATAAGATATGAAAGAATGCACAGCTTAACTGCTGTGCATATTGATTGGCATTATGATGGAAAAGTCTGGGTGTTTGCTGTTATTGATGATGCTTCAAGAAAAATTCTTGCAGTGATAGAATGCAATTCTCCGACGACAAAAACCTCTATTGAAGGAATGAAAATGGCTTTAAGATTTGGCAGAATAAAACAATGTATTTCAGACCGCGGTTCTCAATTCATGAATAACATGGAAGGATATTCAGAGTTTCAGGAGTTTCTGAAACTGAATGGAATTCAGCATATCAAATGCAAAATCAAGCATCCGCAATCAAACGGAAAAATTGAGAAGTGGTTTGAATGTTATGACAAACATCGGAAAGCATTTAAAACTCTTGGAGCTTTTTTGCATTGGTATAATGAAGTTCGTCCGCATAGAAGTTTGAGGTTTGAAGTGCTGGAAACTCCAGCACAGGCATTTGAAAGGAAAAGGAGAAAAGAATGAAAATAAAGAAACAGTTTAATTTGTCGTTAGGAAATAATTATCGGATACGACATGTGCGATTGAACTGTGCATAGATTACAATAATTATTAAAAGATAAAAATAATTCTTGAATTTATGAGAAATTCAAGGGCTTTAAGATTTGGACTTGCTGGTTTGGCTGCGATTGCGGGGTGCGCTCAGCATGCCGGGATAAAATAATTTTTGGAAAGATTTAATAATTAAACAATTTCTGGAATAATATGGAAGAAAGATACACGAAGGAAGGACTGCCGGTAGTTACCGAAGATGAAGCGATAGTTTTTGCGAGAGATATACGCCGGAGAATTCGTAAAGAGCCGAAAAGCAGAAATTATTTTTTTAATGAAATAAAAAAAGGGTTGAAGGCAACAAGGGAATTAATTCTTTTTTGACAGAAATGTTTGGAGACGCGGGTGAACTGCGCAACACCGAAAATACGGCTTTAAGATGCTATAAAGAAGGAGTTATCGCGTGCTATGAGTTATTAGCAAGAGCTGCTGAAAGAATTAATTTAGAAGATTCTGCACGTTAACTGAGATTGATTGGACAGAAAGATTTAAAATTGTTATTGGGAAGAAAGGAGTATGAATGAAAAAATTATGTTTGTTGAAGATGACGAGATACTATTAGAATATACTACAAGATGTTTAGAGAGAAAGGGGTATAGTATCCTGCCCTATTCTGATGGCCCGACGGCAATAAACGACATTAAGGAAGGGATTAGATATGATTTGCTATTGGTTGACGAAAACTTGGATGGGAGCGACAGCATAATTCCAAATCTTAAAAGCCCGAACCAATTAGTTTTGCAAATTAGCGGAAGAGATATAATTAATCTTTCGTTAAAAGTAAATCCTGAAGCTCCAATTATTTCTTTATCCGGATATAACGTAATACCTAAAGGGGTTAGAAATTCTTTAGTAAAACCATTTACTCTTGAAGAATTACTTCAGGTTATTGGAAACGTTATACAATAAAATAATTTATCTCCAAGTAACATTTACCTGATCTGTTCTTTCAGCATCAGAGCATAACAGAATTAAAACCTTCGAAGTGTTTGTCTCCTGTAATGATTTTTACATTCGCTTTTTCTGCGGCAGCCAAGATTATTGAATCAGCCATTCCCCAATTCTTGATTTTCTTCTTGTTCTCAAAATTTATTCTGCCTGCACTTTGGGCTATTTCTGTATCTAAGTTTATTATTTTGGTTTGAGACAAGATAAAATTAAAATCTTCTTCAAAATCCTTATTTTCTTTTTTATATTTCTCAGTTAGTTCTGCTATAACCATCGACGGTGTAATAGAAGAATTATTTTCGATAAAGTTTCCTGCTATCTCTCCTTTTTCTGTTCCCTTGAAATATTCAATCCATGCATACGAATCAATTAGATATTCATAATTCACGGAAAACACTCCTGTCTTTTCTCTTAAACTCTTTTAATTTAGGGTTCGAACCAAATCTAGATTTGGACAAGCTTCCAGATTCTTCCAGTAATTTGCCGATTACCATGTCCATATTTTTTGAACCCATTTTCTTTTTTAGCTGCAAGAGCATTTGCACGGTTCTTTCTTTTACAGCGATTGTGGTTTCCATGTATATATCTATAACTATAGATATATAAACATTTCTTTTTTATCTCCATGTAACCTTGACTTGGTCTGTTCTTTCCCTCGGCAAAATATCAATTTTGTCTGCGCTTACTAAAAGAGATTTATCTTTTTCAATCATTAATTCTCCTGTATATGCAATCATCGCGGCGTTGTCGACTAATAGCGGGCGTTCGGGGCAGAAGAATTTTGTTTTTTGCAATCTTTCAGAACACATTATTTTGCACATTTCCTGCAGTCTTGAATTGCAGGCGACTCCGCCGCCTAAAACTAATTCTTTTTTTCCTGTGTGGGCTAGTGCTCTTTCTGCTGCTTCGACGAGCATTGCGAAAGCTGTTTCCTGCAATGAGAAAGAAAGATTTTCAATTGACTCGCCTTTGTCGTAGAGCTGCTGAATTTTCGTCTGCATTCCTGAAAATGAAACGTCCATACCTTTTATTGAATAAGGCAATTCGACGTATTTTCCTTTTAATGCGTGCTGTTCTATTTTTGGGCCGCCGGGAAATCCGATTCCGAAATGTCTTGCTACTTTGTCGATGAAATTTCCTATTCCGACGTCTAAAGTTTCTCCGAAGACGCGGTATTTTCCTGCTGCAAATGCAATTATCTGTGTGTTTGCGCCTGACGCGTAGAGCAGGACAGGGTCGATTGCGCCGACAGAACGGCTGATTTCTAAATGCGCGATGCAGTGATTTACAGGAATTATTTTCACAGAAAGTTTTTTTGCCAGAGATTTTGCGAATTCTAATCCTGCGCGGAGACAAGGAGCCAAGCCAGGGGCGTTTGAAAGCGCGATTGCTTCTATTTTCGATTCAGATATTTTTGCTTTTTCCAAAGCTTGGTTGTATAACTGCTCTGCGACGTTTTTGTGGTGGGCTGCGGAGTCCATTGGGATGATTCCGCCGGATTCAGGAACATACATGTCTTTGACATTTGAGAGAATTTTTCCGTTATTGACGACTGCGATGCCGAAAGTGTGGGCGGTGCATTCTATTCCGAGTATCATAAAATAAACAGCATAAAGAGACTTTTAAAGATTGGTAAAAAATAAATGAACTAAAGTAAAAATAAAAACTAAGAAGAAAATTTATCTCTTTTTCTTCTTTTTCGCTCTGCCGCCTCTGGACATTTTAGCTTCGCATACGTTTCCTTTTCCATCAACATAGTAAAGGTGTCCTGGCTTTCGCTTAACAACCATCTTATGAATTATTGTTCCCATTGTTTACCTCCTTTTTATTAGACTTAGTAGAATATTCTAACTGCTATTTAAACTTTTCCTTTATCGACGAAGAATTTGATTATTTTCTGATTCTTGCGATTGATTGGGATTTCAATTAAATTTGCAAATGGGGTTTTGGGCGTTACTGAAAGCTTCCATGGGTGAACTATTTTAAAATCAAGAACTTTGTTTTTTTTATTCAGCCAGACTGCCAGAAAAGGGAAGAAAACAAAAAAAGAATGTATTGGGTGTCTTGCGGGCTTGGAAAATTTGAAAAGGAGATTGCCTGAGTTTTCTGACTTGAACATTAATCCCGCAAACTTTCCGGCAGTTGAAAGTGTTTTAACCTTAATATCTATTTTATTTTTATTTAGAGATATTTTCATTTTTACAGGAGGATACGAACGTTTTTATATTTAATTTATTTAATAGAATTGAAAATGGGGTTGAATTTGGCGGTGCTTTTGTCGCCGTGGGTAATCTTTGGAATAACTTCGATTGTAGTTGTGACTGTAGTTATTATTTTGACTCTTATTGAAAAAATCATCGACAGGAAAATTCGACGGAAAAATGAAGAAGAAGAGAATTTTTTTAGAGAGAAAATAGATTATTT
>Ga0208957_1000884_pt1 | contig 18358 bp, 27 predicted proteins | sample RifOxyA1_FD_184029 | JGI IMG/M metagenome (GOLD analysis project Ga0208957, IMG submission 184029) | Groundwater microbial communities from Rifle, Colorado - Rifle Oxygen_injection A1 (SPAdes) | ecosystem: Environmental > Aquatic > Deep subsurface > Groundwater | place: Rifle, Colorado, United... | reverse complement strand
GCCGCCGGTGAGCGTTGACCTGTAGCCGCCGGTGAGCGTTGACCCGTCGCCGCCGGTGAGCGTTGACCCGTCGCCGCCGGTGAGCGTTGACCTGTAGCCCGCTACCGCAAATTTGACGTCTATCTGGATGTCGTAATTCAAGATATTGTCTTTAGGATAATTCGGGTGAGATTTTAGAAGCGTGATTGCGTCCTGCTGCGAGCCGGTTAAAAGCACCTCCCCGCCTTTGAATTTGCATTTGCCGTCAAACTCAATGACATTTTCCGATTCGGCTTCTATCACCTGGAATAGGGTGCCGTATTCGTCGAGGTTAAACGAACCATGTCCCCACAAGAGGCCGTGTAGTCCTCTACCGCATACCGGGGACTTCTGCCAGTCAGGGGCTTCAACGTAGCCCTTTTCGGGGTACTGGAATTTACCATTGTGCGACTTAAAATCCTCAGTGCATTTACGCAGGATAAGCACTTTAAGCATTGCCTATTCCTCCTTGAAGCGCTGGTAATAAACCATGCCGCACGACACTAAACCGATGATGGTTAGCGCAACAGCGGCGATAAACTCAACTCTGAGCACCGCCAGATTGGGCTCGTAAATCAGGTAAGAGTCGTGTTTCAGCGCCCAGCCGAACACGAACGCCCAGGATGCAGCGAGGTAGGCTGCAAACATTCCGTTAACGATGAGCAGGAGCGATAATAGGCTGGTTTTATCCTTCACTGGCGTTGCTTAAAAAGGCTGTTAATTCCCTTTCGGCTACTCGCCAAGAGTCACCAGCCTTTATACCTTTTAGCTTGCCGTCGCGCAACCATCGGCGCACCGTTTCGATATCGACCTTTAATAGCGTGGCTATTTCTTCGGTAGTGTAATAATTTAATTCCATATAGTGTATTGTAGCATCTAATCGATATTTGTCAATACTAATTTTATAACATTTTTGAGCCTAACTGAAAATATTTTCTTGACAACTTATTCGGGGTGTGGTATTTGTTAATCAAGATGGTTCGGGAACTACGTACGTAAGATGGTTATTGCAACTAACGATAAGGGCTGCCGGGTAGAGTTACTAATCCGTGAACCTGGCGAGGTTGCGGTAATCGAAGCGATGCGTAGGACTCCGCACGGTATTGTTACAGTCACAATGCACCAATCAAAAGCCCCTGAAATATCCAGAACGGAGAAGATTCACCCATATGAATAAGTTAAACTAACCTAACAGTTAGCTCGACTCATACAACGAGAGGGCAGTTCCCAGCAATGGGGCTGCCCTTTTTGTTTATAAAAAGTAAATAAAAGGGGCTTGATACTACGAGGATATTCTACGCCTTCCTGATCATCCTTTCATCGGTGATGCTGCTTGCCTTGCCCATCACCGATGCCATTTATGATTTTAGAACGGATGTCAGGACTGACTCGGCTACCGTTGACACGGCGGTAGGCGTCACAACGGGCAGTATGGTGCTACATACGTCGGTTTACGATGACGACACTGATACCATCGGCATCATATCGGACAATCCCGATGACGCGCCGTTATTCGTATCTTACAATGGCACCAGTCGGCAGACCAGTTTTAGTGGGCTGTCGGCTAACGATACCCGGCTGGTGAGCGTCAGCTACGACTATGACGCCTTAACGGAAACCCCTGCAATTAACGCCTTTGTGGATAACCTCGCCCGTATCTTTCTCATTCTGGTATTCGCCTTCATCCCGGCGGCTTTGGTAGCCATATTTATGGGGAGGGCGGACTGATGATGTTGCTACTTTCCCTTCTGGGAATGGCGCTATTCTTTGGCTGGTTTTGCCAGCAACGTGCCAGCATTGTTTTGTGTCTGGTAAAAAATAACATACCTTTAAGGAGGTAAATCTGGTGAAAAACTTTTTCAAAAAATTAGCCAAAGGCGAACGCGGTGCGGTAAATATCGCCTCAACCCTGCTGATCGGTATCAGCATGATCTTCCTGGCCGTCGGTTTCATCATGTTCCCGCTTATCACGGCTGCCACCGATGACCTGCTGGACTACTCGTACACCGGCTCCACTTCTAACTTCACCGACGCGAGTTTTACCGGCTTCACGTCGGTAGTCGGCATTACCCCGCTTCTGGTACTCTTGGGCTTCCTGAGCGCGTCAATCTTCGCGATGTGGATGGGCGTCAGAGTTTCCAAGGGTGCTGCGGGTGGCACCAAGCTGGATATGGGCACCATTGTTATGCTCGGCCTGAGCATGGTTTTCATTGCCATCGGCCTCATCATTATGCCGGTGACGCTGGATTCAATCTCCGGTGTGCTTGATGGCGTCAGCGCCAGCTACACTGGGCTTGAGTCCATTCTGCTGGTGACGCCGCTTCTGGTCCTGATCGGCTTCCTCGGCGCCGCTGTCCTCTCCGGATTCTTCGGCATTAAACGCCTTGGCTCCGGTGGTCCTGCAGACTAGCTAACTTGCCTTGCTGCCGGGGGTAGGCGAAAGTTGACACCCCCGGCAGCGGGCTACAAGGAGAGATTATGGGGATATTCAGTTCACCAATGCCGACCCGGACTCAGTTGTTTCATTACGACAACGGTGACCGGGAGTTTATCCGGCGGCGCATCATAGGCCAATCGGCTACAGAGTTTGATAATACTGGCGACCCCTCGCGATCATGGGTCGATTATTATCAAACTCTATACCCGTTTGATGGTTATAAAGGGATTTCGGCAGACGCCATACAACTGGCGTACGAGAGGCATTTTCACTTTGAGGTGCATGACATATTGCCACCTATTCTCCGCCCGCCCGAAACTAACGCTATGGATTCTCCCTATATATCAGCCATAGCCGAATCGCGAGTAATCGAAATTACTAAATCGGCCAAACCACGCACAATATATCAAACACTAACATACATACTCGGCGGTGCTTTGTTCGTAGAATTGATAATTTGGGGGATTGCGATTTATGTCTCGCGAGGTGGATAAACCTAAAAGAAAAAGAGGGGTTAAGCGTAAGACTATTACGCCAATCCAGAAACTACAAGAGGCGGTAGTGAACGGAGACGCAACTGCATCCGATTTAGCAACCGCATTGGAGGCTAAGGGTTTATTAAAAGAGCAACCCCCGGTGCCAGTGCCCATAGTAGAATCACCCCCACCTGAAGTAGAAGTAAAAAAAGCACAGCGCTTCCGGAATATATCATGGTGGAAAATTATCCCCGGTGTAGCCTTGGTGGCATTAGGCATCCTTGCAGTGCCTTTTTATTTTGCGGACCGTAACAACTATTTTGCCGTTGGAATTATGATGGGCGCCTTCGCTGGTGGCGGCTTTTTGATCTATACCGGATTTACCGGCGTGAAGGCGGGGGTATTATTCAGCTCCAATAATGGTAAGAAGGTTACAGGCAAAGAGAACGCCATTGTAATATATGCCCGCCGTGACACTGCAACCAACAAGGACGTGCCTTATAAAATAGAGTTTGAAGAAGTGGATCATGTCCCCGAGGGTGCTACATTGCACCGTCTACGCAATGACAATAAACATTATTACGAGCTGATGAATGTAACTACCGCTGCAAGTAAAAAGTTGGTCCCGGTGACACTTCCGGACAAAAGAGCATTCCCGCCCGAGTTGTTTCGTATTCCGGCAACAATGCAGCCGTATAAAGATTACATGGATTATAGCCCGCCCACACTGCTAGAAAAGGTGGCACCCGCGGTACTACTGGGGGCAATATTTCTTGTGGGTATATTGATGGTAATGACAATATCGCCAGGGGGGAGTTAAATGGGAGACAACGGTAACGGCAATGGTAACGGGCAGCAAGCCGTTGAGGATATGGCGCGTGAAAAGATCGTAGCCGAGCATTTTAAGGGTTGCACTGTCAATATCAACGAACTACGCCGACAGGACGGTCTTATTGCAGAGTCGATTGATAAGTCACGCAACCAGGGGCAGGGTGTTATTCCTACTTTCATCAACGCAAATAGTGATGATGAAGTTAGGCAGGCGCTAAAACATTGTATCTGGAAAAACACCGAGGAACAGGATAAATGTATTCAGGCTTTGGCTGTTTGCCGTATCACAGGGGCAATGAAAGGTACTAAAACGATACTAGACAGGATCGCCGCGCGGTCGGCTGGCGTTAATGGCTATCTCATGGAAGCGGCTTTTAGAACGCTGTCTCAGACTACGTTTATATCCAAATCGGATCAATTAAAGAAGGGTAAAGGTGAATACAGTAATCGTCCCACAGACCCCATCTCTAAATGACCTCGTAGGATTATGCGTCAGGGCGCTTATCAGGCGCTTTCACCTTAACCGAGACTGGATAATTGGTCTAGTCGGTGAACGGGGTTCCGGCAAAAGCCTGGGCGGTAGCAATATCGCTATCAAAGACTTTGCAATGAATAATGAGCCCGTCTTTTCCAATATGCAAATTAAACTTCAGGTGGACGTTGGTGATGATTTTGCCGCCCCGCATGGGATTCCCGGCGGCTCAGTAGTCTACGAAACGCAACATATTGACAAACAGAGCTTCCTAGCGCTCGATGGCCGCTATGAGGGCGGGTGTCTCTTTTTTGATGAGTTTAACCTTGAATATGGTGAAGCGCGGCGCTCTACTGCCAATGTAAATCTGATGACTGACCGGGCAGTGCAACAACTCCGTAAATTACAATGCGGGCTTATCTATACAGTCATCAATGAAATGTATGTGGATAACCGCATCCGCGACAATACCGACGTGTTTATCCGGTGCTCTGATGTCGCGTTAAATGCTGGTAATTTGGGGAGCCGTATGACACAAGGAACGGTGTTTGAGTGGATGCTTTACCCGATGACGGCGCGGCTAGTCGGTAACGATCAAATGTGGGACAAGGTGCATAAAGCCATAGGTCCTATCCGAATGACGCTTGGACATCTTTGGGGGTCGATTGATACCCTGGAACGTCAAGCGGCTGGCATGACTAAGTACACTGATACCAAGCAGCTTTTACCGATGGAGATCAAAGAATCCCCTGGTGTACGACAGGCGATTAACCAATGGAAGTGGCTGGAAGATGCTATGGATAGATTCTGGCGTAACCACGAAGCCGATGGTGATGTTATTGAGATAAACTCTGATGATTTTCGGGAAGAGCTGGGCGTAAACCGTGACCGATGGCCAATGGCAAGTGCGAAATTGTACTCGCTAATCCCTGATATGGAGAGAAAGGGGAGAGGTAAGCGATACGGTAGATATCTCATTCCTAATAAGGTGCTGCAGGTAGTATGACGAAGAATAACGCCGAGACCTATATTATATTATTTATGAGATTATCTTTGGCAAGGTTTTCCTTATCCTTAAAGAAAAAGGAATTACGAGCATGACAGTAGTCGAACTTCTACCATTAGGAATATTCAGTGGGGTTGCTTTCTGGAAGCCAAACCCTGTTCTATTTATATTGAATGGGGCGGTGTCAATCTTCACCGGACTAAGATGGTATGACCTGGACACTTCACCTTTTGGGTTAGCCATCGGTTTAGCCTTTGTAGTTTATGCCCTGTACTCTTTTGCCCTGGCTTACCGGATGATGTTTTATTCGGAGTAGCGATGAAGAAACATATTAAGAAGAATGATGGGTTGGTAATCAAGCAGTCCGTTTCACGGCAGCAGAACCGGGTAAACAAGTTGCGTCAGATGGTGCAGGAGAACCCCCACAATCAAGATTTGGCCTGGGAGTTATCGCAGGCTTGCCATAATCTTGATGGGATGAAGCAGGAGATGGCTACTACTAGCCGGAGTTTCTACCGGCAACAGAACCACACCCCGCAGCGCCAAACGAGAATAACGCCGCGTCATACGGCGATAAGGTAATGATATGAGCGTTTACGAACCCCGCGAAACACAGTATGATTCGCCCTTCGATGAGGAAGAGGCACGACGTTCTGCCGAGGTAGCCCGCCAGACGGCGAATAACGAGGCGGGGGAATCCAATGATACCGCCGCTAAAAACGACCGCATCCAGCAACTTGCTGATAAGGAAAAGGCGGGCACGCTCTCCGGCGGGCAAGCGACTGAACTTGGCGCGTTACGCTCTGACTTTACCACCGGGGCGATTCACCAGGACAGCTCGGGCAACTGGCGTAATGAGGAAGGCGGCACCGCCACTCAGGAGCAGATTGACAACCGCCTTGATATAAATGTCTCGGCTCAGTCAGCCAATGCAGACGAACCCACGCCCGACTTTGAACCCGGCAGCACGCCTTACGAAATGGGCTTCCGTACCGAAGCGGAATACAAGCGGTCTCAAGCCTATGGCGACGAAATGAGCCGGTACGGGCCTCACCCCGGCAGCAAAGTTCCCGAAGGTACGGTTGTAGTTACCGATGCCGGGGGCGATCCTTACTTGAGAATACCGCCCGACAAAGCCCGTGACCCGGAATATCTTGGCGGATTATCAAGCACCGGGCAGGGGTTGAGGATTCCTGCCAAAGATTACGGCGGCAAAGAAAAACTGCTCACTTTTGACCAGGTTAACAAATTGAATGAGTCAGAAGGGCAGGCAAAATTTGATTTAGAGGTAAAGTACGGGCTGATTGAAAAGGGCGGCCAATTTTTGGACTACAACAAGGCAACTGGTGAATATTCCTACCTTTCACCGAAGGAAGTAGCCGCTCAGGAAGCCTACAAAGTAGACCTAAAGAAGTTCGAAGCCGACCTTAAAACCGCACCCCAAGAATTACAGGACGGCTACAAGAGAAACGGTATCCAGGGTTATAACGACGCGGTTCAGGCATTGCAGAACGCCGAGGGTAATTCCCCGGGCAGGTATGCTTTTGGGACAGGGCTGGTCAGGATGGCCGATGGCCAGTATATCTCGCGGGCTGATTATGACGCACTTGATAAAAAGTATCAGGACATCGGGCGGAAGAATGGCTATGGCTCAATGGTTTACGCCATCAAAAAGGCTTATGAGGACGAGGTAAAGGCGTCGCTTAAAGATGTGCCACAGAATCTAAAGGACGCGTATGCCTCGGGGGGTATAGAAGGCTACGAAAAAGAAATAAAACGCCTACAAGGTGAATACGATAAGGCACAGGAGAGGTTTCTTAAAGAAAGCAAATCCGCCAAGGCATATTTTGTAGACGAGGGCGTAGCACATATCCCCGGTTTCAATTACGGCAAGGATTATAATGCCGACTTCGATAAGTTAAAACCCGAAATCCAGCGGGCGGTCATAGAATATTATGGCTCCCTCAAGCCCATAAAGCTATTGGGCGTTGAGCAATCCCTTACCATGTCGCCGGAAGCCGCGCGTTTCCAGGAGCGGGCAAAGGCTACCGCTGGACTTATCCCTGTTGTTGGCACAGCCATATATTGGAACAGCCCGGATATTAAAGTTGGGGGCGTAACCATCGGGCAAAACACGCAACGAGCGGTAAATATCGCGCTGGATGCGACTATCGTGGCATCGTGGATAAAACCGGGGCTGGGGGCTGGTAAGAATATCATTGCCAATATAGGCCGGTCCAAGGGTGAAATAAAGGCATTCGAAGCGTTAAGGGCTGAAACAGGAGCCGCTACCACGCCGCTTAAAAAGGCACTTGTCAAAGCCGCCAGCGCCTACGTGGACAACCAGGGCGCTATCCGGGATATTGAAAGTTACCTCGCCAAAACCGAACACTTAGAGCAAAGGGCAGGAAAAGCATCAGCCGAAGGGTTAAGGGCATCAAGCAAACGGTCTCTGACCATCTTGAAGGATAAGAGCGAACTACTTAGGCAAGATGTTGTCAAGGCTGTCAAAAGGTTTGATGAAGGCCACGCTGCCCGATTCCAGGATATGCCCCGCGAGGGATTAGATAAGACATTTGTTAAGCACCTCGATAACATCGTGGATGTAGCGTTCAGGGATATTAAAAGCCCGCCAGCCATCCAGCGCGAAATCAAAGGGCTTGAACGGCAGGCAAACCAAGCCCTTAAAACGGGCAGGTCCAGCGGTGAAATCGCCAATATCAAGATGCGAATAGCCGAGGCCAATTATAAACTCGGCATTTCGCAGTCAGGCGAGGCACAGAAACTTTACCGTCGTTATCTTGCTGTCAGTGACCAGTTAAGTAATTTTAAGGGTGTCAGGACTAAACAGGATATTGTCAGGCTGACCAACCAGCGCGCCAAATTATATCAGAAATTAACCACGGCCTTGAAGAAGTTGGAAATAGACGGTTTTAAGCCTAAAGGCGGGCGTGGTGGCGGGCGGGTGATTCTCCGCGATCTTACCCAGACTGACCGGCCTACTATTTTAATGTCCGCTACCGGCAAAAGGCTAAGGATACGCCCCGCCAGTTCTGCCAAGTTGGGCGGCGGTGTTAAGACAACCAAGGAACCACAGAAATATAAGATACTCGATGATATGCCTGCGCCCCTTAAAATCCCCGCCAGCACAAGCGCAAAAAGTAAGGATGAGCCTAATATTGTTCCCGGCAGGTTGCCCAGTGTTTCGCCGGGGAGAAAGCAGAAATCGTTTACCGTCCCGAGCATCCGGCCGGGGATTTTGCCGGCACAAGGGCCGAAGGTTCGCAGCGAAACAGATACCGAACCGGCTACACTGACTGCTATTACGCCGAAAACGGTATCAGATATAAAGACGAGCACAACACCTGATATAAAGACGAGACCGCGTCTGGAACCAAATCGGCTGCCAAAAACCAGTACACCGCCTACCCATACGCCACCCCCGCCGATTACCCCGCCGCCGCCGAAGTTGCCGCCGCCTCGCGTGGGATCGAAAGACAAGGCTGACCGCGAAGCCGTCTTAAAAGCAGGCGGGGCTATCGCGTGGTATCAGGGAAAGGTTGCGGGCAAGGATCGGTGGGACACCATCATCAACCCGTATTCCAGCAACGCCGATTACCGGATGATACTCGGTGACCCGCCGAAGGGTGCCACCATTGTCACGCGGGGCAAGGGCGCGTCCTACACGACGGCGCAGGTGCTTTATGGCAATGCCCCCAAGCGTGAGGTTGACGTTGACAGCGGCTTCCAGGATATCTCTATCCGTCCCATCGGGCGCAAGCGCATAAAGCTGGACTATAAGCCGGACCTGGAAGGGAGCACAACCGGGGATATTACCATCGGGCAGCCGAGAAACCACAGCATCACGACCAGCAACCGGAGAATCAGCGGCCGCAAAATCCGTATAACTCCACCACGAGGTAGAATCCGATGAAACGCTTAATCTACGGCATAGGGATGGCTCTGGCAGCTCTGGTCATATTCGTAGTGCCTATTCTGGCCGTCGCCTTGCCGGATGACCCCCCGACTATTGCAGCCCGGTACGCGTGGCGAAATGTGTTGGAGACCGGCGACTTTCTCTTAATCATCGAGGAAAACACGCCTTATGCTTCAACGCCAGATGTAAACTACTCGGATGCTTTTATCTGGCGACTGATTGATACGGATGGCACCACTGAACTGGGTCAAGCGCAGGGTTATAATTACTTCGAGAGCGGCTACGGCTATAACATCATCAGCTTTTACTTCGCTGCCGCTGATGCCCCAACCTGGGCGCAAAACTACTATTTACGGTTAAGCGGTGTGCCTACCGCCTTTTCACCGACGCCAACTTACAACTTTGGCATGACGGACAGTGATTATTCAGCGCTCACGGTTTCCGCTGATGTGCAGGCCGACATTGCGGCTACGATTATTTCACTGGCCAGTGACCTAGAAGACAGGTGGGCACTCAGTACCGCCAATGCCCTAGTTACTCAGGATGAAGCAGGGGCATACCTGTCACCATCAGGGCAGGCTTTCTTCAGGGGTGCGGTTTACGGCCTGCAGGCGATGGCGCCGGGCGCTTTCCCCGTTGTGATCGGAAACATAAACACAACCGGCAGAGATTGGAATACCACCTACGCCACTTCCCTAGCCTCGCAGAACGCTGGAACTTTTATAGACGACGGTCTTCAGGCGGGCGAGGATTTCTTTGACGTCGACTGGAACCTGATGGGGATGCTGATCATCATGGGGATAGGCTTTGGCTTGCTCCTTGCCCACTGGAAAATAGCCGGGGGAAATCTCTGGCGGGGGTTTACCGAGTTCGCCGCCCCGCTGGTAATCGGCATGAGGCTGGGGCTTATGGGTGCCGGTGAAGTTGCTCTAATCGTAGGTCTGTGCTGGTTGTTTATCAGCGCCAAGGTTTGGAGGGTGATATGAAAGGCCGTTACCGCTTATTGTGCCTGATATTGGTATTATTGGCCATCCTGCCTTTTACTATGGTATTGGCCTCGGATATATCCACCGCGCTATATTCTGGCGTCATCACGATAACCAATAACTCCACAGCGGCTACCAACGTGGCAGTACCTTTCACTTTATCCAGTGCGGATATGATTTCACAGGGTTGGGTTGACAGTTCCTTTGACGGGGCGGCTATCCAAAACGACAGCGGTGTAGATGTGCCTTTCATGCCGGGGTGGAGCACTAACCCCTGGATGATATGGGTGCCAAGTATCGGGGCTAACTCGCAATCACAGGATACGCTTTATACCGGACCGTCCTCAATGAACTCTACCAAACATTACTTTCCGGGAACTGGCGGCATGACCGTGGCCGATAGCACTACGGTGGAATCAGGTAATGATTATCAGTTTGATTTGAGTGGCTACGCTGATACGTCAGTTTCAAGCTATCTGATAAATAAGACACTCAGCTCTACCACTCCGGGGATAGAACTTCTTACCGGATCAGGAAGCGTCACAGGACGCATACTGTCAACCTCCGGCAGCGGAGTGGGAACAGTGACCGATATCCCCGCGTCTGTCAATATTTGGCCGACAGGGGCCGGTGACTACACTAACCTGTCACGCACTGGTGGCGCTACAAACTGGGAAACTCAGACTTCGGATGATGGCGATACATCAACCGTTAACACAATATCAGGCGCTGAAGTAAAGGACGCCTACGCCCTTGAAGACCCTACCTACCTTGGCGTGTCACATACAATTACCAGCGTCGATGTTTATCATAAGGCGCGTCGCCTGACAGCAGGCACATCAAAGTCATATCTGCGATTGAGCGGCAATGAAACTGCAGGAACGCTCCAAACATTGACGGATACCTTCACAGTCTATCATGAAGTATTAGCGCGTCCGGGCGGCGGGGCATGGTCGGACGCTGACATAGATGATCTTCAGGCGGTCATAGGATTAACCGGCGATGGCACCTACGAAGGCCGTAACACGCTGATTTACGCTCAAGTTAACTATACATACACATTGACGATAGACGCCCAAGTTTCAGCCGCAACCGCGGGGGATGCCGTTTATTCATTGGCGCAATCCGATCAGGCATCTTGGCTTACCGGCTGGGATTACCGTTTGCCGATTACCATAGACCAAACCAAGATTGATTCGGATTTAACTCAGTTCCCGGTCATGGTGCGGCTTAGTGCATCTTCCGGGCAAGGTGCTAATGACGTTACTGCAGTGTTCGACGAATTAGGTGCCAATAAACTTAAGATAGCCGTCACCCAGGCCGATGCCACGACAGAAATGTATGTTGACATCGAAAAGTGGGATAACGTTGGCGAGGAAGCCGTCTTGTGGGTGAGTAAGGCGGGCTGGGTAGCCAGCGGCACCACAGATACGGTCATTTACCTCTACTTTGACGCTGACCAAGCCGATAACTCAACCTATATTAGCATGTCAGGCGGCGCGCCAGCACAGAGCGTGTGGGATAGCAATTATGTTCTGGTAGACCACATGGCCGACGGTGCCAGCACCTCTGCAACTTATGACAGCACCAGTAATAACAGGGACGGCACCAAGATTGGAGCCGGGCAGCCGGCAGTAGCCACCGGCAAAATCGGCTATGGTCAATCCTTCGACAATTCAAATGACGAGATAGACTATACCGCTTTGGCGTTCACATCGAATTACACTTTTGAGTGGATAACTGACGACTCTGTTACATCCGATACTTTCTTTGGCTTTCGTGGAGACCTACGATATGAAGGCATAATACATTGGAATAATAGACTGTATCTATATTTGAATGAAACTGGAAGTATAAATCAGAATTGGGCTGACACTCCCTTTGTTGACGGTAACCCTCATTATCTAGCGTTGGCATTTGTTAACGATAATCCTTTTTCCCAAAACGCACTATTTTACGTTGACGCAAGTGCCAAGTCACACTTGGGAGGTAATGCAGGAGCACCTAACACCTGGACGACAACGCAGATAGGAGTTGGCGCACCCGGCCCATTATCAGGAACGATGGATGAGGTCAGGATATCCAACATCCAGCGTTCAGCAGCGTGGGTCAAGGCCACCTATAACAGCCTCTGGGATACCCTGATTAACTTCGGGGCGCAGGAGCAGGAATACACATTATCTCTCTCGGTCGATGGCGTGGAACAGGATACCACGCTTGGGGCGTCTGTTACCAACAATGCCAACAATTGGGTATTCGCTGCAAATGCCGCTATGCCCTATATGGAATATCTGGACATTACCATCGGCGGGGTAGCCACGGCTCGATGGGAATGGGAGTACGCCGCCACCTTCACCGATTCGGTAAACAGCATCGTGGCTACACCGACCTTCAGAACTACCAGCACCGACGCTGATGTGAGCGCTAGCCTTACGTCATTTCAACCTATTCAGGCGGCGCAGGCCCCGACCTACACGGTGACAGATGCCCTGGACTTCATTGCCTCGGGCAACATTACAGCGTCCAGCTCCTTTTCATCCGGCAACGCAACGACCAGCGGGCCGCCCGGTGCCGCTGTCGTCAACGATATATCATCAGCCAGCAACATCCCCAATATATGGCTCTGGGGTTGGCTGGCGATGTTCACCATCAGTATGCTGGGTATTGGCGAAAGCTATCTGGAACGTTCGTGGGGGAGCGGCGGCGGGACATTGTTGCTGCGTATAATCGGCGGCCTGTTCGTAATGGGGTTGCTGATTGCCTTTGACGTTTTCGATTTCTGGATGCTGGTGTTTTATATAATCATCGCCATCACCCCAGCTATGGCCAGCCGGGAACAGCGCGCCTTTGACGGCTCGGCTGACACTCTGAATATGATAGGTTTCTTATCATTCGCCTGGGTTGGGATGACAATGATTAACAACGTGCTGGCGGGGCAGCTCATAACATCTTCGGAAACGTCCCACCTGAATAAACTAATGTTTACCCAACAAATGAACCTACTGGATTTGTTTAACCTGCCGATTATGAACTTCCATTTTTTCACCGAGGGAATACCCAGCCTGTTAAAGTGGGATTACAGTTTCTTCGGGGGGAACGCGCAGATAATTCAGTACCTGCTTTACAGCATCACCGCTGTTGTCTCGATGATTATACTTGGGTTCTTAATCGGAACGGTATCAAGTTACTTCACCCGGCGCACATGACGGCGGCGCTTGCGGGCGCGTTCCTTCTCAACGGCTACCCTGCGCCAGTGGCGTATTTGCATAAAAAGCCGTACCTCGATAACTCCGAATACGGCTATCACGCACCAGAGCGCAAAATACAAGATTAGCCGGCCAACATTAACAGGGACATTCATCTTCTGGGCGGCGCCTATTCCCGTAAACAAAATTAGCGCCAAGAAGAATAGCACTAATCCTGCCATTATGATAACAAAGACGCGATTTTTCTTGATGAAGTCAATCACTAGGACTGCTCTTTATTGGCCTTCAAATTAACCACCGTGGCAACAATCCCCAGCCCCCCGGGGATCAGCCAAACCCAGAGAGGGAAGCCGTCAACCACGTCCAAACTGCCAGGGTAGAGTGTCATATTCGATGAGCTACTTAACTGCGTGCTAGCATCCTCGCTGATGCCGGTCATTGCGGGGAATACCGCCGCCATCATAATGTAGGCAACCACCACGCCGAGCCATACCAGAAAGATTGTCCCAACTTTATTACCCATTTGGCAGCCTCCGTTTTATTTCGATTTCCCCCCAGTATTTTCCATCCAAGGGCAACTCCCCTTTATTGTAAACCCATTTATTGCCCTTAAAATAGTAGTAGCCGTTTAAGACGTATTTCCCTTCACTGACGGTTTGGTAGTCTTTGGCAAGGAAAATCTGCCCGGTTATGGTGTGAAATTCGTAAGTGGCTTTTGACGGGTCAGGCGGGGGTTGAAGTGCGGCACGGGCTTCAGCTACATTTCCCCAAATCGACAGCCCGAGATAAAAGACGGCAGCCACCGCTAATAAAATACCAAGTATCTTGAGTAACGCCGACAGCCAGTCATTAGTGGCTCGGATGAAGGTCACGCTATCCCCCTGGTAAGCCCGATGACCGCCACGCCAGCCATACCGGTAAACCACGCTACCAACGTCAGGCTTTGCAGCATAACCCAGTAACCGACTTCTTCCTGAATTAGCTTACGTCGGTTTTCAAAGGATGCGCGGCGTTCCTGCCATCGGGACAGGCGACGGCTGACTGCACTTTCTTTTTGGTTAGATAGGTTGATAAAGAATTGTCTGCTATGATGGCTGCTCATCGGTTCACCCCCTATTAATAATTATACCACTAGAGATTTAACCCAACGTTGCTTAATCAAATTCTAGCCGCCTTGCGCTCTGTTTGTGGCTCATTCCTCGTCTATGGTGCTTCCTTGCCCCTCTTTTACCGCCTGTTTTTGCGACTTTGCCAATTTGCGGGTTTCCCGCGCTTTTCTATACTCGCGCACTTCCACCATTCCCCACCAGCCAAACAAACAGGCGAAGGGGATAGTAACCGCTACCAGGGCAACCCACCCTATTGCTACTCCCCAGTCAAACACCATCGTAACATCGTTCACTTTAATATCTCTATTTGTAAACTTCTTACATCTCTTTGTAAACTTCTTACATCTCTCTCAAGGTCCTCTAACTCTAACCTGATTTCAGTAGGGGACTTTGTAGGCGGCGGGGACGGGCTGCCAGTTGGGAGCAGGTTACTTGGTGGGTTAATTATCACCCACACAAGAAATAACAACCCGAATCCCACTATGAGCGTTACGGCCATCGCCTTAAGGCATTCGGCTTTCGTTAATTGTCCAGGTTGGTTTTGCATATTTTCTCTCCTTTAAGAAAGGGTGCCCTTTTCAATCCCTGTTTTTCCTGCCGTTTCACTAGGTAAAAGGGGTTTGCTATTTCCTAACCCCTTTTTTCGGGGCCTGCCGACGTGCTTTCCTTCCGCCTTTGCCCTGGCCATCCCCGCTTTTGTCCGGGCGGATAACTGAGAACTAAATAACTTACCCATCACTCCGTAAAAAGCTACCAGGACGGGCTGAAACTCGTTAGGGACGTTAATGGCAGTGTCTAGGTAGGAGAACACCGGCGCGCCGCTGTCAGCAAACCGCTTGAGTAAAAGCATTAACTCAAGTGCCCCCTGGCGCGTCAACCGTGACAGGTCGTAAATAAGCACCTGCTGAAATTTCCCGCGGCTGCATTCCCCAAGCAAAACCTTAAGCTGCTTTTGGTCAGTGTGCTGGAAAGCTGACCCTACATCAGCGAAAATGCCGCCAACTTCCCAACCGCGGTCAACCGCCCATTTTTCCAAAACCGCAACCTGATTTAATTCGGTTTGCTCATCCGTACTGACGCGACAATACAAAGCCACTTTCATTTAGCTACTCCCTAATAATACTTGGGGCGCAACGCGCCGACGTAGCCGCACTCCGGGCGTGGTTGCTGGTAAGGTTTCCAGTCGTTACAACGCTCAACGAACAACCGTACAGGCTCGCCAAACTGGTCCAGTTCGTCACTCCGGGGGCAATCCCCGGCCACGTAGCGGCAATTAGTACAAGGGCTCTCTTTAACGCTGCACGGGAACTCGCCGGGATATCGCATACCGTAATCCTGTTTTAGCTTGCCTAACTTGCCTAAACCCATAAAGTTACTCCTTAGAGCGTTACCCCGTGCTCAGCGCGGTTATCTTCTCGAACTCCCGGCCCACTTCGCTGGCCTGCCCTTCAGCTCGCCACACTGCCGACTGATCATCGCGCGCCCAGGCAATCCGGCATTTACCGCACCACATCCCGAAGTGCGGCTCCCTGGCATTGTAATAGACAATCTTCTTGTCCCCGCATCCCGGGCAGTTGTCCTTGTGCAGCATTGTGACCTCCTTAGTTCTTTCCTGCCTCCGCATTGCAAACATACCAAATCTTCGCCCGAGCGCCGGTCAAACTCATAAACTGGCTCGATGAATATCCGACCGCCACAACGCGGGCATTGTTTCATACATTACCCTCCCTATTCGACTACCAGCTTCAAGGCTGGGTATTTCTCTTTGAACAGCTTGAGCTTCATCTTGGCCTCGCCCGTCCACATTCCTTTGACCTCGATGACCTCGATAGTCCAAACCTGCCGGAGCGGTATTGCGCCAACTTCGTCCCTGCCCGCCTGCTTAAACGTCACGAAATCCGCCCGGTATGTGATGCGGGGAGCGCCTCCTAGGTCGAAAGGCACCTGCCGCAAATAGAAGCCGATTTCGCCAGCCGCAACCATCAAGTCCAGCTCAGCCGCTTTCGCAGCCTCTTTCTTTGAATGGTAGGTGATGCCGTTATGCTCGGTGCGCTGGGCTCTATACTTGCTGGCCGGTCCTGTCGAGCCTGATGCTTGCTGAAACGGAAATCCCCCTTCAACGCTCAGGTCGGGGTTGTCCTTCAAAAGCTGGTTTAGTTTGTCCTGGTTCATTTATCACCAATCTTCGGTATGTCTATTAACTCGCCAGCGATAATCGCCAGAAGCCCGTTTGTTAAGTCGCCCCTGATGAGCAGGTAAATTCCCCAACCGGTGAAGAAAAGGCTAAAACCTTTCAAGATGATCGTTCTCATTTGCACCTCGGGCAGCTAAGATAACCCTGAAACCCGTGCTCATAGTCTTCGCCAGGGCGGGTCAGCATAAATTATCTGATACTTTTTCATTTAGTAACCTGTCTCGCCAGGACTTCGGCCAGTAAATACTTGCCTATGAATTCCGTATAAGCTGGGGGGATTGCCTGAGACAGTTCGGCTTGATTCATCCAATCTAGTGTGTAATTGGAATATCGCTTATCTCCCCTACGACCTAACATCCTCCCCCGTTCTATTACTATTCGGTGATTTGGGTGTCCAGCTGGGGGGATTGCCTGAGACAGTTCGGCTTGATTCATCCAATCTAGTGTGTAATTGGAATATCGCTTATCTCCCCTACGACCTAACATCCTCCCCCGTTCTATTACTATTCGGTGATTTGGGTGTCCAGCTGGGGGGATTGCCTGAGACAGTTCGGCTTGATTCATCCAATCTAGTGTGTAATTGGAATATCGCTTATCTCCCCTACGACCTAACATCCTCCCCCGTTCTATTACTATTCGGTGATTTGGGTGTCCAGGCGCAAGCCAGGCAAAGTTGGTTTCAAACGCTCTGTGGCTATAAAACGGAAGGCCAAACATCTGACCGCATAGCCACCCTGCATCGAGTTTTGCGCCCATAACATTCTCAATTACGTAGGGCTTGCCGGTAGCTTTTAGCAGTTCTCTAACCTGTGGAATAAGCAGGGGATGGGTTTTACACTTTACCCAAGGGAGATTTTTCATAATACTATATCCCTGGCACGGTGGGCTAGCGTGGTAAGCGTCAAACCCTTCTAGTGGATAGGTGAGAGCATCCGCCTGGTGAAACTCATCCCCGCAATAATGAGGTTGGGGTTTTATATCAACGCCCACTACGTAGAAACCAGCTTTTTGGTATCCTTTTGCGGCACCACCAGCACAACAGAATAAATCCAGTAATCTAGGTTTCACTTATTCACCCTCCAACCTTTGGCTATGCTGGTTTCCTCTGGAAGATTCACCTCGAAAAGACTTAACTGGCCTCGGTATGGTATCGGTTCTGCAAAAAGGGTGGGGCTGGATATTTCCCATGCAAAACGACCCTCAGAATAATCACCATACAGCCGTTCCGTCGCTGACAATTTAAATGCTATTTCCTCGGTGCGGTATATATTAACCAGTTCTACTTTGCCGATGATTGCCCCGAAAGCTAAACGGACATTCCCTCGCCCTAGAGTCCGCTCTGTTGAGGCAAAATCACGTGCATATTTCGGGAAACCTTTAGCTGCGTGAATAAGCAACATCCCCCGATATGCAGTAGACCAGGAACGAGTCTCGTAATGTTTCAGGTCAATAAATAACGCCTGCGCCCAAGGTTGCGTCATACTAAGTGCTTTCATATTCACTCTCCAACAATGCGGTGTGTTTTATTGAGCTACCTTAACGAAACCAGCAGCGAGCATATCCTGTTGGGATTTCCTGTAGCCGGCTTCATTGTGGTATTCTAGCCATCTATTTATGTCGTTGTCTGAGTCTGGCACATCTTGGTTATCAGCCTTGATAAGAATAGATGGCAGTGCAAGGATGGAG
>Ga0208957_1000883_pt1 | contig 18365 bp, 20 predicted proteins | sample RifOxyA1_FD_184029 | JGI IMG/M metagenome (GOLD analysis project Ga0208957, IMG submission 184029) | Groundwater microbial communities from Rifle, Colorado - Rifle Oxygen_injection A1 (SPAdes) | ecosystem: Environmental > Aquatic > Deep subsurface > Groundwater | place: Rifle, Colorado, United... | reverse complement strand
AGACATAAGGTCTGAGGTAGCAATCATAAAAGGTGACTCACAAATGAGGACATCTAGGAATGATGTTTCAGTGAGGACAAAGCAGACAAGGGTTTTTGAGAGGAATGAGATTCCAGTAGGTAGTGCTCCTATAAATGTTTATCTGAGGGCTATAGCTAGTGCTTTTGTTGAGGGAAAATACAAGGAAGTTTTTGTCATGGGTAGAGGAAAGTATACAGCAAGAGCAATTGATGTTGCTCTCATCACTGTTAATAAAAACATAAAATATGCCTTCGTAGATGATATTAAGATAGAGAGTGTGACTATGGATTCAGACAAGACTAAGCAGCCTGTTAGTATCAGTAGCATACTGATAAGGCTGAAAGTACAGGAGTGAGGTGAGGACAGAATGACAGGAAAGTTGTTTGGTATAGATAAGAAGCTGCTGGGAGTAGGCTTTTTGAGCATTGGGTATTTTGAGCTCATAGTGTGGGGACTACAGAGTGGTATGGAGCCAATCTTATCTTTGTGGGCTGCTGGTGTAGTTGGCTATGTGATTGGAATATACTTGATTCATAAGTCTGATGAGCAGCAGAGTCAGTAGGAATGGTAGAATGCCTTCAAGACAGAGATATTTTGATAACAATAAACATGGGATTAAGATAGAAAACTCTGTCTTTAAGGCTCTGAAGGAGATGTATGATGATTACAGAAGAGTGAATAGGATTAGTACATCATATAGGATGTCACAGAAAAAGTTCTTAGAAAAGCTGATTATGTATGCTAAGGAAAACTGGGTAGAGGTGAGGGAGAGATTGCAGCAGTAGCAAAAGGGTATAGGACTCCTAGGTGTTATCATTCCTGCCTGCTGCATCCTAAGGTCTTAGGGCTAGCAGCCGTTAAGTCTATTCTGCACGATTATTATAGGTATAATCCTGACATTTATAGGATGTTTTCCTACATAAGAGAGAAGAAGAATCTTAGGAGTGATGCTGATGTTCTTAGGCTCTGTATTGGAGAAGCATACTTTTCTGTAGTAATGAGGGAAGAATGGGCTACTGAGGGAAAGTTGAGTATAGAGGAAAGAAGGAAGCTGAGTGTTCCTAAGTTCATGAGATAAGCTCCTGTCTAAAATCCTCAAGAGGCTCACTCCTGCTACCATGCCACCAAGGCATTCTATGCATGATGTATCCTTTGCGTGGGAACCTATAAACAAGTCCACCCTCTGGACTCTCAGTGATGATGACTCTAGCATGCTTCACATACTTCACTACTGTTTTCTTGTTTATTTTGCATGCTCTGCCCCTGTAGTGAGTCCTCCATGTTCTGCAAATGCCTGTCTGCTTGAAGAAACAATCGTTGCCAAGGCATGTGAAGGTTCTACTATATTTCTTGTTCCTTATGACTCTTAGCAGCAGCAGATTAAACGTGCCTACTCCATAGTTCCTGTATACAAACTCTGCTATCTTGTGATTGCTGTCAATGTCAGTCTTAACCACAACGAATGTCTTGAGGAAGATTGCTGTCCTCCTCCAAAACATTTTTGCCTTCTTGGTCAGGTTAGCAAAGCTCTCTGGTCTGATGGGCTGGATGCTCTGAAACTGGATTCTGACCTCTGCTCTTGTTATTGGTCTGGCTCTGTGTATCTGCCTATCCTCAAACCTGCTCATGTATTGCTGCAACCCCTGCCCCTCATGCCTTATGGTCAGATGCTCAGGATAGTTCCTGACTGTTCTATGACATCTTGGGCATCTTGATAAAGTCATGCTAGGTGCCTCAGATGCTTAGGCAGTGCCTTTGTGATTCTTCTTGGCTCTCTACTAAGCTTGGCTTGAACCCTATCAAAAGTGTCTTTGTCAATGATGGGCTTATGATGATTCTCAATCACAACCTCCTTCCAGATGTATTTGCCCATGTAGGTAGTGTTGCCTAATACTTTTCTGACTCTGGCTGTACTTCCTTTGAAAAACTTGTTTGCTACTTCCTTCAGAGGCATGTCATTATCATAATCATTAAAGACCTCAATGATTATCCTTGATTTTTTGAAGTGAGGCAACATCTTATGAGTCTTTGGGCTTGAGTAATAGCCAAATGGTGGCTCGCTGGCAACCCTTCCTGCCTCTACCCTTGCCTTCAGTCCTGCTCTGGTTCTTAATCTTATCATCTCTATCTCTTCCTGGTCAACTATGCCCTGCACTCTCCTTGCTAGTCTCTCATTGCTGCTGTAAAGGCTGAATACACGTACCTTGAACCCATTCAGCAGCCTTATAAGGCTCTCCTGGAACAAAGCATCCCTAGCTAACCTGTCGTGCTTCCAGACAGCCAAGACCTCAAAATTGTGCTGCCTTGACCTTACCTTGTCTATTAGAGCCTTAAGCTGAGGTCTCTTGGATAAGTACTGATTCAGGTCTATCTCATTCTCCTTAAGGCTTGCTGCTGTGAGCTTCTCCTCAATGACCTCTACTATGGTGTCTCCCTGCTTCTCATAATAAGCTCTAAGCTCCTGTGCCTGACGCTCAGTAGGAGTGGTCTCTGTATTGAACTGACCTTTGTATCCAGGTCTGTTAGGTCTACTTATTCTTGTGTATATTACTACATTAGTCATGACTAATCACCTCCGAATCAGGATATAAAAGCATGCAAAGAGGGTTTTCTAGAGCACCATGTTTGGTAGTATAAATATTTGCTGAAGCAGTCTGCGCAGTCCACCTCATGTGTCTGATGTATTTCTTTTGCTGTATTCTGCCTTGCTGCATGGTCAAAATGCTGAATATGTAGCCAACAAACTCTTTTGTTCCTATATGTAGATTTTTGAGACATAGCCAGTAAGAATAAGAAGTTGTTTTCCATAGACTTATCTTAGCCATCTGTGCATCCACATGTGTACAAACACATTTTTATTCATGCAATAAGTACAGTACAGACCATATATAAATTTTTCGGTTTTTCACTGATATCACTCATAGAAGGCTTCTCATGGAGTCACTACACAGCAAGAATCAGAGCAGGATTATAATGATTCCAGAAGGGTTTTCCTTATGTTCTGCTTTTTTGTATAATAAAATCCTCCTTTGTTGTTTCTGTATGAGAGTAAAGCTTTGCCTTCGCTAATTCTGACTCTTACGTCTTTTGTGACTAGGATGTTTTTGCCTTTTCCTGAGATTAGCCTCCTAGTGAAGCATTGTAGATGCAGGTTAAGCTCCTTCATTCTCTTCATGTCACGAATGAAGATGTATGGGTCATCAATAGTATCAAGGCATAGGCTACAGACGTTGTGACACAGCATGCAGCTGTTGTGATAGATAGAAAACCAATGCAGTCCTTCTGTATCTAGGACAAAAGTTTCAAGGCTACAGTTGCTCACAACTACCATGTGCTACCTCTTACTCTATGCTCCAGTTCAGAGCCTTAATCAGCTCATCATCCCTCATCTGCTTGGCATAAATCAGTACATACTTTTGTGCTGTTGGTTCACTCACTCCTGCCCTTAGCCCTACCTCCCTCCATAGCATCTTAGGCTTCTCCTTCTTGAGCCTATAGCACATCTCAATCTTCTGTGCCTTAGTGACCTTCTTCTCTGCTGCTACTAGTGAAGGACTAGGAAGGGCTGCTGCCTTCTTCTGCTCCTTCTCCTTCACTTTCTCTTCCATAGCCTTAATCTCTTTCTCTTCTGTCCTCTCAAGCCTCTTCCTTGCCTTCTCCTCAATCTCCCTCCTCATGCTAATGATTCTGTCAAGCTCTTCAGAGTATGAGACCATCCTATCAGGATAATGCTGATGCCAGAGCTTCTCAAAACTATCATCCTGCTCAGCTATAGCAAAAGGAGGGGGGTGAATGCTGATTTTCCTACCAGCAGCCTCCTGCTCCATCTGCCTCCACCAAACAAACTGACCAATCCTTAGTCCATTAAGCAGCTCCATGTTCATGCTGCCAATCTTCTGAATCTCAATGAGTCTTGCCTTGTCTCCATAGCTCAGCTCACCCAGCAAAACGTCTCTGTTGCTGTCTCTGAATCCCTCATTAATCTGGAAGAAGTTTTGTGTGCTTGAGATAATGAAGACTCCCTTGCCTGCACTCCTCCACGTGCTCAGCATCTTGACTGTCTTGTTGATAAGCTCCTGCTGGTATGTAGTTAGGACTGAGCGAGGCATTAGTACCTTTACTTCCTCATTAATTAAAAGGAGGGGGTGCTTCACTTTTCCAGAGGCAAGGGCAAGGTCAATCTCCTGAATCAGCTGTACCATGCTGAAGTACTTTACTCTCTCCTTCCTAATGTATTTGGTGGTGAAGAAGTGAACGTGGGTATTATCATTAAGAATGTCAATCATGCTAATGTTGTATTGGCTCTTGTCATGATGAATCATGTAGTCATCCCTAAAGTCAGAAACAGCATCCCTGATGCTTTGCACACTTCTGATGTCTCCCTTAGTCTTAACAGGCAGAAACATTCCCTTAGGGTCTTTGCTGAAGAGGTTAGTATTACCACTAACCTTCTCATTCACTTGCCAAACAAAGTCCCAAAGGGTATCGTCTGAGCTAAGGTCATTAAGTGCTCTTAATGCTATATTTACTGTCTCCTTATCTTGTGTTCCTCCTAGTATTACATTAACTGCACTCTCGCTGAGTCTCTTGACAGAGAATGAGTATAGCTGCATTGGAGGCAACATCTTCCTTGGGATGCTTGTAGTTATTGGATGGTAGATTCTGACAATGTCCTTCTGGTACTCAGGGTCAAGAGGCTCTATTCCTCTCATCCTCATGATTCTTTTCTGATATTCTTCCTTCACAGGGAAGCACCAGAAGGCATTCTCAAGCTCCTTCCTCTCCTTCTCAGTAAGGTAAATGATAGTGTAGCCATGCTGCATTAGCTCATATGCTGTTGACTGGATAGCAACGCTCTTGCCTCCACCTGTTGTTGCTACTATCAGCATCATAGTAGTCTCTATCTTCTTTTTGCTGCTTGAGAAGTCCTCCTGCTTGTATAGGGACAGATGGGATTGTCCTTCTAGAGTCTCAACCTTCATGTTCCCTCCCTATGGTAAGGAGTGTATGGTCTTAGTGCTTGGCTTCTGTCTCCTGCTGGCTCTACAATGTTCCTTAGGTCTGAATCATTAACAAGCAGGAAGAATGCTGTCATGATGTCTGCTCTGACTACTGGAATCTCTCTGCTGATGAGGGCAAGCTCCTTCCTCAGAAGCTCAATTACTGTATTAGCTCTGTCCTCTACCTGCTTAGCCTTGATGTCAACCACTATCTTCCGTATCTGTGCAGCATAGGAGTATTGGGGCTGAAACTTCTTGAGGCTCTCCTGAAGCTTTATGTATCCTTCATCCCCTAATGTTTTTCTTAGCCTGTCTGAAGCCTCTTTTGCTGGTATAAGCATACAGACTATGTTGTATAGGTATGTTATACAGTCAGGCTCATGAGTCTCAAAATACCTTCTTAGGTTCTCACGATAAAACACTTTTTGTGCACTAGAGGTAATAATCATTTCTGCTTGCCTTTCTTCTTAATCTTATTAAATGTTTTTATGTATTGAGAATGAGCATAGCCCATTATCATTAGTGTAATAACTGAACTAATAAGTAATAACAATGCATTATCTAAATGTCCTAAGACTCCAAAGAATAAGCCAAGAATGAGAAAAGCTATTGTTAATATACCAAAACATTTTGCTGCTCTTAGGTTATGTCCTGCTATGATTCTGTATGTATTATCTGTCATTACTCATACACCTCTACTCCTATGCTGCCTGGAATCTTCCTGAACTGCTGAGGCAGCTCGTCTAGTATCTTGCTCTCCTCTTCCCTCAGCATGCTGAGGGTTGTGTATATTTCAGACATATCAGAGGATAGTTTATTCTGTAGCATAATAATCTTCTTTGTACCTACTGTCTTATTGTATTTCTTCCATAAAACAATCCTTTCACTCATCTCCTTCTCATCATAGTCTATATCAAGAAGAAACTTCCTGATGATTTTGCTTAGGCTCCATGACTGAAACACCTTAATGATGCTACCCTCAGATACAGGGTCTTTGTTGTATTCACTAATGCTTCTCTGGATTATGCTTGAGAATGTGAGCATTACTTCTCATCTCCAAACAAAGAGGCTAATGAGTTTTCTCCTTCTGAAAATATAGGCTTTTGCTTCAGGATTAGAGACCTCATGATGTCAAGATAAGGCTTAGTGATTTTGCTAATTCTAAAATAAGTGTATGGGTTCTTGTGCTTCAGATAATCATAATACAGTGCCTCTACCTCATCCAGAGGGCTTGTCAGCTTGAGAAATAAGGCAACCACTTGGCTGCTACTGCTCCTTAGTGAGTTTTTTGCTATTAGGTAATACTTGACAAGACCTATTAGTGATGAGTGGATTGTTTTGTTCACAGTCTTGAAATCATCAGGATATGATGATTCACTAGTACTGCTTGGAAAGTTGCTTAGGAGCCTGTTTAGGCCTATTATCCTCTGCTTTTCGTAATCCATAAAAGGCTAATAAAATGCTTATGAATTTAAAAGTTTTGGTTTTAGCCAAAAGGTTTAAATATTTGAAGCAATTTTGTTGTGTTCTGATGTCATGGATTACAGTGATACCAAAAGCTTTTGGACTATTATTCTCTGGTACTGGAAAAATATTCATGAAGCTCATCACTCTGAAGCTCCTTATGACTTCTCTTGTGACTATCATCTTTGCTATTGTTTTGCTTAGTAGCGGTATTCAGCAAAGCATACATCAGAAGAGCATAATGCCTTTTGTTTTTGGGTTTGGTGAGTTGGTTTTTAATGTAGACAGCAAGATAAGCAAGGAGGTATCAGCTATCAAAGACAGCAGCATAAGCCTAGCTAGGTTCTTCCTGCTAGTCAGTGGTGAGATATGGGTTTATGTTATCCTGTTCAGAGTATGGTATGCTGTCTGGAGCTTCCTTACTGGCTCACAGATGCCTATAATAGCAGTCCTGCTAGCTTTCCTGAGCCTTGCTGCGTTCCAGGTCATATACATAGCTATTACATACAAGACTTTTTATGCACCATACAGTGGTCTTTTTAGGCTTTTAACGTCTATATTCACTATTGTTGATTTTACTGATATTAAGGACAAGTTTTTGGCAGTGCTGAGGAGAGCATGATGATAGTCATAAGTGGTGATGAGCAGGATAGGTATGACTTGAAGGCTAGCCCATACTTGTGGCTCTTCCTAGACTTATTCACTTGTGACATAAAAGAAGGGACTATATCTCAGTTCAGACAAAAGCTTAGTAATTCTGTGGCTCATAGCACAAAATACAGGTTTCTTAATAGCATGGTTCATTACGGAGTTTTGAGAGTATCAGGAAATAAGGCAAAGCCTTGGGGTCTTAATGAGGTACTAATGTATAATATAGATAAGGGGAGGTTATACAACATTTTTATAAACACACCTTTTGGTATGAAGCTAAGAAGAGTATTCAGCGAGAATAGTGTAATGTTTGATGGGTTTTTCTAATGTTTTTTATGAAAACTAGTTTGCAGAGAAAACAATGATTTAAATAAGATAATGATATTGTAGCTGATTAACAGATTATTTTGCGACATGCTCATAGATGAGCATTTCGGGAGGTTAAACAAAAATGGCGGGACAAAATAAGGGTATTGTTGTGATGGTTGTTGTTCTTGTGTTGGCTCTTGTTATTGGTATTCCAGGAGGCTTTTTTATGATGAAGAGCTTCGGTCTGATAGGACAGACTGTTATTCCAGGTGGAGAAGGTGGTAATGGGGGTGCAGGTGCTGGTGATGGAGGCTCTGTCTTCTTTTGTGACCAGAATCCTTCAGTAGACCTTCAGGCAAGGTCAAAAAACCTTGAGGTGACTACAGCTAACCAGTATGACAATGTTACTGTTCTAGTGAAGAACACAAAGTCTGGTGTTTTGCAGTCATACACAATAGACAATGCTCAGGGTCAGTCAGGTGATGCCTTTGACACGTTTGCAGATGCTTTGGTTTGTGGTGACCCATACCAGATTGCCTACAGGGCAACTCTAGTTGATGATGTGTCTAGCTACTCTAAGGATGTGGCTGCTTCAGACACTTTGGTAGACCCATACAAGGCAGACGGTAACTCATGGACGGTAGCTTATCTGAGGGCAAAAGTGTATGATGTTGACCAAGCTGCATGGATGTACTCTAACAGCTCAACAGACAACACAGCCTATATTGGCTTGAGCGGAGCAGCAAACTTCTCCAATACTACACGGTCGCATCAGACTGTTGGTAAGGTCATAGCGGCTGATGATACATACCATGTCAGAATCTATGTGAAGACAAACACTACTGATACTGTAGCAGGAATCAAGAACTGGCTAGCAGTAGACTATCTTGATGATACAAACAGTGATGACTGGGAGAAGCCAGTGGTCAGTGTTGATGGTGTTGCTTTGTCTGATATAGCAGGAGAGCTTGATGCCAATGATATTTTGGCTCTGAACTCTTATGAGGCTATATACGACTTAGGCAAGGCTATCAAGGAGTCAGACGTTGTTATTGACTTCTCTGCTACGACTGGTGGTGGTGTGAATGCAGACAAGGACTTCACTTTGAGATTTGCTGGTACTGCAATCTATACTGATGACAAGAACAGCAACGGCGTAATTGGTCTTGGAGACAATGCTCACGGTAGAGCATTCAGGATGGATACAAGCAGAACAGAGATTCTGTTTGCTTCTCCACAGACTATGTTGCTTATGATAGACTAGTGATGGTATGTCATTGTGGGTAGTACCTAGTGGTGGGCAGGCACAGATGATTTCTGTGCCTCTTTTTTAGTTTTCTCCAAAACCTTTAAATATGTGATATAATTTTGTTGCTGCTCATAATGGATAATCCTTATGTGCAGCAAAAAAGCTCAGGTACTGTTCTTTATGTCATAATAGGGGTTTTTGTTATAGCTCTTGTAATAGTAGGTGTTGTGTTTGTAATCATGCAGCCATTCAAGATTCCTTTCATCAGCAAAAAATCCTCATCAGAAGGGTTTTATGCACTCACCTTGTCTGTTTCCTCAAGGACAGGAGGGTTCTTGCATGCCTCATATGAGCTGAGCAAGGATGATGCTCTTTATGTTAAGGGAGTCATATCAGAGAATAGCATAGAGAAGGTATCTAGTCTCTCAAACATGTCAAACTATACTCTCAAGGCTTTCCTGTCTGGGTATTATCCTGACAAGGCAAAATGCTACCTTTATTTGTCTGATGGTGAGTGCAGAGTGGCTCTAGACAAAAAAGGAGAAATATTTATAAGTGTAGCACGTCTTAATGATTTTTATCATAGTGGAGCAGTATGGGTAAAGGATGGTGTGTTGAGGAACGGTACTTTGTGTGTTGGCTGGAGGAATCTGGTTGATGTTAGTATGAGTCTGCCACAGACTGATATTCCTTTGTGGCTCAGCAATCAGAATGATAAGTGCTTTAGTCTACCTGCTAACCTCAGTGGTGTTTATCATTATGATGTCAACATTACACACCTAGACTCTTTTGCTCCTGATAAACAATACAAAATCACATTGTCTGACCTGTGTGTTGAGGACTGTGCTGAGGAGAAGCAAATAAATGTGTTTTACTAGAAAAGCGGTGATGTGTCTTGGCTAGTAATGATATTAGTCAGTCTAGTAGTGAGTTCTCTAGCTTCCTGAAGGTTTATGGTATTGTTATGGTTTATTTCATATTGTCTGGTGTTCTTGCCTTGACAGCTGGTAAGGCACTTGAGGAGCAGAGGAATCTTGTGATTTTCACAATAGCTAGTATTCCTATATTAGCATATGTGCTGTTCCTTACTATTACATTAGTAACAAAAGCAGCTAGCAAGGCTGACTGGTTTGTTGTTTTTCTCCATAATCCAAAACTGAGTCCTCTGGGTATGTTTGATATTGTGAGGAATCCACTCAAGCTGTTTATCTTATCCATTATAATGTTTAGCCTGCTTGGGTTTGCTGCCTCATTCTCACAAAACACTATTGGTCAGTCTGTGTTTCCTTGGGCACCTGGGTCTGAGCTTCAGCAAGTCACACCACAAGGCAAGTTCCTTTTCGGCATATACAATACTCCTTCTGAGCAGTCTTGGCTGTACCTAATACTGACTGCTATTACTAGTATGGTTCTGTTCGTTGCAGCTAGACTAAAAATAAGTCTTAAGGCTGCATACCTAGGAGTTGCTATACCTCTCTGTATGATTTTTGGTACTTTAGTATGGTTCAAGATTCACTCTCTCATTACTGGTCAGACGATAGAAACTGGTATATTCGTTATGAGTCCTTTCGTAGTGTTTGGTTTCTTCAATACTGCTTTAGTCATGCTGACAGGCAGCATAATACCTTCTGAGGTTTATCATCTTATCAACAACATCTATAGGTCAGTCAGAGAGAACTTTGGTAATGAGAATGTAGTCGTTGCCTTCAGCATTTTGATGGCTATTATCTTCATTTTTGTGGCTTTGTATTTTGGTCTAGGCAAGATGAGAAGGAAAAAATAGGGTATGTAGTGGGTATCTTCATGAGGTTTTTGGAGTGATAATGTATAGGCTTAAAGGAGATTTTGGCAAGAAGGCAGGTTTGATGAGTGTGATTCTGCTTTTTTTAATTACATTTCTCCTTTTTTTCGTCTTAATGGTAACTGCTCCAGATTCTTTGCCTGCCGTGAACGTGAGCCTTTTTAACGGCACGAGCGACGACGCAACTTTAATATTAAAGTCGGGACAACTGTTTTTCTACGCCAACTATTCAAACAACCTATCATTAACTGAAGAAAACAGCACGTTCAAGTGGCTCAAGCGAACCCTTTACCAGCCCCAGAACCGCTCACTGGTTGGTTACTGGAAGCTGGATGGGAACGCTAATGACAGCAGCAGTTACGGGAATGGCGGGACGTTGATGAACGGTGCCAGAAGCAACGATAGCATGGACTGCAGGATTGACGGTTGCCTGACTTTTGATGGCGTGAACGACTTTGTGAACATTTCAGATTCAGCTTCCCTTGACATAGCAGGGCAAGGCACGGTGGAGTTGTGGTATTACCTAAATACGCTTGGGCTTGCGCACAACCAGTTCATATTTGGGAAAGGAGATACGGCAGGGAATGATGCATCTTACAATTACAGGATAGTTATACTTGACATTAATGCCCAGTATCCAGATAGAATATATGCTGGTATAGGAAATGGTGTTTCTTCCAACAGTTTAGTGTCCTCAGCCGCATCGGCAACCGACACATGGGTGCATACGGCTTTGGTATGGAATTCTACTCACTTGAACCTTTACGTTAATGGCGTTTTAGACAACTCCACTGCCCAAACCGTAACGCCTGCTGTCAACTCGTTTCCTTTAGCATTCGGTGACACATATAATGGAGGAACTAATGGTTTTGAAGGAAATGTAGACGAAGTTGCAGTTTACAACTACGCCAAGTCCGCAGCAGAGATTAAGGCAGACTATGACAACTCGCCTTACAAGGCGATGATTTACAAGGACGCAGTGCTTTACCTGCATTTGGATGAGAATGGTAACGGCGTTAATTACAGTGACAGCAGCGGCAGTGGTAATCACGGTGCTCCCACAGGCACTGCTAACGTTTCAGGAAGGATTCGTGGAGCTGCAAAGTTTGATGGGGTGAATGATGTCATCACTTTCGGAAAAACCGTAACACCTGTTGGCGCAAAGACCGTAAACTTTTGGGTGAATTTTGCCAACCTCAGCAGTGCTGAAGGAGGAGCTATTATTCAGTACCTTTATGCCAACCAGCAGGGTAGTGGTGGCAAATCTGGCTTGTATCTCAGGACTAACGGTGCTGACTTGTCTGTACTGCTACAGAATGGAGCGGGAACCATCTTTTTCCAGACTTATTCAAACGTGTTCACAAAAGACACGTGGAATTTTGTCTCTTTTGCATGGGACGGCACTACAAGCGCAAATGCGGTCAGGGTAAGGGTTAACGACCAAACCTTTACAGGAACGTCCACAGGAACTGAAACCTTAGCCCCAAGCTATAATTTAGCTTTAGGCACAGACCCGCAAACCCCTGCCTACACTTTAAACGGCACCTTGGACGAAGTATCAGTTTACAACCGCAGCCTCACCGCTTCAGAGGTTAAGCAGCTTTACCTCAGAACTTGGTACGACCATTCACCGCAGCTTTTCCTGCTCCAGCCTTACAAAGATAACGCTACGGGACTGAACTCTTCCGATAATGAAGCACCAACAGCCGCAGTGGCTGCCAAGAATGTCACAGGAGCTTACGCTGGAACTCAGGGCGTGAATCTGACACCAAACGGCTACCTCAACTACTCCGCAGCAGGCAACTTCAACGAAAAAGAAGGCACGATAGAATTCTGGGTGAAGCCGGAATGGAACGGGAATGATGGAATAAGCCACGTTTTTGTGTCTGCTGAGAAAACAAACAACAACTTCATATTTTACAAGCAAACACAGAACGATGTTCGCCTTATTGCCAGCGGCTCTACCATACTTAAAACTGATGTTAGTGAGTGGCTTGCTGGAGACTGGCACCATGTTGCAGCTACTTGGAACAATTACACTTCCAACACTACTTTGCATGTTGATGGGGTTCAGACTAACACTTCCTCAACTCCTTTTTACATACCATTGCAGAGCACGCTTACTATTGGAAGGTATCAGCAGGGCTTGACTGGCTTTTGCAACTGCACCTTTTCCGAGTTCCGCATCAGCCGCAAAGCCCTCACAGCACAGGAAATCAACCAATCATTCAGCAAAAGCAGGCAGTTCTACCAGAACGAGTACATGCTTAACAACAGCAACTTCGTGAAGGGCGATGTTTTTAGGCTGGAATACACGCCGAAGGATAGCGCAAACTATACTGGAACATTAGTCAATTCCTCTTTCATCACAGTGCAAAATTCTGTCCCGTCAATTCCAGTAATCAACACGCCAACAGCAGGCAGCTACAACACAACCAGCACAATAACATGGTCAGCGGTAACAGACGCTGACGGCGATGCAGTAACTTACAGGGTTTACGTGAATGGCACTTTCAACGGAAGTACAACAGCAACAAAATTAGCCCTGAATATGACTTCGGAGAAAACTTATGCTATTAACCTTTCAGCCTTTGACGGAACAGACGATTCCGGGAACAACACCCAAGTCCAGTTCGTATTTGACAACCTAAATCCGAGGCTGGATAATGGGAGCAACAGCATAAACACAAGCCGCTTCATCAACGTGAATCACGTTATGGTGAATTTCACTTTCACAGAGCCTTTTAACCACACGGCATACGTCAGGAACGGAAGCGGAAGCATAACAACCAACACTACCCCGATAATGAATGCCACTTATTTCAGATACAACTTTACCAGCCTTAACGACACAAACTACACCTTCTCAGCATGGATGAACGACTCAGCAGGCAACGTGAACACAACAACTAACATCAGCGTTGTGGTAGATACCACTTTTCCAGCACCTTCTTATGGCTCGGGGAGCGATGCTAATGGCACATCTTTTACGAGGGGATACTTCAGCTTCAACATAACAGTAGCAGAGCTTTACAACGGAACTATGAACGTCTCATTAGTGAATGGTAGTTTTAATGTTGTTCAGAGCATCAACATAACCTATAATACCACGCCTTACTTCAACAACATAACCTTCTCAGGAGTAGCAAACGGCACTTACAATGTGAGCATAGTGATTACAGATAGGGCAGGGAACGTGAACCTTTCAGCAGCCAACAGAACCGTCAGGGTAGACACCACCTTGCCAAGCATAAGCTGGGTAAGACCAACAGCAGCCAACATTCGTACCTATTATGGCACAAGCACTCCTCAAATAAACACTTCCTGCTTTGATGACAACCTATTCAGGTGCAATCTTACTCTGTACTTTGCTAACAATATGACAATCCATTACGGCAATCTGTCAAACAATATCAATGTCTCAAGATATTGGCATAACCTAACATTACCATCTCTAGGAGAAGGAAATTACATACTAGAGATTAATGCTACAGATGACTTAACATTTAGTCCTCCACTGAAGAACTTTAAGGGTAAAGCACAAAATGATAACTTCATAAGCAGAATAAACTATGCTGACCCAGATTCTGGTGCTGAGTTTAACATAACCATAGAGCTTCTGAATCCTAGTCCATTAAATAATACAGTATCATTAAATGATTACAGCATATCATCTAGAGTTATTGAGAAGGGAAGCCAGCTGAAGCTTCTTACAGGCATTAACAAGACTCCTCCTGCTAATATGAGGTTCAGGTATACATTCGTCCCTATAAGCAAGGATGCTACTTATAGGACTCCAGCAAGTGGGGAACCTTTCCATTTTGTGGTAGGTAACAAGTTCTGGCATGCTAAGGACTTGCTTGATTCTGGATACTCAATATCAGAAACAAGCCTTGATGGCTCTAGAGTCATGATTGTGACTAGGACAGGTGGATGGTCAGCTGCTCCTTTTGTTCTTGACCCAGTGGCTGGTGGTCTAAATGTGTTAGGGGAGCAGACTAACATAACAATAGACACTGTCCTGCCTGTTATAACGCTGACCTCACCAGCCAACAACTCAATCTTTTCTACAGCTACCATAAACTTTGGCTTTAATGTTACAGACGCAAACACTATTAGTCTGTGCTTGCTTTATGTGTCAGGAGAGAATCTGTTTAATTATACTCCTAACTCTAATGTCTCAACACAAAGTAGTACATTCTCGTTTGGGTCAGGGGGAAGCAGGGGCTGGTATGCAACCTGTAATGATACAGCAGGCAACTGGGCTAACTCTACACAGTTTGGCTTTACCAGTATTATAAGTCCAGGCGGAGACTCTCCAGGAGTTGGAGATGGTGCTAGAGGCAGTGGACTACAGGTATCTCCTCTTGCTAGTATGAGGCTCTTGTATTCTAGCTATTGGCAGACTGGAGCATACTCAGACGTTGCTGTGACTACTTATGGAGAAGACTCAAGACTCACAGATGCTATGGTCAGGGCTATTCTTCATGACAAGTCAGTAAGTTACCAAAGCATGAGGACTCTACAGTCTGGGAGCTATGCGCTAACATTCTTTGCTAATGGTAATGCACCTGAGGGACTATATAATATGACTATAGAGGCTACTAAGGGCAGTAGGGTGCTATCAGAGAACATTACTGTTAGCCTCCTAAGGAGCCTTACGATTGAGCAGAAGCTCAAGACAGAGGAAAAGACTGCTAATCTTAGTGCCTCTAATGATGAGGCAGAGACAGTGGTCACTTCAAGGATGCAGGGTCTTACTGCTAGGACGTTTGCTGTAGTCATAACCATTCTGAGTATCATATTCATTTTGGCTGTATCCATCTACTTCATTCTAGCAAGGGGAGGAGGCAAATGAGAATACTTAATGAGGAGATTAGTGGAAAATTCATTTTGGTAACTTCTCTTATAACCTTAGCCTCATTATCCTTCGCTTTTTGGGCATTCAGCTATTCAGTCCTCATACTGATGAAGACTTTTGAGGGGTGGTAACTATTGAGAAAAAGTGCTGGTCTAAGAATCATCTTAGCCACTGTGGTCATTTTGGCTGTTTTTATTATGCTAGGCTCTATATTTTCTAGTAAGGTTTTTTCTTTTGGCTCAGACAAACTTGAGGAGCCTACGATAGAAGAGAAAAAATCATCTTCTAGTTCTTTATGTATTAATGAGAAAGAGTATAATGCTTATATTCAGTCCTGCTCATCAGTCTATAGTAACTACTCTATCTTACTTCCTAAAGCAAGAAAGCTTGAGAATACTAATGAGCAGCTTTCTGGGCTAGTACAGAGTCTAGAGCAAAGGAACAATGAGCTTGTGAGTGATGTCAATAGGCTAACCAGCTGGTTTTACTTATGTGAAGACTATACTCCTCCTTTGTGTCCTACTCAATATATGACTACTTATATACAATGTAGTGGCTCCATGAGACCGAACTTTGACTGCAACTTTCAACCAAAGGTTTATGCTCCTGAAGACAGAAATGATGTTAAGGTTTGTGATGTGATATCCTTTAATGCTCCTCCTTCTGTGAGCTTAGGGACTGGAAAACTTTTTCACAGAATCATAGGAATCAACAATACGAATGGTAGGTACATCACTAAGGGAGATGCTACAGCGATTGTGGATAGTTACCAGCCGAAGTTTGAGGACATAATAAGCAAGGTATGTTATGGATAAGCCAAAGGAAGTGAAGTATTGATGGAAAAACGCTTGGGAATTGCAGCACTACTTTTTGTGATGCTTGCCCTGATTGTTTTCTTCGCTATTGAGTCAATCTTGGCTTTTCCCGGAGTTGTTAATTCAACAGCTTTCAACGTCACAAGCAACGATGACCTCAACCTCACAAGCGGAGCCAAGTGTCAGCCCAGCTGTGCAAGGTTTATTCCACCCAAAAATGTTTTAGTTGGAGCAGTAGGCAATAATTCCAATATTACTGGTTGGGAAACTTGGAAAAAAACTGACATAACAGGCTGGAAAATAGTAAATATGTCAAACTTTGCTTATGTTAATAACTTTGAGAGTACAAGATATGACCAGGGGTTTCTCAACCTTACCACAAGAACTGATGATACTTCTGGAACCATCTGGACAAGCGTATTATCAACTACTAACTATTCTATGCCTTCTTCTGGTATAATAGTTGATTTTTGGATAAAACAAATAGGAGCTGCTGGTAATACTTGGCACCCTGCTTTTTGTTTTGACTTCACTTTTGACAAGGTGGTGAACGGAACTACCTTTGTGGAATGTAATATGCCAAATAGTGGGGCTGGAGTTGTGGGGGTTTATTACGAACCAGCAACAGGAAGATATAATCTTTTTAAAAAAAATAATGGTGCTTCTGAAAACATAAATTCGGTTATTAGGACTAGTGGTTTTGATTGGGAGCACTGGACTGTGTGGATTAACAAGACTCATGCGGCAGCAGCAATTAACCTTACAGAAGGTGGGGCAGCCGTAATTGCTCTTACTGAACATGCTGTAGCTGCTAATGGAGGTGGTAGTGGTTCACCTTCTTTTGATATTTATCATGGCATTGTCCCAGATTATAGGGGCGTACTTTATGCAAATATTTCTATTTACAATGCTTCGCAGTGGGGACAACCCAGCAATCTCACTCCAGCAGTATTAGAAACTATTATGGCAAATTCGACAGCAAATGTAAGCTTGGTGAAAATATCAAATCAATCCTTGTATTACGCAGCAGGTTCTTCAGCTACTTATCAGATATTTAATGACAGTTATGGGAAAACTCAATCTGTGACAGAAGGAACTTACAATAGTCTTTGGTCTATTGGTACAGGAATGAATGTGACTTTGATTCCTCCAAGCCTTTTTGTTGCGTCTGAGTTTACAAGCTTTTTATTGGAATGGGACGTTCCTAACATTTTGCCAACTGTAAATGCAAGTTATAATATTACTTCGGTCAATTCAAGTGATGACATAGGCACAGTTCTTAATTATTCTGATACTGATGGAGGGGTATGGTCAAGTAATGAAACTTACTGGTTTAAAAATGGCGAGGTTATAACTTCAGCGGCTAATGCTACTTTTCTTCACTCTGGCAACTTAACCTATCCTGATATCATTAACTTTTCGGCGAGGGTTTCTGACGCAAAAAACTGGAGTGATTTTAGTACCAATGTCTCACTTGTCATAAATGACACAATAAGTCCTACTTTTGCTAATACTTCAGCTAACCAATCTTCCATAGTTACCGATACGTTATTTAACCTTTCAGTCATAATTTCTTGTACTGGCAGCAACTGTTCAAGTATTACTGCTGAGATTGAAAATCCTAATCTAATAAGGCAGAATGTGACTCTGTCAAACATTTCCTTGAATGCTGCTAAGCAAGATGTGCTTTTTAATGGCTCTTACACTCCTGGACTTCCTACAGGAACTTGGTTTGTTAGGTTTTTTGCTACAGACTTTGCAGGAAACGTAAATACAACTATTGATAGGTTCTACCAGTTTTCTGTGACTGCTGCTCCTTCTGGAGACGGAGACGGTGGAGACGGTGGTGGTGGAGGTGGTGGTCAGACTCCAGCAACTAGTGAGAGGAAGCTTAGCTTGTTGTCTCCGCTTGGTAGTGGTGAGGTTACTCTGGTGCTGTTTAGTGGTAGAGTCACTGAGCAGAAGTATGAAGTAATCAATAGTGGTAATCAGAGTTTTCAGGTGACCTTATCCTGTGTAGATGTTTCTACATCCGTATGTCAATACATCAGCCTAAACCAAACATTGGTTACGTTAGGAGCAGGACAAAAGATTGAGAGCTTCTTTTCTGTTTCAGTGCCTGAGGATGCTCAGTTCGCTTCTGGTCTCATACACATCAAGGGAGTAGCAGCTAGTAGGGAGGCAATCCTGAAGG
>Ga0208957_1000881_pt1 | contig 18431 bp, 20 predicted proteins | sample RifOxyA1_FD_184029 | JGI IMG/M metagenome (GOLD analysis project Ga0208957, IMG submission 184029) | Groundwater microbial communities from Rifle, Colorado - Rifle Oxygen_injection A1 (SPAdes) | ecosystem: Environmental > Aquatic > Deep subsurface > Groundwater | place: Rifle, Colorado, United... | reverse complement strand
AATCCTATGGCAGCTACTTGTTCAGCTTCTCCCTCACCGGCGCTTTTTGGTCAGACTGTCACTTGGACCGCCGCGGTCTCCGGAGGTACTCCGCCTCTCACCTACTCATGGAGCGGCACCAATATTCCAATCAGTCCTCCACCCAGCACCAATCCGTTTAGTATCGTCTACAGCACCATTGGCCAGAAGACGGCTGCCGTTACAGTCACCGATACGGATTCTGTCACGGCCACCTGTCCGGCCAGTGTGGTTCAAATTAACTTTAATCCGAATCTGGAGGAATTTTAATTGCCCGATTCTATTTAGGCGCGGGTGAGGTACAATAAAGTTGATTATGCATCCCGTTAGAAGTCCACAAAATTTGAAAAGCGAGAACCCTATTACGAGATGTTTAATAAGCATTAACTTCTAACGGGATGCATATTGACGACGGCAAACTTGAGAGTTTTATGATTGACTCCGGCTTGGTCTCGAAGTCGGAAATCGAACTGGCCAAAAGTGAGACCAAGAAAAAGCATACCAGTATCGGGGAGACGCTCGTTAACAAAGGGATTTTAACCGAAGATGACTTGCGCAAAACGCAAGCTTATATTCTCGGTATTCCTTTCGTTTACCTTAATGACCAGAAGCTCGATTTCTCCGTACTTTCTCTCATACCTGAGCCAATTGCCAGAAACCACAATATCGTGGCTTTCAGAAAGATTAACGACAGTCTAGAGGTGGCCATGCTTGATACCGAAGATTTAACAGCCATTGATTTTGTTAAAAAAAAGGTTGGGCTTAAAATTTTGCCTCGTCTGACAGACGATGAGTCCATGAAATGGGCTCTGCTTTCTTATCAGAAAACGCTTAAAGCCGAGTTTGGCGACATTATCCAGAAAGAGGCCAATTCACTCAGGGCAATTAATGAGAAGGCGGGCGGCGAAGATATCACCGAAAATGAGCTTAAGAAATTGTCAGAGAATATCCCGGTGGTCCGTATCGTTGACACTCTCTTGAAACACGCCATTATTCAAGATGCTTCTGATATTCACATTGAACCGGAGGAGAACAAGGTGCTTGTGCGTTACCGTATCGATGGCATTCTGCGCGACGCGATGGTCTTGCCGAAGAACACCGCCTCCGGTATCACCGCTCGCATCAAAGTGCTCTCTAGTCTCAAGCTTGACGAGAAGCGCATTCCTCAAGACGGCCGTTTTAAAATTGATGCCGGAGGCGAGCAAGTCTCTTTCAGAGTCTCCACTCTGCCCGTCTATTATGGTGAGAAGACAGTAATGCGACTCCTGCGAGAGAGTGTTTCCGGGTTTACTTTAGAGAGTCTCGGGTTTCATGGTCGTGGTCTCGATGATTTACATAAAGCATTGAAGGTAACTACTGGCATGATTTTGGCGACTGGTCCGACCGGTTCTGGCAAGACCACCACTCTCTATACCATGCTTGATATTGTCAATATTCCGGGTGTTAATATTTCAACCATTGAAGATCCGGTTGAGTATCAGATGGCGCGGATTAATCAAACGCAAGTGCGTCCGGAGATTGGTCTTACTTTCGCCAATGGTCTGCGTACTCTGGTGCGTCAAGACCCCGATATTATCATGGTGGGAGAAATTCGCGACAACGAAACCGCGGCGCTTGCTATCAACGCGTCCCTGACCGGCCACTTGGTGTTCTCCACTCTCCACACGAATTCTGCCGCGGGAGCCATCCCAAGACTTCTGGATATGAAGGCGGAACCATTCTTGCTCGTTTCCACTCTTAATGTTGTAATTGCTCAACGTTTGGTTAGGAGACTTTCAGCATCAAAGACCAAATATTTTCTAAGTAAGGCGGCGCTCGCTTCACTCGGTAACGTCGTCTCACTTGAGAGAATGCTCGCGCTTCTTAGGGAAGAGAAAATTATCGGCAAGAAAGATGATTTTGACAAAATTCCGTTTTGGAAACCGAACCCGGGAAAAAATTCTGAAGACGGGTACTCAAGCCGTATAGGCATACATGAAGTGCTTAGAGTAACGCCGACCATAAAAACTCTTATTATGAAAGGAGCCACGGCTGGAGAGATAGAAGAGCAGGCAAAATCGGAAGGAATGATGACGATGATCGAAGACGGCATCTTTAAGGCGGCGCAAGGCATCACGACCATAGAAGAAGTTTTAAGAGTGGTTTCGGAGTAGTTCGACAGACTCACTATAAATAATATGGCTCTCTATAAATACAAAGCCAAAGATAAAGAAGGTAATATATATGAACGTACCATTGAGGTTAAGAATCGTTTAGATATATATAACGTTATTCGTGAGGAGGGCGGCAGAGTGGTTTCTATCCGAGAAGTCGGAAATCAATCGATATTGCTTTTTTGGGACAGCATTTTTAGTAACATCAGCACGCACCAAAAAATCACTTTTGCTAAAAATCTTGGTCTGATGATGAGGGCCGGTCTGCCTCTTACCCGCGCCCTCTCCGTCATGAGTAAACAGTCAAAGAGCAAACCGTTCAAAAAATTACTCTCCGAACTTGAAGCGGATGTGAGTCATGGTAAAACACTGTCGGAGTCGTTAAAAAGATGGCCGAAAGCATTCTCGCGCCTCTTTGTATCTATGGTTAAGGCCGGTGAAGAATCCGGCAATGTTTCCGGTTCGCTTGATATCGTCTCTACTCAAATGGAGAAGTTGTATCTTCTAGCCAAGAAGGTGCGCGGCGCGCTCATTTATCCGGCGATTATTATCTCAGTTATGATCGTGATTGCAGTCCTACTCCTTATCTTTATGGTTCCAACCTTGACCGCTACTTTCGAAGGTCTTGGGGTAGAACTGCCCCTGGCGACTCGCATTCTTATTTATCTGAGCAACTTTCTTGTTGAACATACTCTCGCGGTCTTGACCGGGGCAGTACTTTTTGTAATTTCCTTCGTTCTCTTTTTCCAGACGAGAATCGGTCGAAATCTTGCGGATACAGTTTCTGTGCATGTTCCGGTAATCGGTGAAATGGTTAAGGAATTTGAATCCGCTCGCTCGACCCGTACTCTTTCCTCGCTTCTCTCCAGCGGTGTGGAAATTGTAGTGGCGCTTGATGTTACCATCGATGTTTTGCAGAATCATCTCTACAAAGACGTCTTGACACAAGTACGGATGGCTATTGAGAAGGGGGAGCCGATGTCGGCCGTTTTTATCAGGCATGAACATCTTTATCCTCTTTTTGTCGGCGAAATGGTGGCTGTTGGTGAAGAAACCGGTAAAATCTCGGAAATGCTTATGGGTGTGGCGAGTTACTACGAGGAAGAAGTTGACCAGAAAACTAAAGACCTCTCAACCATCATTGAGCCGGTGTTGATGATTATCATTGGTATTGGGGTTGGCGTATTTGCCATCTCGATGCTGGCGCCCACGTATTCTCTGGTAGATTACATATGATAAGAAATTTTCAATTTTTAGGTTCGACAGGCTCACTATCCCGAGGAAATCGAGGGACAATTTTCCCAGCTTTCGCCAAAGGCTACGGCGGGCGAAGCGATTTTCAAAAAGGCTCGCCCCGAGCGATTCATTCTGAGCTTTGCCGAAGGAAGTCGAGAGGATTTACGCTGATAGAAGTAATTATCGCCATAGCCGTCTTTTCGCTGTTCGCGGCCGGCGCTTATCAAGGTTATCTTTCGCTCCAGGCGGCCATCTTGTCTGCCCGTTACAAAGCTCTGGCGGCCGACTTGGCCAACGCGAGATTTGAGATTATCAAAAACCTTCCATATTCAAACGTGGGTATAGAAGGCGGTAATCCACCGGGCGTGGTTTCTGCCGAAGAGTCTGCCATTAGTGACAACGTAACCTTCACGATTACCACCACGATAATTAATATTGACGACCCTTTTGATGGGCTGGCTGGAAGCGGAGATGCATTTCCCGGCGATTATAAACTTGTAGAAGTGAAAATAGCCTGCATGACTTGCAAGAATTTTACTCCCATCGCGATTACCGGATGGGTAGCTCCTAAGAATCTGGAAAGCACTTAAAATATCGATGGAAAATAAAGGATTTAGCCTGATTGAATTAGTTGTGGCGGTTGCCGTGTCAGTCGTGGTCGTTTTTCTGGTTACCGCTTTTGCCAGAAATCTTTTTGTATTGAATTTGTCGGCTCAATCCAGAATGACGGCAATTCTAGAAAGTAGAAAAGTGCTCGGTACCATGGTCGCCGAGCTGCGTTCAACCGCTCCTTCCGCTCTCGGCTCCTATCCTATAGAATCCGTCGCGACATCATCCGTTGTTTTCTTTGTCGACGTAAATTCTGACGAAGCCAGCGATCGGCTCCGTTACTTTTTTGACCCCGTTTCCCGCTCCGTAAAAAGAGGAGTGGTGTTGGCTTCAGGCTCTCCGCCTTCTTACGCTCTCGGCTCCGAAACATTCTCAACTCTTATCACGGGAGTTTCAAATGACGAATTTCTGCCGCTTTTTGAGTACTATGACGGTGAATATGACGGATCTTCAACGCCTCTTCCTTGGCCGGTTAATATTCCAGATATCCGGTTGGTCAAGATCAATATCAGGATTGAGAGAGACCCGAACCGGACTCCGACTGAATTCATGGTGATTAGCTCGCAAGCGACCCTAAGAAACTTAAAGGACAACATATGAGAAAATCTTTCTCTAAAAAAGAAAACGGTTATCTTTTAGTTCAGGTTCTGGTTTTCGGCGCTATCGCCGTTGTGGTTATCGGAGGACTGATCTCGTTTGCCGCCGCCAATATCAAACTCGGTCAGCGTGTGGTGCTCTCCGAGAGAGCTTTTCAAATGGCGGAAGCCGGACTTGAGTACTACCGCTGGCACCTGGCTCACGCCCCGGCCGATTATACAGATGGCACCGGAGAGCTCGGGCCTTATGTCAAGAATTTCTACAACAAAGACGGTCTGTTAATCGGGACTTTTTCGTTGGACATTGAACCGCCTCCCCTAGGCTCGACTCTCGTGGAGATAATTTCCACGGGCATCCCCGCGGCTGATCCGAGTGTCAGGCGCACGATCGTCTCCAGGCTCGCTATCCCTTCCTTCGCCAATTTCGCCGTGGCGGCGGATTCTTTCATACGCTTCGGTTCCGGGACGGAGATCTTCGGCCCGGTTCATTCAAACGACGGTATCCGTTTTGATGGACTGGCGCACAATCTCGTTACGAGTATGCTCACAACCTTTGACGATCCGGGACATTCCGGGGCCAATGAATTTGCCGTTCACACGCACGTCAATATCCCGCCAGCGACAGGTATCAATGACAGCTTCCGTGCGCTTGAGGCGCCGCCCAATCCCGTCATGTCGCGCCCGGACGTTTTTGTCGCCGGACGTTCGTTCCCGGCGCCGGAAGTACAGTTTGCCAGTATTACCACCGATATCACTCAAATGCAGGCGGATGCCGAGGCCGAAGGATTTTATAGAGCGACATCCACGACCGGGTACGGATACAGAATAGTTTTGAAGACGAACGACACTTTTGACTTGTATGTGGTCAACTCCATCAGCAGTTTGCCGAGCGGTTGCAGTGTAAGCGCCGGCTCGCTCTCCGTCGGAAGCTCCGCGCTTCTCGGCAATTACGCCTATCCTAGCAACGGCCTCATGTTCTTCAACGACCATTTATGGGTGGAAGGGCAGATAGATGGCGCGAGGTTGACCATTATTGCCGCCAACATTCCCGATACTCCGACAAGCGCGAGGAAGTCTATTAACATAAATAGCGATGTGCTCTATAGCAACTATGATGGCGCGGATGTTATTGCTCTCATCGCGCAGAACAACGTCAACGCGGGATTTTACAGCGCTAATGATTTGCGGATAGACGCGGCGCTTATTGCTCAAAACGGCCGGGTTGGTAGATATTCATACTCCAGCAGCAACTGCGGTTCAAATCGTTTCAAGAATTCCATTACTCTTTATGGCACCATTATCACGGCCCAGCAATATGGTTTCAGGTATGTCGGTACTACATTTGACTGCGGTAGCGCAGGATCAATGAGCAATGGTTATTGCTCAAGAAACATCATTTACGACGCCTTCCTGCTCTACACTCCGCCGCCCTTTTTCCCCAAAACCGAGGATTTCCATGAAGTTATTTCTTGGAAAGAAATAGAGTAGAATAGAGTTCATGACCAAGCCTATTCTGGTGGCAAATTGGAAGAATCATCCCGGTTCGCTTGCGGAGGCAAGAACCCTTCTTGGGCAGTTTGTCAGAAGCACTAAACTCTACAAAAAATTTTCTTTTTTTATCGCTCCGCCGTTGGCTTACTTTGAATTGTTTTCCAAACGTTCGGGTGGTTTTTTTCATCTAGCCTCGCAGGATGTTTTTTCTCAAGTCAGCGGGACTTATACGGGACAAATCACTCCGGATATCTTGAAAAGTTTCGGAACAAAACTCGCTATCATCGGCCATAGCGAGCGGCGAGCCATGGGAGAAACGAATGAAATAGTTTCGCAGAAAATCAAAGTGGCTCTCCGTTCGAGTATTATTTCTCTCGTCTGCGTCGGCGAGATATCCCGGGATCAAGATGGAGAGCATTTTGAATTTTTGTGTGATGAACTCAAGTCTTCGCTAGCTTCTGTGAATCGGAAAGCCGACGTTTCTAATATAATGATTGCTTACGAACCTGTTTGGGCCATAGGTGGACGCGCTCAAGACGCTATGACGCCCGCGGATCTCTCACAGTCGGTGATATTTATCAAAAAGGTTCTGACCGATATGTTTGGTCGTGTGGTCGCCGAACGTATCCCTATTTTATATGGTGGCTCTGTTGAGCCGGCTAATGCCGGCGCGCTTTTTGGAGAAACGGGTATTAAAGGATTTTTGGTTGGACACGCTTCTTTGAATGCTAAAAGTTTTGAGACCATAGCTAGGTCTCTTATTTGATCATTAGTCAGCTTCTACCGAAATGAAATCCATTCTTGAATCAGGAAATCTGAAGGGCAAGCGAGTTTTGGTCCGGGTGGATTGGAATGTGCCGATAGAAAACGGCAAAGTGGTTGATGATTTTCGTATTAAAAAATCTTTACCGACTCTCGAATATTTGGAAAACGCGGGCGCGAAAGTAAGCGTTGCCACCCATTTAGAGTCGAGGGACGCATCAATTGATTCTCTTAAGACATACGTACCGAAAGGTATGAAACTTCTCGCGAATCTACGCGATAATCCCGGTGAAAAAAGTAATTCGGAAAAGTTTGCCAGAGAGTTGGCTTCCAAGGTAGATATTTATGTGAACGAGGCCTTTTCTGCGTCACATCGCGAGCATACTTCTATCGTGAGTGTTCCCAAGTTTTTGCCGAGTTTCATTGGTTTACAATTTGCTCGCGAAATCAAAGAACTTTCTCGCGCTTTTTATCCCAAAAGACCCTTCCTCTTTATCCTAGGCGGAGCCAAATTTGAGACTAAGTTGCCGCTTTTAGAAAAGTTTGTACATATTGCTGATGAGATTTTTGTCGGTGGAGCTTTAGCAAATAATTTTCTAAAAATGCAGGGCGTAGATGTCGGAGATTCTCTGGTGGATGATGAGGAATTCGGACTATCTAAATTGTTGGAGACGAAAAAGATTCTTTTACCGGAAGATACTATTGTGGTTAATAATAAAATTATGGATGCGGGACCTATTACAATGGAGAATTTAAAATCAAAGATAGTGGCGGCAAAATTAGTCTTATGGAATGGTCCTTTGGGTTTCTACGAGCTTGGTTATAAGGTAGCCACTCTGCAATTAGCGAAAATGATTTCCGAATTCGGACACGAGTCTATTGTCGGAGGAGGGGATACTATTGCTGCTATAAATGAGTTAAATCTTTTTGATAAATTCTCTTTTGTTTCCACTGGTGGTGGCGCCATGCTCGACTTCTTAGCCACAGGCACTCTGCCCGGAATTGAAGCCCTAAATCATCAACGGTAGTGACAAACAAACATATACGTTATAATTATGCTATAGCATTAATGTAGCGTATGGGAAAACTTGAAGATAAAAGTAGAGAAAAATCCAAGCGTAAAAATTTGCAATACGCTATTTTGCAAACAGTAGCGGCCGTAGGGGTCTTGAGTATAGGTCTCGTAGCTCCTAATGTAATAAAAGCGCTTAGCAAGCTAGGTATTATTCCAAATAATAGACAGAGAGAATATATAACTTCTTCAGCAAGCAAATTGGTTAAGCGAGGACTCCTTTTTTATAATGGCAAAAAATATTGTTTGACTCCTGATGGAGAAAAACTTTTACGCCGTTGGAAATTTGCCGATTTTAAATTAGAAAAACCTAAGAAATGGGATAAGAAATGGAGAGTAATAATCTTTGACATCCCAGAGAAGAAAAAGAATACTAGAAACTATATTACAACGCTCTTTCGACAAGCTGGATTCCTCCGTCTTCAGGATAGTGTTTGGGTATATCCCTATAATTGTGAGGATGTTATAACATTACTTAAGACTGATTTCGGCGTCGGTAAGTATTTACTGTATTTAATTGTTGATGAACTAGAAAATGACAAACATCTGCGAGAAGATTTCGATCTAATCTAATTTTCTTTACTATTTACCTAATACGTTAATATAATGCTATAGCATGAAAGTAACGTATAAAAGTAAAAACAGATTAAAATTGCAAACAATCAGAGAATTAAATTAAAAATCAGACATAGATCGAAACCAACACTCAAGAAAAAACCCGTCAGAGGCGGGCAAGAAATCGGTGCTAATTTTTGGAAATAAAAAAACGCAGCCCAGGACGAGCTGCGTTAGTATGGAAAGGAAATTCGAAAGACTTCGCTAGCGATTGACCACGGCTCGGAGATCGTTCATGAAAGTGGCTTGGAGTTTGCCCATCTCATATCCGCGTTCGCGGCCAGGCCCAAGACGGTCGCACACCTTATCATACTCTTGGTCTAATTTCTTCAGAAGTTCTTTTATTTCCTCAATTTTATCCATGGTACACCTCCATCTGATAGGGTAACACTGATAAGATTATATGTCAAGCATCATCTTGACCCCGCAAAAAAGAGCGGGACAAGCTCCAAAAATTAGCACCGATTACCAAATCTTGAGCACTTAGACGTCGGACGTCTAAGTGAGTAACAAAATGCAGATACCCTTGTAGTCCACGCCCTAAACGATCAGTACGATAGCTTTTCGGATTTTTTCAGCATTCTTTTCAAAATCAATTTTGGCTCCAGCTGTTTTGGAATTTGGAAAAACCCAAATGTGCGCGTGTTCTACTTCGTCACCGATTATTTTTGAAAGTATGAAGTCTGTTCCAAACGCTTTTTGTTGCGCTTTAGCGATTTTTTTGACCACCTCAAAGTATTTCCCGGCATTGGGCACATCCCAAACCCATCGATAATGTTTTTTTGTAATGACTTGAGTATGACCGGGAGATTGCGGGTTAATATCCAGAAAGGCCAGAAAATTTTCATCCTCGTACACTTTATATGAAGGGATTTCTGCTTTAACTATTTTACAAAAGATACAATTGGGATCATCCATTTTATTTTAGTAAGTCTTTTCTGTCACAAGCCGATCAAATTGATCAAGGAGAGAAATAGTTTCATATTTGTTAGCCCACATTTCCCATCCCTGGCCGAGAAATATTCGCCACGTGTCATTAGAAAAGTCTGGATCGTTGGCGTGATTGGCGATACAGGAACCGTAATTGAAATGATTTTTTACAAATGCGACGCAAGAACTTGAAAGTAATTTATTGTCCACGCAATTGTGACAAATGTCTCCATCTTTATCCAAAGTATTGAATTTGGGCGTATGACAGGAGCCCATTCTCTCGATGACTTGTCGACATTCCGTATCAAGATTGCTCACCCCCGGTTCTTCTGCCGGTCTGGGGCAATTACGGGTAAGTGGCGGAGTGAAAGTGTATTCAGACAAGTCTCCTAAATAACCCGAACAAATATTTTCTCTGAAACTTACGATCTTGTATGGTAATTGGGGGCTGATTGAGCCGGTGGTGAGAATGGCGGTTGCCCCTGGTTTAAGTATTATATCTTGTAATTTGCTGGAATCATTAGGCGAGATGAAAGGCGCTGCCCGGCCGATAATGGCGATATCCGCAGGAAAATATCGAAGGGCGCCGCCCAAATCATACGCGCGCCTATCTTTACCGTTTTTTAGTTTCCAGCCGGTAATATCTACAGATTCCCTTCCTCTGTTATATATGGTGATGTATTCTTCATACGGCTGATAAGCGTATGACGCACTGCCGGAACTTAAGGAGATAATTTTCTCGTAAGATGATTTTGGCGCGATAATGGTTCCTTTCTCGGAGGTGGTATTTGGAAGATCAGAAGTGCGGGGCGAGCCAGTTGGAGAGCTCGGTGTACCTTTCAGTGTGACCAACATAATAACAATCAGAATGGCTAGAATCGCGATACCTTCGGCGGTACCATTACCTGCTTTGAGCGATTTGTTCATAAATCTATCTTAATACGCATGTTAGAATAGTCCAATGCAATATTTTCCGGAACTGTTTGAAGCCATGCTCAAAGAGCGCGGTGTGACTCCTGAAGAACAAGAAGGCTTTCTCAATCCAGATTACGAGAAACTCCACGATCCGCTGGAACTGCCCGATATGGAGAAAGCCCGCGATAGGGTGATAAGAGCGATCAGGGACAATGAACATATTGTTGTTTTTTCCGATTACGATTGCGATGGTTTGCCGGGGGCAGTGGTGTTGTCTGATTTCTTTGCGCGAATAGGATATGAAAACGTTTCCTTCTATATTCCTCACAGGCATGACGAGGGCTTTGGTCTTAATCGGGACGCTATAGAAGAAATCGCCACGCGCGGCGCCAAACTTATTATCACTATCGATTGTGGTATTGCTGATACGGAAGAAGTGGCGCTTGCTAATGAGAATGGTATAGATGTCATTATTACTGACCACCACAAACCGAATCCGGTTTTGCCAGACGCCTATGCCATCGTCAATCAGAACAGAGACGATTCGGGTTACCCCTTCAAAGGACTCTGCGGCGCGGCGGTTGCGTTTAAGTTGGTACAAGCTGTTGTAGCTCGCGAAACTTTCGGCGTCAAAGACGGCATGGAGAAGTGGTCTCTTGATATGGTGGCTGTTGCCACTCTTTCGGATATGGTGCCGCTTCTCGGTGAGAATAGAATTCTAGCCCGTTTCGGACTTTCGGTCTTGCGCAAGTCTTCCCGACCGGGACTATCCGCTCTTTTCAAAAAAATGAATCTTGATCAACATACTGTTTCGGAAGATGACGTTACCTTTATGATCACCCCGCGAATTAATGCCGCTTCACGTATGGGTGTGCCGGAAGACGCTTTTAAACTTTTAAGAACGAAAGATTATAATGAAGCGGAAAGACTGGCTCTCCATTTGGAGCAGATAAACAACGAACGCAAGGGGGTAGTCGCGAGTGTCGTCAAAGAAGCTAAATCTCGGCTTACGGGTCGTTCCGAAATTGTCGATGTTATCGTAATTGGCAATCCGGAATGGCGGCCGGCCCTTCTTGGTCTGGTTGCCAATTCGCTTGTTGAAGAATATCAAAGACCGGCTTTTGTCTGGGGTAGGAGCGGGGACGGGACCCTTAAGGGTTCTTGTCGTTCCTATAACGGTTATGATCTTTTCGCTCTAATGAGTGCTATAAATGGTGCCTTTATAGAATTTGGCGGACATACTGGAGCTGGTGGATTCTCTGTTACTCTTGAAAGTCTCACTACTCTCGAAGAAAGATTATCTAAAGCCCTTCAGCACTTGGAGGCTAAGCCTCCAAGTGCTGAAGTTTCTTTACTCGATATAAATTTGACCGATATCGGAGAGAATCTTTGGGATCTGGTTTCCAGTTTCGCGCCATTCGGTATGGGGAACAGGAAACCAATTTTTAAAATTCCCAAAGCGGAAATAAAATCAATAAAAAAGTTTGGTAAAGAAGGTAATCATCTGGAAGTCACTTTCAACGGCGGAGACAAAGAAGTAAAGGCCATTTCTTTTTTCTCTAGTCCGGATTCTTATTCTCTTCCTCTTACTCCCGGTACCCATGTCTCTCTACTTGCTAATCTGGAAAAATCCTATTTCAGAAATTATCCGGAGTTGCGTTTAAGAATTGTTGATATTATAAAAACATGATTACTATCTACACAGATGGAGCCTCGCGGGGGAATCCCGGACCGGGAGGGTGGGGAGGGGTTATCGTAAACGAAGATTGGGTTATCGAAATGGGCGGGTCAGATCCTCATACCACAAACAATAAAATGGAATTGACTGCATGCATTCGCTCGCTTGAATTTACAATTTTCAATTCTCAATTTTCAAATAAACCCATTCAGATTTATACCGACTCCGAATACGTGATGAAAGGTATTACAGAGTGGATACATAGATGGCAAAGAAAGGGTTGGAAAACTGCAAATAGAAAACCAGTATTGAATCAAGATTTGTGGCAGAAACTCATTGAGCTAACGGAAGGTAAAAATATTGAATGGAAATATGTGGCGGGGCATGCCGGAATACCTCTAAACGAACGGGCAGATGAGATAGCCACTTCTTTTGCTGATAATTTAAATCCATCCCTTTATGATGGGCCGAGAGATAAATACAAATAGTGTTTTCGTTTTTATTTTCGGTTTCATCTCGGGTATCCTTGTTTCATCATTTCTTTTCATTCCCCCAATCTTAGGTGTTCTCATTATTTTTCTGGGTTTAGTAATCTTTCTGGTTGAGAAAGTTTGGAAACAGAAGGTAATTAAAGAAGTGTTATTTCTTTCTCTTGCCGTTTTGTCATTCGGTCTTGGTATTTTGCGTTACTCTATAAAAGATTTTCATGAGTCACTCACCCCAAGTTCTATTGGTGTGGTAATAAACGAACCGGAACAGAGAGAAAACACCACCCGTTTCATTTTGTTGGCAGACAATGGGGAAAAAGTTTTGGTGAATACGGATTTATATAGCCCTGTTCAGTATGGAGATAAGGTAGAGGTGGGCGGCAAACTCCAAGAGCCCGGGATTATAGACAATGAAGATGGTGGCCGATCTTTTGATTACGCCAGTTATCTTTCTAAAGATGATATTTATTACACTTTGAATTTTGCGAAGGTCGAAATATTTTCCAGCGGCCATGGCAATATCATTAAGCGCGCTCTTTTTAAAATTAAACGAAGTTTTGTGCAGCAGATTAAGGAAATTTTGACAGAACCGTACGCCGGTCTTCTTTCCGGTCTCATTGTTTCCGGCAAAGAGGCGATGCCGAAAGATATGCTTGAAGAATTTCGCCGGGCGGGTGTGATACACATCGTGGTGCTTTCCGGCTTTAACCTTACGGTCATTGCCGCATTTATGAAAATAATATTCAGAAGTGTCAGATTTTCTGTTGTTGGTATTATCTTGTTTGTCATTATGACGGGAGCGCAGGCCACGGTGGTGCGCGCGGCGATTATGGTGCTTACCGTCATTCTTGCGAAGAGATTGGGAAGAAATTTCTCAGCGCCACGAGCACTTCTTGTCGCCGCCTTCCTGATGCTTCTTCATAATCCAAAAATTTTGGTATTCGACCCGTCATTCCAACTTTCTTTTCTCGCCACGTGCGGGCTTATCTTTGTTACTCCGATAGTCGAGAAATATTTAAGCCGAGTGCCGGAGAAATGGGGATTACGTACGACGACCGCTACCACCCTAGCTACCCAGATGACAGTTTTGCCCCTCCTGATTTATTCTATAGGAGATTTTTCTTTAGTCTCTCTTCCCGCCAATATTCTAATCTTGTTCGTCATACCTGCTACTATGCTGGTCGGCTTTATCGCCGCAGTTATCGCGTACGTGAGTACTATTTTGGCGTTACCGTTTACTTATATGGCGTATCTTTTACTGGCTTGGATTCTTGGTGTTTCGCATTATCTAGGTAATCTCTCTTTTGCTTCTATTGCTCTCCCGCCCGTGTCTTGGTGGTTAGTTGTTTTAGTTTACTTCGCGATAATTATTTTTGTACGGCGTTCGCAAAATTTTGTTCCACGTTCCGCCAATTGAGATTTTCGAAAAAGGCCTCGACGTATTTCTTTTTTTCTCCGGGAGTATAGTCAATAAAATACGCATGTTCCCACATATCGAGAACGAGAATGGGCGAGAGTCCCACAAGATGTCCCAAGTGATGTTCGTCCACCCAAGTGTTTAAAAGTTGTTTTGACGCCTCATCATGATACACAATAGCCCAACCCACCCCGCGCGTGAGCGCCATAGTTTTGAATTTCTCAAGGTCGAAGCCAGCTTTGGCGAGCCCACCTTCGCTTGAAAATGGTTGCGGTCCATCCTCGAAATGCGCGAAATAAATTTCATGGTTCCTCATACCATTAAATTCAAATGAGAAGCAACGATTATAATCTTTCGCCTGGAGTAACTCGTTGACATTCTTTACATAACCCGCATAGAGCTTCAGGTGTTCTTCAATTGTTTTCTCGCTTATACCCTTAAGTTTCGGAATATTAAATTTCCTTTCTTCAAATATTTTAGTCATAAAAACATTATACTATAAAGTATGGATTTTATAAGAAAAAACCTCCGGGAGATAGTGGTTGGTATTCTCATTCTCTCAAATATTTTTGTCTGGCTTGCGATTTACCAAAGACGACCGGGGAACATTCTGACCGTTTATTTTCTGGACATCGGCCAAGGTGACGCAATCTTTGTAGACTCACCTCGACATGGCAGAGCGCTTGTTGATGGCGGAGCAAACAGAAAAGTGCTAAGTGAACTCGGGAAAATTTTACCCTTCGCCGATAAGCGCATAGATATAATAGTGGAAACTCACCCGGACAAAGATCATATTGGCGGTCTGCCGGAAGTGGTAAGTCGTTATGAAGTTGGAATGTTTCTCGAACCGGGAGTGGAATCAGAGAACGTTATTGATGATGAACTGAGAAAGAGAGTAGAAGAGAATAATATTCCGAGACTTTTGGCGAAGAGGGGAATGGTTATTAATTTCGGCGATGGGGCGAAACTTCAGATACTTTTTCCTCTTCGCGGGCAAGATGTCTCTAATTGGGAAACAAATAGTGCTTCGATAGTGGCGAGATTTGTCTATGGAGATAAATCTTTCTTACTGACTGGTGATTCGCCTATAAAAATAGAAAATGTTCTACTTAATTTAGACCAAAATCTTCTGGATTCCGATGTTTTGAAAGCCGGTCATCATGGTTCGCGCACGTCTACTTCTCTTTCTTATGCGCAAACAGTTTCTCCTGAATATGCCGTTATCTCCGCCAGTAAAGATAATACTTATGGTCATCCCCACAAAGAAGTTCTCGATATTTTAGAAAATGTTGGTGCTAAGATTGTCAGTACCGCCGAATCCGGCACGATCAGGTTTGAGACAAATGGTGAAACTTTGGAGATAAGGTAGAATATGAAGATGGCAGAAGCACTGACATTCTCTAATCCAAGCGAGGAGTTAGCCTATCTAAAAATGCTTGTTAATGGTCGACCCGCCGATCCGTTTAACATGAAATTAATGCCTCGCGAAACCGGCAATCCTGCTGGAATTGAGGCCATCAAAGAATCTTTTTATCTCAAACATGGAAGCAACAGAGAAGAGGTCGAAGTGGTCATAATGACTAAGTATAAACTCAAATAATGGAACAATTTATTGGTGTAGCTAAAAGTGCAGCCGAAAGTCTTGGAAAAGACGTGTTTGAGAAGGTTTCGGAACACTCAATTAAATTTGATAAAGAGATTACTGAAACGCGTGTCTATTCTAAAGAAGAAGTCAGAGAGAGATGGCAAACTAGAGAGTGGAAAATTGGTGATACAATTATCCAAGCAATCGGTGTGAGTCACGTACCAGAGACATTTTTGGAATTTCGGCAGGAAATTGAGCAAGCAATTCAGGAAAGTGATGTGGTGGTGAATGAATTTGCACCAGAAGCTCTTGGATTCTACGACAAAACTTCAGCAGATCGTTTAAGGGGTATAGAATCAAAATTTCGCAAAGGCTACAATCTTGAACAGTTACGGCAAAAATTTAACGAGTATGAACGACAGTCCAATATGGGGATTTTCCAACATGAAATTGAACTATTGGCGGCAAAATATGACAAAGACATGGCTCTTGCCGATCTGGCTTGGTCCAAGGACCCTGAGGACTTGCTTCAGGGCGAGTATTTATATGACTATTGGGCAAAACAAGCCGCAGAAAACAAGGCATTGTTGAAAAAAGCTGGTCTATATACTAGTGCTGCTGTACTTGGGATTGTGGGTTTAGTGGATTTTGTTAATAAACCACAGAGTATGTCGAGAAGAAAATTTCTCAATCTTGGGTTGATGGCTGGTGCAGCTGCTATTGCCGGAGTAACACCAAAAATAACTGAAACTCTCCCTCAAAGTGCATTCGAAGAATCGATGAAGATAAAGGATGATCAGAATGAACTGGTACGTTTGCGCGACGCAAAACTTGCGGAAGCATTGCAGCAGCTATCAAAGGCTGGTTATAAAAAAATTGTGTTTATTTATGGAATGGGTCATTTGGAACCAGTGGAGAAATATCTAGGTACTCCTGAAAAGGGTGCAAGCGAACTTGCCGCAAGCAAGCATGTTATTGAGCGCAATAATCCAGACGCTTTCCGTTTGTATCGCCAATCGTATGGCAATAATCATTCCGAAAGATTTGTTGCTTCAGAAAAGAAGGTTTGGAAACGTATACCACTTGTAAAATAATTCAGCTGCCACTCATGGGGTTGGGCAGTAAAAAATCTCAACCTTAAATAACCCCGGCTTTTTTGAGGACACTGTGAGCGCCACGTTTGTTGATGGTCTTGATGGCTCTGGTTGAGAGAATGAGAGTGATCGTTTTCTTAAGTTCGGGCACATAAATGCGCTTCTTTTGAAGATTCGGGTATTTACGAATAGACCCTGTGGGGTTGAATTGAGTTGCGCGGGTGCGGTTAGAGTATCCTCCGCCCATCTTTGAACCTTTTTTATTTACAGGACAAATTCTTGGCATAATCCAGCCAATTTACATGATATAATGCGCAAATGCAAGTAGATTTTATCTTTCAGATCGCTGTTCTCGTGATGTCTGTGGTCATCCATGAAGTTTCGCATGGCTATGCCGCAAGTTTCCTAGGTGACCAGACGGCAAGGTATCAAGGTCGTCTGACACTTAATCCTTTCAAACACCTTGATTTCGTCGGTTCGTTTTTGGTGCCTCTCTTGCTTTATGTATCCAAAGTCGGCATTATTTTGGGCTGGGCGAAACCGGTACCCTATAATCCCTACAATCTCAAGCCGGGGAGATGGTCGGAGGCAATCGTGGCTTCCGCCGGTCCAGTCTCCAATATTCTTCTGGCGCTTTTATTTGGTTTATTGTTGCGCGTTGGTATTGCAAGTGAAACTAATCCAGCTTTTATCGAAATCGTATCCCTGATAGTTTTCATTAATATTCTCCTCGCTATTTTCAATCTTGTGCCCATACCGCCCCTTGACGGCTCTAAGCTGATTTTTGCTTTCTTCCCGGATAAGTCGCGCCAAATCAGAGGATTTTTCGAAAGATACGGTTTAATCCTCGTTCTCTTTTTTATTTTCTTCCTATGGCAATTTATCTTCCCGGTCATAGTCCTGCTTTTCCGCCTAATCACTGGAATTAGCTTCTAGGTTTTGGCTTCTTGCTTCTAGCTTGCAATCAATCATACTTTTTAGTAAAGTTCAACCCTAAAGCTAACAGCTAGAACCTAGTAGCTAGCAGCTTCCCAATGTCCACAATTAATCAGCTTATTAGACACAACAGGAAAAAGATTGCTCGCAAAACCAAGGCGATTGCTTTGACGCGCGGTTTCAATACTATCAAGAACCGTCCGGTATTTTTTAACGCCCCCTTCAAGCGAGGAGTGGCTACTAAAGTTACGACCAAGACTCCCAAAAAACCGAACTCCGCCATCAGAAAAATCGCCAGAGTCCGTCTGACTAATGGTATGGAAGTAACAGCCTACATTCCCGGTATCGGTCACAACTTACAAGAACACTCCGTGGTTCTTTTGCGAGGCGGTCGTGTCAAGGATGTTGGTCTACGTTATACAATTGTGCGCGGGGTGTTGGATGCTACGGGTGTTGAAAATAGAAAGCAGACCAGGAGTCAGTATGGAGCCAAGAAACCAAAGGAGAAGTAAATAGTAAATAGTAGATAGAATGAGACGAAAAATAAAAACTAAAGCTAAAATTCAGCCCGACTACGCCTATGATTCTGAGAAGGTGACGAAGTTTATCAATTACTGCATGGAACGCGGCAAGAAGGCGACTGCCAGAAAGATTGTTTATGAATCCTTCAAGGACATCAAGGAAAAAACCAAGAATCCAAATCCTCTGGAAATTTTCGAATCTGCGCTTAAAAATACCGGTCCGACTATGGAAGTACGATCAAGGCGTGTCGGCGGAGCCAATTATCAAATTCCTCGTGAAGTACGTCCGGAACGCCGTCAATTTCTCTCAATGAA
>Ga0208957_1000879_pt1 | contig 18441 bp, 30 predicted proteins | sample RifOxyA1_FD_184029 | JGI IMG/M metagenome (GOLD analysis project Ga0208957, IMG submission 184029) | Groundwater microbial communities from Rifle, Colorado - Rifle Oxygen_injection A1 (SPAdes) | ecosystem: Environmental > Aquatic > Deep subsurface > Groundwater | place: Rifle, Colorado, United... | reverse complement strand
CGGGGTCGAGGTCGAGGTCGTGGTCGGGGTCGAAGTCGGGGTCGAAGTCGGGGTCGAAGTCGGGGTCGAAGTCGGGGTCGAAGTCGGGGTGATTAAACCTAACTACCAATACAACATTATTTGACAACTTACTTGTAGCTTGTGCAATATGCAAGCAAAGTCGTGGGTCTGGTGCCCATCGTCAAAAGGATCTTCCTTCCGGGAACCCGCGTGGTGTGTAAGAGAGCGGGACATACCCGTCTGTCGGTCATCCGAAAGGTTATTTGATATAAGGTGATGATAAAACTTAACTACCACATTCAAATTCAGTATCCCAATCAGACTAGCACGTCTAATCACGTGACTAAATCCTGGGTTTTCTTCGGCCGAAGCCATCGTCTGGTTATGCCGAGTTGGCAGACGGGGACAAAATTTTCTATGTGTAAGTCCGTAATATATTGGTGATGTTAAAACTGAACTACCGTTTCTGGTTAATTAGTCGACACGATAGCAGCACCTGTGCGAATCGAGTTAAAAGTTGGATGCTTACGAATAAAGGCTATAAACACCCGGCCTGGATGCTTTCGATGTACGGCATATCGGCTTGTTCCAGCGGACGGAAATCTGTATGATCTACCTGCCCTATCGTTCGTTCGTTTCAACAGAACAGCTTTCCAGTTTTATCGACGACTACGATTTTTTCTTTCAAAGAAGCCGGACTAGCAGCAAATGGGGATCTGTTTATCAAGCCTATATCACATCTCGCAAAAATTTGGACACGTGCGGAGGAATACGAAGAAACTACTAGGTTCTGGTCGTGGCTGTATATCCCCATTCGAGCCTGCTCCCTCGAATAGCTCGATCATCTGAGACGACTGAAGCCGTTTTACAATGATCCAAAATCTTAGAACTTACTTATTTCGACTGTACGACTGTTCGAGGTGCAATTCGAAAGTAAGTAGCGATATCAACAAAGCGAACGGGATTAGTTTTTGTGGATACGCGATGAAAAACAACTATCCTGTCAACACATGGTTTAGCACGTCGAGCCGAAGACCAGAAAGCAAGTGTTCGTCGCGTTATTGTTCGATATGAGAGGACGTCCCGTGAAAATAGCAAGTTAACATCCGGGTAAATCTTTTTGAGCCACGGTGGCGACGTCTATACACGCTACGCATTTCGATCTTACCTAAGCTCGACACATAACACATACAAGATCGTGTCTTGCCAGTGCGTCCGTCGTTTGAGGAGGTTTGATGTACAACTGGAAAACGCCGTTTCCGCTGTCGCCGAGATGCGAAATCTTGGTAGACGGCTTGCAATTCGATTTCCTTATCGGCATCGGATTTCCGCAGGATGTAGAATGGGATTAGATCTCTTGAACCCGGAAATTCTACCTGTCGTCGAATTGGTCGTGTGGGCAGCTTTACTAGTAGTTGGGCTTCCGCTAGCTGTTGCAAGCGCTGTTCTACTTCTGGACTCAGAACTTTGACTTATTGCGCAAGTAGCTCAGTCGGTTAGAGCGCCGGCCTCATAAGCCGAGTAACGTAGGTTCGAGTCCTACCTTGCGCACCAAGTACAACCGCCTACAAACCCCCCGTTTCGGATCTTTCTAAGGAGGAATTATGTCATCGAACAAAAAAGATGTCGCTCCGATCAACTCGTCCAGCACCCTGTCGGATACGGCAAAATTTTCAAGATCTTATCCCCTCGACAGCGCGCCTTGTTGTGAGCGCGGTTTCTTCGATATTTCAGACCAAAAGATTCGCAGGATGGCGTGTACAGCGTTTAAAAACCAACTACAGCGAATTTATCCTTCTGCTGGGCTTCATCAATTTCGCGTTGATGCGCATCCGCGGTACTCTATGTTGATGGTAGTAGTCGACTTTATACCAGAGAACGACTTTTCCGTAGACAAGGCACTCGAAATAGCAAATCGTCGCGTAGACAAATGGGATCGAGAAGCCTTGTCTGAGTTGCTGAAGGCCGGGTATCCTGCTTCCTTACTTACTTAAAAGTAGGCGATCAAATGAACAAACAAGGACTAGTCTACAGCATGAAATATCTTCATTTTGTGCAGTTTTTTGTAGTTGGACGAACTACTCCATATAGCGATGATTTCTATGCTTATCCGTGCAAATCGCAAAGCCCGTTTGGAAGTCTAAATAGAGCATATTCGACGTCGGGGAGTATAGCTATACACGCGGGACGAATTTCGTCAGTGTTGAGTACTAAGATGCGAACAGGTTATAAAAGCGTTTGCCGCGGAGAACTGGGCCAATGAGTAAGCTAAGTAGAGACATCGGTTGTTTTCTTGCGACAATTTTTTGTTTCGCAATCCCGTTGTTCGGAATCACACTGATTCTATATTACCTATGTCTTCAATAAAAAAGACGATCGAAGAACTACTTGCTATGGCGGCATCAATTGAAGTCGTGGCAAAGCAAAGACTAAAAACGCTTCTGATATTGAAGAAGTGAACGCGGAGCTGGATTTGGATGACGCATCCCGTACGTTACGCCTAGTAAAGAAACTTGCGTCAAAAATTCGGCAAAAACGTGATTAAATTGAATTATCACTATCTTTTCACTGCTAGGGTCGACGAGAGTGCTTGCTCCAATTCAGTATACTCTCGCATGAACTTTCGTATTCCGGGCTGGGCCAAACTGGATGCAGCTTATTTGTCTTTTTGCTACAAACATCGATAAGATGAAATTTCTTAATTATCGTTACGTGGTCTCCTATACAGACCACGAAAGTCGATGCAACTTTACTGCGTTTACGCGCTATGTGGGGATTTACACGAATTGTAAGCGGCCAGCTTGGTGGCTTAGCGCAAGTATGTTTTCCTGTTGTTGTGGTAGCCAAAACCTTGCGTTTTAGAACTATCCGTGGTAACCTTCTTAAGGAGGTCAGATGGTAAACACTAACTTGTTTCAAACGTCTCGTGGTCGACTTATTAAGAGTGCCGATACAACGAATTTGGCCGGTGGTGCTGCTTACCAACTCGGCCCAGAAAATGCTTTGGCGCAATACGCCGCGACCGGATGTTTGAACGCAACCTATTATGCGAGTGCTGAGATGCAACTAGACACTGTGCTAGAGCTATGCAAGACGATTCCGTCGTCTTTCATTGGCAAGTGTGCTGTTTACGCGCGTAAAGCTGGGCACATGAAAGACATGCCCGCTATTCTATGCGCCATCTTGGCTGCTCGTAAAGATTCTGACCGAACGTTGGAACAGGTGTTTTTCAAAACTATCGACAACGGGCGTATGCTCCGAACGTTTGTTCAAATTGTCCGAAGCGGGATGACTGGGCGAAAGTCGTTTGGAACTCGAATAAAACGTCTAATCCGGCAGTGGCTAGAACAACGCCCTATAGATAAGCTGTTTCGCGACAGCGTGGGCGAGAAACCCTCTCTGGCTGACGTCGTTAAGATGGTCCACCCTAAACCAAGGGATGCTGCTAGAGCGAACTTCTATAGGTATCTGATTGGCAAGCCGGTGGATAAAAACGAACTTCCGTCTCCGGTCAAAGAGTTCGAACTATTCAAGGCTGGTGAAACCGACGTCATCCCCGATGTGGAGTTCAGAATGCTTACGGGCCTGGAGGGCCGCGATATCCCGTGGAATAGCATCGCACATACGGCACCGTGGCACGCAACGCGCATGAATCTCAATACTTTCCAGCGACACGGAGTTTTCAAAGACCCGTCGTTGGTAAAGATCGTGGCCGATAGACTTAGAAATCCAGACGAGATAAAAAAGGCGCGAGCATTTCCGTACCAGCTACTTTCAGCGTATAAAGCAGGCCAAGATATTCCATTCGAAATTCGAGAGTCTCTGCAAGACGCCATGGAAATTGCTGTTGCCAACATCCCATCTTTTAATGGACGAGTAGCTGTTTGCGTGGACACTTCGGGAAGTATGTCGTCTCCCGTCACCGGATATCGGGGCAGCGCTTCGAGTGCTGTAAGATGCGTAGACGTAGCCGCCCTGTTTGCCGCATCTGTCTTGAGACAAAACAAGAATGCGTTGATTATTCCGTTTGATACGACGGTCCATACTGCGAATGTTAATCCTCGTGACAGCATTATGACTACTGCAAATACTCTGGCTGGTTACGGCGGAGGTGGCACATCATGCGGGGCGGCGCTCCAGCACTTGCTTGAAAAGGGTTGTGAAGCTGACGTTGTAATCTATTTTTCGGACAACGAAAGTTGGGTATCAAGCAGACATCAACTCTTCCGTGGAACAGACATGGCGGACCTGTGGGTTAAATATAAACAGTACAAACCAACGGCTAAGTTGGTGTGTGTTAACCTGACTCCCGACGAAACTACCCAAGTCCACGAACAGCCCGAAGTTTTGAACATAGGCGGGTTCAGCGACGCCGTTTGGGACGTTATTGCGAACTTCGCAGCAAGCAAAAAGTCTTGGGTAGACACCGTAAATGAGGTAACCCTAGAGTAATGGATTTGGCCGAATGCTGTATGAGTTTACATTTAAGGTTGTAACACAACTCATATGTCTCTAGTCGGCCGTTTAAAATAGCGAGTTTGGTCGAATGCGGCACAGGATTACATCGAATTTGCTGTCCTGCGCAACTCTAGTCGACCGCTTGAATTAAGGCAGATGCTGTAGGGATTACATAGGGAACTGTTGATTCGGGTTCGAGTCCCGACGCCCTTGCCAATAGGGCGTAGCTCAATGGTAGAGCAGCAGTAAAAAATCTCTGCTAAACTAGCTGCCTGTAATCTACGCCGGATGCTTGTTGTGGCTACATCTGCTAAATGTTAACCCCACGACAATTCCTAGCCGGCGTTTTTGTTATCTATGGATCTTGCGTATGTATAAACTCAACTATCACTACAGCGTGACTCCTTATGAACATGAAAGTCGGTGCAACAGGAAAGTTTTCTGCTTTTATGGGGGCAAAGATGGGTGGGCCACCCGCCCTGCTTGGATTTTGCGATCTGGCTTTTCGACCTGTATTACGAAAATCGAGGGCTATTAATTTTGATGAAACTTAACTATCACTTTACAAAAGCTCAATGGGGACACGAAAGTTGGTGTAAATCAAAGATGCTTTACGTCTACTCAGTTTCTTCGCATTTATACGATAATGTAGTGCGTGTCCCAGCATGGCATATGTATGGACTTAGGCCCCGTTTTTCCACTTGTTTGGCGGGGGAAAGGAGAAAAGGGATATGTTGGTGAAATATAAAGAACTTCTCGGCGAGTGCTACGACTTTTCTTGCGGCGAGGGCTGGAATGACATTTTGGATCGACTATTCGCGGCTATCGTCGCTCTCCCCGGTGCGGAAAATACGCACGTTGAAACAGTCAAAGAAAAGTGGGGCCTACTTCGGATTTATATCGATACGGGCTCGGATGTCGTCTACGACTTAATCGATCAAGCAGAGCGCGAGTCTGCCGAAACTTGTGAGTATTGTGGCGCTAAAGATGGTGTAACAACCAGCGGAAGTTGGTTGAAAACTCTTTGCCCGAATTGTAGAAAGGCATGACACCGGCCTTAAGGCAATGTTACGGCGTCCGAGAAGAACTTAGCACGGATGTATCCATTATAGGCGGAAGATCTCTACAAGTAATCTGGTCGTATTCGACCAGAAATAGGCACTTTTCTAGGGTTGGGGGATAGCGCTTTGTACGCATCCCTAACGGGATCTTACTGGTGCGATTGGAAAGTGTTGTCTGCGTGCGGATTTTTTAAATACAATAAATCGAAATCTCACAAATTATTCTTACGACAGTCGAGTAGCTGTGTATGACCAAACAACCTAGCTCCAGACCCGATTGGGCATCCGTTTGTCCGATTTGTAACAGTAAAGTTATTGTGAGCCCGATATTTTGTCCGTGGGGTAAGTTGCTGCCGTATCAATGCGAACGGATTACCTGCTCTTACATTACCTACTACGGCGGCGATCAACTCACGGGGCGTGGCTCAGTTGGTAGAGCGCCCGCTTTGGATGCGGGAAGTCGTAGGTTCGAGTCCTATCGCCCCGACCAGAAGTAGATTGGTTAACCAAAAAAATAAGAGGAGCAGTTAAGATGCAAGAAACTTCTAATTTTGAGCCCACGATTCAGTTGTGGGATTGTTCCGATCCTATCGGACTTATCCTGTTGCTGGGACAGGGCGCATTGTACAGTAACCAAACAGGCGGGCTGATGTGCCATCACCCAATAGTTCGAGGGGCGTTCTATCCATTAGACCAACGTTTTAGGTCATTGATTGAATCTGACCTAGCTAGCGTAGCTGAGAATCTTTGGTGTGTTTGGCCTGATGCAAAAAATGACGAAGTCTTTGCACAGGCTATTATGTGCCGGCAACAGACGATTGAGGAGATAGATCGGGCACTGCACCGAGTTTTCGGTAATTGGTGTGTCCGTCTAGACCCCGAACGTTTCGACGACTCCGAGGAAGCGTGGCTGTATGTCGTGGTTGACTGCTCAGGACGGTGCACCAACGCTCCGGTCATCCTCGAAAACGGGCCAGGTACGGTAAAAGCAGTTCTTACGTGGGTCAACAGCGACTGAAAGGATGCTTGTGAAAAAGAGGCAAGAAAAACGTGCTGGTGCTCTAGGCAGACTTGTCGATCGGCTCCAGCGTTTGGAATCAGGCGATAAGAAAGTCCTAGATACAGCGAAAAGATTCCGTAACCAAAGGCCGGACGAGAAGAGCGGCAACAGTTACAAAGAGTTTCTCGTTAGCAGTGTCGCAGGACTAAAAGAGAAGGTTAGGTCGTGAAGCTTCTTACAAAAGAAAATTCTGATGTTGCTCCTTTCGCCCTATCGGCCGAACGTCAATTATTGGTAACGGCCGATATTTATGCCGTTGTTTAGAGTATGTGTGTTATGCGGATGTGATGTTTCAGCAAATAGGTTTCGATCCGACCCCAAGAATACGATATGTAGATGCTGCCGAAACAGAAACATAGCAAAACAACGGCGTAATCCGGATAGATCTGGAGACAAGAATCCTAATTGGGCCGGCGGTATAATGCACTCGAACGGCTATGTTTACGTGAAAATGCCCGACCACCCTAGAAAAAATAAAGCAAATTACGTAAAGCGAGCTACACTGGTTCTTGAAAGCCTGCTTGGTCGATATCTCGTCGCAGACGAGATCGCGCATCATGTAGACGGAAATAAAATGAATGATAATCAGGATAATCTTGTTTTGATGACAAAATCGAGGCACCAACGACATCACGCGATGGGGAACCAGCATTGGAAAAAGCGGGCCCGTAAAATCGACTGATTTATAGATCTGCCCGTAGAACGAGATCTATACTTCCATCCAACGAAGCTTTCGCTACTAAGAAAGAGGTTCAAATGAGCGGCGGTTATTTTGAATATGACCAGTATAAGATCGGCGAGATCGCCGATCAAATAGCCAGGATAGCCGAAAAGAGGGAGAGTGAACCGGATAGTTATTTCTCCAAAAAAACTGTAGCGCGGTTTAGGGACGCTATTTATTTGCTAAAGCGCGCGGAAATACTCGTCCACAGAATAGATTGGTTGTTATCTGGCGATGACGATGAGGAGTCGTTTCACGAGCGGTTAGCCGAGAACTTGTCACAATTAGACACAACTTACAAATACGTAAGTGAATAGTCGTATGATAGTAACAGGACTTCGGGACATTTTGCCCCCGGTATCTGACATAAAACAGATCAGCTTGAGCGTTGTTGGTTATTATCGAACACCGGCAAGTCTGTGTTGCAACAAAGTATTTAGTCGATCCAGCACCGGTTCTTTAAGTCCGTTTTTCGTAACCTCTAAGTGCGGCAGCTTTACTTTTATTGTGTAGCCAATAAATCCATTGTAGGGCTAGATCTCTAATTCGTCTATCTGGCTCCGTAGTGGGGTCGGAATAAGGATCGGCGTCGGTGTCGGGTCGATAACATTTACGTCACGACTAAACTGTTGGCATAGGATGGATTACGATCAAATGGAAATAAAAGTTGGTGATCTAATTTGGGCAAGAATTCCATCTTACCATCTGTCGGGACACGTGTACGAAATAACGGAATTGGCCTTTCGTTTGGCGAATGTTTTTGTCGCGGAGTGTAAGCGACATGACGGAAATCGTCTTAAAGTATGCGATGGACGCTTTGAGCTACCAAAAAATTTGATTTTGGATATAGGAATAATACATACCGAACAACCCGAACGTGTTCGCTACTGAGACTCCGTATCGTAGCTAAAGTCGTCGACAAATAAACAGACACACTTAAATTGAACTAACATGTTGCCTGTAATTGCTACCGTTCTCCGAAGTGGTAAGAATCAGTCATAGACCTATTCCGCCCGGCTCGGTTCCTGCCCAACCAAAAGTTTCGTCGAACTCTTTCGAGTTTGACCAGCGCTTTCGGGGCGACAGGCTGACACCGGGGAACTCCCGGCCCACGACTGTATCTTACTACTTTATAGAACAGTTGTCAACCCCCGTCGAGAAACAGTACCTTCTTCTGGCGCTTGTTGTGTCAGTAGTCGTCGAACCGTATTTATGCCAAAATCTCCCAGCCGCTATTTACGGCGTTGGGCTAGGATGTTTTGTATCGAATATCATAGACACAAGAAAACACATGAGCAAGAAACAGATTATGGTTTGTTCACTGTGGTCTGTTTTGTGGCCCGTTTTGAGTTTCTTTAGCATTGCAAAGAGATTGGTAGTACGCTAGAAAATGTCGATTGCGACTCGTGTTTATTTGGTAATACCGAGAAACGATTTGTCGGTATGCTACAATATCGGCATGTGTCGAAGCCGTGTTTCCCCCCGTTTTCACAGCCTTCTGCACTCAGTAAACGGGAGAAATTATAACTTCGGATCTTCGATAGGCGCAGATAATCTCCGGTGGATGGGCATGTCTCGTATTGACACGCGGAGGTGGTCGACGTGTCGATGACGCATCTGTTAGTGATAAGTATTTCTGTATGATCAAACTACCTGAACTTATTCGTTACTCTGGCTCCGCAGTGGGGCGGATGTTGGGGTCGATGTCGCGGTCGGGGTCGAAGTCGGGGTCGAAGTCGGGGTCGAGGTCGGGGTCGGGGTCGCGGTCGGGGTCGCGGTCGCGGTCGTGGTCGTGGTTGTGGTCGAAGTCGGGGTCGTGGTCGAAGTCGGGGTCGCGGTCGAAGTCGGGGCTGTTTTAATAACACTTACGTCATAATTAAACTGATGGTATAGAGTAGAGATGAAGTTGGTTATCTTATGCGGAAAGGCGATTATGTAATGCGTGGCGATCCGTATTGGCTGTCCGTTAAGTGCCCCAGTAAATGTGTAAAATGCGGCGGGAACATTCTTCCTAAAGATAGGGCGTTGTTCTTTCCTGTTGGTCGCGAACTCTACGGGGCCAGTTGCGGATGCGCAAACGACGCCCTTCGAAAGTTTTCACTCGACGTAGAGCACGAAGAGAATTATTCGGACAAATGATTAAGAAGTCGATCATCTTCGACGGCTCCCATATTGAATCATCCTATTACAGACATCAGTATTGTAGATCAAAGACACGCGAGAAATGGAGTTCTTTATCGTGGACGCAGCACCCCTTTTGGGCGTCACGAGTAAGCAGTCATATCCTTTCAAGGATAGGACTGCATAACCGACTTGGGTCGTTTTGCCGGATAACAATAGGAAGCTGAAAGATGGAAATAAAAATAGATCTTCGCCGACACATCAAAAACATGCGGGAACAGTTTCAAGACCGTCTCCGCTGGGTGTCAGAGTTTATTCAAAATGCTCAACGATCTGGAGCATCAAAAATAACTTTTGACCTATCGCCAAGTTCGGTTTCTGTATGGGACGATGGCTGCGGATGTCCCGATCCCGACGATCTGTTTACCATAGCGGCATCCGGATGGACGAATCTTCAGGGAGAAAGTCCATTTGGAACCGGCTTCTTTTCTGTGCTTGGGATCGCAGACACGGTGTATGTGCGATCACATGACTGGACAGCGCTATTAAATGTTTCGGATCTTCTGAATGGCGACCTGAATTCGGTAAAACTAACAAGAAACGAGTCGGATTTTTACGATGGCTTCTTTGTCGAGCTTAGGATAGCGAACTTAGATGCGGACGAAATAACCGACACGATTGGAAAAGAGGGATTACATGTTCCTCTTACGGTAATCGTAGATGGAAGTCCCATTCGTCAAGCAGCTTTACACGAATTTGCCGGCAAGTCGGCGGTGTTTGTTAAAAGCGCCTTACTCGATGGGTATGTCGAACCAAGCAGTTGGGGATCAGTAGACACGTATCACAAGTATCGTCGCGTCAACGATCTGTATAAGAATGCGCACGGCAAAGTAGTGTTTCTCGGTGCGCACCCAAGATGCCCAGATAGGACAGGTTGGATACAAGACCCCGATTTCAGAGCAGCTGAAACTGAGTTAGACGCTGCGATATCGAATATGTATCTCGCCATTTGGAAGAGCGGGAACACCAAACAAATAGAAGAATTTGGCGAAGCTATAAATCGCAGATGCCAGATCAAAGGCCTGATGGACGGGCACTCGTTTGTAATGATTAACGATAAGAAGACATCATTAGTGTACGAGAAAGACAAGCCCGAGAAAGCGTTTTATGCTCTTCACGGGTCGGACAAACGAGCTGTCGATAAAGCTGTCTATCTGGGATTTTCAGTAATAATTTCTAGTAATGTCGTCGAAGATGCCCTACTAAAGATGTGGGACTTGCCGGAGATTCGAGACCTAGAGAAGAATTACAAACTTGTGTGTGATTACAAGATTTCAGATAGGCCAGAATTGGCCCACGCTTTCAGTCAGCTTGGCGCTCTTGCCGGATTTCCGGGTAAAGTGCAAGCAGCTACAATTAACGTAAAGAAGGTGTACTGCGAGGACGTTGCAGAGCCTTTCCCGGTACGTGGGCTTTGCAAGGATGGACTCGCTCTTATACATCACGAATGGGACAAACTATCCGCAAAAGATTTCGTACTGCAAAGGATCGTTGACATCGCCCATGAAGTAGCCCATTTATTTGGATACGATGACGGAGACCCAAAACACGACAAGAAACAGCTTGAACTGATTGAGTTGTGGCTTCCGAAACTGGATGAGATAATCGGATCATCGATATGATGGTATATCGAGCGCCTATCCGCACTCGTTACGAGACTATGTGCGGTAGTATATGTGCGGTAGTATATCTACGTGTAATGAGGAGCGTCTCTGGTCCTATGTTTCTCGCAAAGTGTGGTCAAGAACAACATCGATCTGCCGTCTCGGCGTCGTAGCCAGCTTCGCCGACAATCGAGTATTTTATCACAACTGTAGTGGCAAAAAGGCATCGTCATGCAAATGAAAAGTGTAACCGTTGTATTAATACATTTTCGCAGGAAGTCCTTCGATTACTCAGCGTCCGAATGCGGGTATTTCCAACATGTTGGCTCACTCAATAGATCTACCCGGAGTAATAAATACGGATCCGTATTATGGACTCCTAGACCAGGCTCCCAGTTTGATTGGTTAGTATCGAAATCAAATGGCGTGACTTTTTCTGGCTGTGGGGTTTAGAAATGATGCGACTAGGAGCACACTATTATCGGCACAGTGTGGACGACGAAATCGAGACTATATTTGTTTCAGACATAGATTCTTTAGGTATTATGGTTCTGTAATCTCGTCAAAAACGGGGTCAACCAGTTGCGAAGAGAGAGAGAGAGAGTTGGACTCTTTATGTGCTCGGCACGAGAGTTTTCGATAATATGGCCATGATACGAACAACCTCATTTTCTTTATTTTCCAGAGTATTTTCAGGACAGGAGGCTTCTAGGTGTAGCTCTGTATACGAGCAAAATACCTATTTCTCGCTTATAGGCGGCATAAAGTCTCGCAAATACGGATCTGGCATAAAAGCTCGATCGTTTTGGGGGCAGATCGACGCGTCAGAATCTCACAGATGTCGCTTCTCTTATTGCGGAGTACAGTATGTCTAATGAAACAAGGTCGTGGTCGAGACTGAATCGGTTTGGGCGAGTTCCGAGAAAACCCGAAGAAATTGTGAGAGATATGCAAGCAAAAGAGGCTCGTAAACGAGCTGCTTGGGACGCCAGAAAAGCAGCTATGAAAGAAAGAAGCCAATGTTGGAAGAAATACGCGGGATCAATACAAGAAGTGTGATTGCGTGCAAAAAATATCTGGGTGAGTGGGCAGCCAAGAATAAAGAGGAAATGAAAGGTTGGAATACGAACCAGAGCGTGTTCTTGCTGGGCATTCTGGCCTTGGTTCAGGCCGACAAACGAGATGCGGCCGTGGAATTGGTAAACGAGTTCATATCGGATTTGCACGTCTCTGCTATATCCCCTGAATTTGGTGCAAGGTCACTGAAGTTGTTGGATGTCGCAGCTAGAATTCTACAGTGAGTATTCTCTACAGGCGGATTTTAGGGGCTGTCGAGACCGGCGCCCAGCCTCGCCCAGAAGTTTTATCTAGAATAGACAGATGGAAAAAATTCGCCTGTTCTTCCAGTCAACGGGAGCTAAACAAGGCTTCCTTTATTGGGGCATACCCCAATCCGAATAGACGCGATTTGCAGATTAGTTGGGGGAATATTCGAGGAATTTCATCTCTTCGAGGACCCAGACACGGGTCTGTAATCGGGTAAACTGTCGGCAGTGAATATTCTTTACAAACGAATTTTAAGAGCGGATCGAGCGGGTGCTGAGCCTTACCCAGAATACATATCCCGTGTAACCGGGACGATAAAATCTGTGTGCGCGTCGCATGGTACTTACGCAGTAGAACACTACTCACGAATAGTGGGGCGCAAATATTCTTATACCAATAAATCCCCTGAATGGGGAGAACGGTATATGGCCAATGTAATAGGCAATCGAGGAATTTCATCTCTTCGAGGACCCAGACACGGGTCTGTAATCGGGTAAATTATGCACCATCGCCACAAAATACTAGTCGTCAGAGCCGGAGCAGATCCAAAAGCGAAAAATTTATCTACTATTAGTTACATTAGGCAATCTGCCTGTAACACATGCTTACGAAATACGAAGACTTACCCACTTATGCTGTACGACGAAAGATCAGTTTGTTCCGTCCGTAATTCACTTTCTACGAAAACGAATTATTCGGGTTCAGTATGTTCTAAGTATCCGATTTTTTAGTGAGTTACGGGTCAAAAAGCATCGGAACAAAGCTGGAGACTGCTGTATGGCGGCCTGGCCTTGAGAGTTACGCTCGTGTTAGATCAAGATGTAGTCACGATGTAGTTGAAAGGCTTTGCTCTGGGGCTACTAAATCTTGTGTTGGTGCGAGATCAACACGCCGCCATGTTCAGTACAGGCAGTCTTATGTTACAGCTGCGAAACTTCCTGTGTGCGGGCCCGGCAAAATTTCGGGATGTGGGATAGCCGCGTTTTAAACGTCTTATCTGCGATCGATGAATTTTGTAGCTAAACTAATAGTCGCCCGAGCTGGATCTATGCCAAGGAACGTAAACAGCAGAATAGGCGCGGACCACACTTGCCGATCTGTAACAAGTCAAAAAATCTTTTCTGTTTCTGATGTCAGCAGACTCGCGTGTCGGTTGGACACAAGTCATCTCGAATCAATTTTTTGGGGTGAACGATCGGTATGTTCTTGTCGTAAATTCGCACATTCGGGATCGATACTCCGACAGCGAGTATGAGATTTACAAATAAAACTCACCCACTGACCGTCGCAGACTCTGGCCCTGGGTTCTATCAAGCATCGTTATCGAACGGTCGGCCCGCTTCTTTTGATTGGTTACTGAGTTTTGGATATTCTGTTTGTGGTTCGCAAACTCGTGGATGGTGGTGGAAATCAGTACACGGTTGTAGAGTTGGTCGTTTGAAGTCAGTAGTCAAATGTCGGTAGCAGTAAAAGGAGTAAGTCGTGAGCACAGCAAGTGCGATTGAAAGAGCGCTAGAAGCAGATACCCCGGTTATGTTGGTTGGCCCTCCAGGGGCGGGAAAAACTGCGTTCATTACGAACGAGGCTTGTCGAAAGGGGGCCCATTTGGAAGTCTTGATCGGATCTACCATGGACCCAACAGATTTGGGTTTCTTGGTAATTCGAGAACAAAGCGTGGTCGTTGAACCGCCTGCGTGGGCAAGACGCATCGAAAAAGCGCTTAGCGGGCGTAAAGAAACGTGGTTGTTCTTAGACGAATTCACGTCCATGCCACCGTCAGTCATGGCAGCTTTCTTGCGTGTGGTTAATGAACGCTTCGTGGGTCCTGTTGACATCCGAGGATGTCGGATTATCGGCGCGATGAATCCGGTCGAGCAGGCGGCAAACGGAAATGATCTGGACGATGCTTCTCGTGGCCGGTGGTGTTTCCTCGATTGGAACGTGGTTCCAGCTGAGTGGTGTGCGGGCATGCTAAAGAACTGGGACATCGAAGACGATGCTGGTGCCGATGCCCGGGTGTTCATCGCCGGTTTTATCAAGATGCACGCCAAGATGCTTATGTCCGACAAGAAACCGGTGACGGGCGGTTACGAAAGTCCAAGATCCTGGACCAACCTCTCACGGGTGTTGTCCAAGATCAACAAAGACCCTCGTAAGGCTGCGTTGTCCGAAGAGGGGGCCTTGCTCGGAGTTGGCCTCGTCGGAAAGGGTGCTTTCGGCGAGTTCGTGACTTATGCAGACGCCATGGATATCCCCGACCCCGAAGCCCTTCTCTATGGGTTCGCGGAGTTCCCAGAACGTGGAGATCAGCAGATGGTGTGTTGCGACAGCTTAATCGCGGCCGCAATGAAGAAACATCCTGACCGCGAAGAACGAGTAAAGAGGGCATCCGAACGGATTTGCGAATTGCGAACAGACGTCGCCCTGCCCGCAATTTCGATGTTGACGACTATGTTGACTCCAAAGGAGCGGTTGTGGCTGTCAGATGGTGTAATTTCGCTTGGCGATAAGTCGAAAGAGATTACTACCGCCCACGAAACCCGGGCCAAGAAAAAGAAAAAGGAATGACGCTACCTATACGTGCTTGTTCGTCTACGTTTTTCTTGCGCGCATTTCAATGCGGCGGAGATAAACAGTATTGGTGGAAGTCCGAATCGTGTTTTTGCGTTCATGTAGACAAGTCTCGGATAAGTTCTGCACACCAAGCTACAGCATCTTCAAACAATGGACTCTATAGGTCCAATTCGATGTCGGGGCAGAGATGGATCGGATCCGCGCTTCTCGCTAGAAAATGGTGCGCGTCTGTTCAAATGAGACTGCGTAAGTGAAAGGAAAGATAATGGACTCTAAAACTAAACCATGGGCTTTGTGGATTCTTACGAACGGGGGAGAAGAGTCGTATCGGTTTTTCGAGACGATGGAACTCGCATATGACGGCAAACAAGATGCGCCTCCACACAGTCTTACGGTCGTCTTACCAACAAGGGAGCTAGATTGCGAATTCACGACGTAATTGCGCATGCCAGGTGGCTTAGGCCATATCTTGGACGGGCTTTAACAGCTCTCACTCCTGTCGAAAGAGTTGGGATTGGTGGTATGACTGTCGACAAGTATTGGCGGTTGTACTATGACCCGGCTCTTTTGGAGGAGTGGGAGTGGGGCATGGAACGGTCATCAGGAGCCGTGATTCGATGTGCTATGCATCTTTTACGAAGGCACTCGAAGAGGTGCGAAAAGGCGTTGGCCAATCCGGATCTTTATGCCATAGCAGCTACAATGGAGGTAACAGATGATTTGATCAGCGAAAAGTTATGCGTTCCCGAGGAGAATCCTTTGATGGGATCTTCTTTGGGATTTCCGAACGACGAAACAGCTGAAGACTATTATCTTAAGCTGCTAGATGATGTAGATGCCGAGAATGTGTTCTACGGATCTGGAGTAGCTGGGGAGAAGAAGCCCTTTGAAGAGGGCAAGGACTCTGCCCCCGGAGTCAGCGAAGAGACGGCCTACGCCATGGCCAGCATGACTGCCCAGTCAATCCGCGATCACGAGTCAAAACATCCGGGGAGAGTCCCGGCGCATTGGAGAGAATGGGCAGACAAACAACTAGCTCCGCCTGTTGTTCCGTGGCAAACTGTTCTTGGGATGACCATTCGAAGAGCGATCGCATACGCTCGTGGCCGCCAAGACTTTTCCTATGCTATGACAAATCGAAGGCAGGCAAATCGAGTAGATGTAAAGCTACCCGCGTGTGTAAAGCCTATTATCGAAGTTGGAGTCGTCTTGGATACATCTGGGTCCATGGGCGAGGAGCTGCTTCGAGACGCTTTGAAAGAGGTAGTTGGGATATCCAAAGCTGTTGGAGCTAGTGTTGTTGTAGCTGCGTGCGACGCGGACGTCCACTCCATAGTGAAGATGCGTCACAAAGGAGATGCGACAAAGTTCACCGGGGGAGGTGGTGGTACTGATCTTCGAGTCGGAATGGCGCTGATGGAAAAGCATGGCCCACCCATCGTAGTTGTGTTGACTGACGGGGAAACCCCGTGGCCAAGTGAAGAACCACCGTACAAGACTATAATTGGTCTTGTGGGTGGGAATACCGGTAAGGAATGCCCATCGTGGGCAAAGATAGTTGTCGTTGACAAAGGAGGTGTGCATGGTCAGGAAGCGTGAAGAAGCAAACGAAGAAAAGTCAGAAGAAGTCAGTGGGAATATCGGTATCTCGGCTGTGATGGCGATTCTGTCCAGCCTTAACAAGCCGAAGACCCACTCGTTGGAAATCGGTAACTGTTATTTCTTCAGGACGGTGACCTATCATACGGTGGGGCGTCTTGTGGCGATTACGGATACCGATCTGGTTCTCGAAGATGCCACGTGGGTGGCTTCGAGTGGTCGATACTCTACGTTCTTGGAAAAGGGTGTGGCGGATGAGTGCGAGATGATCCCGAAGGGTACGAAGCATCGTATCATGAGGGAGTCGATTGTGGACTACAACGAATGGCATAACCCGGTGCCGTTGCCCACGTCGAAGTAGACGAAGAGGAAAGAATCGGAGGCCCGCAACGTGCTCTTGCGGGCCTCCGATCCGCCCATGATAACACAATCCAGAATCTATGTGTCTAGCGGATCCTACTGCATTAGCAAAGGTGTGTTTTATCTGTCTCGATGTGGGATGGGAATGTTACGCCTGGGCTGTATGCACGGGTCTGTAACTTCGAATGATTGTGCTGGTCCATCGCGTATGCCCATCGAATCGAACTGGTCGAGAATATCCGGCACGAAAAACGCGGCTCGTGCGTCGACCTGCTTTCATAGATTTAAAATTGGATTCAGGTAACGCATGAAATATCCGCGAATGCGCGTAATGCTTTCTTCTGGCTCACAATGTAGTCAAAAACACTCTGAAGGACCAGGACGCGGTTTTATGTCAGCTTGTCGCGTCTCTTGTAGTAATTCGCGACGATCTGTCGGTACCTACGATGATTTTACCGAACTGACACACAGGCATTTTTCCGAAATAAGTAACGGGTCATTAGGTCTAGCTACGTCGTCTATGTGCGGTCGTACTCCGTTTACCTTCTGTTAGTTATGATTAAAATGTCTTCGGCGACTGTTGGTCTTTTGTCCGAATCAAAAAGCAGGACAAACAGTTCGATGTCAACACGGAACTTTTATACGTCCAGATGCGGCGGACCGGACAACCCTAAAATTGCTTGGGCATTACGCGGAGTTGGTTCGTTAGACACGTGGGAGTACCATCCGTTTACAACTCAGAAACCTAAATTTTCTCGTGTGTGTGCGAAAAGGGTGAAATCAATACGGTCGTGGTGCCAAGCAGAATATTAAGGAGGCGGATGTGCAAATTCTAAATGTTACTGGTGGCGTAGTTACTGAATTGATGTGGTTCAGAAGCGGGTTCCCGCGAGCTGTGGTTGTTTACAAACGTATGGACGACCTGTCGAAAATTGAGCGGGCGCTAGCCGAAAAATATGTTCCGGTCGTAGAAGAAAAAGTAGGCAGCACCGAAATTCTTCGTGTTCTTCTTCCCGAAGCACCAGAACATTGGTGCAACGGGATTATGACTGTGTTTGACGAAAGAGATGCCGATGCCTTTGATTCGGACAGCGCAAAATTGTTTATTCCCGGTTTTGTCTACGAAAAGGGCGAGCCAGAGAAAACCGTCTGGGTTACGAGGGGATTCCGATTCGATTCGTTAGACAAAGCGCGAACGTCAGTTCGTCGAGGTAATTCGATCGACCATTTAGTCTCGGTTAATTGGACGTAACCACGTTTTTTGTCGCTAGATATCGGACGCGTTGCCGATGTTCTTTCGTGCGTACAAGCGCATGTTGTGAACGCGATCTGAGATGATTAAACTACCTGAACATATTCGTTACTCTGGCTCCACAGTGGGGTCGATGTCGAGGTCGGGGTCGATGTCGAGGTCGGTGTCGGAGTCGGGGTCGTGGTCGGAGTCGGAGTCGCGGTCGGGGTCGCGGTCGGAGTCGCGGTCGGAGTCGTGGTCGGGGT
>Ga0208957_1000877_pt1 | contig 18470 bp, 30 predicted proteins | sample RifOxyA1_FD_184029 | JGI IMG/M metagenome (GOLD analysis project Ga0208957, IMG submission 184029) | Groundwater microbial communities from Rifle, Colorado - Rifle Oxygen_injection A1 (SPAdes) | ecosystem: Environmental > Aquatic > Deep subsurface > Groundwater | place: Rifle, Colorado, United... | reverse complement strand
TGATGCAGCCTCGGACGATTTGGATACCATTAGCGGTGGTATAGAGGGTATGCTGCTGTTTATTTGCGCTGAGGACGATGCTCGTACGGTAGTTGTAAAGCACGGCACAGGTAATATATTGTTAAGTGGTGCCGCAGATTTTAGTTTGGACAGCTCATCAGATATATGTTGGCTGTTTTACAATGGATCCAATTGGGTTGGACAAGGGATTAGTATAGCATAGGATGGGGGCGATGGCAAGTTTAGTTAATAGAGGACAACATCATGGCAAATGGGCAAATGTTAGCAGAATTGCAGGACATTCTCAAAGATCCTAACAATCCGATCCTTGCAGGAGACGCCACTCGTATAATATTGGCTGCAGTTAGGGACATGTATCTGACGTTAAATGCTGTTAATGAAAAAATTGACACAATTGAGAAGCGTTCGGCTCCAAATTGTGTAGAGTTGCATGCTCAAGTTAGACAATCTGTATTAGATGAGCTTGAAAAGCGCGAGAAAAAAGAGGAGGCCCTGGTTGCGGAGCGTTATGTTGGATGGAAAACACTGCGGGAGGCCTTTTCGCAACCAATCATGCTGGTTGTTATCACTACAGTTATTACTATCGCACTAACAAGACTGCTAAACTAGGAGCGAGATGTCAATTTACCGATTCGATTGTCGAATATACAAAGAGGAAACAGGTACACCTGGGGGTGTGACGTACCATATCATCTTAAAGGGTGATAAGAATCCACGCGCGCTTTGTTTCAGGCCAATTCATGGAAATCGTGAGTGGCGCTGCGAGAAAGTTGCTGGTTATGGCACCAGCCATGTTGGCACTGGTGCATGTAAATTTCACGGTGGTGCTGATAAGACTCCTGTTATCACTAATGGTCGCACCGCATTTGCCACCAAACAGCGTCTTGCAGAGAAAATTGATGCATACTTGAACAAGAGTAGAGACGAGTTGCTAGATCTTACCAAGGAGCTGGCTGCTATACGTGCAATATTTGATGAGGCGCTGGAGCATTTCCCAGATCCTGATGCAGAGGATTATGGCATGTGGTTCCGGCGCATGACAGAGCTGATTGGTACGATTGGATCGTTGGTGGAAAAGATATCCCGCACGGACAGTCGTAACACGCTTACCGCTGCGCAGGTTTTATACTTGCGTGCTACAGTTGCGGATATATTGATGAAGTACATAAAGGATCCCGCTGACAGGGAGCGTGCTGCAAAAGAGCTGGCAACGCGAATGGGTGGAGATGTGGAAGTGGAAATGCGCCCAAGCGAGTTCTCTCTGCCAGATGGCATGTAGGGTATATATTTAAACCGGATTTTAGCAAAAGGAGTTTGCTATGGGAATGAAATCTGCTGAAGATTATCTCGAAGAGATTCTCGACAAAATCACTGCTGCGTTTCCATCCATCAAAGGTCAGCGTACAAAAGCTGATAGTTCGTCAGTAGTGCTTGCTAGTGATCACGACGATGTTAAGGTTACCATGGATGGAGAAAAAGTGCAGATTGCTGATGCAAACGGCGATCCTGTGCTGTTTTCAGGAGATGTTGTTGGAGCGCATTCCAGCGATTACAACATTTCCGCAGCTGTGACGTTGTTCAAACCTGCTGGTGCAAATGGAATCATACTGCAGGCTCTAACACAAAACATCCGTTTCACCTTGGATGGCACAACTCCCACTGCATCCGTTGGATTTCAGATTCCATCTGCTGCATGGGGTCCATCATTTATAGCTGTTCCTGGTGTATCTATCAAGATTATTCAAGAGGCTGCTACTGCATCACTACAATACCAATGGGTGGCTTGATGCTCGACGCCTGGGCGCGCGGGCTGGGGTATCGTGGGCCGATGCCGGGAATTGCGATTGACGTTGACCGGCTCGAGCGGGCCGTGTTTGGAGGGTGATTATGGATGCTAATTTGTATTATCGGATGGGATTTGGACTAAGACGGCGAGCATTGATGATCGGGCGGCGTGGCGGGGTGCGCTACCCACTTCTGACAAACCTCGTGGCCTATTGGAGCCTGGACGAAACCAGCGTGGGCATCGTGCCGGTAACGCGGGCCGACAGCGCCGGGACCAGCACCCTGACCGATAACAACACCACCGCAAGCGCGGCGGGCAAGGTGTCTAACGGCGCGGATTTCGAGGCGACAAATACCGAGTGGTTGAGTTCCGCTGATAATGCCAGCCTGTCCACGGGGGATATTGATTTCACGGTTGCGGCCTGGGTTAAGGCTGAGACACTGGCCGGGTCTGCGCGGCGCATCGTTACCAAGATGACCGACACGTCTGTACGGGAGTACAGCCTGCACTATAACGCCGCGACCGCCAGGTTTACTTTTTACGTCGCAAACGCCGCTGGTGCGCTTGTAGGGACAGTCAGCGCCGATACGCTGGGAGCGCCATCAACGGGCACATGGTATTTCATCGTGGCGTGGCACGACAGCGTTAATAATACGGTATCGATCCAAGTTAATAACGGCGCGGCAGACAGCGCAAACACAACCGGCGTTCCCGCCGATACTGCCGCCACATTCCAGATTGGCGCGTATGGCGCTGGATTGGAGCCATTTGACGGCATCATTGATGAGGTGGGTTTCTGGAAACGCACCCTAACCACCGCGGAGCGCACCTGGCTATTCAACAGCGGCAACGGGCGCAGCTACGCCGCAATCGTGGCCGTAAACGGATAGGTGAAACATGCCAACACTAGCACAGGTTCGAGACAGGGCAGATACATGGCTGGCGGCGCGCTGGCCCATTGTGAGAGACAGGCAGATCGCATACCAAGCCGCAAACGGGCGGTATTTTCAGGGCCTTGTGACACACACCAACCTGCCCGCCCACCTGACCGCCGCGTTTGCCGATGCGATAGGGAATTTACTCGCCAACCATCCAACTGACAGCCCGCACAATTGGATCGCGCTCCTGCCTGAGATCGCGGGCATCGCCATCCCCGCCGCGATTGTGATTGACAATTACGGTGGGCCGGAAGGACAGGGATTTGTGGTGACTGTCTGGTGCATGTACAACGGCACGATCTACAGCCGGAGCCAGAACTACGGGCCGGAAACGTGGCGCACCGTTGCATGGCATGTGGTCACACTGGATGAGTTGCAGTAGCGATAAGGAGCATTATCAATACCATGACCCACCCCCGCTTTACCCCGCTGACCTGGCTCCGCCGCATCGTGACGGCGCGCAAAACGCGGCGGGATCTGGACGAGAGTTTATATAAAATATTATGCGCGTGATTAAGTTTTCCAAACCCTTAAAAACACCCCCAAAATGGTCCCTAGCAGGACCACTGGACGTTTTAAACGCGCCAACGGGGGATATGTACCTTAAGGGTGGCGCTGGATCCGGTAATTTTGGACACTCGGGACGTCCTGGGAAAGTGGGAGGAAGTGCACCTGATGGTGGAAGTATTGCCACCAAACTCAGTGCGGATGATCCCTACATAGCTGATTTACAGGCGTATCTTATTGCTAGGAACAACGATAGCAAGAAGCGCAGTTTCTCAATGGGTGGAAATGAAGAAAATGCCACCATGCATTTGGGATTTAGAATATTTCATGGATCTGATGATGTGCAAAGAGAGATGGCATTGGCAAAGCATGTTGAGGAGCGCACTGACAGGGAAACAATGCTGTATGTTCTTGGAAGTCAAGAAGCGTGGACAGGCTCTCCAAAAAGTGCAAAGAGCGAATGGTTGGCTGTAAAGGCTATTCACGGTGCGGAAATTCCAGAGGGTGTGCTTGGAGATCGGTATGATTTTAGCCCAAATGAGCTTACAGAAAAGCAAATAGAGGGCTTCAAAGCACGCCAAGAGTTTGTTCAGGCTGTGTTTCGTGAAACCTATGGCGAAGAAGTGGAAATGTATAGAGGTGTGCAAGGTCCATACGCTGGAAAGATTAAGAAGGAAATGAATAAACGTATGGCAGAAGCTGGATTCCATGGGGGAGTATATACAGAAGCATCTAGAGACATGAGCTTGAGAGTAAATGGTTTAACCAGTTTCAGTAGATTTAAGTCATCCGCAATCACGTTTGCTAGACCATACAAACGAGGTGGCGGCATTCGTGGTGCTATACTGCGCAAAATTGTAAGAGCTAGTGATGTTTGGCTCATGCCAAGAGATGTTGGAGTTGTCAGTCCTATACGATTTATGGAAGACAATGGAGAAGTAGTGACATTCAATCCATCAGGATCTAGTGATGTATATGTGGAGGACTGGGGTGATTGACACTATATTTCTTGATGATGAATTTGAGTGGATAGACTTTTTGCACAGGCCTGCCAAGAAATCCGCAGTAGTGACAAAGGGTGGTCCTGGCAGTGGAAATCACGGACATGTTGGTAGACCAGGTAAAGTGGGAGGCTCTGCCAGTGGTGGTGCAACAGCAGCATACAAGCCTGGAAATGGCGATGACTACATTCCAGATGAGTACGGCGAAACCGTGCGGGTATTTGATGCCATACACAGTAAAACCATCTTGGATATTGGAGCTGACGAATATAGGATCACCAGCAGTATTAAAAATAATACTGTTACAAACTTGGCAAGAGATGCACGTGTATCGTATGGAGTCGCAAACCATTTTATTAAGCAGTGGGCACAAACATCCAACGATAATTCTCCAGATTCTTTGTCATTTCAGCAAGCAGCTTCTGAAGAGTTTGAAGTCCCATTGAGCAAGTGGCAGCAGGAAAAAATTGAAAATTACAACGATGGGGTATATTTAGCAGAGTCTGCTATTGGAGAGCCGAGGAAGATACTTACTCTAGATGGTGATGAAATCCATACTGCAACGCTGACGCGTCGGGATGAGCGGGATATGTTGCGTTCTATGTACGAGCGTACGCAAAAAGCACTTGAAGAGCAGGGTGTAGGTTCTGATGATTATATAATATTGTATCGTGGTATACAGCTTGATAATATGCCATTTGAAGAGGGTGATATTGTAAAGTATCATGGCAATGCAATAGAAGCCTGGTCAACGTCGAAAGCTACAGCAGGCGAGTTTGCATTTGGAGGTATGGACTTTACACCTGGCGCGCTTCTTAGGATGAGAGTTCCAAGGAGGAATATTCTAAGCATGCCGCATACAGGATTTGGATGTTTAGAAGAAGATGAGGTTGTGATTTTTGGTAGTATTCCTGGGAATCATGTATATATTGAAAATCTAGCACGTGAGGACATGCAGGAGTGATATGTCAAAAAAGGTTGTATTCAAGCGTGGTAATATAGCAGGCCTTGCTAAGCATCTCGCCAAGAAGTATGGCGGTGATCCAGGATTCCACACAAAGTGCATGGGTGCAGATGAGTTGCAGGGATACAGTCAGGATGCACGCGCTGCAATATGCGCCAAAGCGCACAAATTGGCAGTAGGCATATGGCCTGGAGAGCATGGTGGCGCCAATCCTAATGGCCCAGAGAGGAAATGCTGTAGGAAAGTTGTTGTCACCAAAGCCAAGAAGCGCGTGGTTGTTTACAATAACACAGAGGAAAACGATGACTGGATGAAATCCCTGCCAGGTTACAAGAACGAAGTGAAAATCCATGAAGAGCTTGCACGCAAGCATGGTAAAAAAGGCCCATTCCCAGGAAAGCTGCAGCATGAGCAATAGGAGCTGATATGAAAGCATTCATTGATGGCAACGAGTTGGTGATTGTCAGGGACAGGTTTGTCGATTTACAGGCAAGCAAAGCTGTGTTTATTCCATTGCATGCCGAGATAATCAAACTTATTAAGGAATTGGAAAGCATGGACCCAGAGCAGGCTGGCGATAATCCTGTTGTGATCACAGTGGATTGCAATAAGGGATGCTGTGGATAGCATGAGCGGTAAGATTATCGTCACTAAGGGTGGTCCTGGCAGTGGAAATCATGGCCATGCAGGTAGACCTGGCAAGCGCGGGGGATCCGCACCAGGAGGTAGCGTATTTAATCCTGGTAAGGGTATGCCTATGACACGTGACTATGTTACAGATGTTGCATTGTCAGGTGTACTGTGGGGGGATGGATCGCAATCTCCAAGAATTATCAAGGACACTATCGTCACGACAATATCCGCTGACACAGGTATTGAATACGATGTTGTAAATGATATTGTAGCACAATGGGCTATCTCATCAAATGATAATGATATGCGGTCGATATCGTTACAAGAGGCTGCTGCCGAGGAGTTTGGCTTGGAATTGAGTGAATGGCAGCAAGAAAAGCTCCGTGGAGCGAATATGGAGCTAGAGGACATAGAAAGACAGGCCAAGAAGGAAGAGGACATAACATATAACATATTGTTGCGGAACAAGATTAATGGTGTGGCAAGCGTCAAAAATTTATCTGATGAGGAGCTGCGGAAAGTAGCACATGACGTGGGATATAACAAATATATAGAAAATGCCAAAGCAGACGCGCCGCGATATTTTCCAATAACGTCCAGGGAAAACGAGCGCGCGGTGCTTAGAGCAATATACTCCAGAACACAGGCAGCATTAGCGCAGCAGGGATTGAAGCCCGATGATTATGTGACAATATATCGTGGCATAATAGGCAACTCTATAAAGTTGGGTGATGATGGTGATGTCGTAAACTATAAAGGTAATGTTATGGAGTCCTGGAGCAGGAACAGCTCAGTTGCGTTTGGGTTCGCCAGGGCAACTCCAATAAATTATGGTTATATGCTAGGCATACGCGTGCCTGTAAGGAATGTTATATCGAGCGCCAGGACAGGTTTTGGATGTATGCACGAGAGCGAGTTTGTTATCTTTGGAAACGTACCAGGTACTACTGTTACAATATTGGAACACACGGATCCTCACAGCGATTAGAGCATTTCAGCATATTTACAGGTAATTACAGTCTCATAACAGTCCTGTAGCATAACAGGCATTTTACAGTCAAATTCAACATTTCCATTATTCAGGAAAAGAGTTGTATATGGATGCTACTCCAAACAGTCTCCAGGAATTGGTAAAAAGCATAAATTTGCAGTTAAGCTCCAGTAATACATACAGGAGATTCCAAAGGATGTACGCAAATGATCGTATAGCATTTGCGTACGATATACTGCCAGGACTAGCAAGAACGTTGGCTCCATACCAGGAGGAGATACTGGGTTTATTCGATGGTGGAAAAAGCAGAGTAGCAGTAAGAGGTCCGCATGGACTCGGAAAAACAACATTGGCCTCTATCCTCGTGCATCACAGTGTAATGACAGCAGAGGACGATGCAAAAACAATCACAACAGCAAGCGCCTGGAGGCAGCTGGAAAAGTATCTATGGCCAGAGGTAAGAAAAACGTATAAGCATATATACTGGGCAGAGGTAGGTAGAGAGCCATATACGAAAGATGAATTTCTATCTATGAGCATCAGGTTGAATGGAGGCACTGTTGAAGCGTTTGCAGTAGCCTGTGAGGATAGTGATACTATTGAAGGAGCTCATGCAACGAATTTAACGTATATATTTGATGAGGCAAAAAGCATACCTAGGAATACCTGGAATGCAGCTGAAGGAGCGTTTAGTAATGCCAATATACCATCATCCAGTATGAAAGAGCTGGAGGAAGAGATTGGTGTAGAAAGCCCCTATATAAAGAATGCAGTGGAGGAAAGCCGTTCTGTAGAAACTAATATAGGAGAGGTTGAAAGTGTTCCCTCCAGGAGCAGGTTGAACAATACTGATATAAATAGGGGAATTGCGGCAGTTGATGTAAATAGAGTAATTGAAGAGAGGGGTAATAATAAGGAAGGAATTGAAGGGGAGAGTGATGCAAATAGTATAAATAGGGGGAGAATTGAGGCATCAGGTAGTGCAAATGGGGTATTTAACCCATCATCAATGCCCTCCCCTGGTAGCACTGGTGACACGCAACAATTGCATGAAACAGGAATTATTGTAGCAAAACCTGAATCCCTGTATATACGTGACACAGAAGCAAGTTACACATTGCATCCTAACAATATATACTCCAATATAAGTAGTGCCATAGCATTTGCTATCTCTACTCCAGGAGAACCTGCTGGACAATTTTATGATATACATATGCATAAGCCAGGATATGAGGACTGGTTTGTTAGGCACGTTACAATAGAGGAAGCAATTAGAGCTAATCGTATCAGTAGTGCCTGGGTAGAGCAGAGACAGAGGCAGTGGGGACAGGATAGCTCTATATTCCAGAATAGAGTATTAGGAGAGTTTGCTGATACCAGTGATGATGGTATCATTCCTCTGTCATGGATTAGAGCAGCTGTGGAACGATGGAAAGATTGGAAGAAAGCTGGAGGCAAAATTCCCACTGGGAAAGCTGTGTTAGGATGCGATGTGGCACGAGGAGGCGAGGACAAAACCGTGATCGCTTGCAGGTATGCGCTGGTACTCTCCAACCTCCATACCTATTCAAAACTTCCTGCTACAGCAACTGCTGGACATATCCTGAATTTAGCTGCTGAAGGATCGAAGTATATACATATTGAGATGGACGGTGGTATTGGTGCTACTATATATGACATTTTGAAAGAACAGAACGTCCCTAATCTCAGGCCAATTACAGTCGCTGCTGGGACTGCTTTCAGGGATAGGTCCAAGGAGCTGACATTCCTGAACGTGCGTGCTGCAATGTGGTGGAATATGCGTGAGCTGTTGGACCCAGCATATGGCTCTGAAGTATGCTTGCCTCCTGTTGATGCGCTTATACTGGATTTATCCACGCCACGCTGGCAACCCTCCAAAACCGGCAGGATTGTCTTAGAGGGAAAAGACTCTATTCGTGCTCGCCTGGGACGTTCGACTGACTATGGTGACGCATGCTGCCTCTCCTTCTGGAATGCCTCTGCAGGAGGAGGAATCGTGTTTTGATATATAGGATTTAATGTTATTTTAATGCTGCTTTAATAATATGGGCAAAATCCCGGTTTTGTGGAATCTTTTTTGATTTTAGATTAATGAACATTAAAATGAGATTAAAATTTTTAAAAATTTTTGTTTTGACAAGTTTAGTATGATATAGGTTGTGCTGCAAGTTATAACGCTTGCCTGGCAGTTTACTGTCCAGTGCGCCAGGGGACTGATAATGACGTCTAACAGTTCTAGGCTATATACCAATCAGACCGGATACGGCATTGGATGCCAGAAAATAGAATGTGATTACAAAGCATAGCACAACCTTGCTTGAATGATATTGGAGGCTTGTATGAAAGCTGTAATAAGACTCAAAGGTGGTCCCGGATCAGGAAATAGAGGTCACTCTGGCAGGCCTGGAAAGGTTGGAGGATCATCTGAAGGCAGTATTTTCCCTGCAGAACACGCGCGAGATTTTGCAGAAAAGTACAGGAAACTGAACAACAAATATGCCACATTGTTTACAAAAGCATTTAATGCTGTAGGTGCTAGAATGTGGCGTGATGATTATGCCCATAAGATACCTGTCGATGCAGTAGATTATATTGCAGACCAAATTACTGGAAAGCCTGTAGAGTATGTCAGAAAATATTACACTCGTCCATATAGACCATTAACTGTATTACACAGCTATCCAAACGTTACCAAACCACAACGTAAGCAGTTAGATGCTGCTGTAGATGAGCTGCATGCTGCGCATACCAAAGCGTTGCAAGAATTACTTGGTGAATACCTGTAATTGTTCTGGTGTTTAGTAGTATAATTGTATTAAGTTCTGTTGTACAGGAGCAGCAAATGCCTGTTTATGTTGACCCTCCTATATTTCCTTACCGTAAACAATTATATTGCCACATGGCAACTGATGGAGATATTCAAGAGCTGCACCGCATGGCATACAGGCTTGGGTTGAAGCGTTCTTGGTTCCAAAACAAACCTGGTCACCCGCATTATGATCTTGGTCCAGCGAAACGGTCTTTGGCTGTCAAATTAGGAGCTATCGAAGTGACAAGCGCTGAATTAGTAAAAAAGTGTTTTAGATGAACACCACCGACCTGATCCTTACTGGCGAGAGCTGGACGTCTGCTGATATGTGCCCACTGCTGACAGGTATTGATGCTGTTGGCAGTGCGCTGTCAGGTATTACTGGTGATGATGCTGATGCTGCTTACAAAGCTGTTTTTGGTGGTGTAAGGTTTGAGTTAAGCTGGAGCTTGAGGAACAGATTTACTGGTAAGCCATTGAATGGTCATGCGCAATACGGCAAGGTGTCATTCAGGCCTCGCAAACTGACCCCATTCCTGGTTGCGCATGAGCTTGGGCACATATTTTCAATGCTTTATCCTGAGACGCTGAAATTACTGTGGAAAGGTATATATCTGCCTGATGGTGAGCTGTTGACAGGTGCTATTGCTGGAGTGTACAGCCGGCATGCTGGCAGACACGCTCCTGATAATGGTTTTCAATCCGATGACTGGAAAGCTGGTTACAAGCTGTCATCCATAAATAACGAGTCCGAGGATTTTGCTGATACATTCAGGGGTTTTGTATTCAACGATTTCGCTGATAACATTGCTGGTGCAACCCTGTATGCCTGGATATATAACTGCATAAAAGTTTGGTTGCAAGTTTAGTGTTATAGGTATGACAAGTGTATATTCAAGGATTGGAGGAATTAACATGTACGACAAAAAGCTGATCGGTTTTATCAGGGTGAAAGCCAATACTCCTAGCATGGGTTATGATGAGTACAGACGTGAGTTTGTACCTGCTGCTGACATGTATAGAGACCTAGCGCCTGCCTTTGCGGAGTTTATGGAAGGCAAGGAAAAGCTGACATCTCGCATTAAGTTCCCGTCAGACAAGATCCCGTATGAGCAGGACGTGCACACGCTGATGCTCACTGTGCTGTACGCAGCCAGGGTTGATACTCAAGATGCCATCATGCTAGTACTGACAATGCACGACGATTTTGTTGATGGCAGAACCATGTACGAGTGTGCAGCTGTGAAGGAGTTATAGCAAATGCAAACCATTGAGAAGCTCACAAGAGATATGTCGATCAGGAAATGCAGGAAGATCAGGAAATGCAGGAAGGAGGGCTATATGCCTAGATGCGAGGGATACGCGAGGCATGGCGACACATTTACCATGGGGTGGACCCAGTGCGAGAATGCAAGCGTGGCGATGATCCGGTTTATGGAGCTTGAGCAGGAAAGAATATTACCAGCTTGTGCCAAATGCTGGCAATTGTGCATCGACAACAAAGTTGATATCGTGGAGGTTTGGCCTATCGCTGGAGCGTTTGCTCCCCCCAGGAAGGCACCTGCAAAGTTTGACATTAAGATGCAAGAGCATTTGCAGGATATGGCAGCAGTCATGCATCTTGACTTGTCCTTTCTTGACAATGGCGCAAAGCTGCTGGTGCAAAGTATGCACACCCTAGAGCTGTATTGCTTTTTACACGACGTGCTGCACTTTGTTGACTTGATAGAAGTGCGAATTGAAGAAGGATTACTGCGTTCATATACCCTGGTGCTGGTCCCGAGAGGCAAAAATGAAGCGTAAATTATTAGACGTGTTCATGGTTGCGTTGTTCTTGACAACACTTGTCTTGAATATTTGGGTATTGGTAAGGCATTGCATATGCGGAGGATGAAATGAAACCTAAGAACCAAAAACGCGCTGAAGCGTTCGTGCGGCAGCTGAAGATGGAGCATGCCAAGAAGCTGCACGACGACAAATACGAGACACCTGCGCACATCTGGAATGCCATGCGCAATACGTTTGAAGCGCTGCCTCCTCATATGAAAGAGGATATTATTCTGAAGCATGCCTGCACGGAATTTTCAAGATGAGCGAATTTTACGAAGAGTTAAACGATGAAGAGCAGGAGTTGGAGTACTATGAGCAGCTGCAGACCATTGCCAGCGATGTAGCTAGAGTGCGTTATATCGCAAGCCTGATTATGGTGCTGATGTTCATATGTACAATTATGTATATTGGATCAGTGCTGCTTGGGCAGTAGGAAAGGAGATTATCATGACAGGACCTGGAAGTCAAAATGGCTGGGAAAGCCACAGCGAGCAGATCTCAGAAGCAATCAAAACTGCTATCGAGGGTTTGGATGGCGTTACAAGCGTCGAGCAGGATTGCGACGAAATCATTGTCACGTGGGACAATGGTGGGCAGTCAAACGTTGATGTAGATTCCCATGATTACATAGGGTACTAGGAGGGTACTATTATGGAAGCATTGTACAATATGCTGATGTGCGGTGTTTTTATGTTTTTTATATTTTCAGTAGGATGTGCAGTCAAAGTGCTGCTATTATTGCTGCAAGGACCGGAGGACGAATGAACAGAACTATTGTATTTTCTGTGCTGTGCACCATTGCTATTTTGCTTGTGATGGCAGATATACTGCTCATGGGTGCAACATACCCATTGGTGCTAATTGCAACCTTAATTGTATTTGGTAGTATTTTCGGTGCTATAATGATGGCAAGTGTTGTTTGGACTATTGTGTATGAAGCTGTAATGGAGAAATATGGATCCAATCCTGACCAGTATTCAAGGTAATAACGATGCATTGATGGCGCAAGTCATGCGCTTGTACGCGCAACCTGACGACATCGTTGCGGATGTAACCTACGGTAATGGCGTGTTTTGGCGCCTGGTTGACATCTCAAAGTACGATTTCAGGCCAACTGACATACAGACTGGCGTTGATTGTCGAGAACTGCCGTATGCGGATTATGAGATCGATATTGTAGTTCTGGATCCCCCGTACATGAACCGATCCAGTGCAATGCTGCGAGAGGATCTTGATGGTTACAGGAACAACCAACGCACTGAAGTTGGCGAGAAGGCTGTGCTGGATTTATATTACGCGGCTATGGACGAGGCATACCGTGTACTGGCTGAGAACGGCTTGCTGATGGTCAAATGCATGGATCAGGTTGAAGCTGGTCACCAGTGCTGGGGGCATATTGACATTTTCAATTATGCAACCAAGGTTCTGCTAATGGAAGCTGCGGATCTGTTTATTCTCACGCGCGTGAGCGCGCCTATTATGCGCCACAAAACCCAGGTGCATGCTCGCAAGAACCACAGCTACCTGTGGATTTTCATCAAGAATTAACTGTAAATTTTATTGCTGTCAAGTTTAGTATTATAGGTATGACAAGCGTATATTCAAGGATGGGAGGCTGACATGTGTAATTTTTTCTCGTTTGTGACAGATCCTGAAAGACGTGCTGGAAAACGTTTTTATTACTCTTGGCCACAGCGTCAAGAGGAGGAAGACGACGACAGGCATGACTCTCACACAGCTATTTGTACGAAATATGGTTTGGATGAGGATACCTGCAACAAGTACGAGTACAACCCGTTAACAGGTTACTTCAACGTTGACGATGCTAATTCCCCTGTAAACGACTCTGTGCAAGCAGAGGAATGGGTGCGGCAGATGGACTTCAAGCAAGTTGTTGAACCATTGATCATCAAGAAAATCGTCAACCCATTCCTAGACATGCCAAAAGTCGACGTTGCAGAGGAACGACATATGGTATTATTGAAAGAATGGGCTTCCGTTCGGGATTCCGTTGGGGCTTCCGTTCGGGATTCCGTTCGGGATTCCGTTTGGGCTTCCGTTCGGGATTCCGTTTGGGATTCCGTTTGGGCTTCCGTTTGGGCTTATATCAGTTCGTTTTTCAATATTCAATATGCGCATGACTTCTCGTGTGCTGTGAAGCTGTGGGAAGAGGGGATCGTTCCCAGTTTTGATGGTACAACATGGCGTTTGCATAGCGGAAAAAGCGCTGACGTGATCTACGAGATATCCGCAGAAGAGTTGAGGAAGTTGTAGGAGGCTTGCATGAATATGTACATTTATTTATTGCAAAGGCCTGAGGAAGAAGTTGATTGGGATGAATATGCTGGCATGGTCATTATAGCTGGGTCGGAAAATAAGGCACGGTTTGCTGCTGCCAAACGAGCTGCACGCACACACTACGGTGAATTGGTAGACAAAATATGGTTTGACGCTGATGCAGTATCATGTAAAAATATTGGTACGGCATTGCCAGACACTAGAGAATGTGTTGTTTTGACAGATTATCATGCAGGATAATTCTTCGTGCAAATTAAGCGAAAGGAGGACGTATGACTCTATTAGGAATTGTTATTGTGCTTATCTTGGCACTGTACGGACTTGCCGATCTTGGCAGGGCGGTGCGGGAGAGCGAAAAGCATCAGTAGAAACGGTCTTAGGAGGACCACCATGAAAGCAAAGTTTGGTTTGTTTGCATCAGTAATTTTCATCGTTGTGACGCTGCTGTTCTCGGCATTCGGTAATGGCACAGGACCTGTCATGTTGGAAACGGACGTACTGTCATTGCAGCAAGGTGCCACCATTCATGGCATGAACCTGGCAATGCTCGGCAAGAACGGGGCACAGGTTCTTGAGAAACCTATCCTTGATGCAGCCGGCAATCCGCAGTCCTACTACCTGTTTGTGTGGCCATTCAATAATGGCTGGGGATTTGTTGGAATGGATCCTGCCAAGCAGGAATTCTTCTCTCACATGAAGGAGATCATCGGCAACGGCAATTTCACCACACCCAAAAACATCAAAGAGCTGACCGACATGTTGAAGGCCAATGGTTGGAAGGTCATTCCTGGAAGCAGCTTGCCTACTGGGCTGCAGTCAGCTATCATCAGCGCTGCCAATCCTGCCTGGATGCAGGTGCTGATGAAATCGCCGAATATTATGCTGATCACCCCTATTGGCCCACTGGAAAACATGAACGACCCTGATTGGTCGCCAATTTATATGATCGCTCCAAAGGAGGATGCATGAAGATTCCCACAAGGTTCCGATTGCTCATCACATGGCTGGTGGCGTTATTGAAACTGCGCCACCAGCGCTCCAAAACAGCTTGGATTGCCGATCCCGTAGTAACGTTGGACAGGCAAATAGCTGCAGCGGAGATCGTAATGGCGAACTTCTGGCACCGCAATCCTGTTGACGAGTTTATCAAACTCCAGCTTCGTGTTTATATCGAGGGTTTGAAGGACCAGAAGGTTTGGTTCAAAGCGATGCAGATCACAACAGTAGGTTTTATTCCACGAGGGTAGTATGTGCAAGGAAGACAAGAAAGGTTTTCTCCGCTGCGGATGCTGGATCTTTATGTGGGGTATTACCATTTCCATGTGCCTGATTGCCGTGGCTACAATAGGAGTGCGATGATGGACGAGTTTACACCTCTGGATAGGGTACAAATATCTATTGCAGCTGCGCTTGAGCAGTTGGAGCTGGTGAGCGCTCCTACTCAAGAGCATAAAGATACTGTGAGACTATTGCTGGAGCGAGCCTTGATTGCTGCTAACAACATCTACCAGGCAGACAAAGGACAGTGTATGCTAAACTGGGAGTGATATGATATTTCCAATAACTTTCAAGAAATCCAGCCCTGCGCAAGCGGGGCATTTCCCATTGGAGGGTATGACGATACTTGGCATCGATACATCCTTCTGGGATTTACTGGCATGGGACCCTATAAAACGTTGTTATGTTTGGAAGGCCACGTGGCAACCCGCTCAAACGCCAAACATATTGATGCACATTCGCAAGTCCTCTCAGGCAGGCTTCCAAGACCCTGCATACTTACAATCCTTAGCAAACATACCGCATGTGCGGTATAATACCAGCTTTCACTTCTTTGATCCCAGAGCAAACGTTTTGCAGCAAGCAAACATAATGCTGGAGAAGTGGAGGATTGGCAATTACAACCTACCTCCTGTATTGGATGTGGAGTGGGCATTCCAGTTTACCCGTAGGGAGCTTACAAGCAAGGTGCTGAATTGCCTGTATGCTGTTGATAATGAGCTTGGCATGGCGTCCATTGTTTACACAGGTCCATACTTTTGGAACGATCACCTGGAAAAGGTGGACATGAACGACCATCCGCTGTGGATTGCAAATTACTACGTTCAAAAGCCAATGCTGCCACGCGGCTGGAATGACTGGACGATCTGGCAGTATTCAGCAAAAGGCTCCGTGCAGGGTTTGCTCGGCAGCGTTGATATGAATTATGCCAAAGCTGACAAATTGGACGATATACTCTGCGATCCAATTCCACAACCTCCTGAATTTCCAAAATTATACGTTGTGGTTGCGTACGCGCTGAACGTGCGGTCTGGGCCTGGTACAAACTATCCTATACAACGCGCCATGACGCGTGGAACATACGTCTCCGTGCAGGAAATTGCTGCTGATACCTATGGCAACGCATGGGGAAAGGTGTCAGCAGACCTTGACGAGTGGTCCTGTATAATGTTCCAGAGCAATGTTTACATGCGGCAAGTTTAGTAATATATGGCATAAGAAACTAAACTTGGAGGGTAAAATGATTGCAAAGTTCTACAATCCGCAGGATGCGTTTGTGCAGCTGTTGGAACATGTCGTTGAAGAGGGTGACGTCATCACTGTGCGAGGCAGTGAGACCAAAGAAGTCCGCAACGTCGCATTTTCAATCAAGCATCCAACACAGCGCTGTTTACTACTGCCGCACAGGAACGACAATATTTTCGCAAAGGTCGCAGAAACGCTCTGGGTGCTTGCCGGCAGAAACGATATCACATGGCTGAAGTTCTTTTTGCCGCGCGCACCTGAGTGGAGCGATGATGGCACAACCTGGCGTGGGGGATATGGCAAAAGGTTGCGCCATTGGCATTTGCACGGCGCACCAATTACATTTGCAGATCAGCTAGATCTATCCGTTGACCAGATTAATGAGTGTCGCCAACTACTAATCGAAGATTCCAACACGCGCCGCGCGGTGATGAGCTTATGGGATCCTGCATCAGATTATCAAAACAGCAAAGATATTCCATGTAACGGATATTTACACTGGCTGATCCGTGGCGGCAAGATACACCTGAACATTACCCAGCGATCATCTGACGTTTTGTGGGGATTTTGTTTAGCAGGTGATACAGAAATTCCATTAGTTGATGGATCTACGAAAACACTTAAGCAACTTGCAGAAGAGCATCAAGATGAATTTTGGGTGTATTCAATGAATAGCAATGGGAAAATTGTGCAAGGAAGAGCACATCATGCTAGAAAAACAAAGCGAGTGTTGAAAAGCATTGTTGTAACATTAGACAATGGTTGCACACTTAAGTCTACGCTTGATCATAAATTTATGTTGCGAAATGGTAGTTATATTAAAGCTGAAAATTTGCGTGTAGGGGATTCATTGATGCCGTGGTACACCATGATAAAAAACAGCGAGTTGTGGATTAAGCAAGGTGATTGGTGGGAACGTGCACATAGAATGTTATACACGAATACAACTGGAAAAGAACTTGGTACAAAGGATGCCATACACCACAAGAACGGTAACCATGCTGATAATCATCCAGATAACCTTATGCATATGTCAAGAAGTGAGCATGCATCACATCATGTACAAGAACGTTGGAAGGATGGGCGTGCATATACGAAGAAGTTTGTTGAGACTTGCAAAAGAAAGACAATTTTGTATAACCGTTCCGAGTTAGGACGTAAAAATTCTAGCATTAACGGAAAGCGTGTTCAGGCATTGCATGGTGATAGGATTCGTAGCAGTGAAAAATTCTTGCAAGCATGTTCTAAGCAAATGACAAGAATAAATGCTGATACAGAAGTAAAAAAGAAGCAAATGCATGGGCGCAAACGTGAATTATTAAGGAAATTAGGATATTTTGAATATTACGAGGATCTTGTTGAAGATATAATGCTTGCGAGAAGGGATGGAAGAGTTTGGAGGAATGCACCAATACCAACTTTTGAAGAGGCCCAACAAATATATACTGAATTGTATGACAATCATAAAGTTGCAAGTATAGAGTGCGTTGAAGGTTATGTTGACATGTATGATATAACTGTAGACGATTATGAGAACTTTGCAACTTCTGCAGGAGTGTTTGTCCATAACAGTGGCATAAACCTGTTTGAGTGGGGAGTGTTGCAGGACATGATGGCAAGCTGGACTGGTTGCGAGGTTGGGGAGCTTACTTACTTCATCTCCAGTTTGCACCTGTATCAACAGCATTACGAGCGCGCTAACAAGATTTTGGCTGCTGATATCGGCGCGGACTTGTATATCAATAAGTTCTCGTCATTCGTCAGTCCGAAGCCAACCGTGCCATTTGATCAGCTGGATGACATGCTGGATATGATTTTCAATGTCGTTGACAACGTTATTGCCGGCAATCCAGCTGGTGATCTGGCAATGGAGGATAAGTTCTTCGATCTTTGTACGCGCATGGTTTGCCTGTTCGCGTACGATAAAGTCCATCGGGATCATCCAAAGCGTGCAGATGCGTTGTGCGAGATGCTCAGTTCCTTACCCACCAGCGATTTCAGGGTTGCAGCTATCGAGTATTACATGCGCACGGTCCCTGATGTAGTTGCTGTGGCAACCAACGATGAGCTTGCAGCCCTGCGAAGCCTTGGACTTTACCAGTAAAATCCTGTCCACGTGCGTCGCGCGAATTAATATATTAATTCGTA
>Ga0208957_1000876_pt1 | contig 18472 bp, 25 predicted proteins | sample RifOxyA1_FD_184029 | JGI IMG/M metagenome (GOLD analysis project Ga0208957, IMG submission 184029) | Groundwater microbial communities from Rifle, Colorado - Rifle Oxygen_injection A1 (SPAdes) | ecosystem: Environmental > Aquatic > Deep subsurface > Groundwater | place: Rifle, Colorado, United... | reverse complement strand
GGTTGACTGATTTGGAAGTTCAATCCCCACTTGCCGTAGAAGAAGTACCAATTAAGGAGATACCCAATGCCGTTCAAGAGTCAATCCCAGCACCCGCAGATGGCGGCAAGGTGGGAGAAGGAAACGTCGAAAGGCAAGTTACCGGAGAAGTTGAGCCGCCGCCACCGAGTAAGGTTGCAGAAGTAGCCCCCGTCCCCCCTAAACTGCCCCAAGAAAGCGTTCCAGCACCCCTAGAAGCCGTCAAACCAACGGAACCCATACCCGAACCCGTAGCGGAAGCCAAACCGCCTGTCGAGGAACCTACTGTTGAGGCGAAGGTGCCGGAGTTGATGACGCCTGGTGGATATTTGAAACGTGGCCTTAAACAGGCTATAGAAATGCGAAAAGAAGGCAACTCTCTGGCGGGTTATGATGAACAATCAAAAATGGAATGGTTAGGAGGCATAAAATCTCCTAAAACCGGAAAACTCACGCTCTATCGTGCGACTCCGACAGGGGAAAAAATTTCTGCTGGTGATTATGTTACAAATGATAAATCCTATGCTCAATTACATATTGATTCTAATTTAGGTGGCAAGGGCAAAATAACAGAAATTGAAGCCACTTTAGATGATATTTTTCCAGCCGATGGCCCAAAAGAATTTTGGTATGCTCCAAAAAGTATTGAACCCGCTCCCGTCAAACCCACCGGCTCTCAACAGGTGGCCGCAAAGATATCCGAAGTTCAAGCCGCAGAACGACTCGCTACCGAGCAACGCCTGATTAACGAATACGTTGGCAGGTACGGCGAACAGTACCGTGGCGATGCCGAGGATGCCGTATCCGCAAAACGGAGTAAATTCAAAGAGGGACGCGGGGATTACACTTCTTTTATGCGTAGCGTTTTGAAGTCGCAACTTGAAACAGCGAGAACTGAGGCGCAACGTAATGAACCGATTACGGAAGAAACCCAAGCCGCCGAGCCGATAAAGCAAACGGGCCGTGAAGAAGTTGTCAAAAACGTATTTGATAGACTTGAACTCAAAGACGCCAAAGATCGCCGCGTACTTGATTTATACCGACAAGGTTTGGAACAAGTTGATATTGCTGAGAAGTTAGGCATGGATGCACCGACAGTTTCCAAACGCATTAACAATATAGAAAACGAATTACGGTCTGTTATAAAAAAACTACCCCCATCCGAACAGGATGCGGTACGTCAATTTGGAGAAGGGCCAGGAACTCCACTCGCCAAACGCCTTGGACTTCTTACTACCTTTGGTGTTGATCCTGGAAAATCGCGGCTCAAGGGGTTACTTGATACCGTTAAGAAAAGCGAAGTGGTTTCCGAAGAAACCAAAAAAACACTTGAAAATGTAGAACCAAAATACGAACAGCAAAAGACCAAACAAATAAAGAATAAAGTTCTAACATGGTTTACCGAAGATAAAAACCCTACCGAAGTCAAGTCCCGCGTTGATGAAGCCGACAGTATGATACGTGATCCGAAGGAGGACTTGGACACCAAAGGTGCTGTAGGCGTTGCTCTTTTGGAACATTATCGTAACACCGGAAACGATACCGCAAGTGTAGCGTTAATTGAACATCTTGATCCGCTGATGCGTAGTGCAGGACGCTTGACGCAAGCGGCAAGTATGTTTAATCAAGTAACAGGCAACGGCTGGATAAGTATGTTGAACAAATATCTCACTAAGCGTGGGGTAACACTTCCCGCCGATGTTCAAAAACAAGTTGAACTAGAATTTAAGTTGTCGGCAAAAATGAGTGATGAAAAAGCGAGGGGGGAATCCATTGCAAAAACAGTATCTAAAGTGGCTTCTTATGTTCCGTTCAAGGTTGGAGAGTGGTTAGATGCATATCGTTATGGGAATATGTTATCCAATCCGCAATCTGGCGAACGCAATATACACGGAAATATCGTTCAATCTTTGATTACAGAACCCTTAACTCTTATTGCAACCAAGGATTACGCCGGAGCCAAGACATACCTTACTCATGCGATAGGAAAAGCACTTTCGGTTAAAACAGTTAAAGACGCTTGGGTTGTTTCGCGGGGTGATTTCAATAGGTGGGTTGAAGCACTTGACGACCCGAAAATGTCAATTTTCGATGCCGCGAGATTAGCGGAAGGCCCGACAAACAAGGGCAAGAGAGCCGTGTGGAAAACGATCACGCTTCCCCAGCGACTTTTGAATATGCAAGATCAGTATTTTGGTGCAATGATAAAGGTTGGGAAATTGGCGTCAGAAGCCAGAAAAGGAACCCCATATAGTGTGGCAGAAACAATAGCCGAAAAACTATATCAAGAAAATCTATACAGGAATAGACCGGAAAAAATAGATAAATCACAACCCGAAATAGTTCAGGCTCTTGACTTTGCTATGAATTTGTTAGATCAGGGCAGGAAAAGCGAATCTGGACTTTTCAGATGGCCCATGAAAATTGCTGTTCCGTTTTTAACTACTCCTATGCGTATTTCTCAATACGGGGTTAAGGCTTCACCGCTTGCTTATATTGGCCCTAAGATGAATGTCGAAAATATAGCAAAGGCTAAATATGGCAAGTCGTTTGAAAAAATAAGTGATTCTGAAAAAATGTTAGTCAAAGAAGAACTCAATCACCGGCGAGGATTAGCGGCACTTGGTAACATTGTTGCTTTAGCGGGTGCGGGAATGGCGTTGACCGGAAATACGACATGGGGTGTGCCGCAAGATCCGAAATCGAAAGAAGAATATTATAATTCGGGACGTAGGCCATACTCGTTTCGTATTGGAAACAAATGGATACCCATGATGTATTTAGGCCCGTGGTTTTTGGCTATGGCATTACCCACAGCCGTGAAAGAAGCTTTTGCAGACAATCCCGATTATATAGATGAATCCTACATAAAGAAACTTGGATATGCCGCCGCTGGTATTCCCAAAATCATGCTAGCTCAAACCCCCCTCGCCAGCGTGGATATGCTTATGGGTTTATTGCTGGGAAAAATTGATAGAAGTCTAGCCAAAACAATAGGATTTCAGGCTTCGCAGTTTATTCCCGGAAGTGGATTGTTACGTTGGTTTTCAAAGATGACTGATCCAAAATATCGTAAACCTGTAACGGTTTCCGAAACGATAAAGGCAGGGATTCCAGGATTGAGTAATGACTTAAAAGCATATACCGGCGATGCAACCCGTGATTGGACTGATATATATTTGCCTTATACCATTGGCAATGTAAACGAAAAAAGCGAAGCAAAATATCAGTCGAGAATGGAAATGCTCCGCCGTAAAATGAGAGTCAAAAACGCGGAACGCAAGTCAACAAATAAATAATCTTTTTTCTTTACCGTCTGCGTACAAAAAGGCACAATGTAGTGGAAAGCCCGTATAACGGGCGCAAGGAGTGATATGAGAAAGTTACTTATCATGCTGGCGTGTATGACGCTGGCGTTGTCGGCGCAAGCTCTAATCATCGAGCATACCAACACGGCGGCATTAGTCATCTCCCAGACGTGCGGGGGCAACTTCGACGATTTCAAGTTCCAGGTCAGCGGCTACGATAACCAGAAATTCAAGTTTACGTATGATCAAAGCCTAGTCAACACCTACTGTTCGTTCCGTATTGTCAAGCCGATTGAGGGTACAATTTACTTGGACGTGCCGTACACCGATATAACCATAGCGACAACCAGCGTCACGTGGTCTGTCGCCAGGACAAACATACCGCCACCGGGAAACTATTATGGCGAGTTGTTATCGTATGGCAGTACCGAAACCAATGTGTACCGTTCAATCGCGCAGGGCAAGATAATCGTTACGTGGTCGCTTTACTTAAACGAAACCAACTACTTCAACAGGTCAACGACTAACGCACAGGCGGGGCAAGTATATATTCACCCTAGCTGGACGTACCCGCCATGGAGCACCAACGTGATCACGTCAGCCGATACGAACAGATGGAACACCGGGGCCACGGATGCAACTTCGGCCACCACGAGCGTAGCGCGAATTAACCTGAATGTGGGTAGTATAAGCGGCGATTTGGACACGGCGCAGGCAGACTTGATCGTGGTAAGTAATACAGCCGTAGCTAATAAAGGAAATTTAACAGTCGTTTCTAATGACTTGGATACCACGGAGTTAAATGTAACGTCAGTTTCCAATGATCTCGTCACAACGAAGGGCAATCTGACGGTAGTTAGCAATGTCGCAGCGGCGGCATATCCCGCAAGTAATCCGTCGAACTATGTTACCGTTGCGGTGACGAACGGGTATGCCAGCACCAGTTGGGTTGACGCGGCCTATTATCTCAAGAGCAATCCAAGCAACTTCGTTGACCAGACTGTTACCAACGCGATGCACATTCAGGTTACGAATGAGATTGCGGTGAGAATAAGTTCCAATTCCACGTTGCAAGGGGAAGTTGATAATTTGAATGGCGCAACGCAGACACTTGACACCGCCGTGACGAATTTGCAGAACTCGACCGGGACGCTTGATACGGCCATCGGCACCTTACAGATCGCTACGCAGACACTTGATACCGCTGTCGGGAATTTGAACAGCGTGACCAACACGCTTAACTCCGGCCTGACACTGGTGACGACAAGCCTATTTGCGGGTGCTGCGACGACGGGTAGGGTAACAAGCACGGTGGGGGATGCCGCCAATTTCCTGCGCGGCGATGGCACGTGGGCGGTGTCCGCCGGGGATGTATTCGCCTGGTCAGGGTACAACGCCACGCAGCAGATCGCGCAAACCGTAACCGGGCCGGATGATGTGTATGGCACGAACAATCTGCTTGTGACCGGGGCGACGACGCCTGATGTTTCGGGAACATATACGTCCTGCCCTGCCGTCAATGGCTACCCCGCATGGACGAATGCTCCGTATATGATCTCTTACAACAATGCGGATGTATATGAGATTCCAATTTCGGCAAGTGTTGCTGACAACTTTTATCTAACCGGAACAAGTCCTATTGGGTTATGGACTCAGGGCGCCGCCGTGACCGGCACCCCGTTTGTTATCTATTCCGGGATCACAACGCAGACCTGGCAGTACGGCCCCAGCGGTACGGCGTGGAAGGTGTCGATGGGCGGGGTTGAAATCCAGCGCGGGAATGCCAGCTCAAATGTTTTCGTTGGCAAACTCTACGGCAACGGCGCGGGGCTGACGAACCTACCGGCCCCCGCCGGCATAGTCACCAACCCACTTGGCGCGAACCTGAACGCCAACGGGAAGGCAATTACGAATTTATCCGCACTATGGGTGGATGGTGATATCAATGTTGGCGGCAACCGGGTAACGAACGACTCCAACGCCAAGTATAGTTTTTCCGTCACCAATTCAACAGCCCAAATCTTTACTAACGAGGCGTATCGGTTGATGTTATGGAGTTCAGAAGAATGGGATTTGAATAACTGTTTTTCGGGGAACGCATATTCTCCGACCAACTCTGGAACATACCTTTTCAACTGTGGAATATATGTTAACGGGACATTCGCCGCTAACCGGGATATCAATATCCAGCTATATAAAGATGGTACTGGGATCAGACAGGTAACACCACACACGTACGCAACGGCATCATACATTATCTACAGTTGGTCGTTTTTGGATCGCGCAGTTACAGCCACGAATGTCTATAATTTATATATATTCCCCGATGACACCGTTACCCAAGTGCAAAATGGGCTGCTAAACTATTGGCAAGGTACGAGGATAGGGGACTAAAAATACCTTTCATCATCGGGCGACTATGAAAACATGCCTGAAATGCGGGTTCCGATTCACGCCGAAGTTGTGTCGAAAGATCGGATGCAAAAAGGGTAAATGAAAAACCTAGCCGAAATTATTAGTTGCGGATTTCTGATCCTCATCGGCGGTACGCTGGTGGTTGGGATGCTGGTGACGCGACTCGTGATGCGGAAACTTGGCTACGGTTTCTACTGGGAAAAATACGACAGAAAGATGGTGTGATTATGAGTCCAAGCGGATTAAGTGCCGGGGTCGGGATATGGTCGGTGAATATCCTTTTAGCAATGGTGGTGGGTATAACCGGATGGAATGTGAACCGAACCTGCCAGCAGATTGACGAACATGAAAATCGCATTCAAACCGTCGAGAAGGCCATTGTCCGGTTTGAAACCGTCCCCGGTGATATCAAGGAAATCAAAAACGATTTGAAGCAGATGGCAAAAGATCGCCGCCCGCAATAGTGGTTTTAATATGCATGAGATACTTCAACAGAATCGGGAACACCTGGCGCAACTGGAACAGATGATTGCGGCGGGTATCCACGATCAGGTTGATAGGTTGCTTCTACTGTGCCAGATCAAACAGCTTAAGCTGGATATAGCACGAGGCGAGGCGTGGCTCATATCACAATGCAAGGTGCGGGACATGACGGAACCCGATGCCATAGTCACGCGGGGGGATAATGCGTACCCGCACGTCAATTCAGGACACGACGCAACGGAACAAAGGCCGGAGGATCAATGAGTGATTTCTTCCAAAGCATAATTGACTGGATCGTGTCGCTGTTCGGCGGCGCCAGTGACCCGAAGGCCATTGAAGTCACCGGGCCGGTTTGTATGCCCCTGTTTTACCTCAACGCCGAAGGCAAGATGGATTCGACGTGGAACTATTTATCCAAGTCGCCGGAAGCTAGAAATTTTTGCCGCGACCACGTCAAATCCGTGACCGTTGATGGTGAGCAACCAGCCATCGCGTTTCTGCTGTCATCTTCCGGCAACGACGGCGGAATATTCTCCACTTTCCCAACGCTCAATCAGCCAAACCTTGATGACGCAAAAAATTCGATTATAGAACTACTGGACGACGATATTGCCGCGTTTGGGTGTCTATACACCGATGACGCTAATCCGCGCTGGTGGGCGATTGGCAACGTCGTGGAGTCGTGGAAAATCGTCAATGATAATATCGGCGAGTTGCTAAGTGGGGTTTTTCTCTCCATCGAAACCTATCAGTACACAAAAAGCCTGAACCAGATGCAGGAATGTATAGACATCATGCGTTCGACTATGCCGGGGATTCGGTATTACGGAACACATCTGGAATGGAACGCCAAATCTGATATAAGCCCCTACCGTTGGCTCGGTGAATCTTCTACTCCCGTTAATGCCGACATCATTCTGGTCGAATTGTGGCAACCGCAATCGGGCGATAGCCGGGGTGTTCAAGGCGTGAAAATACTTTATTCGGATATAGTGGAGCGAGAACCCAATAAGAAGTTAATAATCCAGGAGTATAATTTTAACCCGAACGGCGACACCTGCCGCCAGCAGCGTGAATGGCTACGAAACCAGAAACCTTTTGGAGTCGGTTAAAAACAGGAGGATAAATATGAAAGTAGAACTGAAGGGTATCGAAATCGTGATGGGTGACAAGGTTGCTAAGTTGTCCATTACCGAGGCGCAGGAGCTTCGTAAGCAGTTAAATGACCTGTTTGGGGAGAAAATTGTCCACGTTCCATCGGCACCAATTATCATTGAGCGCGACTGTTGGCCGTATTGGATTTATCCGAATACCACTCCGGTTAATCCCTATCCGAGTTTTACTTATCAGTCCAGCAAAACATCACCGGACTCTATTCAGGTCATGTGCGTTGGGGGTGGGTAATGGACTTAGGATTCATAGACGCGGCTATATCAGCATTCAAGGACGTGACCCTTGGCATTGTCAACCTGATTGGCAAAAGCAAATTGGATGTTACCGAGAGGGAACGTCTACAAGCCCAAGTGCAATTAGCCGGGATGGATTTTCAAGTCAAGTTAGCCGAGTTTAAGGCCAATATACAGGTGAAATGGCTGGAGTTGACGGCATCGGCTTCGTGGCGCAGTTTTATCATCTACGGAAGCGGGTTCCTGATCGGTATCATGATGATTAACAATAACGTACTCCTACCGTACTTCCCAATATTGAAGCCAACGCCCGTCCCGTGGGAACTCTGGGCAATTTTCGGGGGGCTGATCGGGGTGGACATCACGGCGGCGGTTGTCGGCAAAAAGAAGGATAGTACGAAGTGACCGAGGATGATGTTGGGCCGCAACAGTCCTTCAGGAAAGTTTTAATTAAACGGCCAAAGCAAAGGAGAAGTAGCATGAACTCTATTATTGTCGGATCGGTAATTCGCTGGGCGTTGGGCATCATTTCGGGTACGGCTATTGGCGCGGCGCTAATGGCATCGGGTGCTTTCGATCAGGAAACCATCAACGCCCTGATTAGCCGGGTCACCGACTTTGCAGCCTCGGCAACCGCGTTGGGGGTGCTGGTATGGTCTATCTACCAGAAGATCAAGGCGGCTCGTGCATTACGGGCGGCAATCGTGGCCCCGGCGCGTCCGTTGTAAGAGTTATGCAAAAAGCCCGACAATCTTATTACCAAAGGTGATAATTTCGCGGCGGAAAGACGGAGGATCACATGGCGATTGTATGGTTATGACATATAACTGAAACCATCTGACAGTTGGTGCAAAATTTGCACATACTGGTTTACAAAACATGGTTGTATTTTCAACGGGATCGTTACCAAACAGGGGGGATGTTAATCAAGCAACTGTTGGTTAACCCGAATATGTCTGACATATAAATGAAAGGATACCGTGCGTTCTGGACGTGAGCTGGGGGTTCTTGATCGTGCGTGACATAGGTGAATGCGAGGGTACACCCCACCGCGTTACGCCTCACGCCTGATAAAACAGGGACTAACCGCAAGGTTGTGTACGGCCTATTTGTTCGGCGGGACAACATCGGCACACGGTATCTTTACTTTATGAAAACCAAAAAGAAACAGCGTGAAGTGTACGAAGATTTCGATGGGGATCGGTTCAAGAGGGGGCAGCGGTGGTGCAAGAATTGTGAGCGCATGATCCCGCCGCCGTATATCCACACTTGTTACAGCGCAAAAGCGTTGCGGGAAAGGGAACGTGAAAGCAATCCTTGAATTGGCGGGATAGCGTAACCGGGAATGAATCCGGAAAGGGCGGCGGTGGTTTGCCAAACTAGATGAGTGTGAAACCAGCTCACGGCCTAGCGTTAACGCCCCCGCATTGTAGCGGGGAGATGAAGGTTCAAATCCTTCTCCCGTCACTCGACATTACGTTTCAGTAAATGATCATTTCTGTATAGTAACCTAAATGTAACTATGAGGTGATATGAGAGAAAAAAAAGTATTGGTCATCTCCGATCTCCACTCCGGTCATCTCGTTGGACTTACCCCCCCCCATTGGCAACTCAAATCTGCTTATACTCAGGGCAAGCGCAATAAGTGGGTACGCATCCAGGCGGCATTATGGCGCGAATACCTAAACATCATTCACCATGTAGGGCGCGTTGACGTTCTGGTTATCAATGGCGACTGCATAGACGGGCGCGGCAAGACCGATGCCGGTGGGGTGGAGTGCATAACCACAAGCCGCGATGAGCAAGTCGAGATGGCCGTAGAGTGCATCAGCAAGATCAATGCCGATAAAATCATAATGACCTACGGCACCACGTTCCATACCGCCGCCAGTGGCGAAGATTGGGAATTGCAGATTGCCGATATTGTTCGCGCCGAGAAGATCGGGGCGCATGAATGGTTTTCTATTTTCAAGTGTATTTTTGACGTAAAGCATTTCATCCCCATGTCCGGCGTTCCGAACACCATGGCAACGGCGGCATTGCGGGATGTTGTTTGGAACCGTTTGTGGGCGTTGCGACAGGAACAACCTCTTGCGGATGTTATCATTCGCTCGCATGTTCATATTTTTGTCAGCGTCCAGACCGCCGATTATACCGTGATGACGACCCCCGCGCTTCAAGGATTGGGAAGCCGGTTCGGAGGCCGGATATGTTCACGCGTCGTGGATTGGGGAATGGTGCTGTTCCGTGTGCGCGGGAAACAGGATTATTCGGTTGATCCATTCATCGTGAAAATACCGGAGCAGAAAGCGAAGGTGATGCCGCTATGAAGATTATCAAATTAGATTCTAAACTTACCGCCGAATTTGATGCTATCCCAAACAGCAATAACCAAAGGAAACAAAACTGGACAAAAGAAGCCGATGCTTTTTTGGTTAAGTATTGGCCGATCAAAAACCAGCGGAATTTTTTAGAAGTGTTCTCTAAACATTTTTTCAGTGTCAGCGAAAACCCCGTCCGAACACGCTACCGGCAACTGACGCAAACAGGTAGTTGACTCCGGCGTCATATCCCGCTTTTTGCCATTACGAAAAATCGTTGTACGCACAAAACTCGTTTTTAGTCAATAAATACCGAGTTAAAATAATCCAAAATAATTGTTGACTGAAAACAAGATCAGGCGTAATCTCTTTGCATGAATAAATCAGAGAGAGTTGATTTCAGATTAACGCCGGACGAATATACCAGTTACAAACGCCACGGTAAAATTCACAACGGCATTACGCGCTTCATTCGTTTATCCTGCCGAAAATATATCAAGTGGCAAATTCTCATTGAGCAAGCCGAAAAGTATTGCGAAAAAAATAATATCAACGAAAAATCATTGAAAGCGATTTTCCGATGAAAACACTTATCACTCGCAGTTTGCCGCCGGGAATACAAAAGTTCAAATCCGAGTATGGCGAAGTGAGTTGGCAGGATTGGTTGAATTGCGAGGTTGTACGCTTATCAAAATCAAAAATAAAGGCGACAATCGTTAAGGACAAAAAAACAAACTGTTGGACATTGGCGCGGATAGATGATTTCGAGTTACCGCAGGAGGCGTTATGACCATCAATCATACTAATCTGATGATTTTCTTGCGCGAACGTGCAGAAACCGAACACGCCGAATGCTGGAAAGCGATTGAAAAAGCAGAGCAAGTGAATCGTGAAATGGACGATATGCTTCACAACGGTAAACTTCGGGATTTAGATAGATTAGGATTACCACAAACCAATAAAGGAGTAACACCATGACGACGCCCGAAACCACAACAGCGGTGACAATGTACGATAAAATTGAAAACCCAGTAGTAGCTATTGAACAGTTAGGCACGTGGTTTGCACGTTCCGGTATGTTCGGTTGTGAAAAGCTGGAAAGCGGAATGATCCTAGCTATGGCCTGTTTGGTTGAACGCAAAAGCCCGTTTGAGATTATGCGAACATATCACTTGATAAACGGAACCCTATCAAAACGCACAGAGGCTATGCTTGCAGATTTTAACCGGGCCGGAGGAAAACACCTCTGGACTAAATTTACGAATGAAATTGCAACACTGAAGGTGACGTTTGGCGAGTTCAAGGATTACGAAGTAAGTTACACGATTCAGGATGCAGAACAAGCTGGATTGTGTGGGCCGAAGGGAGCGATGCGTTCTGGACAAAAGGGTGCTGGAACTTGGCAGAAACAACCGGACGCTATGTTACGCGCCAGATGTGTCAGCAAGTGCTTGCGTATGGTTGCTCCCGAAATCGTAGCGGGAATATACACGCCCGAAGAAGTACAAGATTTTAGAAGCGATACAATAGTTACTTCTTCTGCACCATTATTGGCTATCCAGAAACCTGCAATCACGGTTGATGTTGTGGAAACAGTTCAGCCCCAACCCCAACCCGAACAGCCAAAACGAGATATAACACAAGACCCCGCTATTAAGAAAGTGCAAGAAGTTTTAGGCGGCGAGATCACCAGCGTGGAAACCAAACCACAGTTGGAGGAGTTGCTCAAAGGCATTGAGGACGACGCAAACGAATGGCTCATGGCTAAAGGCTGGATACAGGAAGATCAGACTTTCAAAGATTTGCCATCTGAAAAAGCCAAGGATATAATGAGCCGTATCCGTGAGTTCAAGATTGCGCTCAAAACATTCAAGGAAGTGGCAAAGAAAGTCAAGGAAAAAGAAAAGGAGAGCAAGTGATTACAATTCGCCCGTCGAAGTTAGATATTTTGGCTGTCTGTCCTTGTTTTGAATCCGGCGAGGCAGGCGCGGCGGCACAAAGTGGGACAGACCAACACGCTTATGCTGCGGCATTGCTTACTGGTAAGCCATGCGATACTACCAGTATGAAAAGTGAGGATAAAGACAACGTGGAATGGTATGTGGACTATGTTCGCGCCACCAGTGGTGACAATCGCCAAGTTGAAATACCACTCGAATTGATTGATGAACACTATACCACGCGAATGAAAGGAACCGCCGATGTCATTTGTCAAGCCGAACTGTGGGATTACAAAAGCGATAAAGAAGAACGCGAACATAAACGGCAGATGGCCGCGTATGCCCTTATGGTTATGGATCGCAACGGCAAAGATAAAGTTATTGCACACCTATGTTATGGACGATTGCGGAAAGTTGTCAAACTCGAATACACCCGGCAAGAAGCCGAGGACTTGGTTCAATCGGTTTTGTCGTGGGTTTATAATCCGACCCGAAAACAAAATCCGTGTGACTACTGCTCATGGTGCAAGTTGGCAAAAGAATGCCCGTCATTGAATAGGTGGGCCGTTGTTGTGGCGACCAACTATGCGCCCGAACAGTCCAGTGAGATAGCATCTTGGCACCCCAGCGAAGTAACCGATCCGGCCCAAATAGGCAGGATGCTTACCACGGCTAGAATTGTGGCTGCTTGGTGCGATAGCGTGGAACATCATGCTAAACTTCTGGCGCAACAACAGGGGATATTGATTCCTGGCTGGCGGTTGCAGGAAAAGTCAGGTGCGCGACAGATTACAGACATAACTAAAGCCTATGAGTTATCCGGTTTATCGCAAGATCAATTCTTGCAAGCGTGTGATGTCGGGGTAAGCAAGTTGGAGGACATATATTCAACCGCAAAAGGCTTGAAAAAAGCCCAAGCAAAAAAGGAGATCAATACAAAGTTGGTCGAAGTGATCAAAACCAAAAACGGATACTCAAGTCTTGTAAAAATCAAAGAAGAATGACCATGCCGAAGTACACGTTCACGGACGCTGATAATCGCCCGGACAGTATTGATGCCGGAATTTACGCTGGAACTATCATATCGGCCAAGGAGAAAATCTCCAAGGCCAGCGGTAATGACATGATCGAACTGCTGTGGGCTATTGACGACAATGGCGCACACGTTTTCGATAACCTTGTTTTCACCGACAAGTCGGCGTGGAAGATTGATACGTTTCTGAAGTCCACCGGCCATGCGCCGGAGGCCAAAGGCGAAGAAATCAATCTTGATGTTGAAACCATGATTGGCTGGCGAGCTTGGCTCAATATCGGGCTGGAAGATGACCGGCTCAATGAAGGCCAGAAGCACAATAAAATTCTGCAATACATCACGAACAAGGGTGCAGCACCGGAAAAACCGTTCTAATGCGTTATCGCCTCAAACCGAACCCCGCCGATACCGATGCCACGCTTGGGAGGGCAGACGAAAATCGCCTTCAGATCCGCGTGGATACGAGGGAACAACGTCCGTTGCAGTTTGATAAGAATTTTGTATCGGTTACGCGGGGAACGGTTCCTGTTTTTGATTACGCACTTGAAGGCGATGAAAACAACTTCAGTATAGAACGCAAGTCGCTTGCCGACTTTATTCAAGCAGTTACATTATCCGATTCCTGGCGGCGGGAGTTGGTAAAAATTGAGAAAGCAAGAGAGCGATTGCTTCCTGTAATTTATGTTATCGAGGCTAGTTTTAGTGACGTATTACACTTCGACTTTGCAGTATTCAGTTCCGGCCATGTCACTTCGCAATTCGTATATCGTCGGTTTGCGGAGTTGACATACCTATACCACGTTACTATCATTTGGGCGGGTTGTAGGGAAGCGGCAGAATATGTTATTTGTCTAATACTCAAACGGCGTTGGGAAGAACTACGTCAGATAGTACCGGAACCAGTTTTACAAAAGGAAACGACATGAACAAGGAGGTTGACCGTGACGAATGAAGCCAAGCGGAATAAGGGTACGGTGCGGCCTTTGGTTCGGCCTATTCCGAAATGTGGCGTTCGGTGGGGTACCCAATGCAAATGTATTCTACCGCGTGGACACGAGGGATTTTTCCATAGATGTATTTTTGGACACATTAAACCGTATAGCCATGGTTATCAGCCGAACGCCCCCGGATCCCCGTGAGCCGATGGGCGATACGGTGAAGCCGGGGGTTGGCGATTTAAAGGGGATTAAAATGAATAAAGCAAAACGCATCGTGAGGGCGATTATAGACGATCTTTGCGACCGATCAGAATTACAAAACGAATGGGAAGCCATTGACGCCGAGGTAAAGGCTGAAATTAGCCTCGCGTGGATTGACATTGTGCGACGCGAAATAGATTCCGCCAACACAAGGGTAACTCTTTGCCACCCCGGAAAGGAAACGATGAATGAGTTGAACACATCTGATCCATCCATCCACCACTTGTTGGGTTATCGGCTTGTGTGGGGACTCACAATAGAAGCTCTAGAAAGAAAGGTCAACACCTGCATCAATGCCGGATTTGAACCCTTTTGCGCTCCGGTTTTAGTAGAGGAGCCGAACGCTAATTATTTACAGGCGATGATTTATAAGCCCAACGCCTCAGCATGAGGCTAAACGAAAGAGTGTAGCGGATGAGTGATAGCCTCGATGCGGTGATTGGGGTCGTGTGGTCAAAGAACTGGAATGAGTTCAACCTATCTGTGATTCGCAACAAGAAAGGAAGGTATCGGTCGCTTATCCGCTCCCCAAGGGATGAAGGTGCAAACATGTGTAGGACGCACCGAGATAACCTCGACGATGCGATCAAGCGCTGCTGGAGTATGGTGTGCTTAGTCTGCAAACTTAAAGTAGCACGGGCGCAAAATGAGATGCACAAGCCCAACTCCCGGCTTCACGCTGGGGCGGTAGCCGATAGTGTGCAAGCCAATGTTGGCAAATAGCGGCACAAGCTTGGCGTAAGAAAAACACTTCCAGCAAGATAATGGACGCTGATCTTGCGGAGGAATTTGCGAAGATTCTTGTCAAACACATGTATGATCCGCACTTGGGTTGCGCGAAAACGTCAGATATGAAAAGGGAAATTGCGTGTAGAAATGGTCGGGAGTCCGCAACGATTGATTCATAAATCCAACAAGTAATAGCTATCAGTACGGGTATTGAAAAATCAAGGGGGCACAAAAACAATGAGCCAAATAAAAGTAACAACTCAGACCGAATTAGACGCAGTTATTAAAGCTGGAAATATCGCGGTTTGCGTTTCGGGTTATTTCGTACTATGGGGTTCAAGTTACGCTGTACTGCGGGGTTCAAGTCACGCTGAACTGCGGGGTTCAAGTTACGCTGTACTGCGGGATTCAAGTCACGCTGAACTGTGGGGTTCAAGTCACGCTGAACTGCGGGATTCAAGTCACGCTGAACTGTGGGATTCAAGTCACGCTGAACTGTGGGGTTCAAGTCACGCTGAACTGTGGGGTTCAAGTCACGCTGTACTGCAGGATTCAAGTCACGCTGAGGCATTCGGAAATGTTTTTATCCGTCTGTTTTCCTGCCTAAAAATAAAAGCAGGGCGTCACGTTGTGATTATAGATCATGGTGATAATAAGTCAAAAATCACCGGAGGCATAATTATAAAAGCCTATAAACCCAAGACCGCTTTGCAATGGTGTTTACACTGGGGTGTTAAAGCTGAAAAGAAAATTGCGATTCTCTTTAAAGGCGTGGGCGAAAAATATATGAGCGTAAAAGGGGGAAATTATACGCCTAAAACAATTCCCGTTGCGCTCGACTGGGACGGAGGCAAAGCGGAATGCGGCGGTGGGTTGCATTTTTCGCCTCTCCCGAAAATGACGCGTCAATTCTGCGCCCCTGTAAAATACATCGCATGTCCAGTTGCACTGGAAGATATAGCCGTACATCCCGACGGTGAATACCCCGAAAAGGTAAAGGCGCGTGGATGCTGTGCGCCCGTTTGGGAAGTGAATGAGAATGGAGTAAAAATCGAGGAGCAACCATGAACACACAAGACCTGTTGACCGGAGACGCAAGGAAAGTGGCAAACGAAGTTCTTAATAGGGGACTCTGTGCTGGAGATGCCCTGTTTGCCCTTGCCAACGCCCTGAACCGCATCGCCGCACTGGAGGAGGGAATCAAGTCCTTAGAAAACGAAAACCACGAATCTGCTAACTGCTATTTTAAGTTGAGCCATAAATTTGACGTATTAGAGGAGCAACACGAAATGGGAGCGGTGCACATATCAAAGCAACCCGGCCTTCAGCCGATTCTCGATGAGTTGGCTACTGACCTAATCAAATCGTCAATAGTTGTGGAATGTGTGGAATGCCGTGCTTGTGTCGCCGACTTCATCCGCGCATGGAAACCGAAAGGAGCGACAAAATGAAAACCGCAATTTATATCGAAGATGGTGTTGTTCAGTTGGTATTAACACCGGAAGAGGAGTTTGAGAAGAACGCATTAACCACTTTTCGAGAAAAACGCTTGTCCGCAAAAATCTATGACGGTTCATTTTATAAATGCAACGGGGGATGGAATCGTCACGGCCCCGACGATATTTCTTTAATTTTACGAATAGAACAGGAGCAAAATGACCACCGATTGCCGAATATGTGATACGAAATTAACCGAATGCCGCAATATTGATTTGTACGTTACCGGCTCCGAAGGGTTAACTCTCTGCCATGATTGTGAAATGGCTCTCGTCAATCACGTTCGTTCGTTATTACACCTTGCGAGTAAAGTAAAGCTGGAAACCCACAAGGGGATAAGGGAGAAAACATGACCACCGTAAAATCCATAGTACGCAAAATTGATAAAGCGACAGTTTTTGCCTACGGCATAGAAAACAACCGCGTTATGCTTTCGTGGGGCGAGGGGGTTGTTACTTCCTGCTCATGGGAGGAATTTGTTTCAGAATACGCTTCCACATTTAATTGTAAGAAGGTGAGTAATTGCGTAGGTGATACCGGCAGAAATGTGGCGGGAGGTCTGTATCGTAAGAACTACACACCCAAAGAGCCAGCGCAGGAGGAAACGGAGCCGAGGTTTACGGTAAATGATAGCTGCCCTGTCTGTGGCGCAAGTCGGGTATGGGTTCGCGGCAGACATCCGCACGATGAAAAACGCAAGGTATGCCCGACTTGTCTAGCAGAACGGATGGATCAAATCAGAGAAATGTCCGACAGCAACTATGGGCGAAGTTATCAAGCGCAAAACCCCGAAGATGGCATTGAAGCCTTCACAAAAAGAAAGGAAGTTGACTATGGGAAGTAAACGATTCGATATCTTCTTTGAGCGGCATATAGGAATCGGGTTACGATGGGATTCTTTTGAATACCCCCTGCACCTAAGCCTTTCTTTGCCGTTCTTTGCGATCACGCTAGGCATTGGCCGTCACAAATGAAAGGAAACAATAGCATGAATAAGGACGTTCTCGATTCGTTGCTTCAACTTTCGATTATCAAAAGATTACAAGTGGCAGAGCAATACTATCGCCAGTACGATATAAGATTTGCCGATGGGTTACGACACGCCGCAGAGATAGCTGCATCGGATGGATGGAAATACCTAGCACCGGCATGGTTGGTAATTAAACCGAACAAACAATAAGAAAGGAAAAGTAAGATGGTAAACAAAATCAAAGAAGGCGACACCATTGACGTATATTTTGAATATACTAACGGCGAATTTGGCGTTACCGTCTTGTCTACACCTTGCGCCACGAGGGATTGTTGGAATTTACAGCGTCCCGACGGAACTATTGTCAGCGTAATGATATTTTCTAAGATGGTCAGAATAAAGGAGAAAACATGAAAGCCGACTTCTACCCAATAAAAACGCTCGCGCTGTTGGACGGACTGGAACGCGACGCCGGACTGCATGATCCTAAGTCGGACTTGAGGCGGGTGGGCTTACTCATCGAACGCATCTGCAAGCTGGAACGGGAGAAAGCAGCGATCCTGACGGTGCTGGAGGATGATGGGATTTTAGAGAGAATCGCTTCGGGAAATTTCATAATATCAGAAGAAGTTGCAAACACTAGGGTAAACGCAATTCTTTCCTACCGCCTCGCCGTCAAAGAAAGGATCGGGAAGATATGAGCATAATTTACGGACGCGGTAGATACCCGAAATTGATAGCACCGCGAATATGTCGCGGGTGTCATGCGCCCGTTCCTAAAAACCGGCAAACATGGTGTTCAAAAGAGTGTTACGAAAAATATGAACCCGCAAGTGTGAAGCGAGCTGTAATACGGCGCGATAAGGGTATCTGCCAGTTGTGCGGATTGGATATAACTGCGGCACATTCTGAATGGCGTAAAAACGAACCGGAAAAATGGACAAACGGGACTGATAATTGGATTGCACGAAAGACTTGGCGTCGCAATGAACCAAAACCAAAATACGACCACATTATCCCTTTTTGCGAGGGCGGATTGACCATTTTAGAAAACATGAGAACGCTTTGCGCGGAGTGTCATAAAAAAGTCACGGCAGAGTTTAGAAAACGGAGGGCTAAAGTCCGATTAAACCAAAGAGGGAAAATATGACCG
>Ga0208957_1000873_pt1 | contig 18583 bp, 23 predicted proteins | sample RifOxyA1_FD_184029 | JGI IMG/M metagenome (GOLD analysis project Ga0208957, IMG submission 184029) | Groundwater microbial communities from Rifle, Colorado - Rifle Oxygen_injection A1 (SPAdes) | ecosystem: Environmental > Aquatic > Deep subsurface > Groundwater | place: Rifle, Colorado, United... | reverse complement strand
ATAGTTTTGTCTCGATCACCAACAACCTTATCAGCCCTTCCCAACTCTACTATTTCAACTGTGTCTAGCGACCTTCCTGTATCCTCTAAAACAGCTTTTCCCCCAGTTAGGATTGCAATATCTTCAAGCTCCTCTATTCGTCTATCTCCGAAAGCTGGAGACTGAACCGCAAGTACGTTCAAAATACCCCGCAACTTATTTACGACTAGAAACTGTAAAGCCTCCTCTACTATCTCACCTGCAAATATGACAAGATTTTTAGATTTAGTAGCTTTTAGAAACTTATCCATAAAAGGCACTAATTCTCTTGCGTAGTTCAATTTTCTATCAGTTAATAAAATATATGGATTTTCGATTATTGCCTCTGTCGTTTCCCCGTTGGTTTGAAAGTAAGGACTTGACGTTGCATAACCTCTGTCAATTTCCATTCCTTCTTTGTACTCAACTGTCGTCTCGTAACTTGTCCCATCCTCAACCATGATAACTCCGTCTTTTCCTACTTTTTGTAGAGCTTGAGATACCAATTTACCAATGACTGGATCAGCTGCTGATATACTAGCGACCTGTTCCATTTCCTTATCGGTTTTAATAGGAGTTGCCATCTTTTTAAGTTCTTCTATTACTACTTTTGTTGCCTCTTCGATTTGCTGTTTGAGAAGCATGGGATTAGCACCTGCTGCGATATTTATGAAGGCTTCATTGATTAACGCTTGAGCTAGAATGGTTGAGGTTGTAGTTCCATCCCCCGCCACTTCGTTAGTTTTCATAGCGGCACCTTTAAGAAGACGTACCCCCATATCTTCTAGTTCATCAGGTAGATTAATTGATCTCAACACACTAACTCCGTCATGCAAAATAGTGGGCGGTAAATCTTGGCCTGGGTGTCTATCTACGGCAACATTTCTGCTTCTTGGCCCCAAGGTTGACGCTGTTGCGTCTGCTGCAATATTTATACCTTTAAGTAATGCTTTTCTAGCTTTTTCACCATTTATGACTAATTTAGGAAATTTACTCATATTTTCCCATAATATCGCTAAACTTAACCAATTTATATTCTTTATCTTCTTCTTTCACGTCTTGCCCACTCCAACGGTGGAATATACATATATCTCCTTTTTCAACTTGACACTTTTCAGAAGCGTAATAGGTTTCTCCATTAGGGTAAGAACGAGTTGTTTCGAAATGAGTAATTTGCTTGCCAACTTCAATGACTTTTCCTCTCATCGGTTTCTCTTTAGCCTTCTCTGGTAGAACCAGATTACTAGATGTTCTCTGTTCTCCTTCGTCAATAGCTTCTATAAGTACATATCCTGCCAACGGAATTAACTTTTTCTTCATTTTGTTCCCTTTCTTCTTGCAAAAAATATAGTTTGTTTATCGACTCTGTAGGTTTTTTTAGTACCCTCTTCAAAAGTTAAGACCAAAAACATATTATCATAAGGCAGAAATTCAGTCTCAAATCCACAATCTTTAAGAATTGCGGGGATATAGTCCGGTACAAGTTTGGCGCAGTAATGAGCCTCACCTATAATGTAGTCTATTTTAGGGGCCATTTTGGAAAATCCTTCGCTTGGAAATATAATATATTCCGCACCCTCTGTATCCATTTTCAATAAGTCAACATGTTCTATTTTTTGTTCATTCATAAATTGCTCAATTGATACTAGATTAACGCTTGTCTTCACCGGCCCCTCACCAAACAATGATTCAGCAATAGGATAAGGTTCTCCTGAGCGCAATTCTTCTGTGGCTGTTTTTGCCGCCAGCCCTACATTAAAAGTCTTTATATGAGGATATGCTTTTGTATTCTCAACTAAACACTCATAGTTTCGAGGATTTGGCTCAAGGGCATAAATTGTTTTAGCCCAGTCCTTGAAATACAAAGAAGCAAGGCCTATATTTGCCCCAACATCCATAACCACCATGTCCTTTTTAACTTTTCCCTTTTCGTACTGTTGTGATATGAATATCTCGGAAATTTGGTCGGTAATTACTTTTTCATGTGTAGCATCGGCAGGCACGAGGTAGGATATCTTTTTGTCATTCTCTATCTTGGGATGGTGAAAATATATTTGGTTCATTTTTTTCTTGCCACAAATAAGTCTGAATCTTTAGATATTGGTGTTTTAGTTGTTTCAAAGCCATTATTTTTCAAAGCATCATTTAATTGGTTTGGATGACGACCTGTAAAGTGATGACTCTCGCCTACTATTACCTCAATTTTTGAGGCTACTTTCTGAAATCCCTCACTAGACAAGACCTCAACTTCTGTCCCTTCAATGTCTAATTTTAGAAGATCAACATGCTCTATCTTTTCATCCTCAAACAACTTGTCAAAAGTTATCGTCTCAACCATCTCATCAGGCTTTCTGTTTTCCCAAGTCGCCATGTGTAAACTTCTCATAGTACGATTGACTAAAGGCCCGCCAAAAGCATATTTACCCTCTTTTATATAAAGAGCTTTTTGAATAGGCTTGACATTCGTGATGTTATTACTAGCCATATTTCTATTAAAGGCGTCAAAGTGGAGAGCTGAAGGCTCAAGTGCAATTATTCTCTCAAAGAAAGGCGATAAGTAGATACTAACTAGTCCAATATTTGCTCCTATGTCAAGAGCTAAAGTATTTTCTTTATTAAATGGAAGATAAGGTTTGTAGACTAAATCCCTGAAAATTTCTGACATCTGATGTCCAAGCCAATTCTGTTCTATTGTGCCGTAATAAAAAAGTGATCTCAATGTTGGAACGTCATTCATGCTAGTATGGCGGTGGTAGCTCTACTAGCGAAAACTACACACCGCCATTAATCTTACACTATCCCGAACAAAAAAGTCAACAGTAATATTATGCAGGTATAATAGCGGCTGTGCCGATACTAATTCCTACGTCTGTTATTGCTGCTGCTGTTCCTGAATAGGCTGGGGACTTATAAGCCTCGGTATCTGTTCCTGCCGCTGTTGCGTTTACATACGAGTTATTTCTTAGCAATAATGGATTATCTACTAAGAGTGCACCCGTAAAAACAGAGGCTGGAAGTGTGCCTGCCTCGACATTGATGAATTCACAGTTTTTAAATACTGTGTATTCCGTTTCTCCCGTTCCTACCGTAACAAATCTGTCGGTTGTTGCCTGTGCATCAATCACAAACATACAATCTTCAAATTTACCACGTGACGGCCCTGCCGTTCCTCCAACATAATTAACAAGAGGAGTAGGAGCCCACGACCTATTGCCAATCCAACAACGCTCTGCTGTAAATCCGCCAATCCCCGTTGGTACATCTCCTGTAACTTCAAATACTGGAGCTGTTCCGCCTGCTGCGGCAGCTTGAGTATTCTCGATTGTCATATCATGTAGCCAAAGGTCATGAGGAGTCCCAGCCGCTTCAGCGCTAACTCTGAATGTTGCCGTGATCGTACCTGTTGCTGCGGTTCCTGAAGTACCCACGAATTTAAGTCCCCCCATTTCAACACCTGCCCCAGTTACTCTCACAAGTTCACTGTCATTTACTGACGCTGAAACATATCCTCTAAAGGTTAAGCCGTTTGATGTCTGAAAGCCTGTTTTTGCGCCAACTCCCAAAACATGTGCTCTATTTTTATTAACATCAAATGCCGTTCCCAGAGGTCGTACTGTCCCACTATCAGTTGGGATTACAAGTGCATAGTCGTTGCGATCATTTCGCATCGCATTAACCGCTTCCTGTAGGGTAAGTTTGACCTCACCATTTCCTAAGTCATCCGTTCTTACTCTATGATCAGAGTCGTTTACTGAAGAAACCCAAAAGACGCTCCCGTTTGTAACGATGCCAGCGTTTCGGATCTCGGACAATGGATCTATTTTGTACTGATTAAAGTTTCTAAATGGATCTCGCATATTTATATTTCACCCCCTTTTCTTATAAAGGTTGTAATGAACCTTTTTTCGACATTCTATTTTTTAATCTCTCAACTAGTTCAGGATTTGCTTTTAATTTGCTAACTATTTCCTGACCTCTCAAATGAGCCAAATAGCGTTTACCAAAATACTTCTCTACTGACGTTACCCCTTTACCGTCTGATATCTGCTTTAAGTATTTAACTACCGCATTGGTTCTTTCTTTTGTCTTTTCCGTATAATCCCTGTCTCTTTTCCTATCCATCCTGTCATTCCAGTCATTCACTTCTTTTATGACCCTTTCGTTATGTTTAGGATCAAAGTCTGCATCACCATAGGGGTTTTGCTCTAAATACTTATAATCCTCTGGCGACACATAATCTGGTTTAGTTTTCATCTATAAACAGTCAATGATTTGACCGCTTATAGATGGTGGTTTGACAAGCTCAAGCCACCAAAAGCTAAAAAGTCATCAAGCACCTTTTCGGGTCTCCTTTGCGTTAGCTGCCGGAGCGACACACAAAGCGTTTACAAACCAGTGCATTACTGCCTGATACTGTATGGTGTTCTGCAAACGCAGAAGTCCACCGCCTGATGGGTCTTCCATCCAGCTTGTATCTGAAACCTGTAAGATCTTCCATGTGTCAAGGTTTATAAGTAAAACCTCTCCATCTGGAACATCATAGTCTCTAAATACTCCAACGACATTTCCACCCGCTACAAACTCCAAGCCTTTCCATCCTCCCAGTAAATCCGCACTATTGACTGTTCGTCTCATTGCGGTTAAAAGATCCCCATATTTTCGATTGAGAGTCTTATTTACCAAGATTATGTACTTGTCCTGTCCGTCTGCATACTCCTGAACATCTCCATCCATCGCTTCCATTCTCGCAAGCGTTAAAGCTGCCGAGGCCGATCCAAAGGAAGGCGTCCATCCAACTGTGTTTCTAGCTAACCCAGCATACGTTGATGTGCCAGTTGAGGAGGATAAGGCCGCACGAATACCCAATATTTCAGAGGTACCCGCACCTTCGCCTGATCCATCCAAAATGTACACCGCATCGTCTGCAGCCGTTACTATAGCTGTTGGAGCGCCTGATACGATAGCCGTACCCGTAACTCCAGTAATCGTTCCTAGAGCTGCGGCTGCTGTTCCAACACCGATAACCTGATCTACTGCAAAGTACTTGGTTGGAGAAATGTCGCCATTTATCGTACCATAGTAGTCCACAGCCCGACCATCATCGATTGTTCCATATCCTGCCTCGGAAGTAGCAATCGCTTCAACAGCGATAGTGCCTGTTCCTACAGAGCCGCCAGTTGTTCTTACCTTAGAAACAACCCCGTCCCCTCCTCCGTACAGTTGTCTATTTACATGACGAGCAAAGTCTTTTGTTAAAGTCTCTGTCTGTGCCTGTAGAGAGTTTTGGACAGCTAGGGCATTACTCTTGGAAGCATCTATTGCGAGCTTTGAGATATTCAAAGCGCCAGTTACAATCTCAACCGAAACGGTTGCCCTCGATGTGTCACGGCCTCCTGAGGAGATAACGTTATTACCGTCATCTGCAAGGTTGGCCACTCCACCATGTCGGGTTGTGTAAACTGGAGCCAAAAACTCATCATTCATAACCAAAGTATCAGAATCTCTTTTAAATTGGTCAAGAAGAATGGTTTTCTTGGGAAAATTGTCCTGAACATACGGAAGTAAGACCTCTTTTAAGGTCGCCGTGATGTCCGAAATCTGTAATTGTGGCATGTTATATCACCCCCTCTCCCAATAAATTTGAGTTCTTTATAGGCATGGTTTATAAACTCCTTGAGCGAGTTAGAGAATTTCTAATCGCTAAACCGAGTTTATCTCTTGAAATGGGCTCTCTTTTAGGAGGAACCTTGCCACCAGCGGTTGACGTGTCCTGTGAGAAGAATCCCTCCGGTCTTAATTTTTTAATCTGTTCTTCCTTCCATTTGTCTATCTGCGGCTCAAACATATCCTTTAATGCTTTTTCTGGTTTTCTAAATCCGTTCTCATCCATATATTTCAAGACCTCGTCAACTGATGTTTTAACTCCATATTTTTCTTGGGCGGTATCTATTGCCACTTTCGTATCATCAATTAGCTTCTCGCCTGTTCTATACCTTGCGACTCTCTTATCCACCTCTGTCTCAAACTCTTCACGAGTAACAAGACCTAGTTCTTTTGCCTGTTTAATGGCAAAAGCCCTCTGTTCGTCTGGAGTCAGTTTTCCCGCCTCTTGTCTTTCGACCAATTCCTTGTCTTTTTCCGCCTGTTCACGTTTAAGCTGATCGTCTGCGATTCTTGCCCGCTCCGCCTCTTTCTTTTCATAGTCAGATAGCTTTTGAGATTTTCGAGTGTAGTCCGGATAAAAGTCGCTAATTTTGCGATCCCATTTTGTCTCATATTCTTCTGCAGTTTGCCCTAAATTGACATATTTATTTAGTTCCTCTTGCGTATATTCCTTATCGCCTACCTTAACTTTTGGAGTTTCATCTGTTTTGTTTTTATCTTCAAAAAAGTCGTCTGCCATATTTAATTACTGTATGTGTAAGTGTTTCCACCTCCTTTCCTTGTTGTGAAGTTATAAAAGTGTTCACAAGAACGTTTCGGAGGCGTGTGCCTCCTATAAAAAAGGGCGCATTTCTGCGCCTTATAAATAGCACGTAAATCTAACTTGTAATAGTGTAATTTATATTTTTATCTTTGTCAATAGCTTATCCAACACCTAATAAAGATAATCTTGAGAGAAATGCTGCCGCTTCTGGAGCTGCTGCCGTTGTATATCTTCTTATCTGTGCAGATGAAGGATAGATGATGCGGGGGTGGGGTGCCGCAACAGCACCTGTTATAGTTCCTGTTACAGATGCAAGTCTGTTAATTTCAGGCGAGAATCTACCAATAAGAGGGGCATAAAACTCTAAGCTATTAGACATAAAAAGAGGTGAGAAACCTTTACCAAGTGCCGTAATCTCTGCATCAGAAAGTTCTCTATTCCATTTTGCAACCTCAGCAATTAATCCTTCAAAAAACTCAACAGGATTACCACTGCTATCAAGCACACAACCTATATTAGATTCTGTAGGAGTAGGAGTATTATCAAATGCTTGATTATTAGCTACGTTTTCTGAGGTAAGTGGCCCCCCGACAGGATATTTATGAAACCTGACTTGAGTTGAAGAAACTACAGCGGCCACTAATGTCCATGTAGTTGCACTCAAATTTATAGCTGTTGAGTTTATATTTACAACACCATGTTTAGTAAATTGAAGTTCATCATCTGCGATACCGCTCCCATGATTAAAATTCCATCCGCTTGCTCCTCCACGCCCACGAGTTACTATATGACCTTCACTTACCGTAACTGTGTCCGAATTTATCCATGCTGCGACAGTCATTCCTAACTGTCCCTCAAGCGTAGTAGAATCACCAAAATTTATTCTATCATCAGTTCCGTCAAAATCTAGAGCCATGACTCCCTCCTTTCTTTATAAATAAACTTCATATAAGTCCAAAGGAAGGGCAATAGAAGAAGAAAAGTTAGATAGCCTAATGGTGGTTTGAAAAAGTGTCGCATATTAGGTCTCCTTCACGATTATCCCAATCAGCTCCGCATCTCCCGCCATATCATCATCAGCGTCAGCCGTGTCTCTTGAAATTCTCAAGATTGCAAATTCACCCGTAGCAAGGGAATCCATATCCGCCCCGTCAGTAAATGTAATATTATCATAGCCTTGTTCACCTGACAGGGATGGCGCTGTCGCCCCTGCGCCTATACTGTTATAGTCATAAGTATGTGAAGCGTCAATATCCTCCGCATCGTCAACTAATCTTCTAAATGCGGCAGCCCAAACAACTTCACCTGAAGTGGCGGTTGTTGCCATCCATACTATAGTTACAGTAAGTCCTCCACCTGCATAATTATTGGGAAGTTCAAACAAAAAGTCAGCGTACTCTTGAGTCGTAGTATCAAAATCTAATACACACAGGTTTTCTGCTGGAGTCGATCCACCAGCCCTACTATCAAGCGTTGCGAATGTTGCCGCTGGGGGTTTGTTGTCTGTTGCTGAAAGAACACCAAGCGTGTCACCACTTGCCAAAGTATTTTCCTCCTTTCATTATATTGTTTGCCAATAATTTATAGTAAATATAGCCGTTCCCGCTCCACCCATCCAATACCCAATAGTTCCATTTGTCCCTGACGAGATAACTGGGTCATGGTTATTTGTAATACCCGCACTTGGTACAAACTTACCCCTCTCTAATACTCCCGCTCCCTCTGATCCTCCAACTCCTACATAAGTTATTGCACAATCTACAGTTCCAGCCTCAACTATGATTGAAGATCTGCTGACATATTGTTTTGTTCCAGCGCCGGAGGCTGCAATTATCGTTCCCCAGACCGCCGCTCCCGTTGTGCCTCTTACTACAAAAGGAGTACCTATCTGGACTGGAGTTTTATTTATTTGAACCGTTCCTCCGGCTAAATTCGTTACTGAAGTCACAGTTCCCGTTAATACATTTATCGAACCATTAGTTAGATTCGACACCACTCCTACTCCTGTTGTAGTTCCCGCACTCTGAATTGTCCCAGTTAGAACATTTATTGATCCATTGGTTAGATTTGAGACAACGCCTACTCCTGTAGTCGTACCCGCAGATTGAATAGTTCCAGTTAATACATTAATCGATCCAGTTGTTAGATTGCTTACTACTCCTACTCCTGTAGTCGTACCTGATGATAGTATCGTACCTGTGGTTACTGTTCCTGTTGGCATATTAGCTGCCAATATTCCGCCTGTTGTAACTAGCGGAACATAAACAGTGCCGCCACTATCGGTACCACCAATTAAAACTGGATTAGCTACTGCGGCTGCTCCTGATGCCGCCTTACCCCCAATCGTGCCTACCGTTAGAGCTGAAACAACACCTACGCCCGTTGTAGTACCGCTATTTTGAATAGTTCCAGTTAAAACATTGACAGATCCATTTGTCAAATTAGAAAGAGTAGTCACCGTTGAAAGCAAAGTTACTGTGCCTGTTGCCACATCAACATCACCTATATTATTACCTCCAGCAGCTAAAGTTCCTGCATTATGTACTTGACCGATATTTGATAGTGACCCAGTTGTTATTGTTCCAGTTGTTACATTAAGAGTAGGCAGCGTCCCAACAGAAACTTGAGGTATTGTACCAATTGAAACTTGTGGCACGGTTATAACGTCTATCTGGTAATTCCCTGCCGTATCTAATAAAGGTGAATAAACCGTTCCACCGCTATCCGTTCCCCCGATTAATACTGGATTGGATACAGCCGCAGCACCAGAGGCTGCCTTACCACCTACAGTTCCAACAGTTAAGACTGATACTACTCCTACTCCAGTAACAGTTCCTGAATTTTGGATTGTACCTGTAAGCACATTAACACTTCCATTGGTTAAATTAGAAAGTGTAGTTACAGTAGAGACTAAAGTAGTCGTACCTGACGATTGAACAACTGTGCCAGCATTTAAAGTACCACCAACAACTAAAACATTAGTAGTACCTAATGCCCCCGATAAATCTTCAACATACATCGCCCCAGTTGCCGGATTTACACCAACAGGCAAAGTCTCTGACGTCCCGCCAGTATCTGCGGTTCCTAAAGTACCTACCACACCCATCACAGCAGGTATCCCACCGCTAATATGGGGAACAAATGGGGGTGTTCCTGCGCTCATATTTTTTTACCTCCTGTAATTCTATTTTTATCAGCTTGAGTTGGGGTGGTTAAAAGATCAGTATTCTTTTGAACATAGATTACTCGTCTGCTGACTGATCCTCGTATAGCATCAATTATCCGTGCCTCATAACCTTTGACTTTAAATACTTGAGACAACAATTTTTCAAAGTCATAGAGGTTATCGAATGTATCATCCCCAAAGATAAAAGCATATTCTAGGAAAACGAGTTTTTTCATAGTTATTTCATCATCTTGCGAGCTAATTTAATATGTTCACGATCGTAACTTCGCCCACTGGATTTCTTTTTCTTCCTTGACTTACCAGCTTTACTCATTGCAATCGCAATTGCCTGATCATGTTTATAACCACTGTGCATAAGTTCTGAAATGTTGCTACTTACTGTTTTTTGACTGCTTCCTTTGTGAAGTGGCACTTTGATTACCTCCTTTCATCATTTTGGCCTGTGATTTAGCCATTTTATCCTTCAATTTTATGTCTTGCACCGCTTTCATCGCCTCTATAGTTTGTTTTTGCTTGGCTCCCTGCATAGATATTTGGTGTTTTTCGTCAGAATGACTCATTTCTTGGTCTTTTTTGGCCTGTTCCTGTGGATCAATCATCTCTTGAGGCTGTTTGCTGGCTAGTCCGGTATCACGGATCGCTTCTGCGGTTGCCACTTTGCCTTCTTCAATACGTTGCTCCATAGTCGGCAGTATTCCAGCGGCCTGCATATCTTTCATAACCTCGATTATGGCGACTTTCATTGTCTGTACCTGTTCCTCAGTCATTTGACCTGCTGCGCTATACTGTTCCATTGCCTCCATAATCTCATTTGATGCTCCAAATCCATAAACCTCTAGCAGTTTTCTCAAATAAACCTTGACTACTTCTGGATCAACTAAGCCAATCTGTGATAATTGAACCATATAATCGCCCAACTCTTTAGCTGCCTGTTTTTTACCCTCATGCGTATAAGCCAATCCCCGTTCAATCTCGATATCTACCCTATAATCACGTTTAATAGGTATTGCATTTAAGGGTTCTGTATCAATTTTTAAATCCTGTCGCTTTTCCATAGCGGAGGCTCCTATAATGTCAAAGTATTGCGGTTCGCCCTTCTCCATATAATAGACGGTTTTAGGGGTTACGAAGTAATCATCGGCATAATCCAGCATCTTCTCGGCCGCTCGTTTAACAACTCCTTTTACACGTTCAAGCAATATTGTTAAGTTTGCAAATTCCGACTCTTTTAAGGTTTCGATAGCCGCATTTGCCTTGACTCCAGCTGGAAGCTTGCCTAAGGCTGTTGTGGTTACTCCCTGCTCCTCGATCAAACTTTCAAGTAAATTCATAAAACTGAATACAAAAGGCGGGATTGAAGCTATGGGATTTTGGATAGGAGCAACGGTATTGTATTTGAATATCTGGCCGCCTGCACTATTGTCTGGCTCTGTTGGCTCGCCCGACTTAACACTCCAAGAACCAGTAACCATTGTGTGTAAATATCTTTCAACTCTGGAAACCACTAAATCCAACGACTTGTTTTGTGGTATGAAGCGTTCAATTAAAGGAACTTGATAGAGTGGGCCCGGCTCAAAGCGAAGATCGACAATAGGATATCCGGGTAGATTTAAGTATTTATCGCTTAAAGTGATATTGCCCGCTACAAACGTTTGCCTTATGATTGGATCACCCTTTTTCTTTCTTTTAAGTATTTCTCCCCCGTCTTTCTGCAATCTAATTCGTGGAGTGTTGTTGTCGTTTAGATATTCTTTAATAAACGCTTCCTTCTCAAGAACCGTTGCCGCCTGATCCATTCCTGCCCTGTCTCCATGCCTTGCCCGTTCATAAGCCTCTTTAATATCGGAGGAGGCGTGCCTATTGTCTGGGTGGATTTGCATTACTTGTTCCAAAGGATATCTTTCATCGGCTTTAATGTCGGCTATTCTGCGTGGTTTGGTTTTAATAAGAAAAGGCGCATCCTCAAGTTCGTTTAATGATCCAATCGTGTAAATGTCAAATGCGTCTAAAACCATCATTTTCAAGCTTTCATCTATATTATCAGGCCAAATCTGAAGATAGGATATGCCATGTTTTGCGGTTAGTATAATCATCAAAGCCAGCTTCTCTGAAAACTCAAGTTTTTTAAACTCCTCCTCTATCCAATGGCCTGATCCTTGCGCTATTCTCTTGGACTCTTTCTGTGCTTCTAGAAACTCTGGGTTTTGTTGCGTTGTGGGTTGTCCTGTTTCTGGGTCTTGCGTTTGAACTGGGGGATATTGTGAAGGAGATATACGTTCAGGATAAACAATAGGTACGAATTTTTGGGCTGCTGCAAGATTTGCGACTCCCCTGATTTGTCGTGAGGCTTTAGGAATTGATCGCATGGGAGCCCAGATGGTCGAAGCCCTAGACAGGTCAACAATCTTATTCTCCGTTCTTGACATATAGCGGAAGTGGTATCCATCGTCAAAGAAGTTATTGTCATACCACCTGCGCTCAAAAGGAAACCTCTGGTTTTTGACCATTGACATCATCTCGTCAACCGCTTGTCCCATCTGTCTAGTTGTTAATGTGTCTGTTGAGTAATCCATATTTTAAGCTACTTCCTTTTTAATCATCTCCTGAAACTGTTTATCTGTGATCTCACTCTCAGCTACAAACTCTGGCTCTGCTTTTTTAGGAGTTTCGATTGGTTTAACTTTATCTGCTAACTCTAAATCTCTAAATTGTTCGGGGGTTTTAGCAAGAAGGGCATTAATCAGCTTTGAACGTTCCCTCTTATTCTCATGTTTCTCATAGAGAATAACACCGATTAAAGCTAATATTGTTAATCCTAAGATTAGTTCTATCATTTTAAAAGTCCTATCATTTTTAACAACTCCATTGCGGTCCTCAGATTATCTGGCGTGTCTTTGCCCTTCTCTATAAGCTTGGCTATATTTGACAAACTTGACCAGTCTTGAATAGTATTACCTCCTTTTACTACACCCTCTCTTATGTATTCAAGGTTTTTAGGATTGAGCAGATTAGCTACTTTATCTCTTTGACTATATAGGGCTTCGTTAGCAAGACTTATTTTAGGAGAAGCCAATCCGCCCATAACCATTTTCATCGCCAAATCCAAACCTTGCTGTTGTCCTTGTGGAGTTTGCATTTGTTGATTCATTTGACTTAAACTACTCATCGTTTGATTTTTCTTCTGTTTAAGTATTTGTAAAGCCTGTTGCAGTTGTGGGTTCATTGAATTAGATATCGAGCTTTCCAGTAACTGTTAAAGGGATTGGCAATCTTGTAAAACTCTGGCATATGCAACATTGTGTCTAAATCCTTAAAAAAGCGGTATCTCCTAGTAATGTATTTAAACCTTACCGGCACTCCTTCAAATACATAACTAAACCCGTTATCCACAAACTGTCCGCCTTTTACCCAATCTTTAAGAGTTGACAAAACTTCAGTTGTAACGTACCTTTTTTCAATACCAAACTCCAATTTATTACAATCAAGCCCTCTTTTTTCTTTAATACATTTAGCGGCATCACCCAGTACTATAAATGTCGTATCTAAAAGACACCTCTGCATCAAATCAAATGCGTCAAGCAAAGCATGGTCTAGCTTGTCTTGTGGTAATTTATGCTCCCCATTCGCTCCATTCACCCGCTGGGATCTCGATGCCCTCATCGTACTCCCTTTCTTTAAGTTGCCTTTCATAGCTTAGTCTAATCCTAGTTTTAGGAATAACTTGTAATACTTTTTCTTTAACATTCAGTCTCCAAACTGCCAACGCATGAGCTATCACGATATCATCGTGAAAGCCAACTGGCGCCTCATATCGCACCCTGTCTGTTGTCTCTGATATGTCATAAGTGAAATTAGATAACTCTACTTTAGTCTCTTGGATAGGTAATAAATGTATTCGTTTAAGCTCTATCCAATTTACCAACTTTTCGATTAATTGCCTTTTCTGGTCATTTGTGAACTTTATAGGATCAACTGGTATGCCCATTCTAGCCAAATCGTCAACAATGGGATCACCTAGCCCAGTTGCATCAATCACCACACTTGCCGGATTACTTCTAGGCGATGCTCCATCGTTAAAATGCCTTGCAGTATGAGCTATTCTTGCCTTCTGCATACCCCAATCGATCTTGTTAAACCTTGCCTGATAGACTTGTCGGTTGTTGGTCGCATCATAAACCGCCAAGACTGTGAAGTCCTCAACTTTAGCCAAATCAACGCCTATTATATAACGATGTCCTACAATAGGCTTATTTGGTACAGCATCCATAATGGATAGGAAATCTCTAAATACGACTCCCGTATCCTCCAAGAACCTTGCATATATCTCCTGTTCAATTACTCTTTCCGGCATTGAGGCCATATCCTCTCTTATTGCTTGGTGTATATGCTCAAATGGGCTGTCAAACGAGGTGAAATGGAATGATTGATAGTTCTTTTGGAGTGTGTCCAAACCTCTTTGATAAAGCTGATAAAACTTACCCTTGCCCTTTGGCGTACCCCCTATCACAACCTTGACATTCGGATAGTCCCAGAACATCGGCCTTATGGCATTGTCCCAGAGGTATTCGTTCTTTAGGATGATACCAGCCTCATTTAAGAAGGCCTTATCATATCCAAAGCCCTCTAATGTTTCCGGTGTATCGGCTGACCTAAAGTCAATATATGCCCCCGCTATAGTTATCATTTTAGCCTGTTTTCGCCATGTCCAAGCTCTATGCGGCAGTTTGTTAAGGTGCGGAATAAAGTAACGCTCTATATATTTGTCTATGTTCGAGTTGACTGTATCTACCCATAATCCTTTACTAAATTTCTTTTCTATGGCGCATTTGATAAAGTCGTTAGCTGCGCCCTTAGTTAATCCAAACCTTCTTCCTTTAACAGCAATTGCATATTTAGCAAGGCTATCAAATATGCTCTGCTGCTTCGGGAAGTTTTTTATCGGCAACTCTATCTCTTTGCTCTCCATTTAATTTTCTCTCCTCAACAATTTTAATTTGGATAGGCTTATTATCTTCTCCTCCAACCAATATCCTTTTTTCCGTCTCGATCATCCCATGATTTGCCTTCAAGAGGAATATTGCCATTCCTGCATTTATTTCCTTACCTCCATATAGTCCGTCGTCTATTAATTGATTTTTCTGTTTAGATTTAAGCCTTTTTATTGTGGCGTGAAATTGTGTATATCTTTTTGAATATTCATTTACATTATCATCGTCTAAGTCAAGATAAAGCGCTAATCCCTCAATGGTAGGAAGTGAAGTTTGACTTCTCCCCGTTGTGGATAAGTACTCATTGGCTTTTCTTACAAGCTCATTCTCATCGGGATATTTTAGTGGGGCTCCTCTTTTGTTATCCATAAAAAAAACACCATTGCTGGTGTCCTATAAATTACACGTATTGCCTTCTATTAAATTATCTAATACTACATAGAAATAAATCCTTTGTCAACATTATTTGTTTCCTCTACGATTTGTCTAACTCTCACGCTTGGTTCGTTATACTCTCTTGTTGGCTTTACTACATTTAAATCGGGCAGCTTATTGTTTTTGTCAACCCAAAGCATATATCCTCTATCTTTCTTTTTTAATATATCCCTAATCATCCTCCAGCCTCTTTTCTTAGGTTTTATATTTAGCTCTCGAAACCAAGAATAAATCGTTGAAGTCTGTACTTTGTATTTCTTTGAAAGTTCGGTTACGCCTATGCTCTTCTTTTGATTTTCTAATATTATTTTTATAATTAAATTTTGTAAATGGTTCATATTAAATCAACCATAGGAACTTCTCTTCTATGCAATTTTTCCCATCCAATATATAAAATAGAAAAGATCGCCCAAATTGTTAATCCGACAACTAAAACTAAAAATTGAATTGTCAATTTTATATATCTCATATCATGACCATTGATATTTAATCTCCATCTCCTCAACTGATATCGTGCCTATTATATTTTTTTGGGGGGGTTGCTTAGTCAGTATTTTTAACACTATAGTCGAATTACACTGATCACATGTTACCATCATTTCCGATCCTCCTATTATGGTTGAAAGCTTGTTGACACGTTTGATATTCAGTATCCCATAATCGTCAATTATCCCCAATACTTGCGGATATTTGCCAATTGCTAAACAGGTTTTACAGATCAAATATTTATTCATAGTATTTCTTAGCCTCCGCTAATCGTTCTGGAGTTCCTATGTCATGCCAAATCAATCCCTGTGGTCTATATGGAACAACTGATATATTTGGATTATCAAAATATTCACTACTATAAAGCCAGGTTCCAACACACCGCCAAGACTCCATTGCGGCTAATATCGTCCCTGGCTTATGATTAGCTATCATATCTGTATAGTTTATGTTTGAAATTGTGTCTCCGTTACAATAGAAAAAATCATCATCTATCCATCTTTTTAAAGCGGATATCGTTCCATCTTGCCCCAAGAGCCGCTCTTCATAAAAATATAGAGCGTTACTTCCAACTTTACTTGTAATTATCATCGGTAAATAATGACAGTTTATGATTATCTTTGATATATTATGACTATGTAAATTTTCTATTATTCTTTGAAGTACCGTTTTTCCTCCAATTTCTATCATTGGCTTTGGGATATTTTTAGTAATATCTCCTAAACGGCTGCCATAGCCGGCGCTTGCTATAATAGCGGTTTTCATAATATTCTTGCCTCTAATCCGCCAAAATCTACTCCAAAATCAACCTGTTCTATGTGAAAAGCCCTCATCTTTCTTATCAGGTTGTCTTTCTTTTCGGGCGGACACATAAAGACCATGTATCCTACGCCGCCGGATCCGCATATCTTGCCGCCTATCGCCCCCTCGCTCTTAGCTAAATCGTAAATGCCATCTATTCTAGCTGTCGTTACCCTATTTGACTCTTTCTTGTATTGCCAGCTTATGTCCAAGAGTTCGCCTATCTCTTGGTATTTACCAATAAGAAAAAGAGGCAGGGCAAGTCCGGTAATGTATTTGAGGGTATCTAGCGCCCGTAGCCTTTTCCTGTCAAGGCGTTCAAAGTTCTTTTGTAGCTTATTGTCTTTCTTTCCCCCTCCTATGTAGAAGAGAACCATCCAACTCAAAAGTTTGTCATAGTTTGGGACGTTTATTTTAACCACCTCAACCTTGTCGGTGAAACTCATGTAGTTCAACCCCCCGTAAACTGATGCGAATTGATCCTGTTTTCCTGTATATATACCCAAATCAATCTCATGCTGCCAAGCGGTAAGAGCTATCTCATCTCTTGTCAAGCCAAGACCCAGGCGTTTATTGATTGCTCCAACCAATGCAACCCCAGCCGCTCCCGATGAGCCAAGCCCCGACATTATAAATCCATCGAATGTTGAGATGATCTTTGAATGGTGGCCGCCGTTTATTTTATATTTTTCCAACAACTTGTAGTAAAAATCGGGGGTTGCGTTTAAGGGGAATGAGTTTTGCGCTCCCCATATATCGTCTCCGCTATATAAAGTGGTATGTTGACGCAGGTTTATCGCCATATTGATTACTGCCCCGCCAAATTGAGAACAATATGGTTCTAAATCTGTTGAACCTCCAAAGAAAGAAATCCTCGTTGGGGCTATTGCTAAAAATCTCATAATACCTGATAAACATTGTGAAATATTTTTAAGTGAATGTCTTGAGTATGGGTTGTCGGCAGTTTTGTTTCATCGTTGGTTGGAAGCGAGAAAATTTCTAATCCGATATTTTTTGCCTGTAACTTAGCAGTCAATATATTTGGGGATACTCCAGAACATGACATGGCAATTAGAAGATCGCCCTTGTTTGCTAGAACTTTAATTTGATGGGAGAAAATTTCAGAGTAGTTAAAATCATTAGCAATAGCGGTTATGTTTCCGCTATTGCATAAGGATATTGCCCGATAGCCTTTACCCAATAGGTCTTGAGCGAAGTGGTCGCTCATTGTCGCCGATCCGCCGTTGCCGCAGACATAGATCGTCTTACCTGTAGATTTTGCATGGAGAATTACATTATGAAGATCCCTTGAGCTAGTTTCAATCAGTTTGTCTATGCTGTTATTCATAGAAGTAATTGAATACTACACTTAAAATATCCATCTGTCAAGCAATCCACTTAAACCTAGTATATCTATTCTCGTTGTGAATGTTCTTTAAGTTTATCGAAAAGTGGTTTGGACAAAGCCAAAACTTATTTGGCGAGATATATCTTTCCCGTATCACCTTAAAAAACTCACTAACTATATAGACATAGAGTTTTCTATACTTCTTCTCACGTTTCCTGCAGATGTAGCATTTATGGTAGGCTCTCATTCGTCTTTTTTTCACGCCTTAATATTAAAACATAAATTTACATTTGACAATTCCAAAATAAGAGCCTATATTTAATTGATTGAGTCTTTTAGTTCGTTTTAATTACTCAATTAATGGGGACGGCGAGTAGTTTTGTCTCTTTAAAAGTGAAAGCAGGCTTCATGCCTTGCGTTGGGAAACCAATCTAGCTTTTAAAGGGACATTATCTTTTTCAATCCTATCGCAGTTGAGCTTACTTGTAAGATCGCTTCGATAGAGTTAAAGAAGATAAAAATTAAGAAATTAAACTATGACCATTGAACTACATAGCAAACTTCTAAAGCTAAAAGCAATTCTCAATAAAATAAACGATACTTCCTACGCCTATTCTCAATTAAGCCGACAGTTCCCTTATTCTTCCGCTCGATCTGATGAAGAATTACAAAAAATAATAAGCGCCTACAATGGACTAATTATAGACCTTATTAGTTATTTAGAAACAACGAACTATGGAAAAACCAGAAAAGAAAGGATGGATTAGTCTACATAGAAAGCTATTAGATAATCCAATCTCAAAAAAAACAATTTATTTATCTATATGGATTTATATCCTTTTACGAACAAGCAGATATGTTACTGAATTTATATTTAATAATAAAAAACAAAC
>Ga0208957_1000871_pt1 | contig 18618 bp, 20 predicted proteins | sample RifOxyA1_FD_184029 | JGI IMG/M metagenome (GOLD analysis project Ga0208957, IMG submission 184029) | Groundwater microbial communities from Rifle, Colorado - Rifle Oxygen_injection A1 (SPAdes) | ecosystem: Environmental > Aquatic > Deep subsurface > Groundwater | place: Rifle, Colorado, United... | reverse complement strand
AAGCGTGCGCTGCAAGGGAATCGACGGCATGGGGCTTTATAATGTGTGGCTTGGTTAAATTCCGTACAGCAATGAATCCGCGTCTCGATCAACTCCATCCCTATCCGTTCCAGAAACTGCGCGAACTGTTCGCCGGCGTCACGCCGGATGCCGGACTGTCGCCGATCAACCTGTCGATCGGCGAACCCAAGCACCCCACGCCCCAGTTCATCAAGGACGCGCTGATCGCCGGACTTGGCGGGCTGGCGAATTATCCCATCACTCAGGGCTCGGATGCGCTGCGCGCTGCCATCTCTGCGTGGGCCGAGCGACGCTATGGCGTGAAACTCGACCCGGCGACCGAGGTACTGCCGGTCAACGGTTCCAGAGAAGCGCTGTTCGCCTTCGCCCAGGCCGCCGTCGATTCGAGCCGCCACGGCCGCCGCACGGTCATCTCGCCCAATCCGTTCTACCAGATATACGAAGGCGCGGCGCTTTTGGCCGGCGCCCGCCCCTTCTTCCTCAACACGCTGCCGGAAAACGGCTTCCGCATGGACTGGTCGCGCGTGCCGGAAGACCTGTGGGAAAGCATCAGCCTGGTCTATGTGTGTTCGCCCGGCAACCCCACCGGCAAGGTGATGTCGCTGGCCGACTGGAAGGAACTGTTCGAACTGTCCGACCGGCATGGCTTCGTCATCGCGGCCGACGAATGCTATTCGGAAATCTATTTCGAGGAAGGCAAGCCGCCCTTGGGCGCGCTCACCGCCGCGCAGCAGCTCGGCCGCGGCCTTAAAAATCTCATCGTGTTCAACTCGCTGTCCAAGCGCTCCAACGTGCCCGGCCTGCGCTCCGGCATGGTGGCGGGCGACGCCGAGGTGATGAAGAAATTCCTGCTCTACCGCACCTACCACGGCAGCGCGATGAGCCCGGCGGTGCAGGCGGCCAGCGTCGCGGCATGGAACGACGAAGCGCACGTGATCGAGAACCGCCGCCAGTACGTCGAGAAATTCGCCGCCGTGATGCCTCTGCTGAAGGACGTGTTGCAATTCGAGGCGCCCGACGCCGCCTTCTATCTGTGGGCGCGCGTGCCGGGCGGCGACGATGCCGCGTTCGCACGCGGCATGTACGAGAAACAGCACGTCACCGTGCTGCCGGGCAGCTACCTCGCGCGCGACGCCGCCAACGTCAATCCCGGCAAGGGCTTCGTCCGCATCGCGCTGGTCGACAGCCTGGATGCCTGCGTCGAGGCGGCCCGACGCATCGTCGGCGAGGCTGCGTGAAGACGCTGGCCCCTTTCCATTAAACAATCCCCTACCTCAACAAGGAAAACACCATGCAAGACCTGCAGAAAACCATCGAAGATGCTTTCGAACGCCGCGCCGACATCACCCCGCGCAACGCCGACGCCACCGTCAAGGATGCCGTCATGTCGGTGATCGACATGCTCGACCGCGGCCAGCTTCGTGTCGCCGAGCGTACTGACGGCCAGAACTGGACCACCCACCAGTGGATCAAGAAGGCCGTGCTGCTGTCGTTCCGCCTGGAAGACAACGCCTTCATCAAGGGCGGCTTCACCAACTACTTCGACAAGGTGCCGAGCAAATTCGCCGACTACAACAGCCGCGACTTCCGCGAAGGCGGCTTCCGCGTGGTGCCGCCCGCGGCCGCCCGCCGCGGCTCCTACATCGCGAAGAACGTCGTGCTGATGCCCTCCTACGTCAACATCGGCGCCTACGTCGGCGAAGGCACCATGGTCGACACCTGGGCGACCGTCGGCTCCTGCGCGCAGATCGGCAAGAACGTGCACCTCTCCGGCGGCGTCGGGATCGGCGGCGTGCTCGAACCGGTGCAGGCCAACCCCACCATCATCGGCGACAACTGCTTCGTCGGCGCGCGCTCCGAAGTGGTCGAAGGCGTGATCGTCGAGGACAACTGCGTGATCTCGATGGGTGTCTACATCGGCCAGTCGACCAAGATCTATGACCGCGAAACCGGCGAAGTCATGTACGGCCGCGTGCCCGCCGGCTCGGTGGTGGTGTCCGGCAACCTGCCGTCGAAGGATGGCAGCTATAGTCTGTATTGTGCGGTGATCGTGAAGAAGGTCGACGAGAAGACCCTGTCCAAGGTCGGCATCAACGAACTGCTGCGCGGGATCTGATCGACTGGATGCCGGTACAAGGAGATGCCATGAAGACACTTTTCGCCGTCACCGTTTTGCTCGCCGCCGGTCTGACGGGCTGCCAGACCAACCCGGTTTCCGGACGCTCGCAGCTGGTGCTGGTCTCGGAAGAACAAGCGCAGGCCTCGTCCGCGCAGGCCTATGCGCAAACGGTCAACGAGGCGCAGCAGAAAGGCAAGCTCAGCACCGACGCGGCGCTGAACGCCCGGGTCAAGCGCATCACCGACCGGCTGATCGTGCAGGCGGGCACCATGTACCCGCCCAGCCGCAGCTGGAAATGGTCGGTCGCGGTGATCGACGAGCCCACGCTCAATGCCTGGTGCATGCCCGGCGGCAAGATGGCGATCTATACCGGCATCATCACCAAGCTCAAGCTGACTGACGACGAAATCGCCCAGGTCATGGGCCACGAAATCTCCCACGCGCTGCTGGGACACGGCCGCGAGCGCATGTCGCGCGCGATGGCCACGCAGGGCAGTCTGCAAATCGGCTCCATCCTCGCCGGGCGCGACCTCACCGTGCTGGCGCCGGTGGCCGACATTGCGCTGACCCTGCCCAACAGCCGCGAGAGCGAGAGCGAGGCGGACCGCTACGGCATCGAGCTTGCCGCCCGCGCAGGCTACGATCCGCACGCCGCGATCAGCCTGTGGGAAAAAATGAGCCAGGCCAGCGGCAACGGCCCGCCGCAGTTCCTCAGCACCCACCCGGCGCCGACCAACCGCATCCAGGCGCTCAATGCGCTGGTGCCGAAGATGATGCCAATCTACGAGAAAGCCCGTAACTGATGGACACCTCGACCGACGACAAACTTGCCAGCCTCAAAACCCTGAGCACCGTCATTTATGCGCTGTACGCGCTGTCGCTGTTTTCCGGCGTCACCGCCATCGTCGCCATCGTGCTGAACTACATCAAGCTCGACGACGCCAAAGGTACCTGGCTGGAAAGCCATTTCCGCTGGCAGATACGTACTTTCTGGTGGGGTCTGGTGTGGTTCATCCTCGGCGGGCTGACCTGGATCATCCTGATCGGCTGGGTCGTCCTTGGCGTCGCCTGCATCTGGTTCATCTACCGCATCGCCAAGGGCTGGCTCAACCTCAACGACGGCAAGCCCATGCCGTTGTAGGCATGGCATTCTGGGCCTGTCTGCTGCGCTGCGGGGATGGCTCGTACTACGCGGGCCATACCGACGATCTCGATAAACGCATTGGCGAACATGTGGCCGGTGTCAGCTGCGGATATACCGCGACCCGGTTGCCGGTTGACTGGTTTGGAGTCAGCAATGCACCACACGTATCGAGGCGCTGACATTCGAGCGGCGGATCAAGGGTTGGAGCCGTGCCAAGAAAGAGGCATTGATACGCGGGGATTGGGAGGAGATTTCGAGGCTGTCACGAAACAGCGCTAAGAAATGATCCAGCGTTAGCTAACTGAAATGTGGTTCGACAAGCTCACCACGAACGGAGCAATGGATAGTAGCCTGATCCGCAAGCATCGTTAAACTCACCCAAGCAAACCAACTTTTAGTCCGTTCGCCCTGAGCCTGTCGAAGGGCTGCCCGCCCGCTGGCCCTAAGAAATCCGCACTTCCGTCCCCACCTTCACCAGATCGAACAGCTCCGCCACGTCCGCATTCTTCATCCGAATGCAGCCGTGTGACGCCGGCGTGCCGATCCGGTGTTCCTCGTGGGTGCCATGGATATAGATGTAGCGGTTATGGGTGTCCACGGTGCCGCCCTTGTTCCTGCCCGGCTCCAGGCCGTCCAGCCACAGGATGCGCGTGAGGATCCAGTCGCGTCCCGGGTTCGCGGCGTCCAGTTCGGGGGTCCAGATTTCGCCGGTCGGTTCGCGTGATTTGAACGCGGCACACAGCGGCGCGCCGGCGCCGATCTTGTCCGCGACGCGGTGTCTGCCACGCGGCGTACAGAAGCTCCCGTCCTGCTCCCCTGCCCCGTTCGCCGCAGTGGAAACCGGATACTGCCGGATGAGTAGATCGCCGTCCGGAAAGGGTTCCCACAGGTACAGTTGCTGCAGGCGCATGTCCACTTCGATGACCAGTTCGCTCATTGCGCCGTCTCCCTTTTCTGCTGTCGGCGCGATTCGAAAAACCCCGAAATCATCGCCGCGCACTCGTCCGCCAGCACCCCGCCGGCGATGTCGCAATGATAGTTCAGGCGCGGTTCGGCAAACACGTCGATGATGCTGCCATGTGCGCCGGTCTTATACTCGCGCGCCCCATACACCACCCGCGCCACGCGGGAATGCAGGATCGCCCCCGCGCACATCACGCATGGCTCCATCGTCACATAGAGCGTGCAGCCCACGAGCCGGTAGTTGCCCAGCCGCCCCGCCGCATCGCGCAGCGCCATCACCTCGGCATGCGCCGTGGGGTCGTGGCTAGAGATCGGCCGGTTGAATCCGCGCCCGACGATCTCGCCGCCGCACACCACCAGCGCCCCCACCGGCACCTCGCCGGCGTCCCAGCCCTGGCGGGCCAGTTCCAGCGCGGCGCGCATGAAGCGGACATCTTCAGTATCTTGCTGATGAGAAACCGCGGGGGATGATGGAATCGCCATTCACAGTCCTGAATGCTTGAAAATCACTGACCCTGAGCAGTGTAACCAATCAGGCCTGATGCTAACCAGCAGGCAAAGGGTCGTGTTACGCTTCGCGTCACATAACAAAAATTGCGGGGGACGTTTTCCCATCGAAACACCCCAAACAAAGGGAGGAGAAAAACGTGACCCAAACCAGTCCAGCGGATGCATGGCCATCTGCGCCTAACGCCTCGTCCGAGCACACGCCGCTCGCTTCGCTCTCGGCTTTCGCCCCTTGGGGGTGGTGCTCAACTCGAACACGTTAGGAGATACAACTATGTATTTCACTGCCTCAAGATCTTTAAAAATCGCCTATGCCATAGTGATTTTAGCTGCGGTTGTCCCAATAGGGCTTGCCAGCTCGGGATGGGTCGCTCTCGCTGCAGGCCGTGGCGGAGCTGCAATCCCATACATTGGACCAATTTTGTTTTTTGTACTGGGCATCTACCGAGTAGTAACAGTGTATCGAAACCCACAGGCATTGCACTCTTACCCCGTAAAAGGTTTCGTGAATGTGTTGCGGAAAATCGGAGTGTTCGCGCTCTATTTTGGCGCATTGGTTGGGGTATTGAATCTTGTTTCAAGGCCGCTCATGGCTGCGCTCATTACCCATAGAAGCGAGAATGGAATTGAGTTTTTCGTCGTTGGAATGTACCTGGCGATGCTCGGCGGAATCGGTTTTCTTGGCCTTATCACCTTCGAGTTGAGTCGTTTGCTGGGCTTCGAAGAGCATTCTCGTGCCCAAACAATCTCCTAACACGGCGCTCAACCTGGCTCCCTCCGGTCGCTGGACGGCGCTAAAGCGCCGCCGGTTAGCTCTACGTCAGGTATATGAACACAACGACATTTCAGATTCCGCCGCGAGAAATAAAAGTCGCGCTAATGCTTCTTTGGATAGCGCTTTTTGCTGGCGCAGCCAGCTTAATTCCAATGTTCGTGAACAACTGGTCAGTAATTTCAGACCAACCGGCCGATTGGTGGATACAAATCCTTTGGGGTTACCCTTTAAACATCATGCTCCTCCTCGCGCTTGCGCAGGGCTATGGCTGGATCAGATGGTTGTTAGCGATCGCTTTGACGCTTATGTTTTTTTCCTTGTTAGTCAAATTCAAAGAATGGTCTCAACTTCACGGACAGCTTGGAATCTTCCTATACGTTGAGCCAATCGTCTTTATTTCCCGATGTATTGCTATCGTGTTGCTTTTCAGACCTGCGTCAAACATTTGGTATGCTCGTCGTCGCTCAGCTACCCCGGTCTAACATGGCGCTCAACCTCGCTCCCTTCGGTCGCTGGACGGCGCTAAAGCGCCGCCGGTTAGCTCTACGTTGACAAAGCGCGGGGCGATGATGCGGGCGTCATGCCCCAGGCTGCGCAAAGCCCGCGCCCAGTGGTGGGCGCCGCTGCAGGCTTCCATGCCGACGATTGCGGGCGGCAGGTTGGCGAAGAATTCGAGCAGCTTGCCGTGACTCAGGGTCTTCTTCAAGGCTACCTTGCCATGCGCATCGGCGCCGCGCACACTGAAAACGTTCTTGGCCAGGTCAATTCCTTAGGTAGTAGCATTCATGACGGACTCCCCTCCTCTTTCGATTGATCGGAACGACTCCATTCAATCTGGCACATGCGATGCCGTCGGGGGCGGGTGAGTCCATTTCATTCGTTAGGCGTCACAACAACGGAACCGATGATTCATGTCCAAGAGAGTTGATTCCGCTTCGAAGCTGATTTTCGCCTCGGCCTCGCGGATCTATCAAGCGTTCGCAACTCGGAACGCAATGGAAACGTGGTTGCCGCCCCAAGGGATGACCGGGCGCATGGTCAACTTTGCCTTCCGAGAGGGCGGCGCGTATCGGATGCGGCTCACTTACAACGAACCGCAGCACGTGGCGGGAAAGACATCAGCTGATGCTGACGAAGTCGAAGTACGATTCGTCAAGCTAGTCGAGGGTGAACGCATCGAACAAGCAGTTACCTTCAATAGTGAGGATTCGGCGTTCTCGGGAGAGATGCGAATTACGTGGATACTGGAACCGCTAACGGACGGAACCCTTGTGACAGTGAGCTGCGAAAATGTACCTCCGGGAATACGACAGGAGGATCATAAGGCGGGATTGATGTCGACACTCAACAATCTGGCTTCGTTCGCTGAAGGTACGCGTAAGTGTGAGCAGTCGGGGAGATAGGTAACAAAAAAGTCTGGGGAGACGATGGAGACATTGACCCAGTCCCTGTTCCAGCGAATGCCGCCATTGGCGCTGACATAGCGCACCTCAAAACGGTCGGGATACTCCAATGGCGGTGGCTTGCCTGGCATCTCGCGCGGGACGGCTCGTAGACTGAGGCAGGGGTTTCCTGATCCAGTGCCTCATGCGGGCGTTCCTGGTTGTATCCAAAGCGGTTGAACTTGCGTTGCTGGGCGGCGAGGTTGCCCGCCGCGGGCCGGGTGGCTTCCGCCTTCAGGGTGCGGTGCATACGTTCATGTCGGCCATGGTCCCTCAGCACCGCAAAGCAGATGCGCGCCAGCTTGTTGGCCAGCGCGCAAGGTCACTGACAATGCTTTCATGGAATCCTTCTTTCACTCGATAAAGGCGGAGACGATTCACGGCCACACCTTTACTCAGGATGGACTTGGCCAGATCAATTCCCATGACGATAATGCTCATGACTTTCCCCTCCAGAGGCGTTGATGAGATCCAGAAATTCCATCATGGCACTTTCGATGTCGAATGCGGAAACTTCGCCGCAGCCACGCGACGCAGAAGTCCCTTTCATTCGTTAGACCCATGAAAGATTCCGACCTTTCCATTGACGAAGTCACTCGAATTCTCGCTGCACGGGAACCGATCTTTCATCGTCCGGAGTTCGGCACGTCTCGTATGGATTTTGAAGCAATGACAGCGCCGGAGTTCTGGGAAGTCGGCGCTTCCGGTCGTAAATACTCCAAGGAATCTGTCCTTGAAACACTGGAGGCCAGACATTCCCAACCGGTTACTGAGTCTTACTTGGTAACGGATTTTTTGTGCCAGGAGCTTTCTCCCAACCTGTACTTGGCGACATATCAACTTGACCAAGAAGGCCGGCCAAGCCGGCGTTCGACAATCTGGCGTCGTAATGGGGATAACTGGCGAGTTGTCTATCATCAAGGGACGCCAATTGCCGCATAACAATCCGATATGGCCAGCCGCAAACTGCCACGTGACCCAGCAGCGGCTGAGTTTGGACGTCAGGCAGCATACAAACTCAATGAAACCCAATGAACACAAAGAATCTTCTCGTCCTGCCGGATAATTTGCCAGTCCCTGAAGATGATGGCGCATGCGTCCATTTGGAAGGGACGAATATGCCTGCCATAGCTCTGGCAAGCACTTCAGGATCAAGAGTAAATCTTGGGCTCGAAGATGGAATGCTGGTCGTCTACTTCTACCCCATGACAGGAAGACCAGACGCGCCTCCCATGGTTGGCTGGAACGAGATTCCTGGCGCAAGGGGATGCACACCTCAATCTTGTTCTTTTCGTGACCATCACGCTGATTTGCTGGATTTGGGGGCCAAGGTATACGGTGTGAGTTCGCAATCTCCGGAAGAACAGAAAGAAGCTGTTCAACGCCTCAATTTGTCCTTTGAGTTATTGAGCGACAGCAAGTTTGAATTGGCAAGCGCATTGAGGCTTCCCACGTTTGAATATAACGCCTTGCGTCTCATCAAGAGGCTCACGCTCATTATCGAGAATGGCGTAATACGCAAAGTTTTCTATCCGGTTTTTCCGCCAAACGAAAACGCGGCCAATGTCGTCGCCTGGCTACAGCAAAACAAGGCCTAGCATTGGCCAACCGGGATGCCCGGACAGTCGAGCCTCGCCGACTGTTCCGTCGTCCGTTACCTTTGACGTTACGAATGGAGAATGGACATGGTTTCCAAGAACACAATCTGCCTTTGGTATGACGGCACCGCCCTGGACGCCGCGAAGTTCTATGCCGAGACTTTCCCGGACAGCGCAGTGGGAGCGGTCTGTCGTGCGCCCGGCGACTATCCCGCGGGCGAACTGGGCGACATTTTGACGGTGGAGTTCACCGTGATGGGCATCCCTTGTCTCGGCCTGAATGGCGGCCCGGCGTTCAAACACAACGAGGCTTTTTCGTTCCAGGTTGCGACTGACGACCAGGCCGAAACCGACCGCTTGTGGCGTGCGATCGTGGACAACGGCGGTCAGGAGAGCGCCTGCGGCTGGTGCAAGGACAAGTGGGGCTTGTCGTGGCAGATCACGCCGCGCGCGCTCACTGCCGCAATCGCCGATCCCGATCGCGCCGCAGCCAAGCGCGCGTTCGAGGCGATGATGCAGATGAGCAAGATCGATATCGCGGCGATCGAAGCAGCCCGGCGCGGCTGACGCTCAAGCGCGCGCGTTTACGAGGGCTGCGAACTGCCGTGGTCGAAAGGCGACCAAATGTCAGCGCCTAAGCTACGTAAACAGGGGCGAACCGGGCGGCACAATTGAAGCGAGACCATGGCATGCGCTAAATTGACGGTGTTTGCATCACAGCTCATGTGGAGAAGCTGATGTCCGATATATCTCCCCTCCCCGATTTCCTGGTTCTTTCACGCGGAAAATGGGACGCTGACAAATCCCCGGAAGAGATCCAGCGCGCCATCGACGCCTTCTACGTCTGGCATGATCGTCTTGTACAAGAAGGCAGGCTCAAGCCGGGCCAGAGGCTTGCCACGCAAACCAAGCTGGTCTCGCGCTCGGGTGTGACGGATGGCCCCTATGCAGAGGCGAAGGAGGTCATAGGGGGCTACTGGTTTTTCTGCGCCGCCGACCTGCAGGAAGCCGTCGCTCTGGCATTCCAGAATCCTTGCTTGGCCTGCGGACTTGCATTCGAGATTCGGCCTGTCGAAAACGAGCGGGCCAGCGCCTTCAAGCTGACGAACGAGACTCCCGGCCCTGTAACCAGGTAGCGTGTGGGCATCACTGTAGACGGATGAAATCATATTCAGGGTAATAGAATGAGAACGCAGTATTACGCAGCTACAAGTCTAGATGGCTTCATTGCTACCGAGAATGACTCACTTGACTGGCTGTTTCCGCTTGGCGACCTGAATAGCTCCAGCTATCCAGCGTTCATTGCTGATGTGGGTGTGTTGGCAATGGGATCAGCAACTTACGAATGGATGGTGCGCAACGCTGAAAAGCTTGCCTCTGAGACCGGCTCAGTATGGCCGTACACGCAGCCAGCCTGGATATTCTCCAGTCGCAGGCTTCCAATCATCGAAGGGGCAAACATCAGATTCGTCAATGGAGATGTACGTGACGTCTACACTGAAATGCAAGCTGCTGCAGGCACCAAAAACATCTGGATAGTTGGAGGTGGGGATCTCGCGGGCCAGTTCTACGACGCTGGCTTACTGGACGAACTGATCATCCAGGTTGGTTCGGTCACCCTAGGCAAGGGCAAGCCACTTTTCCCTCGCAGACTGCTCAGCCCAGTTCTGCGCCTGATGTCAGTTCATCAGATGAGTGCTGGCATGGCTGAGTTGCGCTATGAGATACACAAAGGCGATCCGGGTGGAGCTGTTTAACGATTCATTCAAGCGCGACAGGCTAAAGCACCCCCTCTCTCGGCGCCTACCCACACCGATCTCCTCGAATTCTTCGAGGTCATGGCCAGACACGAAGGCGGGAAGACCTGGGTTCACTACGCGGCAAACATGCGGGGCTCTGCTTTCCTGGGGCTGTACTTAATTCAACCTTGGGGTGCTTGGGCTAGGCCGCCTAGAATACCCTCGGTACCCATCGCAACAGGAGTGGACGGCATGGCCGAGACCCCGCGTTACCCCATCATCTACGTCCGCGGCTACGCGATGACGAAATCGGAAATCACCGAAACCACCTCGACGCCTTACATGGGCCTCGAGCTCGGTTCGACCAAGGCGCGCCAGGCCTGGGATGGCGCAGTGCGCAAGGTCTTCTTCGAGTCGCCCATCGTGCGATTGCTGAAAGAAGGCTACAGCGACATCTACCGGGACGGCCTGCAGATCGAATCCGGATCGATCCCGCCGCAGAGCATCATCATCCATCGCTACTACGATGCGGCCGATCCGGATTTCGGGTCCGGCAAGGTGCCCACGATCGTCGATGCCGCGAAAGGACTGAGCGACCTGATCCTCCGCGTGCGCGACCAGGTCTGCCTCGACGGCCGCATGAAGCCCGAGGACTTCAGGGTGTATCTGGTGGCGCATTCGATGGGCGGCCTGGTCTGCCGTTGCTTCCTACAGAACGGCGCGGCCGGCGACGACGCGGCACGCAAGCTCATCGACAAGGTGTTCACGTTCGCCACGCCACACAACGGCATCGAGATGGCCGGGATGAATGTTCCGGATTTCTTCGGCCTGTGGGACATGAACAACTTCAACCGCGACGAGATGAGAAAGTATCTCGACATCCAGGACACGAACGTCGGGGTCAATTCGCTCGATGGAAAATTCGACCCGAGCCGGTTCTTCTGCCTGGTCGGCACGAACAGCAAGGACTACGACGTGGCACGCGGCGCCTCCCGGCTGCTTGCCGGCGAACTGAGCGACGGGCTGGTGCGCATCGAGAACGCCTATGTCTCGGGTGCGCCGCGTGCCCACGTCCACCGCAGCCACAGCGGTCCGTACGGCATCGTGAATTCGGAGGAAGGCTTCCAGAATCTCACCCGCTTCCTGTTCGGCGACGTCAGCGTCAATGGCGTGCTGGAAATCGAAAACCTGCCGCTTCCGCCGGCGAGCCGGCTGCAGAAGCTGTTTGGAAAAAAGGTCGGCTACTACTTCGAGGTGGCGGTCGCCACCCGGGGCGCGCTCGACTTCGATCTCACCCGCCGCACGGTGGCCAACAACAGCGCCATGTTGCGTTCGCGCGGCGAGCTCTTCGGGGACGACGGCACGCTGAAGGCGGATGCGCGCCATCCGCATCTCTTCTCTGCCTTCCTCGATCTGTCGAAGCGGCCGTCTGACAGCCGGGAAATGATGTTCACGATCCAGCTCGCCGTATCGATGATCACCTATACCGGCGAGGATGCTTCGCGTGACGACCACTTTGTGCCCGGCGAATACCTGTTCCGCGACACCATCGTGATCAGCGCCGTTCCGCCGGCAGACCCGGCCGCATCCTGGCAGGTCGGCTTCGTCCTGGCCGACAGCGGATGGTCGAGCGCGAAGACGACGCCGGCGAACGGAAAGACCGACGAACAGGGACAGCCCTATGTCGCGATCCCGCTGGAGAACGAGAAAGGCTTCAAGGCAAGCCTGCGGCTATATGGCTCGCATTGGGCGTAGGCGTCGTCCTTGATGTCGGGATTCGTACTTCGGCAACCTTTCGGGCACCGGAGCGATTTTTCATCTGCGGATGGTAGGCTGCGCATTGCCGTCCTTCCTGCCTGTTCCCGACAAACCGATGCCTTTTCATGCCGCTGATTTCTGGATCGTGATCACCCATCTGGGTGCGGCCGGCATCATGCTGCCGCTGTTCCTGGTCATCGCGGCCGAGTTGTGGCTCGCGGGCCAGAAACCCGACCTTCTGGCCTGGATGCTGGCGATGTCGGCAGGGGGGGCGATCGTGCTCGCCAGCAAGATCGCTTTCATCGGCTGGGGATGGGGAAGCGCATCCCTGAACTTTACCGGCATCAGCGGCCACACCATGCTGGCCACGTCCATTCTTCCCGTCTGGATGGGCCGGCTGCTGGCGGAGCCGGGCCGTCGCTTCAGTCTTTCCGGCGTATCCCTGGGTCTGGCGATCGGTGCCGCGGTGGGGGTGTCAAGGCTGGCATTGGGGGCGCACAGCCCGAGCGAAGTGATGGCGGGCGGGTTCCTCGGGCTGGCAATCAGCCTGGCCGCCTACAAGGTGATGCGGCACCGGCGTGCCGTCCAGGGCGTGGCCGGCCTCGCGGGCGTCTTCCTGCTGCTGGCTTTCAGCCCTTCCTGGTCCGGCTATTTTCCCACTCACAAGTGGGAGGTCGGCCTTGCGCTGGCTTTGTCGGGCCATGCGCAGCCCTATGTCCGGCAGGATCTGCATCGCCCGTTGCGAGAAAGCGCGAGTGAACTCTCCCGGCGCGAATAGGCCCGGAACGCGCAGCGCTCAAACCGCTGCCAGCGCCTGCTTCCGGTATTTGTTCAGGTCGCGCACGTTCTCGAATGTCTGGCCCAGCAGACTCGACAGGTTGCGCAGGATGCCGCCGACGACCTTGCTTTCCCAGGCATCGTCGAAACGGATCTGCTCGTCGAGCCAGTGCTCCAGCCATTCCGGATTGGGCAGACGCGACTGGATGGTGTCCTTCGGGAACAGGGTTTCGTTGACGTGCAGGTTGGTCGGGTGCAGCGCCTTGTCGGAACGCTTGCTGGACGCCATCAGGAAACCGATCTTGGCGAAGGCTGCGGCAACGCTCTGGCCGCCCTCCTTCAGCGCGCGCTTCATGTACTGGAGATAGGCGCCGCCGTGGCGGCCTTCATCGCGCGAGATGGTTTCGTAGATGTGTTTGATGACCGGCTCGGTATGCCATTCCGAGGCGCGCTTGTACCACTGCGTGAGACGGACTTCGCCGCAGAAGTGCAGCATCAGGGTTTCCATCGGCGGCGCCGGGTCGAACGGGAAGCGGATGGCGTGCAGTTCGTCCTCGGTCGGTGCAAAGTCGGGCTTGAAGCGGCGCAGGTACTCCATCAGCACCAGCGCGTGTTTCTGCTCCTCGTAGAACCAGATCGACATGAAGGCGGAAAAATCGCTGTCATGCACGAAGTCGCGCAGGAACATCTCGGTGGCCGGCAGCGCGGCCCACTCGGTAATGGCATTCATCTTGATGGTCAGCGCCTGCTCGTCGGTCAGCTTGGCGGCATCGAAACTGTCCCACGGAATGTCGGTTTCCATGTTCCAGCGGGCACGTTCGAGAGATTTGAAGAGGTCGATGTAGAGCATGTTGTAGGGTAGGGCACTGGATTGTTCGGGTGTTCCCAGCATGCCCATTGTTGTCCGAATGGATGACATTTTAGTGTCTTTCCACGATTTTGCCCTCATTCACGCCCTTAGGGCGCGCGGCTCGCCAAACCGCGTGGTGGCCCATGCCGCCCCGTCCGTCATCCGGTCAACGCGAAAGTGGCATAATAATCAGGTCTCATGCATCTTCCAGCCACGATGGATCCCGAGCGTATTGCCCCCTCCCTACCCGATACGTTTGCCCTGCACGAAGGCGAACTGATCGCGCTGCAAGTGAAGGCCGCGCATGCGCTCGGCCTGTCCGACACCCATTTCCGGGATGGCCTGGCCGACGGCACCGCAGCCCCCGCGCTGGCCGTCATCCCTGCAGGTGCGTTCGAATACGGCGCCGCGCCGCAGGAAGCGGCCCCGGCGCAGGATCGCCCGCGCCGGGCCGCCCTGATCGAACGGGACTTTGCCATCGGCGTGCTGCCCGTCACGACGGAGGAATTCGAGGCCTACGGTCGCGCCACCGGCTGGCGCCGGCGTGCGGAACTGGTCTGGCTGTCCGGTCGCAAGCCGGTCATCAACGTGCGGCAGACCGAGGCACGCGATTACTGCGCCTGGCTGAGCCAGCAGACCGGTCAGCGCTACCGTCTGCCCACCGAACAGGAATGGGAGTACGCCTATCGCGCCGGCGCGTCGAGCGCCTATCCGCAGGGCGACCGCATCACGCCGGCGGATGCGCTCTATAACGCGAGTCAAGGATATGACGCCGCGCGCCCCAAGCGGCCGCGCTTATTGTCGCGCTGCTTTGTCCGTTGCGGCGCGATGGAGGCCGGCAAGCTGCGCGCCAACCGCTGGGGCCTGCACGACATGGCGGGCAATGTATGGGAATTCACCGCCAGTCCCTGGACCCGCGATCATGCCAGCCTCCCCGAGCGTCCCCTGCCCGGCAAGCCGCAAGCCGTGGTCACCAAGGGCGGCTCCTGGTTCGATGGTCCCGAGGACTGCCGGGCTGCCGCACGCCGCCGCCGGCTGGAGAACGAGCTGGACCTCAATCTGGGTTTTCGCGTCGTGCGCGAAATTTAGGGCGGCTACGCTGTACCGCACGCCATAACGGAGTACCCGGATTGAGAAAAACTGCCCGTGCAACGCCAGGGAGGGAACGTCGCCATGCCTGAGCTGCCCGCAGATACCGATCGCTTCATCGCCGAACTCGACGCGGCCGTCGAAGCGCACATGAACTGGACACGCCGCATTTTACGTTGCGCTGTCCTGCGCTCGACGCCCGGCGAGGATGTGCTCGACCTCCAGGCGCACACCCTGTGCCATTTCGGCGGCTGGTTCATGGCGAACCGAAGCCATTTCGAGATACTGGATGCCCAATCCGCCGGCCGCGTGGAGGCGGTGCACCAGACCATGCACGACGCCATCCGCTCGATCTGCCGCGAGATCCTGACCGGCCGGCCGGGACGCGAGGCCGATCTGGAAGCCTTCGAACAGTCGCAATCCGAGCTGCTCGGTCTGCTGGCCCGCTTCAAGACGCTGATCCTTTCGACGGCGGTGCGCCGCGACCCGCTCACCCAATTGCCGCTGCGTTACGGTATCGAGCACGATTTCGCCCTGTACCAGAAGGAAGCCCGGCGCAATCGCACCCTGCTGTACGTGGTCATCATCGACGTGGATCATTTCAAGCCGATCAACGACACCTACGGTCATCCCGTAGGCGACCGCGTCTTGCGCCATCTGGCCGACACGCTGAAACGCAGCCTGCGCGACGACGAGCCGCTTTATCGCTACGGCGGGGAAGAGTTTCTCTGGCTTCTGAAATGCAAGTCGGCCACTGAGGCCAGGCAGTCGGCGCGGCGTGTCCTCGCAATCGTGGGCACCACTCCGGTGCCCATCGACAACAATGAAATCCTGCGGCTGACCGTGACCCTCGGGCTCGCGCTGGCCGGCGAGCGCGAGGATCTGGCGAACGTCATCGAGCGGGCCGACCAGGCGCTCTACGAAGGAAAAAGCAACGGCCGCAACCGGTACGTCATCGCCGAATCCTGACGGCCCGGCCGCTCAGCGGTCAGGCGACGCGCCTCCGGTTCCCGCGAGCCATCATCTATAAATAAACCAGCCTGTCGGAACCACGGGGAAACCGGATGGAATTCAAGGATTACTACCAGACGCTGGGCGTGAAGCGCGATGCCACAGCGGACGAAATCAAGAAAGCCTTCCGCAAGCTCGCGCGCAAATATCATCCTGACGTGTCCAAGGAGGCGGATGCCGAGCTGCGCATGCAGGAGGTGAACGAAGCCCATGCCGTGCTCTCGGATCCGGAAAAGCGCGCCGCCTACGATCAGCTGGGGCGCGGCCACCGGTCGGGCGAGACCTTTCGCCCACCGCCGGACTGGGACGCCGGTTTCGAATTTACCGGCCAGGGCTACGCGCCCGGCGAAACCGCCGATTTCAGCGATTTCTTTGCCGAACTGTTCGGCCATATGGGCGGCGCGCGCGCAGGGGCCAGCCATACCCGCGCCGGCTTCCGGGCGCAGGGCGAGGATCACCACGCCAAGGTGCTGCTCGACCTGGAAGACAGCTTCAGCGGCGCCACCCGCCAGATTTCGCTGCGGGCGCCGAAAGTGGATGCCCAGGGCCGGGTTCAACTGGAAACCCGTACGCTCAATGTGAAGATTCCCAAAGGCGTGCACGCCGGCCAGGTCATCCGCCTTGCTGGCCAGGGCGCCCCGGGGATGGGCGGGGCCCCGGCCGGCGACCTGCTGCTGGAAGTGCAGTTCAAGCCACATCCGCGCTTTCGGGCGGAAGGCCGCGATCTGCAGCGGACCTTGCCGGTGACGCCGTGGGAAGCCGCCCTCGGTGCCATCGTCGCAGTGGACCTGCCGCAAGGCAGCGTCAAGGTACGGATCCCCGAGGGCGCCCAGAGCGGGCGGCAATTGCGCGTGCGCGGCCATGGCATACCCGGACAGCCGCCCGGCGACCTGCTGCTCGATCTCCAGGTGGTGTTGCCGCCGGCCACGACGCCGAAGGCGCGGGAACTGTATGAAACGATGGCGCGCGAACTCGCGTTCGATCCGCGCGCGCAGCAAAAGGATTGAGCCATGCAAGACGACGATATTCTGATCGGCTGCCTGATGGAGGATTCCTGGCTGACGCTGGAACAGGTGGCCGCTGCCTGCAGCGTGGAGCCGGTCTGGCTTATCCGCCATATCGAGGAAGGCCTCTTCCCGCATGCCGAAAGCGTGGCGGGCACCTGGCGGTTTTCCGGCGCGAGCCTGCTGCGCGCGCGGCGCATGCGGCAACTGGAGCGTGACTTCGAAGCCGTACCGGAGCTTGCCGCCCTGGTGGCCGACCTGCTGGAGGAAATGGATACGTTGCGGGCGCAGACCCGGCAGGCCGCCCCTGGAAGGGACCGTTAGATCAGGAGTTCTTCCCGGGCCTGAACCAGCGCCTGGGCCAGCCGCACGCCGCTTTCCCACGCACGCTCGACCCCGACGCCGGCAATGCCGTCGCCGATCAGGGCGACCCGGCTCGCGCGGTCGCTGACCCAGAAGCCGCCGACCGAGGCTTGCGGACGCGCATGACGCCACAGGTGCGAGGCTTCGATCTCGACCGGCCACGGCAGTCCCAACAGGCCCATCAGCGCCGAGGCTGCGCGGTTGCTTGCCTCCATTTCGGAGGCTTCCAGGTAGGTTTCGGCGAACTCGTGGCTGCTGTGCACCGCCCACAGGCCGGGGCCGTCGGCAGTCTGGCGTACCGCTAGGTTCAACAGATGGTCGTCGAACTTGATGACGTCCGCCGCGGGGCCGCCCTCCCAGCGCATCAGGAACGACCAGATCGGACGGTAGCGCACCTCGCCCAGGCGTGCGCGCAACAGCGGCAGCGCATCGAGCATGGGGATGGCCTGCGGCGTGGGCACGCTGCATATCACGCAGTCAAAGTCGCCGCGCACCTCGCCGTTCTCCAGGATGATCGTTCGCGGCTGCAGGGTCGCCACGCGCGACTGGGTGTGCAGGCGGGCACCGCCGAGCAGTTTGCGAACCAGCTGCGACGGTTCGATGGTGGGACGGAAATGGTTTTGCAACTGCGCCTCGCCCCACGAAATGGTGGCGCGTCCCTGCCAGACGTTGCCCCGTACCGGTGCGGCCCAGCCCTGACGTACCCAGTCGCGCAGCTGGCTGCGGAAGGGCTCGCGCTTGGCCGAAATGAACGGGGTGCCCAGCGTGGCCCAGCCCTGTTCCGTACGCCGGGTCGACAGGCGTCCGCCCGCGCCGCGCGCCTTGTCGAACACGTCGACCTCCCAGCCCGCCGCGGCGAGTGTGCCCGCACAGCTTGCGCCCGCAATCCCTGCCCCGACGATGCCTGCCCTGAGCGTGGTTCTTGACGCGTCGGCGTCGTTAGAACCACGGCCTATCCCTTGCGGGTGGAGTTTTTCCATTCCTGTCCATCCTTGTATATGACCATGCGGCGATCTCCCGTATCGCCGTGGGAATGGCGCGGCGCATGGGCACACGCTATTCCCGTTCCATATCGAACTGTATCAGCAAATTCTTAAATGCCGATTCAAAAATCCTGCTCAGACTGATGACAGTGCGCTCAGGTCAGTACCTTCCGCATGGCCACATGCGGGATGCCGGCTTCCTCGTATTCGGCACCGTCGGCGACAAACCCTGCGCGGGCGTAGAACTCCACGGCATGGGTTTGCGCACTGAGTCTGAGCACGGTCTGTCCGCGCGCCTGCGCAGCGGGCAGAATCCGATCCAGCAAGGCCCGGCCCACCCCGCGCCCGCGCCAGGCCGGCAGCACGGCCATGCGGCCGATGTGTCCGTCGGGCAGCAGGCGGGCACAACCGATGGGCGATCCATCCTCGGCCAGGGCGAGCCAATGCGTCGAGACGGCATCGTATTCGTCCCACT